>LNFM01006741.1_pt1 | contig 18654 bp, 15 predicted proteins | sample 596031 | NCBI WGS metagenome assembly LNFM01 (sample SAMN04254537, study PRJNA301005) | activated carbon metagenome | isolation source: dual media filters at the Ann Arbor, Michigan drinking water treatment plant | place: USA: Ann Arbor | reverse complement strand
CCCCTCTGCTGGCCACTGCCCTCGGGTGCAGGCTCCCACCTGCAGCGGCGGGCCCTCGCGATCGCGCGTAACCTGGTCGACGCGGCGGTCCTCCAAGGCGGACGCATGTCGTCGTCCTCCGCGCTGGCTGGGCTGACCGTCCTCGACGAGCAGGGCCACACCGTGCCGCTCGCGGCCCTGTGGGCCGGCGGACCGTGCGCGCTGGTGTTCGTCCGGCACTTTGGTTGACTGCACTGCCGCGAGCACGTGGTGCAGTTGCACCGTGACCGAGAGCTGCTCTGGAGTGCGGGCGTCGCGCTGCACGTGATCGGCAACGGGGCGCCGATGTTCATCGCGGGGTTTCGCGAGACAACGGGCTATGACGGGTCGATCTATACGGACCCGTCCCTCGCGGTCTTTCGCGCGGCCGAGCTCCGGTCCGGGATCCGGACCGTCGCGACCCTCGGCACGGTGGCGCGCAGCATCGGCGCGCTCCGCCGGGGCTTCCGGCAGGGGCCCGTGCAAGGCAGCGCCCTCCAGCAGGGGGGAGCCGTCCTCGTCTCTCGCGAGGGCCAGATCCTGTGGCAGCGCGCGTCGGAGGGACCCGGCGACAACGTCAGCGCGGCCGAGATCGTGGCGGCGTACGCGAGGACGAGGTAGTCCGCCCCGGCAGGCGGTCGCTACTCGTCGGCTTGCCGCAAGTAGCGCACCACGCTCGCGTCGAGCCGGCTCTGCACGAGCTCGATCACGCTGTCGATCTCGGTGACGGTCATCGATAGGCGGGACGCGAGGCGCGCGCGGGTCTGCGCGACGAGCGCCTCGCGAGCACGCAAGAGCCAGCGCGCAGCGGTCGCGCGATGTACGCCGAAGGCGGCGCCGATGGCATCGATCGAGAGGTCGTACACGATGCTCTGGCGCAGCAGGGTTCGATCCTTGGCGCTCAGATCGCCGATGGCCTCGCGCAGCGCGCTGGCGAACTCGCCCCGGTACTCGGACTTGAGCTGCGACAGCATCGGGTTCGTGTCGATCGAACCGAGCGACTCCTCGAGGGAGGGCAACGGCTCCTCACGCTGGCGCTTCTTCAGGTGGCGAAGCAGCTCGCGCGTCGCGATGATGCGAAGCCAGCCGCGCAGCGGGCCCCGGCCGCGATACGCGACGATGCCGGGCGGCTTGTCATCGTGCGGCACGAGTAGCTGCAGGCGCAGCACCTGCTTCACGTCGTCCACGACATCGCCCGGAGCTCGCATCGTGGCGCCGATGATGTCCACCTCGACGAGCACCGCATCGAACGCCGCATGCGCGTTGGGGTCCTGCGCGGTGCACGCGGTCGCGATCGCGAGATCCGCAACCGGGGCGAGGGCGAGCGCCGTCGCGAGATCGCCATTCGCTGCGGCGAGGTCGGCGAGGCGGTCCCCCAGGAACTGGGCCAGCTGGTGCTCGTCGAACTTGATGGTCGGCCACGTGTCGCGCGCGGCGCTCACCGCATCGGACCACGCCGCAGTCACACCCGCGCCGGCGGGGAGGCCGCTCGCGGTGGCCAGCAGCTCGACCGGACCCATCGCGCGACTATCGCATGACCGAGGCGTGCCACACTCGCCGGCACTCGATGGAGTGCCTCGACGCAAACGTCGTACAGGACATGATGTCCGGCACGCTGCCTGCGGCGGCCATGCAGGCCGCCCTCGAGCATCTCGACGACTGCGAAGAGTGCCGGCTGGTCGTCGCGACGGTGGCGCGCGAGGCGACCGAGGTGCCGCCCGACGGCGCTCCGAACCCGGTATCGCTGAACGAGACGGCGGCCGCCGGCGAGCGTGAGCTGAAACCGGCAGGGATGGGCGTTCCGATCGGGCGTACGTTCGGTCGCTTCACGATCATCGAACGCCTCGGGGCGGGGGCGATGGGCGTCGTGTACCGCGCCCGGGACACGGAGCTCGGACGCGACGTCGCACTCAAGCAGCTCCGGCGTCCCGACCCGGCGTTCACCGAGCGTCTGGTCCGCGAGGCGCGGTCGATGGCGCAGGTGAATCACCCGAACGTCGTCGCGGTCTACGACGTCGGCGTCACGGACGATGACATCACGTACATCGCGATGGAGCTCGTCGAGGGGACGAGTCTCCTCGCGTGGCAGCAGCAGCGCACGGTCGCGGAGATCGTGCAGGCGTACATCGCCGCTGGACGCGGGCTCGCCGCCGCCCATGCGACGGGCATCGTCCACCGTGACTTCAAGCCCGACAACGTGCTCGTCGGGCGCGATCACCGCGTCCGCGTGATGGACTTCGGACTCGCGGCCACGCACGCGCCCCCACGTTCGGCAGTGGCGTCTTCGACGCCTGCCGTCGACCTGACCGTCTCGGGCAGCGTGCTCGGAACACCCGCGTACATGGCGCCCGAGCAATTCCAGGGCGGCCACGTCGATGCCCGGACGGACGAATTCAACTTCTGCGTCGCGCTGTACGAAGCGCTGTATGGACAGCGCCCCTTCGAGGGCGGGGACTTCGATCAGCTCGCCGAGGCCGTGACCTCCGGGCGCATCAGGCCGCCACCGCCCGGCGCCCGCGTGTCGCGCAGCCTTCGCGCGATCGTGGTCCGCGGGCTCAGCGTCCGACCTGGCGATCGCTTTCCGACGATGGACGAGTTGCTCGGCGAGCTCGGCCGCGACCGCGCGCGACCGTGGCGCCGCGTGACGTACGTCTTCGCCGCACTCGCGGTGCTGCTGGCCGTGGGCTTCGCGGCGAGCTGGGTCGTGCGCGATCGCGTCACCGACGAGATCCGGAGCTCGTTCGACGCGACCGCTGCCCAGGCCCGCCGCACGATCACGCTCTATCGCGACCAGTTCGACGTGATGTCGAACTTCGTCGATGTGTTCCCCGTCATGACCGAGGTCGCGGCGCGGCACGACGAGGCGGACTTCGGGCTCGGTGCTCCCGAAGCCGATGCCCGCACCCTCGAAGAGCTGCATGCGAAGCTTGCTTCGACCACGTGGGATCTCGCGCGCAGGGTCGGTGTCCGCACCGCGGACACGGTCATCGCCGTCGCCGACTACAAGGGACGCTTGCTCTACACCAGCGCCGCGCCCACGCGCTGGGGCGCCGACATCACGCGCCTGCCGTGGATCGCCAGTGCCATCAGCGCGGGCGGTGGGTCCTCGATGAACATCGTGCGCTACGACGACCGTGTCCTGGCGGCGACCGGCATCGTTGGCGACCGGCCGCCCGCTGGCCTCGCGATCGTCTTCACGCGCACCGTCGCCGTCGCGGGCGAACCGCGTGTCCACTTTCTCCAGGTCATCGACGCCGAGAGCCTCCTCGACCAGATCCGGATCGACCCCCTCACGCGGCTGTCGATCCGTGGTCTCGACGGTACCGAGGTCGGCGATGCGCAGCCCACGCTCGAGGGCAACGCCACGCGTACGGTGGCCATCGAGGACTACGCCGCGACCCGCGTCACGGGCACGCTCGTGATGACGCACGCGCGGGACCCGATGCTCGAGCTGTTTCCCGGTTCGCGCACGCTGTTCGCGCTCGGGACGCTCGCCGCCCTCGCCGTCGCGCTCCTCACGGGGATCCGGGCGCGGTCCGTCGCGGCCCGCAGCTAGGAATTCACCAGTCCTCGCGGGCGCTTACCGCGAGCGTGCGACATCGCTCGTCACCCCTCCTCTAGTCCCAAAGGAGAGTGGAATGACGAGTCACTACAACTACAAGCGCCTACAGATGTTCGTATGGGGAGCACTCGCCCTGAGTGCATGTGGTGGGGACGACGGGGGCGATGGGGATCTGGGGGAGCAACCCGATGCAGAGGTCCCGGCGGGGCCCATCCTCCAGCGCGCATCACGCAGCAGCACGATCGCACTCGCCGACGGGGCCGCGCGGGTCGCGATGGTGAATCCCGAGGACGGCTCGCTGTCGGTGTTCCAGACGTCCGATCACGCACGTATCGCCAAGGTGGCGACCGGCACCAGCCCCTCGAGCGTCGTGATCGCGCCGAACACGACGACCGCGTACGTCGCCAACCGTGCGGACGGCACGGTGGTGCGCGTCGTGGGGATCGACGGCGGAACCCCGGTGGTGGATGCGACGGTGGATGTGGGCGCCGAGCCGGTGGCGCTCGCGCTCTCTCCGACCGGCAAACAGCTGTTCGTCGCCGAGCTCGCGGAGAGCCGCGTCTCGGTGATCGATACCGCGACGATGGAGATCCAGACGACGTTCGCGGTCGACCGGCCGCGTGCGCTGCTTGTCACCAATGACCTCGACGAAGAGGACGCCGACGAGACGCTCGTCGTGACGCAGTACTTCGGGGTGGCGACACCCGGCGGTGAGGCCAAGGACACCGGCCGCACGGGGCGCGCGCAGCTCCGCGGCCTCGCCGATCTCTCGACGAGCAAGGCGATCGAGCTCGCTCCGATCGACAGCGGGTTTCCGCGGGGCGGCGTCGCCGGCAACCCCACCGTGAGCGCATCGCCGAACCTGCTGTCCGCGATCGCGACCTCGAAGGGGCGCCTGTTCATCACCGGCACGGCCGTATCGCCCGAGGGCCCGACGCGCTTCGACAACAACGTGTTCCCGGTCGTTCACGTCGCCGATCTTGGCGCGGGCGCCGAGATCACCGGAGCGAGCGGAACCACCAACCTCGCGCGCAAGATCTACGACGCGCTCCCGACGCCATCGGCGACCACTCCGCGCTTCATCCCTGGTGACCTCGCGGACCTCGACTTCGTCGAGGGCTCCGATATCGCCTATGCGATCGGTCGCGCGGGCGACGTGATGGTGCGCGTCACCTTCGGCGCCACCGTCACCGTGGGGTCGACCCAGAACACGCTCATCGATCTCGCCGGCAGCGCGGCGATCGGCACGTGTCAGAACCCGACGGGCGTCGTGATCGATAGCGTGCACCAGCGCGCCTACGTCAACTGCTGGGTGTCGCGGCGCCTCGCCGTCGTCGATCTGGCCGGGCAGCAGCTCTCGTCGACGTTCGAAGCCGCTCCGGCGCCCGCGAACGCGGCCGAGGCCGCCATCCAGCGCGGCAAGCGCTTCTACTTCACGGGCCGGGGCCGCTGGTCGGCGAACGTCGCCAATGGCGCCCGCGGCGGCGAGGGTTGGTCCGCCTGCAGCTCGTGTCACCCCGACGGCCTCACCGACAACGTGTCCTGGCAGTTCGCCTCGGGCCCGCGTCAGTCGACGTCGCAGGACGGCAGCTTCTCGCACGGCCCCGGCGCGCAGAAGCAGCGCATCTTCAACTGGACCGGCATCTTCGACGAGCACCACGACTTCGAGCGCAACACGCGCGACGTCTCCGGTGGTCTCGGCGTGATCACCACGGCCGCCGCCCTGGCGGACTGCGGGCAGCTCGACAAGGAGACCCCGGTCTCGCTCGCCGGCATCGGTGGTCTCGGCCGCCCGCTCGCCGAGCTCGCGAACGACTCGACAACCGCCCTGTGCGGCCATCGTGACTGGGATGACATCGACGCGTACGTGAAGACGATCCAGCCGGTCAAGGCGCGCAAGGCCACCGCGGCCGACGTCGTCGCGCGCGGCCGTCAGGTGTTCACCGACGCCGGCTGCGCCAAGTGCCACGGCGGTTCGGGCTGGACCGTCTCGCGGCGCTTCTTCACGCCGGCCGCGGCGACGCTGCAGACCCTCGCGACCTCCGCGTTCACGCGCCCCACGTTCTTCCCCGCGACGTGGATGTACGACAACGCGACGGAGCCCCGCACGCTCATCTCGGCGCAGCCAGCGCTCACCGGCGATGTGACGGGCCCGGCCGAAGCGGCCGCAGTCCCGATCGCACAGAGCGCGTGCTCGACTCGCAACGTCGGTACCTTCGGCTTACCCGGTGACACGACGCGCACCGACGCGCTCGAGGTGCGCCCGGCCAGTGGGGCCTTCGTCCGCGCCCAGGGCCGCGCCGGCTACAACGTCCCGTCTCTGTACGGTCTCTCGCTCGGGGCCCCGTACCTCCACCACGGGCAAGCGGCGACGCTGCCGGAGCTGTTCTCCGACGCGCGGTGGTCCTTTCACACCAACGCCGGCAACGCCAACGCGAGCGTGCTCCTCGCGCAGAGCGGCAAGCTCGACGACCTCGTGGCGTTCCTCTTCGCCATCGATGCCAGCACGCCGGAGATCGCCGTCCCCACCGATCCCGGCACGGGCGCGAGCTTCGACGCCTGCCCGTGACGGGGGCGCACGCGGCGAGCGGGACCGTCCCGGCCACCGGTCGACCGTAACCGTCGCGGTCCGGCCAGCACCCAAGCGAGCGCATGACAGCCCGCGGCCTGGTCGACTCCTTCCTCGAAGCCTCGGTGGTCGGGAGCTTCACGCGGATCGGGTTCGCGGTGCGACGGCGACTCGATCACTGGCGTGACCTCGGAACCGTCGCGGGCCGCGTCGTGGTGATCACGGGGGCCACCTCGGGACTCGGCTACGCGGTGGCTCATCGCCTCGCGGAGCTGGGGGCGGACATCGTCATCGTGGCGCGCGATGCGAAGCGCGCGGAGCAAACGCGAGCCGCGCTGCAGGCCGTCACCGGGCGTGCCGGCTTCGACGTCGTGATCGCCGAGCTCGGCGATCTGGCGGCGGTCCAGCGCGCGGCGGCCGCGATCCGCGAGCGGCATCCCCGCGTCCATGCGCTCGTCCACAACGCGGGCTCGCTCGACGACATCCGCAGCGAGTCGCCGCAAGGGATCGAGCAGACGGTGGCGACGCATGTGGTGGGGCCGTTCCTGCTGACGACGTTGCTCCAGCCGGTTCTCCAGGCCGCGGCCCCGGCGCGGGTGATCTTCGTGTCGTCGGGTGGCATGTACACGGAGCCGCTCGACGTCGCGGCGCTCGAGATGCCGGCTGCCACGTACGACGGAGTCAAAGCCTACGCTCGCGCCAAGCGGGCCCAGGTCACGCTCGCGGGCCTCCTCGCCGAGCACCTCCGCGACGCGGGCATCGTGGTGCATGCGATGCACCCGGGGTGGGCGGACACGCCAGGGGTGGCCCGCTCGCTGCCACGGTTCCGGCGGATCGTGGGCCCGCTGCTGCGCTCACCCGACGAGGGAGCGGACACACTCGCGTGGCTCGTCGCCGACGACGGAGCGCCGCTCGCGACCTCGGGGGCATTCTGGCTCGATCGCCGGCCGCGGTCGCCGCATCGGCTCGCGCGGACCCGCGCGGCGGATACGGCCGAGGAGCGGGCACGGCTATGGGCGTGGGTCCACGAGCGCAGCGGCCAAGCGCTTCCCCGCACGTAGGGCGCGGCGGCTCGCCCGGTCTGTTCCTCACGCGGTCGTCGTGGAACGTGACGACCGATCCGAGGCATAGTGGTCCGGATGTTCTCTGCAGTACGGTGCCTGAGTATCGGCATCATCATGACGGGATGCAGCTTCGAGGGAGCGGGTGGCGACGATGGGATGGTGACGCCAGGCGTCGACGCCGCGCGGGACGCGAGCCCCGATCCTGACGGTGCGGGCAGCGAACCGGACGCGCCGGTTCCGCCGGATGCGCAGGCGTGCTTCGGCACCACGTTGACCGTGTGCTTGAACACGTTGCCGACCGACGGGGTCACCATCAGTGCGACCGAGAGCCTGGATACAGACTCATCGCCTCGGTGTGTCGAGAGCAACCACCCCGAGCTCTGCGTCGTTGCGGGGACCTTCGTCACGGTGACGGGCGGGGGCACGCGGGTGCGGGCCAGCGGCTCGAGACCGCTCGTGCTGCTCGCGACGGCGGGCGAGGTCGGAATCGATGCCGGCGCGTCGGTCGAGGCCTACAGCTCGAACTTCAGCGACGGGACAGGCATCGTCGGTCCAGGGGCCAACGCGGCGGACTGTATTCGTGCCGGCATCGACGGCACGACCATCGGGACGTCCGGTGGTGGGGGGGCGGGCGGCTCGTTCGGCGGGCGCGGAGGTGACGGCAGCAATGGCGATTCGAACCCCATTGGCAACGAGGGTGGGCCGGGCGGCGTGGCCGCGACACCCGCGTCGACGGTGAGCGAGTTACGCGGCGGCTGCCCGGGCGGGACCGGAGGACGCCCGGACAACGTCGCGAGCAGCCGTGGTGGGGATGGGGGCGGGGCGGTCGCGCTGATCGCGAGTCTGCGCGTCCGGATCGACGGCCGGATCGACGCGGCGGGCGCCGGCGGCTTCGGCTCGGTGCCATTCTCGGATGGCGGCGGCGGCGGCGGCTCGGGCGGCATGATCTATCTCGAGGGCACGACCGGTGCCGCCATCGGCGTCACGGGCGCGATCTACGCGAACGGCGGCGCGGGGGCAGGCGGCGCGGGGAGTGGCTCCAGTCCGGGTGGACGCGGCGGCGAGTCGGCGGGGCCCGCGCTACAGGCGCAGGGCGGGGCGGGCGGTGGCAGCGGAGCGCGGGGCGGCAACGGTGCCTTCGGCTCCATCACGGACGGACAGACCCCGGCGGCCGCGACAGGCAACGACGGCGGCGGGGGCGGCGGGGGCGGCGCCGGTGTGATCATCATGATCCCTCCCATCGCGACCGATCTTGCCCACGTCTCGCCCGCGCCCCGCTAGGACGATCAGGGCTCGCACTCGCAGACCGCCGCGACCGGCGCTCCGCAGACCGAGGTCGCGAGGCGCCCCGTCGCCGCCTCCGCGAGCACGCAGTCCTGATTGCCGTCGTTGTCCGGTTCGTCCGGAGCCCACGGGCTGAACGTGGCCGGCAGGCCGCGCACGGTGACGAACATGCCTTCGTCGGCGGCGTCGGAGAGTCCGACCCAGATGTCCGCCGACGCGAGCGCGACGAGTGCGGCCAGCTCGGCGTCATCGTCGGGAACCGCGAGGTAGACGTTCGCCGGCTCGTTCCCGCAGAGGGCGCGCTGGTTCGTCCAGCCGGCCGGGTTTCCGACCAGCCGGTAGAAGTGGCCGTTCGCGGGCGAGAGCGAGACGTAGCCGGCGGGGCACGCGGGCGCGGCATCGACGGCCGCGTCGACGGCGGCGTCGGCGAGCATGCCGGCGTCGGGTGGAGCGTCCGGTGGGGCGGCCTCCACGCAGGTGCTCGCGAGATCGCCCGCGGCGGCACCGAAGCGTCGACCACTCTCGCATCCCGTGTCGTCGAAGCTGCAGTATCCGGCGGGCTCGCAACGGCCCGGGCCGCACTGCGCATCATCGGCGCACGTGAAGCGCGCGGGTTCGATGCACCCCGACATCAGCGCGAGGACGAGCAAGCTCCTCACAGGTCACCGCCGATGCCGATGACGCCACCTCCTGGTTGCGGCGCGAGCACGAGGCGCGTGACGCCGCTCGCCAGGACGAGTCCGCCGGCGATCCCGATGACCGTCGAGATGGTGCGCCGCTGTTCCGCGCGCTCCACGAGGTCGAGATGGTCCGCGTACGTCGGCGCCATGGCCGCCTCCGTGCGCAGCCCGCGCGCCGAGACATAGCCGAGCACGCCGACGAGACCCAGGACACCGCCTCCCGCCACGAGCGCGATGCCGAGTCGATCGCGGCGCGTCGTCGGAGGCACGGACGGTGGCCGCGGTGGTGGCGGCGGCGACGGCGGGATGATCACCATCGCAGCGGCGACGGACGGTGGAGGCACGGCCGGCCGGCAGGCCGCGATCGCCTCACGCGCGAGGCGCGCGGCGGTGGCGCTGGGCTCCGTCGCGAGGAAGCGCTCGTAGAAGGCCGTGGCCCGGGGGCATTCACCGAGGAGCCCATGCAGCTGGCCCTGCGCGTACAGGAGGCGCGGCTGGGGATCGAGGGCGTAGGCCGCCTCGAGCTCGCGGAGGGCCTCGGCGTAGCGGGCCTCCGCATGGAGCGCAGTCGCCGTCGCGATGTGCGCGTCGGCCGACGGCCGGGGCTCCGCGTGGGCGACGGAGACGAGCGAGGCGACTGCGATCGCTAGTCCGGAAAGAGCTGGGTGGGATCCCATGAGCGGGCCTCGGGGGCAGGGGCGGCGGTGGGGCGGGGCCGCGTCTTCACGCGTGGACGTGGAGCGACGCGGACGGCCTCGACGGGAGTCACCGGCGATGCCACGACCGGCGGGGCGACGGCGGGCCGGACCTCTCTGACGGCGGGGGCGGCCGGCGCGGGGGCCGGCGCGGCGGCGACGGGCGGCGCGATCGTGACGGGTGGTTCCGTATGTGCACGAACGATCGCGAGGATGCAGGCGAACGTCACGACGGCCGCGCCGGCTCCCAGCAGGACCAGCCGCCGGGACCGCCGCGTGCGCATCGGAGGTACAGAGACCGCGCGCACCGCGGGTACGATGACCGACGGCTCGTCGCCGACCGTCATCTCGAGCGTCGCGCCCGGCTCGACGAGCCAGGGCTCCGGGCGCTCCCCGAACATCGAACGCAGGTAGTCGCCGAGGGTGGTCGCGCCGCTCTGGAGTCCGAGGTCGCGAGCGAGACCTTCGAGGGCCAGGCGCAGCTCGTCGGCGGTCTGGTATCGGTCCGCCGGCTTCGCCGCCAGCGCCTTGTCGATGATCGCGGCGAGACCCTCCGGTAGATCGGGGCGAACCTGCGCGGCCGGTGTGATCACGCCGGCCACGATCGCGGACATCGTCACGTAGTCGTTCTCGCCCTTGAAGAGCCGGCGCGCTGTCACCAGCTCGTAGAGCACGATGCCGAGCGAGAAGATGTCGCTGCGCCGGTCGAGCGGCTCGCCGAGGCACTGCTCCGGCGACATGTAGGCGACCTTGCCCTTGAGCGTCCCGGTCCGCGTCTCGGTGGTCCGGCCAGCGGACTTCGCGATACCGAAGTCGACGACCCGTACGCCGCCATCGCGGCCGAGCAAGATGTTCGCGGGCGAGACGTCGCGATGCACGACCCCGAGCGGCTCGCGGTCCGGACCACGCTGCTCGTGTGCATGGTGCAGGCCTGCGGCGGCGGCCGCGACGATCGCGATGACGTGGGCGAGTGGCGCGTGCTGCTTTCGCGCATGGAGCTGGGAGAGCAGGGCGCGCGCATCCTCGCCGTGCACGTACTCCATCGCGAAGAAGTACTCGCCGTCCTCCTGGCCGACATCGGTGACCTGCACGATGTTCGCGTGATGCAGTGAGGCCGCGAGCCGCGCCTCGTCCAGGAACATCGCGATGTGCCCCGGGTCGCGCGCCTGGTCCGCGCGGATCCGCTTGATCACGACGTGCCGGGAGAAGCCCTCGATTCCGACGGTGCGCGCGAGCAGCACATCCGCCATGCCTCCCTGGGCGAGCGGCTGCAGCAACTCGTACCTTCCGAGCCGTTGCGTGCGCACCTCGCCGAGAGCGACCACGCCTTCACCCTCGCGCGAAGCGCTGTTGACGTCAAGTCAGTAACGCAATTCAACGCGCTGGATTCACTGGCGAATGTGGGAGCTGTCGGTGCGCGAATATTCGTAAGCGCGCCTACGTCGCGGGGAGTGAAGCCGGGCAAGTCACCTTGCGCTGCCGGCCACGACCCAGAGCAGGAGCGCGCCGCGGGCCGTCCAGAGCGCCGTGCGGATCCAGTTGGTCGCGACCAGGATCGTGTGAGCGCGCGCGTCGAAGCCCCGGGCAAGCGTCGTGTGCTGAGGCACGGAGACGAGCATCGTGACGACCCACGTCGCGACGGCGAGCGCGCCGCCGACCCAGGCCGACGGCGCGAGACTCGAAGCGTGCGTCTCGCGGATCCACAGCGCGGCGAAGGCCAGCTCGCCCATCATCAGGGGGGCGACGACGTAGGTGATGAGGCGGGCGTGAGCCTGCTGATAGGCGGGAAAGTCGCTCGGGGCCACGCGGGCGAAGAGCGGGTAGGCGACCACCTGGACGAGCCAGATGAGCCCGACGAGGGGGAGCGTGGTAGCGAGCTGTCCGACCAGCGCGATGGTCGCGAGCCGCACGTCAACGCGCTCGAACGGTCGCGAGTCCGCCGTCGACGCCGAACACCTGGCCCGTGAGCCATGCGTGCTGCGGATCGAGCAAGTAGTCGACGAGGCTCGCCACATCACTGGGCTCGCCGATGCGCCCCAGCGCGTGCATCGCCTCGGAGGCCTTCAGCGAGGCCTCGTTCTGGACGATGCGTGCGGAGAGCGGCGTGCGAACCAACCCCGGAGCGACGGCGTTGATCCGCACGCCCCGCGGAGCGTACGTCGCGGCCGCCGAGCGCGTCAGCCCTTCGACGCCGGCCTTGGCCGCGGCGATCGCATCGTGATTGGCGAGCCCGAGGCGCGCCGCCGCCGACGACATGAGGACGATCGAACCACCGCTCAGCGCGCCCATCACGGGGGCGACGGCGCGTACCACGGCGAACGCCGTCCGGAGGTTCGTCCCGACCACGGCCTCCCAGTCGTCCGCCGACGTCGAATGCGCGGGTTTGAGCACGATCGAGCCGGCCAGGTTCACCGCGCCATCGAGTCGGCCGTGACGATCGACGATGCCTTTGGCCGCGTCGCGGACCGCGTCGAAGTTCCGGGCATCGAGCACCAGGACCTCGCCTCCGACCTCGGCGGCGAGGGGAGTGAGCGTGGATTCGTCGCGCCCGGCGAGCACGAGCTTGGCGCCCCGCGCGAAGAGGCGCCGGCAGAGGGACGTTCCGATGCCGCCGGCGGCGCCGACGACCAGGACAACGGAGGGAGCGGTTTCAGATGCGGTCATGGGGCGGGCCTGTCGTGTGATCGAGTCGCGCTCGGAGACTGCCATCAGCGCTTGGAGCGCCACGCCGATGACGAGACGCTGGGGGCCCGTGGTCTCTTGACGCAGGCCCGCAGTGCCGCCGTCGTCGACACTTCAGAGCATTGGATGGCGACCGGCTCCTCAGGTTGCTCGCAGGTCCGATGTAATTTGTCGAGCCGGCCGGCATCGAAGGGACGTGGCGGGCGAATTGGTCCTCGTGATCGGGAAAGGCGGGGTCGGAAAGACCACCGTCGCTCGCGGGCTCGCCGAGCGCGCCCTCCGGTTGCACCAGTCGCCGCTGGTGATGGAGCTCGACGGGGACCGGCGCGGCCCGCGGCCCCCGCAGCGGTTCGACGTCGAGGTCGCCGACGGCGATGCCGCGCTTCGCTCGGTGGCAGGCGAGATACTCGGCTCGAAGCGACTCGCGGGCGCCTTGCTCTCGCACTTCGCCGTCCGCCGTCTCGCCGCGATCGTGCCCGGGCTGCGCGAGGTCGCGCTCCTCGTCCGGGCGATCGGCCACGTCGATGCCGGCCGCCACGTGATCATGGACATGCCGGCAACGGGCCATGGGATCGCGTGGCTCGACACGGTGCGGCTGCTCCGCACGCTGGAACCGTCGGGGCGCGCACGCGTACTGATCGACAAGGTCCACGCCAGCCTCGCCGACCGCGAGCTCACGAAGCTGGTCGTGGTCACCCTGGGCGAACAGCTCGTGATGAACGAGACCCGCGAGCTCTGCCAGGCCCTGCCGCGTCCACCCGACCTCGTCGTCGTGAACGGTGTCCATCGCCCACCGCCGATCCCAGCCGAGGTGCTCGCGGCCGTCGCTCGGTCGCCGGGGCGCGCGGCGGCCGTCGCGGCGCTCCGCACGTGGTTGCGCCCGACCGAGCCGCTCGAGCTCGGCGATGCGGCGTGCGAGATCATGCGCTTCCCGGGGGTGCCGACGCCGTCGGAGACCGCCGCGGTCCTCGCCGCCAAGGTGAACTGGTAATGGTGCCGACCTGGATCTGCATCGGCACGGGTGGCGTCGGCAAGACCACGATCTCGGCGGCGCTCGCGACGGCATTCGCGCGGTCCGGACGGCGCTCGCTCGTCGCGACGATCGACCCCGCGCGCAGGCTCGGCGACACGCTCGGCTTCCAGCACCTGACCGGTCCGAGTGAGGTCCCGGGCGCGCCGCGACTGTCTGCGCTCGCGACCGACTCGAGCGTCGGCGCGCGGGCGCTGGTGGAGGAGCTGCTGACGAGCTCTCCTCTCCACCGCGACCGCGTGCAAGCGAGCCCGATCGTCGCCGCGCTGGCGAGCGGCTTTGCCGGCATGCACGAGCTCGTCGCGCTCGCGGAACTGGCGCGCTGGGCACCGTCGTACGAGACCACCGTGATCGATGCCGCGCCCTCGCGTCACGCGATCGACGTGCTCGCGCTCCCCCGCCTGCTCTCGGACGTGATCGACGGGCGCGCGATCATGTGGCTCAGCGATCTAGCGCGGATCACGCTCAGCCCTCGACGTGGCGTCCGCGCGCGCCTGCTGCAAGGCGCGAAGCACTGGATCGTACGTGCGCTCAGCTCGTCGATCGGAGAGCGCATCATCGACGACGTGCTCGGTGTGCTGGCCTTCGCCGGCGACGTACGGCCCGAGCTCTCGACATGGATCTCCGGCGCACAGCGCTTGCTCGATCCGTCCGCCGTCGGTGTCGTCCTCGTCTGCACGGCGCGCGCGGGCGCGCTCGAAGAGCTCGATCGGCTCGTCGCGGGCCTCGCGGAGGTCGGCCACGCCCCGGCGCTCGTGATCGTGAACCGGGCGCCGTACGCGTCGCCGCGGTCTCTCTCGGCCGAGCCTGCGCTGCTGCCATGGCAGGACACGGTGGGCCGGTGCGCGACGGAGCTGGATGCGGCGCGTACCGCGACCGCCGCGATCCTCGCCCGCGCGACGACCTGGGGCGTGCCCGCCGTTCAGGTCCCGACCTTCTCCACGCACGATCCGGCGGCCATCGTCGGTGAGGTCGCCACGGTGATCGCGAGCTCGCCGTGGCTGCTCGACGAGCACGGTGACAGGTTCTCGATGCTCGACGTCACCGCCGCCCGGTGACGCGTCGGGGGGGCCCGACTACGAGAGGCGCCGCGCGAGCTTCTTCGCGGTGGACTCGCCGGTGTCGGCGCCGCCTTCCATGAAGCCCTGGAAGTCCTGCGATGTGTGCTCGCCGCAGAAGTAGACGCCGCCCTGCCGCTCGCCCTCGACGCCGCCGAAGTCGGTGTACTGGCCGACCTTGTAGAACGAGTAGGACGCGTTGAAGAGCGGCGCGCGGTGGAAGAGCGACTGCGTGGCGCGACCGTTGAACGCCAGGTTTGGATACACGGATGCGAGCTGTTGCCGGCCGCGCTGGGCGTCGGCCACGACGTTCGCGTCGGCGGCGGTGGCAAACGGTGACGTCGTCGACATGGCCTCGGTGGGCGACCCGCCGCTGTAGAGGACGAGGATGCCCGCGGTGCCGGACTGCGCGCGCGTCGCCTCCCAGCTCGCCTGGTAGCCGGTGTCGCTGTAGCTCGCGCCGTTCGACTTGCCGGGCCACGGCCCCTGGCGCAGCCAGTCACGCGAGGAGAACTGGAGCTGGAGCTTGCCGTTTTTGCCCTCGCCGAGACGGTTGATCGCGCGCTTCTTCAGGGCATCGAAGCCGGCCCCGCTCGTATCGACATGCTTCAGGACCGAGAAGGGGAGCGCGAGGACGACGTAGTCGGAGACCTCCTCGATGGTCGAGCTACCGCGTTCGAAGGTGCATCGATAGCGGCCGTTCGCCGTCGCCGCGAGGCGCACGAGCTTGTGACCGGTACGTACCGCGCTGCCGAGGTCGGCGGCGATGGCCTCGGGGAGCTGCTGGTTGCCGCCGCGGATGTGAAACTTCTCGTCGGACTCGCCGAAGATATCGAGCTGGGTCTCCGTCGGCTGGAACGCGAGCAGGTAGAGCAAGTTCAGAGCGGACTGCGCGCGGGCATTGGCCCCGAACTCGATCGTGTAGGCGACGTCGAGGAGCTTGCCGAGGGGCGCCGAGTGGCCGCCGGGCACACGCGTCTCGATCCAGTCGTAGACGCTCATCTGGTCGAGCGCCTGGCCCTCGGGGGTGAACGCGTCGTAGCGCGTCGGGTAGCCCGCGTCTGCGAGGTCCGCCTGGACGATGTCGAAGATGTCGAGGAAGTCGGCGTCAGCGTCGGCGGCCGCGTAGTACTGGTTGTCGAAGCGGTAGATGTCGCGCGAGTTGTTGGGCTGCGCGGCGAGCAGGTTGTCGAGCGTGAGTCCGTAGCGATCGGCGAGGCGCCGTACTGTCTTGTGCCCCGAGTCGATGAGCTCGCCACCCCACTCGGTGATCTGGCCGCCGAAGTAGTTCGTGCGGTTCGTGAACATGCGGCCGCCGGTCCGCCCCGAGGCCTCGTAGACCGTCGACGAGAACCCGAGGTCGCGGAGGGTCACGGCGCAGGTGAGCCCGGCGATGCCGCCGCCGACGATCGTGATCTTGCGGTTCGCGGACGCGCGCGCGCGCCCGGGGATGGCGAGGACGGCGGCGCCGGCGACGCCTCCGGCGATGAAGCCTCGCCGCGTGACGCCTCGTCTCTCGTCACGGCGCGCCCGGATCTCGTCCATGGGGATGCCGGTGCGCTTCGCAGCGCCAGCATCTCGCAGCATCTCGCGCAGCTTCCGTAACAGTGGGGTCTTGGCCATGGCCGGCGAGTATGGATCGGCGCCGTCCCGGCACGTTCGCTTTTCCGCGGTTCGAGAGCGTGGTCGCGACTCGTGGTTCGACCAGGGGCGGCATTGGCCCGGCAACTGGCCCAACCGTTGCTGTGCCATGGAGCGGACGATGAAGCTGTGGCGCCTGACAGCACTGTGCCTCGGCCTGGCGGCATGCACGCGGGATCCGGCCACACCGGTGGTGGAGGACGCGGCACCGATCGCTCCGCCGCCCGGCGCCTTCCAGCCGCTCGGCCCGAGCGCGGCCTTCGTTTGGCACGTGGTGCCAGATCCGGCGAACCCGCAGCGCATCTTTCTTGCCCTCGATGACGGCGGGGGCGTGTGGCGCAGCGACGACCGCGGAGCGACTTATGTCCTCGTGAGCGAGGAGCTGCCCGACGTGCTGGCGTGGGGGTTCGCGCTCGACGCGACCGACAGCCGCCGTGTCTACGCGGGTGATGCGCATGGCCGAGGCGTCTTCCTCAGTCGGGATGGCGGTGATACCTGGGCGTTCCACAACGCCGGGCTCGAGACGTACGAGCAGCGCGAGGTCGTGGCGCTGGCGGTGGATCCGATCGATCCCGCCACGATCTGGGCGGGGACAGTGGGCGGCGCGCATGTGTCGCGCGATGCGGGTGACACGTGGCAGCCAGTCGCCGGCCCCCTCGGGACGACGCCCATCGTCGGGCTGACCGCGACCGCGCGCGACGGCGTGACCGAGGTCGTGGTCGCGACCGGCCAGCAAGACGAGACCGACCCCGATGCACCCGATCGCGTCTACCGCTCGCGTGATGCGGGCGCCACCTTCACCGACGTGACGCCCCTGCTGATCGCCGGCGGCGCTCCCGCGACGGGGCCCGATCTCGCGACGCGGGTCAGCGACCTGCGGTTCGATGCCCGGGGGCGCCTCCTGATCGCGATGGGGTACAGCGAGACGAGCCCAGGCGCCGTCCTGCGCTCCACCCCCGATGGGGCGGAGTTCACGAAGCTCGCGGTGACCGGGGACTCCCTCTTCGTGAAGGTGGCGGTGCCGGCAGGAGCGCCCGACACGATCTATGTCACCGGCGGACTCGCGCTCGACCCGATGGTGTTCGTCTCGACCGACGATGGCGCAACCTTCGAGGGTCGCGGCAGCAGCGAGGGCGCACTCGCGTTGCCCATCTCGATCACGGTGGATCCGGCAGATCCTCGACACGTGTGGCTCGGCGCGTTCGCGGACCTGATGGAGTCCTCGGATGGCGGAGCGAGCTGGGAGCGGGCGGCGCCCGGGATCCATCACAGCTGTGCGACCGGTGTGGCTGTCGATGCCGCCGGTGGCAGGTTGTACGCGGGCTCGCTCGACCACTTCGGGCTCGTGTCACGCCGCAACGCGTACCGGCGCGAGGCCGATGTGTGGACCGAGCTCGCCGTGCCGAGTGATGTGTTCACGTTCGCCGTCCCCGGGGCCGACGAGGTGATCGCGGGTACGCTGTACCAGGGCGCGTACGAGAGTCGGGACGGCGGCCGCACCTTCGACGCGGCGCGGGGCATCCCTCGCGATCGCTTCTCCGTGCTGTCGCTGCACGTGACGACGCAGGGGAGCGTGCTCGCGGGCGGCGCGAGCGATGCGGGCGCCGCGGTGTACCGTCGACCGCCCGGCGGCACGTTCGCGCCGGTGAGGTTCGCGTCGTCGGGACTGCCGAACGACTTCGACGAACGCGGCGGCGTGATCGCGGCGGTCGGGGAGGGCGGGGTGGCCCTGTCGCGCGACGACGGCGCCACGTGGACGCTTGCCTGGGCCCGTGACGACGATCTGCGGACAGTCGCGATCCTCGACGACGCCGCGCAGGTGCTGCTCGTCGGAGACGCGGGCGGCCACGTGTGGCGGTCCGACGACGGCGGTCGTACCTTCGCCGACGCGTTCACCGGCTTCATCGGGCGGACCGAGGTCAACCGCTTCATCGTGGATGCGCGCGACGGCAGCGTCCTCGTCGGGCTCGCGTCGGCGAACGTCTTCGTCCGTGCTCTCGAGCGCGACTCCGGGCTCTGGCGGTCGCGTGACGGTGGCCGCACGTTCAGCCCGGTCGCGCGTGCGCGCCCCTCGAGTCACATCTACGACCTCGCGTGGGATCCGGCCGTCCCGGGTCGGCTCTACGCCGCGATGTGGTGTAGCGGCGTGCAGGCGATCGATCTCCCGCTGGAGCCACCGCCATGAGCCGCCGCCTCGCGATCCTCGTCCTCTGCGCGAGCTCGCCGGTGGCGGCCGAGCCGGCACTCTCGCCGTGGCGCGTCGAGGCGCAAACGGTTCACCACGTGTCAGTGGGCGGCGAGACCGCGCGCCTCCTGAACGGCGGTGGTCTCGCCGTCGCGTGGCAGGTCACGCCCTGCTGGCAGCTCGTGG
>LNFM01010531.1_pt1 | contig 18655 bp, 21 predicted proteins | sample 596031 | NCBI WGS metagenome assembly LNFM01 (sample SAMN04254537, study PRJNA301005) | activated carbon metagenome | isolation source: dual media filters at the Ann Arbor, Michigan drinking water treatment plant | place: USA: Ann Arbor | reverse complement strand
CCATCGTGTAGTGCCCGCCGCAGGCCAGGATGCCGATGTCGGGCTGGTGGAACTCGGCCATCCAGGCCATGTCGGCCATGATGTCGGTGTCGCCTGACAAGTAGATCGTGTGGCCTTCGCCCGCGATCATGAAGCCCGCCGCATCGCCTGCCGGCAGAAGGCCCTTGTCCCCGAAGTCGATGCTGGAGGAATGGACGGCGTTGACCATCGTCACTTTCGCGCCGCCCAGGATCAGCGTCCCGCCTTTGCCGAAGCCCACGGTTTCACAAAGGCCGTTCGCGTTCATCCACTCCGACAGTTCATGGATGCAGTGCACCTTGATCCCCAGCTTCTTGCCCAGCCGCGCAGCATCCGCGGCGTGATCGCCATGGGCGTGGGTCAGAAGGATATGCGTCGCGCCCTGGATTGCCTGATCTTCCAGCCCGGCCGGAAACATCGGGTTGCCCGTGATCCACGGGTCGACCAGCAGCACCGCCTCTTCGATTTCGATCCGAAAGCCGGAATGGCCAAGCCAGGTGATCTGCATGTGTCTCTCCTTCTAGGTCGGGCGTCGGCATGTAACCTCTGGGACGAATGTATCCATGACAATCGCGAAGCCGTGATGACGCCCCGCGCGTGGCGGAGGGCCGCCGACGGGCCTGTGGCGGCACCGGCACAGTTGGGTCCGGTCTTGCCACTGACGCAAATTTCACGTGCGCGACTCACTGACCTTGGGTAAACGGGCGGCCTTGCAACCGCATCAGCCGAGGGAGGCAGACATATGACTGTATATCGCTGCCAGGGCATCCCCTTCGGACTGACCGCCGGCGCAGGACTGCGATCGTACGGGCTTATTCGCCCCTGACGCATCCTGCCGGACCATGGCGCCAGGCGCCGGTGGTCCGTCCTGATCCAGCCGCCAAGCACTGACCGACGGGCAGCCTGCCCGCATCCGGTCATCCCATTTTCATCCAGAACAGAGGACCGGCTTGCCGCAAGCTGCCGGTGACGATCATGACCCCTATGCTTCATTCCGACCAGACAGCGCTGCGTGTCACGCTGGATGACTTCATCGAAACCCATGGCCGGTGGCGCGTGCTGCTGGCGGTGCTCCTGCGGCCGATGCGGCCCAACACCAAACTGCCGTCCCTGGGCCTGAACGCCCATCTGCGGCGCGACATCGGTCTGGAGCCGCTGTTGGAAGTTCGCCCGCCCTGGGACCCGCTTCGGTAAGGCGTGCCCCCTGCTTCACCCGCTTGCGGGGCGGGGCAGGGGTCGCTAAACGGGGCGAAATCCAATGGAGAGCCGCCATGGCCATTGACATCGACACTGCGCGGAAGGTCGCCAAGCTGGCGCGCATCCGGGTTGAGGAAGCGGACCTGCCGAAACTGGCGGGTCAGCTGTCCGGCATCCTTGGCTTCATGGAAGAGCTGAACGAGGTCGATGTGACGGGGGTGGAGCCGATGACCTCGGTCACGCCGATGCGGCTGAAGCGGCGGGCGGATGTGGTGACGGATGGCAACATCCAGGCCCAGGTCCTGAAGAACGCGCCGGACGCGCGCGAGGGGTTCTTTGCTGTGCCGAAGGTGGTGGAATGAGCGCGAACAGCTGGACCATTGCCGCCGCGCGGGATGCGCTGCGGAAGGGTGAGATTTCGGCGGTCGACCTGACGATGTCGTGCCTGACGGCCATCGACGCGGGCGATGATCTGAACGCCTTTGTCCACAAGACGCCCGAGATCGCGCTGGAGCAGGCGCGGGCGGCGGATGCGCGGATCTCTACGGGTGAGGCCCCGGCGATGTGCGGGATTCCCTTGGGGATCAAGGATTTGTTCTGCACCAGGGGCGTGCCGTCGCAGGCCGCGTCGAACATCCTGAAGGGGTTCAAGCCCGAGTACGAGTCCACGGTCACGTCAAAGCTGTTCGACGCGGGCGCGGTCATGCTGGGCAAGCTGAACATGGACGAGTTCGCCATGGGCTCGTCGAACGAGACTTCGGCCTATGGCAATGCGGTGAGCCCGTGGCGGCGCAAGGGGTCGAACGTCCAGCTGACGCCGGGCGGTTCGTCGGGTGGCTCGGCGGCGGCGGTGGCGGCGGACCTGTGCCTTGCGGCGACGGGGACGGATACCGGCGGGTCGATCCGGCAGCCGGCGGCGTTTACCGGGATCGTGGGGATCAAGCCGACCTATGGGCGGGTGTCGCGCTGGGGGATCGTGGCGTTTGCGTCATCTCTTGATCAGGCGGGGCCGATGACCAAGTCGGTGCGCGATGCGGCGATCATGCTGCAGGCGATGTGCGGGCATGACCCGAAGGATTCGACCAGTGCCGACATTCCGGTGCCGGATTTCGAGGCGGCGTTGACCGGGGATATCCGGGGAAAGGTCATCGGTATCCCCAAGGAATACCGGATGGACGGGATGCCTGCGGAGATAGAGGCGCTTTGGTCTCGCGGCATCGAGATGATGCGGGACGCGGGGGCGGAGGTGCGGGATATTTCCCTGCCGCACACCAAGTACGCTCTTCCCGCCTACTATGTGATCGCGCCTGCCGAGGCGTCGTCGAACCTCGCGCGCTATGACGGGGTGCGCTACGGCCACCGGGCCAAGCTGGCACAGGGCGATGGCATCACCGAGATGTACGAGAAGACCCGGGCCGAAGGGTTCGGGCCCGAGGTTCAGCGCCGGATCATGGTCGGGACCTATGTGCTGTCAGCCGGGTTCTACGACGCCTATTACAATCGCGCGCGGAAGGTGCGGGCGCTGATCAAGCGCGACTTCGAGACGGTGTTCGCGGACGGGGTTGATGCGATCCTGACTCCGGCAACGCCATCGGCGGCGTTTGGCCTGGGCGAGATGGCGGATGCCGATCCGGTGCAGATGTATCTGAATGACGTTTTCACCGTGACGGTGAACCTTGCCGGGCTGCCGGGGATCTCGGTTCCGGTGGGTCTGGACGGGCAGGGGCTGCCCCTGGGGCTGCAGCTGATCGGGCGGCCGTGGGAAGAGGCAGAGTTGCTGAATTACGCACATGTGTTGGAAAGCCGCGCTGGCTTTGTGGCCAAAGCCGAGAAATGGTGGTAATGGCCCGGAAAACGCACCGATCGAGGCAGTGATGAGCCGTACCTACTTTCCCGCCGCTGGCGCAACTGTTGCTGCGCTGATGCTGGCCGCCTGTACGCCGACGACGACGGACACCGGGCCGGGCGTCGGCTTTCAGGACTACAACAGCTATGTCCGTGGTGCGGCCCCGGCGCCTGCTGGCGCTCCGGTCACGATCCCGCCGCCGGGTGGGGCTTTCGACCCGGCCGCGGCCGCCGCAGCCATCGACCGGGCCCAGGGCGTGGCCCCGACCGCGACCCTGCCCACGGCAACCCCGACTGTGACGCCGCTGGCGACGCCGGTCGCGACCCCCGCCGACAGCTCTGCGCGTCCGCGCGGCGGTGCCCCGGCCGGGATCAAGGAAGAATCGGGTGAGGTTCAAAGCCACGCCGGAATATCCGACGAGCAGGATTTCAGCGCCGTCTCCGCGCGCGAGACCATCGAAAGCGACAAGGAACGTATCGAGCGGAACCGGGCCGAATATGTCGTGGTCCAGCCGAAGGACCTGCCGCAGCGTCCGGGCGACAGCGGGCCGAACATCGTGGAATTCGCGCTGGCCACCAAGCATGCCCCGGGTGTGCAGATGTACAAGCGGTCGGGCCTTGGCATCCGAGACGCGAACGCGGCCTGCGGAAAATACGCCTCGTCCGACAAGGCGCAGCAGGACTTCCTTGCCAAGGGCGGCCCGGACCGCGACCGGATGGGCGTAGATCCCGACGGCGACGGTTTCGCCTGCGCATGGGACCCGCGTCCGTTCCGCACCGCGCTGCAGTGAGCCTGTCCCACCCGTCGCCGAACTTTGGCGACCGAAGGGGCGGGGCGGCGGTCGAGCTGGTTGTCCTGCACTATACTGTCCTTGATTGCGCGGGGGCACTGGACCGGCTTTGCGATCCCTTGGCCGAAGTGTCGGCGCATTACCTGATCGACCGGAACGGAACCCTGCACGCTCTGGTCGATGAGACGGCGCGGGCCTGGCATGCCGGGGCCGGGTCCTGGGGCGGCGCGGGGGATGTGAACTCACGCTCGATCGGGATCGAGCTGGTGAACAGCGGGAGTGAGCCTTTTGCCGAGCCGCAGATGGCAGCGCTGGAGACCCTGCTGCGCGACATCCTGGACCGGCATCGGTTGGCACCGCAGGCGGTGATCGCGCACAGCGACATGGCTCCCGAGCGGAAGGTCGATCCCGGAGCGCGGTTCGACTGGCGGCGGCTGGCGCGGCAGGGGCTGGCGGTCTGGCCTGATCTGCCAGTTGCCCCCCCGCCCCTTCCCTCCCCCACGCGAAGCGAGGGAGGCGCCTTTGACCCTGGCCGGTTTCTGGCCGACCTGCGGGCCTTTGGCTACCCCGACACAGGTCCCGAGACGCTGCTGGCCGCCTTTCGCTTGCGGTTCCGGCCTTGGGCCAAAGGGCCGCTTGATGACACCGACCTGGCATTGGCGGCAGCGCTTGGGCGGTTTGCAGTTGACGGACATCGCACGGATGCCTAACTGACCCCCGCGCGGAGGGCTGGATGGCCGCGGGGAAACGTTGAAAGACGGGGCTCCGAGGAAAGTCCGGACTCCCGTTGGCAAGGGTGCCGGGTAACGCCCGGCGGGGGTAACCCCAGGGAAAGCGCCACAGAGAAGAGACTGGGGTAAGAGCCCACCGCGGACTTGGCGACAAGGACGGCACGGCAAGCCCCACCCGGAGCAATGCCAAATAGGGGCCTCGCGCGGGGGCCGGTCCCGGAAACGGGATACCGCCCGCAGGGACGCCAACGCCCGAGAGGCCCGGGTTGGCAGCTTGACCGCCGTGGCAACACGGTTGGCAGAGGAATGGTCATCCAGAGAGGGCAACCTCTTGGACAAAATCCGGCTTACAGGCTCTCCGCGCAATTCCTATCACGATGTCGTGCCGTTGATGTGGGTCAAGGCGGGGCAGGTCTTGCAAGCGCCTGTTGTCCAAGCAGGGGGCGCGTCCGCCCCCGGATTGGCAGGAGGCTTCGATGCTGAAAGTGATCGGTTTTGTCACGGTGATGGGACTTGGTGCGGCCACGCCGTTGCTGGCGCAGGGGCAGCAAGGCTGGGGTATGGGCCCGGGCTGGAATATGGGTCAAGGCTGGGGCCAGGGTTGGGGCATGGGGCCGGGTTATGGCTCTGGTCCCGGCTGGGGCATGGGTCCGGACATGGGCGCAGGCATGGGCCCCGGTATGGGCGGCGGCATGGGCCCCGGGCGCGGCATGATGATGGGTGGCATTGATGCAGACCAAAGTGGCGACATCTCGGCCGAAGAGGCCGCGGCCCATGCCGAGGCGATGTTCGCCCTGATGGACGGCAATACCGACGGCGCGCTGGAAGCGGGCGAGTTTGGTGGTGGCCGCATGGGCATGATGAGCCCATGGGGCATGATGCCGGGCATGCAGGAACGCCACGCCGCGCGCTTTGCCGCCAAGGACGGCGACAGCGACGGCAAGGTCACGATGGCCGAGTTCCTGGCCGCCGAGAAGGCCCAGTACGATGCCGCCGATGCCGACAGTGACGGCAAGGTGACCCCGTGGGAGCTGCGTGCCGCGATGTGGCAATAAGGCTGCCGATAGCGGTTGACTCTGCCGCGCGCGCAGGGATTCCCCGATGCAGAGGAAACGACCATGGCAAAGCCCGCCACCATCAAGATCCGCCTGAACTCGACCGCGGGCACCGGCCACTTCTACGTGACCAAGAAGAACGCCCGTACGATGACCGAAAAGATGGTCATCAAGAAGTACGACCCCGTCAAGCGGGAGCATGTCGAATACAAGGAAGGCAAGATCAAGTAGGATCTGCCCATCCGTCAGGATCAGGGGCCGTGTCCGGTGGGACGCGGCCCATTTCTTTTGCGCTAAGCTGGTGCTGACGGGGTTCCGCTTGACCTCGGTCCCTGCCGGGCAGAGGACGGGGGCAGCAATTCGGAGGCCACCATGGAACGCAATCACCGGGAAGAGCACTATGTCGCGCGGGTCGGCTGGCTGCGGGCGGCGGTTCTGGGGGCCAATGACGGGATTGTGTCGACCGCTTCGCTGATCGTCGGGGTCGCGGCGGCGTCGGGGCGGGCCGAAGTGCTGATCGCAGGGATGGCCGGGCTTGCGGCGGGTGCCCTGTCGATGGCGGCGGGAGAATATGTGTCGGTCAGCAGCCAGGCCGATACCGAAAAGGCCGACATCACGCGGGAAGCGGCCGAGATCGCCGCCGACCCGGAGGAAGAGCTGCGCGCCTTGGCCGGCATCTATGAACGGCGCGGACTGGAACCGGCACTGGCCGCCGAAGTGGCTGCGGCGCTGCATGCCAAGGATGCCCTCGGCGCGCATGTGCGCGATGAGCTTGGGATTTCCGAGCACACCGAGGCGAAGCCCCTGATCGCGGCGGGCGCCTCGGCGCTGACCTTCGCTGTGGGCGCGGCTTTGCCGCTGGTCACAGCCGCCCTGGTGCCCGAGGCGACGATCACGCTGTGGGTCACGGCGCTGTCGCTGATGTTCCTGGCGCTTCTGGGGGCGGTGGGGGCCAGCGCCGGGGGCGCATCGGTCTGGCGCGGGGTCATGCGGGTGACCTTCTGGGGGGCGGTCGCGATGGCGGTGACGGCGCTGGTGGGCAAGCTGTTCGGCGCCGTGGTCTGACCCTTTCGTCTGGCTGCCGGACCCGCCGCAAGGCAAGTCGCCCCTTGATCTTGGCGTGATCGGGCCGCACCTTCGGGCGCGGTCCTTTTATTCCGGAACCTGAATGCGTCGGATCATGATTGTCGGCGGACCCGGTTCGGGAAAGTCCACCGTTGGGCTTGCGCTGGGCCGGGCTCTGGACCTGCCGGTCTTCCATCTGGACCGGCTGTATTGGGGCCCCGGCTGGTCGACTCTGTCGCCAGAGGACCGCGAGGCGGCTCTGGCCAGGGTCTTGGCGCTGCCGGGCTATGTGCTGGAAGGCTCGACCCCCGCGACCTACGGCGCCCGTCTGGCCGATTGCGACACGCTGATCTGGCTGGACCTGAACCCGGGCCTGCGTCTGCTCCGCATCCTGGCGCGCGTGCGTCGCACCCGCGGTCGAACCCGGCCTGACCTGCCGCCCGAAAGCCCCGAGGATCACCCGGTTCACCGCCGACGCTTTTGGCGCCATTTTGCGCGGGACTTGCCGCAGGAGCAGGCAGTGCTTGCAACCCTTGTGACGAAAGCGCGTCCGGGCACCCGGATCATCCGGCTGCGCTCGCGCCGGGAGGTGCGGGCGTTCCTGCAGACCCATGGCGCGACGGCCGAAATCATCGCACCCGGGTAATGAAAAAGGGCCGGTCCTGCGACCGGCCCTCTCTTCACACTTTCAGGCGACCTATTCGCGGTTGCCCAGGAACTGCAGCAGGAACATGAACAGGTTGATGAAGTTCATGTACAGGTTCAGCGCGCCCATGATGGCGGACTTGGCAAGCCATTCCTCATCCATCGCCTGAGCATGGGCGATGTAGTTGTTCTTGATGGTCTGCGTGTCGTAGGCGGTGAGGCCTGCGAAGATCAGCACGCCGATCACCGAGATCGCGAAGGCAAGGCCGGTCGAGCCGAGGAACAGGTTCACCAGCATCGCGACGACCAGGCCGATCAGGCCGATCATCAGGAACCGGCCGAGGCCCGACAGGTCACGCTTGGTCGTGTAGCCGTACAGCGACAGACCGGCGAAACCGGCCGAGGTGGCCAGGAAGGTCGTGGCGATCGAGGTGTCGGTGAACGCCTTGAAGATCCAGGCCAGCGACAGGCCCATCACCGCCGCGAAGGCGTAGAAGAACAGCTGCGCCGCCGAGGCCGACAACCGGTTGATCAGCGCGCCGAACGCGAACACCATGGCGAGGGGGGCGAACATCACCACCCAGCCCAGGATGTTCGGCTGCAGCGTCAGCGGATCACGGAAGATCCCCAGAAGTGCGTCCGAAGTGCCGACCGCCCAGGCAACGCCGGCAGTCACCAGCATCGCCACGGACATCAGCCCGTAGACCTTGTTCATATGGGCGCGAAGCCCTTCATCAATCCGGACGCCGGCGCCAACGCCAACGCTGCGGATCGTATCATACTGAGCCATAGAAGCCTCCGATGTTGTCCCTAAGGGCAACGCCGGGGGGACCGGCGCGACCTCGTGCATGAAATATTGGGAACCCCGCCCCGAATTTCAAGCATTGAAGCCCGTTAAACACTGGGAAACTGATACGATTCACTCGTGCCAGTGCGACGGCGCGTCCCAGGCGGATTTCGCAGCCTCGGACATCGCCTCGGCACGGGTCAGACCAACGTCGCGCAGAAGGTGGTCGTCGAGCAGATTCAGGTGCCGCCGCGACCGCGACAGGGCGGTGACTTGTCCGATGCGGGCAGGAATTTGGCCCAGGGAACGAGCCAGGCGCTGCAGGCTGGCGGCGAGGGGAAGGGCAGATGAGCGGGGTGACATGGCGCGGTTCCTTGCATGACGATCTGTGATGGTGCGATGCCGTAGCATCAGGATGCTTGAAGAATGCGCGATTTTGATCCATGATGGAAACGAATGATTGTGAACCCACCCATCAGGATCTGTGATATGCCGCGCAATCTCGACCTTTCTGCCCTGCGGTCCTTCGTCACCGTCGCCGATGTCGGCGGCGTGACACGCGCGGCGGGCTATCTGAATCTGACCCAATCTGCCGTCTCGATGCAGATCAAGCGGCTGGAGGAGTCGCTCGGCGCTCCGCTGTTCTTCCGCGCGGCCCGCAAGCTGGCGCTGTCCCCGGATGGCGAGCAGCTTCTGTCCTATGGCCGCCGCATGCTGGCGTTGAACGACGAGGCGATGTCCCTGTTGTCGGCGACCTGCTGCCAGGGCGAAATCAGGCTGGGCGTGCCGCATGACGTGGTCTACCCGGTGATCCCAGGCATCCTGAGGCGGATGGCGGCGGCCTATCCCAAGGTGCGGATCCATCTGGTGTCGTCCTTTACCCTGCTGATGAAGCAGGAATACGCGCGGGGCGGCTTTGACCTGATGCTGACCACGGAAGAGGCTCCGGATGCGGGCGCCGAGGTCCTGTCGACGCGCGGCCTGGTCTGGGTCGGCGCGATCGACGGTAACGCCTGGCAACGGCGGCCCTTGCGGTTGGGGTTCAAGGACACCTGCATCTTCCGGACGCGCGCACAGACCGCTTTGGAAGACGCCGGCATCCCGTGGGAGATGGCCACAGGGGGCGAAAGCGAGCAGGCGGTCGAGGCGACCGTTGCGGCTGACCTTGCGGTCTCGGTCAGGATGCTGGGCAGCATCCCGGAAGGCATGGCGCCGGTGGTCGGTGACAACCAACTGCCGTCGGTGGGCGAGATGAAGCTGGGGCTGTACCGCGCGAACCGCCGCAAGGACGAGGCGATGGATCTGCTGGTGTCGGAGCTGCGCTGCGCCTACGGCGCGTAAAGTCAGTCGCCCGGGCCGACCTTTATCACCACCTTGCCGGTGGCCTTGCGGTCGCGCAGCAGCGCCAGGCCTTCGGGGACAGCCTCAAACGGCAGGACGTGGCTGACATGCGGGTGGATCCGCCCCTCGGCCCGCCAGCGCAACAGCTCGTTCAGGCTGGCGGCCACGCGTGCCGGGGCGTGGGCCTCGAAGCCGCCGAACCAGAAGCCCGACACGGTCAGGTTCTTCACCAGCAAAAGGTTGGCCGGGATCTGCGGCACCTCTCCCGAGGCAAAGCCGATCGCGAGAAGCCTGCCCTCGGGCTTGCAGGCCCGCAGGGCGGCATCGAAGGCGGGCCCGCCCACCGCGTCATAGACCACGTCCACGCCGCCTTCCGCGCGCAGTGCCTCTTTCAGGTCCGGCGCCCCGCTGTCGATCAGCACATCCGCCCCGGCCCTTTGCGCGACCGCCAGCCGGTCCGGCCCCCGGGCCGAGGCGATTACCCGCGCCCCAATAAGCTTGCCGATCTCGATGGCGGTCAGTCCCACACCCCCCGCCGCCCCGGTGACGAACAGCGTCTCGCCGGGTTGCAGCCTGGCCGTGTGGGTCAGGGCCAGGTGCGAGGTGCCATAGGCAATCGGAAAACCGGCCGCCTCCTCGTATCCCATTGTGTCCGGGATCGGGCAGACGCGGTCGGCCGGCAGATGGATTTGTCGGGCCAGAGCGCCCGCGGGGCAGGTTGCGAGGATGCGGGTGCCCGGCTTTGGCCCTTCGGTGTCCGGTCCCAGCGCCAGGACCACACCCGACAGCTCCATCCCCGGTATGTATGGGAACAGGTGCCGAACCTGGTACTTACCTTGAATCGCGAGCATATCCGCAAAGTTGAGCCCGACTGCTTCCACCTGAACAACGATTTCGCCTTTAACGGGAACTTTGTGCCTGATATTGGCAAGAACGGGCGTCGAGCCGGGTTCCCTGACCTGCCAAGCCTGCATCTGCTGCCCCTTTTGAAGTCGGTTGTTTCTACTACCTGCGGTGTAATGCTTTTATCCGGACTACAGTTTCTTGCAACGAAATGATCGAAAGATTCGCATTGTGCAACGTGGTCAGAGAGTCTTATGCAAAATGCAAAGCAAAATGCGATACCACCCAAAGGCGAGTCCCGATTCGCAGCGACTCGCTCTGCGTGCCGGTAAGGACAACCACACCGTGTGTTATACGCCTGGATAATTGGACTTATCCAAAAGGACAGGTTTTGCCGTCGCGGAACTTTTTTTAACGGGAAATGAACGAACGGCCAGAGTTGGCACGGAATATGCTTATACAACAGCGAGGGGAACGGACACTCGTTTTTGGAGTATATAATGAAGCATCCCGTAGACGCACATGTTGGCAAGCGTATCCGTCACCGCCGTTGGATGGTGGGCATGACGCAACAACAACTCGCCGACAAGGTTGGAATCAAGTTCCAGCAGATCCAGAAGTATGAGACCGGCATGAACCGCGTCAGTGCCTCCCGGCTGTGGGACGTGGCCGATGCGCTGGGCGTTCAGATCTCGTTCTTCTTCGAAGGTCTCGCCGAAGGTCAGGTCAACGCGGCCTATGCGCACGGCGACATGATGTCGGACAAGGAAGCCCTGGAACTGGTGCGGTCCTACTATGCGATCCCGGAGGCTCAGCGCCGCCGGCTGTTCGATCTGGCTCGGGTTCTGTCCGAAGCCGCCTGACTGCCTTGACCTTGTCCCCGTGCGCGGTTAGCGCCCGGGGACTGGGCTGAAAAGCCCGAAAGGTCAGGGAGTGCAACATGCAGGTTTCACCGGCGCTTGCGGCGGATCTTGTAGCAACAGCGCATGAGTTGGCGGATGTGGCGCGCGTGGCGACACTTTCGTATTTTCGGACCCGTACCCTCGAAGCGGAAAACAAGGAAGTTGACCGGTTTGATCCGGTGACGGCTGCGGATCGGCTCTCGGAACTGCGCATGCGCGAGGTTCTGGGCCGCCGCCGCCCGCACGACGGCATCCTTGGCGAAGAATACGGCAGCACGACCGGAACGACAGGCCTGACCTGGGTCCTCGACCCGATCGACGGCACTCGCGGCTATCTGTCGGGCACGCCGACCTGGGGTGTCCTGATATCGGTCCGCGATGCCGAAGGCGTGCTCTACGGCATCATTGACCAACCGTATATCGGCGAGCGGTTCGAGGGCGGCCTTGGCCACTCTCGGGTCCGGGGTCCGATGGGGGAACAGACCCTGGCGACACGGGCGGCCCGTCCGCTTGCGCAATCCATCCTGTTTACCACCTTCCCCGAAGTTGGCACGCCCGACGAAGGTGCGGCGTTCCGTCGGGTGGCCGGTCAGGCGAAACTGGTCCGCTACGGCACCGACTGCTACGCCTATGCCCTGATCGCAGCGGGTCAGATCGACCTGGTGATCGAGGCCGGGCTGCAGGCCTATGACGTGCAGGCCCCGATCGCGGTGATCGAGGCCGCCGGCGGGATCGTCACCGACTGGCAGGGCCGCCCGGTCCTGGACGGGGGCAGGGTTCTGGCCGCCGCCAATCGCGAGGTTCATGCCGAGGCGCTGGCCCTGTTGAACGGGTAGACCCGTTCGGGCCTGTTTGAAGGACTTTCCTCCGGTGCCCTTCGACCCGGGCCTTGTCGGATATGGCCCCTGGGGGGTATCGTACGACTGCCGGACGTGTCCTTCGCCCTTCTGACGGACGGCTTGGGTTTCAAATGAAACCGAAGGGTGCCCGAAAGGTGCGCCCATGACTGACCTTCTGATCCGCAATGCCGCTGTCGTCGTGACGATGGACGCCGCGCGGTCCGAGTTGGCCGGTGCCGATGTGCTGATCGGCGACGGGGTCATCCATTCCGTCGGAAAGGCTCTGGCAGCACCGGGCGCTCAGGTGATCGAGGCGCGCGGTTGCGTCGTGACACCGGGGCTGGTGAACACCCATCACCATCTCTACCAGACCCTGACCCGTGCGGTGCCGGGGGGGCAGGATGCCCTTCTCTTCGGTTGGCTGAAGACCCTGTATCCGATCTGGTCGCGGTTCGGGCCTGACGAGATGTTCACCTCGGCCCAGGTCGGTCTGGCGGAACTGGCGCTGTCGGGTTGCACGATGACCTCGGATCACCTGTATCTCTACCCGAACGGCGCGCGGCTGGATGACACGATTGCGGCTGCGGGCGAGGTTGGGCTGCGGTTTCATCCCACACGCGGCGCGATGTCGATCGGCGAAAGCGCGGGCGGCCTGCCGCCGGACAGCCTAGTCGAACAGGAGCCCGCGATCCTGAACGACATGATCCGGGTGGTCGACCGGTTCCATGATCCGCGGCCGGGGGCGATGGTGCGCGTCGGCCTTGCGCCGTGCTCACCTTTCTCGGTCAGCCGCGAGCTGATGCGCGACGCGGCGATGCTTGCCCGCGACAAGGGCGTGATGCTGCACACCCATCTTGCCGAGAACGAGGAAGACATTGCCTATTCCCTGGCCCAGTTTGGCTGCCGCCCCGGGCAGTATGCCGAGGACCTGGGCTGGACCGGCCCCGATGTCTGGCACGCGCATTGCGTCAAGCTGAATAGTTCGGAAATTGAACTTTTCAGCCGGTCCCTGACGGGAGTTGCCCACTGCCCGTGTTCGAATTGTAGACTTGGGTCTGGCATCGCTCCGGTCCGCGCGATGCGGGATGCACGGGTGAAGGTGGGGCTTGGGGTCGACGGCTCGGCCTCGAACGACGCGGGCAATCTGGTGGCCGAGGCGCGGATGGCGATGCTGTTGCAGCGGGTCGCGCGCGGGGCCGATGCGATGAGCGCGCGCGAGGCGCTGGAGATCGCGACGCTTGGCGGGGCGCAGGTGCTGGGTCGGGAGGATCTGGGGTCGATCACCGTGGGCAAGCGCGCGGACCTGGCGATCTGGGATGTCTCGGGGATCGAAGCCGCAGGGGCCTGGGACCCGGTGGCAGCGCTGGTCCTTTGCGGGCCGACCCGGGTGAAGCACCTGGTCGTCGAGGGACGGCAAGTGGTGCGGGACGGGCAGATGGTGACCCTGGACCTGCCCCGCGTGCTGGAGAGGCAGCGGCAGCTAGCAGCGCGGCTGGCCGGCGGGATGTGAGGAATTCCCGCCCTTGCGCGGGGCGGTTCAGCGGGCATGGTGCGGGCAACGACCTGAAGGAGCCTCGCGATGCGCCGACTTGCTGCCCTTGTCCTGTCCCTGACCTTTGCCCTGCCTGCCGCAGCCCAGACCATGCTGTCCGAGGCCAGCGGCAACTGGGCCGGGGCCACGGGCTCGGGCTTCACCTTCCTGGCCCGGCTGACCCAGAACGAAGACAAGGCGCGGCTGACGATCTGGGGCGGGGGGCCGGACACGCCCGCAGTGGCCGAGGGCGACCCGCAGTTCGACAATCCCGAGTTTGTTTTGGGGGCTTTTGCCACGAAACAGGTGCTGGAGGTGGTGGACACCGGGCAGGGCAGCATCCTGCAGGTCGTCACCGAATATGCCGATGAGGAGGGGACGGGGCGCAGCGTGACGCAGGTTCAGTTCATCGACAACCAGTTCACCGTGGTCGGCTACTTTCACGCTGGGGAGTACCTTGGCGAAGCCTTCGAATGTGATGTCGATCTGTGGAAGATGGTGACGATCGAGAACGGGACGGAGCGGGCGCTGGCACCGGTCGGCTTCGAGGCGCTGAATGCCAGCGACTGGCGGTTCGACGCGCCCTATGAGCGGGGCTTCTGCACCCGCGCGGAGTGAGGTAGAAGGCGGGCAGGGAGGCCCGCCATGGACCACAACTTCGAAGCCCAGCGTCGCGAGACCTATGATACCTTCCGCCAGTCGAAGGGGATCAGCCTGCCGAAGACGGCGGTGGTTGAATATGCTTTCTTCATCGAAGAGAACGACGCCAGCTGGCCGGCGCTGGAGCGGGCGCTGCGGATGGAGGGGTTCCAGACCCGGCGGCTGAAGGATGGCGAGACTTTGATCGCCTTCATCGGGCCGATCCCGGTCACGGCGGAGGAGATCTGGAAGTATGAGCGGATCTCGACTTCGATTGCCCTGAAGCATGACTTCTACCCCGACGGCTGGGAGCTGGCGGAGTAGCTGTCCACGCAGGACAGGTTTTCTGCGCCTTTGGAATCAAAGGGTTGGTTGCGGGCGTTAGGGTGGGCTTAACCCTGCTGACGAGGAGCCCCCACCCCCGGCCCCTCCCCACGGAGGGGGAGGGGAGGCGCTGGTGGCAACGTTCGCTCGACTTTGGATGCCGCAGCGCGGGTTGCGGCGGCTGCAAAATTGAGCGCCTTCGGCGCGTGCCTTTTGTCTCGCCTCTGGCGCAGCGCGCCAATCGGCTCGGGAAGTGCCTCCGGCGGGAGTATTTGGGAAAGGGCAAATGTGAGGGGTCAGGCGGGCAGGCGCTTGCCGTTCACCCAGACTTCCGTGATGGCGCGGTCGTCGCCCATCATGATCGTCGGGAAAAGCTGCTGCCAGAGGTCGTCGGCTCTGCGGATCGCCTGTTCAATGGCGGGGGTTGAGGCGAGGTCGATGACGACGAGGTCGGCCTCCATCCCCGGGGCGAGGTTGCCGATCTTGTCCTCACACCGCAGCGCGCGGGCGGAGCCTTGGGTGGCAAGCCACCAGAGCTGTGCGGGGTGCAGGGACTGGCCGCGCAGTTGGGCGACTTCGTAGGCGGCGGCCATCGTGTGCAGCATCGAGAAGTTGGAGCCGCCGCCAGTGTCGGTGGCGAGGCCGACGCGCAGTTTCGTGGCGAGGGTCATGTCGAAAAGGCCGGAGCCGATGAAGGTGTTCGAGGTCGGACAGTGGACGAGGCTGGCCCCGGCTTCGATCAGGCGCGACTTCTCGCGGTCGGTCAGATGGATGGCGTGACCGTAGACCGCGCCTTCGCGGAGGAGGCCCTGGGCTTCGTAGGTGTCGAGGTAATCGCGGGATTGGGGGAAGAGGTCGCGGACCCAGGCGATTTCGTCGGTTTGCTCTGAGAGGTGGGTCTGCATCAGGCAGTCGGGGTATTCGCGCCAGAGGGCGCCGAGGGCGTGGAGTTGTTCGGGCGTGGACGTCGGTGAAAAGCGCGGAGTGACGACATAGGACAGGCGATCCTGGCCGTGCCACTTTTCGAGGAGCGCCTTGCTGTCGTCGTAGGCGGATTGGGCGGTGTCACGGAGGCCTTCGGGCGCGTTGCGGTCCATGCAGGTCTTGCCGGCAAAGAGGCGCATGCTGCGGGACTGGGCGGCGGTGAAGATGGCATCGACGCTGGCGGGGTGGATCGTGGCGTAGGAGCAGACCGTGGTCGTGCCGCGGGCGAGGACGAGGTCGAGGTAGCGGTTCGCGATCTCGGCCGCGTAGGCGGGATCGGCAAAGCGCATTTCCTCGGGGAAGGTGTAGGTGTTCAGCCAGTCGATCAGCCGCTTGCCCCAGGAGGCGATGATCGCGGTCTGCGGGTAGTGGACATGGGCGTCGATGAAGCCCGCCGAGATGAGCTTTTGCCCATGGTCATGGACCCGGGCCTGCGGGTAGCGGGCGCGCAAGGTGGCGGCCTCGCCCACGGCGGCGATACGGCCGCCGTCCACGGCAACCGCGCCATGGGTGAGAACGCGGGCAGCGGAGAGGCCTTCGGCGAACGGGTCGCCGGAGTAGCTGAGAACCTGGCCCAGGAGGAGATCGGTCATGGCGCACCTTTCGAAGCGCTGCAGCCTAGTGGCTTTCCCGGCTGCGGTAAATTTTCGACTGACGATCATGGCTTGAAACTGTTTCGCAAAAGCGCGAAGGCCCGGCATTGAGAAGACCTGGCGGGGCGACTGGCTTTGCCGTGGCCTGAAAAGCGGACTAAGGTCGTCAGAAGAGCAGGGGGTCGCATGGCGGAGACGACAGTCAGGACCACGCCGGACGCGATGGACGCGGCGACGCTTGAGGCGACGCTGGACGCCGCGCTGGATGCGGCCCGCGCCGGGGATTCTGCCCGCGTCGAGGCCCTGCTTGATGCCGTCCACCCGGCCGACGTGGCCGACCTTCTGGAGCAGGTCAGCGAGTCCGACCGCGAGGCATTGCTGGCCATGGGCTCGGCGGTCATCGACGGCGACGTTCTGTCGGAAATCTCGGACGCGATCCGCGAGGATGTGCTGGATTCGTTGCCCGATGATGTGGTGGCGGACGCGCTGCGCGAGCTGGACTCGGACGATCTTGTCGACATCGTCGAGGATCTGGAGGCTGCGGACCAGGGCCGCCTTCTGGGGGCAATGGATGCGGCCGACCGGGTTGCGGTGGAGCAGGCGCTGGCCTGGCCGGAGTATTCTGCCGGTCGTCTGATGCAGCGCGAGCTGGTGGTGGCGCCGGAGCATTGGACCGTGGGGGAAGCGATTGATTTCCTGCGGAAAGCCGACCATCTGCCGGACCAGTTCTACCATGTGATTCTGGTCGATCCGCGCATGGTGCCGGTCGGCTATGTCACGCTGGGGCGCGTGTTGTCTTCGGCCCGCGAGGTGGCGCTGAAGTCGATTGCCGAGGACAGTTTCCGCACGGTGGCCGCGACGGATGAAGAGGCGGATGTCGCCTATATCTTCAACCAGTATCACCTGATTTCGTGTCCCGTCGTCGATGGCTCGGGCCGGTTAGTGGGGGTGATCACCATCGACGACGCGATGAACGTGCTGGACGAGGAGCACGAGGAGGACATGCTGCGTCTGGCCGGTGTCGGCGACGAGGCGGATGTCAGCGATGGGCCGGTCGAGACGGTGAAGCAGCGGCTCCCGTGGCTGGTGATCAACCTCTTCACCGCGTCGCTGTCGGCGCTGGTGATCACCCAGTTCGAGGCGACCATTGCGCAGATCGTGGCGCTGGCGGCGCTGATGCCCATTGTGGCCTCCACCGGGGGGATCGCAGGGACGCAGTCGCTGGCGGTGGCGGTGCGGGCGCTGGCGACGCGGGACCTGACGCGGGCGAACGCAGGCCGGGTGGTGCGGCGGGAAATGCTGGCGGGGATGATGAACGGGATCGCGCTGGCGCTGATCCTGGGGGCCGCCGGGGCGCTGATCTTCGGCGACTGGCATCTGGGCGCGGTCCTGGGGCTGGCGATGATCGTCAACCAGATCGTCGCGGCTTTGGGCGGGGTCCTGGTGCCCCTGACGCTGGAGCGGATGGGGCTGGACCCGGCTCTGGCGAGCGGCACGTTCGTGACCACTCTGACCGATGTGATGGGGTTCTTTGCCTTCCTGGGGCTGGCGACGGTGATGCTGATATGACGGATGTGAAAGCAGCCGCGCGGGCCGAGGCCTTTGCGCGGCGGGCTGAGGCCTTTGCAGCAGGCCAGGGGCAGGCGGCGGAGATTCTGGCGGATTACCTGTCGGGGCATCGGGGGAAGGTCTTGTCAGGCTACATGCCGATGCGGACCGAGATCGACCCCTTGCCCGCGATGGCGGCGCATCAGGGGCCGGTGGGGGTGCCGGTGATCGTAGCAAAGGCGAGCCCGCTTCGGTTCCGGGAGTGGTCGCCGGGCGTGCGGCTGGTGGAAGGCGCGTTCAAGGCGATGATTCCGGAAGAGGGGGCCTGGGTCGAGCCTGAGGTGCTGATCGTGCCGCTGCTGGCCTGGGACCGGCGGGGCTATCGGCTGGGCTACGGCGGGGGGTTCTACGACCGGACGCTGGAGGGCTTGCGGGCGCGGGGGCCTGTGGTCGCGGTGGGCTTTGCCTTTGCGGCGCAGGAGGTCGAGGCAGTGCCAATCGACGGATTTGATCAGCGGCTGGATGCGGTGGTGACGGAAAAGGGCGTCACGGTTTTCGCGTGACGCCCAAGATTTTTGCGCAGGAATCTTGTCAAATTCCTTGCTTAAGGAATTTGGGTCCCTAGTGCGCGATGTCTTCCTGACGGACGAACATGTTGCCCCAGGCGCGGTCGATAAGCTCGGGCGTCATCTGGTAGGGGATGTTCTCGAACTCGCACACCGCGATCATCTGGTCGATCAGGAAGACCGGCTGATAGTTCGCGTAGTTGTTGGCGATGGTCGGGAACTTGACCTTCATCAGGTGCATCAGCGCAACTTCGTCCAGCGGCATCTTCTTCTTGCGCGCAACCATGGCGAAGATCTTGAGGAAGTTCTCCTGAGACGGGCCGTCGATCTTGATCTTGAAGAAGATACGCCGCAGGGCCGCGCCGTCGAAGATCTGGTTCGGGTGGAAGTTGGTCGAGAAGATGACCAGCG
>LNFM01009355.1_pt1 | contig 18656 bp, 13 predicted proteins | sample 596031 | NCBI WGS metagenome assembly LNFM01 (sample SAMN04254537, study PRJNA301005) | activated carbon metagenome | isolation source: dual media filters at the Ann Arbor, Michigan drinking water treatment plant | place: USA: Ann Arbor | reverse complement strand
CCGCGCATCGCGTGCGCGCCATCGGCGAGGTCTTTCTCAATGGCACCGCTTCCACCGACGCGAAGTTCGCCGGCCTCCTGCGGATCGACCGCGCACTGGGCGATCCTGGCCAGGCCGCCAATGCCAATCTGGTGGCGGACACCGGCGGCCAGTGGACCGCGGCCCACCGCGGCCAGGGTCGGGCCTATCTCGCCGTGCGACTCAAGCTGCGGCCCGAGGCTTTCCCCTCTGGCGCGCCCAGCCTGTCCGCCATCGTCGAGGGGGCGGACACCATCCTCGACCCGCGCACCGGCGCCACCGGCTGGTCCGACAATCCGGCGCTGTGCCTTGCCTGGTATCTGACCTCGCCCTTCGGGTGGCGCGCGGCCTGGGCCGATATCGACCTGCCGGCGCTCATGGCCGCGGCCAACACCTGCGACGAGATCATGGGCCGACGCGATGGCACCGCCGAGCGGCGCTACACCGTTAATGGCGCCGTCACGCTGGGCGAGGGCAAGATCGCCATCACCCGCAAGCTGGTCGCTGCCATGGCCGGCGCCTTGGTCGTGAGCGGGGGGCGCTTCTACATCCATGCGGGGGCACCGGCACTGCCGGCCGCGACTCTGACCTCCGACGACCTGCGCGGCGACGTCACCATCGTCGGCTCGCGTCCGCGACGGGATCTCTTCAACGGCGTGCGCGCCGTCTATGTCGAACCGGCCGCCGCCTGGCAGCCGACCGATGCGCCGCCACTGCTGGCCAGCAACTACGTCACTGAGGATGGCGGCGAGGCGATCTACCGGGACATGGAGTTCCCGCTCACCACGAGCGCCAGCACGGTGCAGCGCCTGATGAAAATCGAGCTGGAGCGCAACCGCCGCCAGCGCGAGGTGGCGATGCAGGCGAACCTCTCGGCGCTGCGCCTGCGGCCCTGGGATGGGGTGACGGTGGCGCTGGAACGCCTGACGCCATTCCCGGCGCGGGTGACCGGCTGGGCGCTGGCGCCGGATGGCGGGGTGAACCTGCAACTGGCGGAGGAGGATCCCGCCGTCTGGGCCTGGAACCCGGCGACGGATGAGCGCGCGACGGGGCAGAACCCGTCCGTGGTGCTGCCGAACCCGGGCGTCATCGCCGCGCCGGCCGCCATCCTGGTGGAGACGCCGCTCGGGACCGCCTTCACGGCGGTCGCGGTCTCATGGTCGGCGGTGGGCTCGGCCTATCTCGCCGGCTACGAGATCGAATTCCGCCCCACCTCGGTAGCGGTCTGGCAGGGCTATGCGGGCGGGTTGGGTGCGACCGCCGTGGCCATCCCCACCTCGGAGCCCACGGCATTCCGGGTGCGGGCGCAGGCGCGCAGCGGCGCGGTGTCGGGCTGGCGCGAGGCGCTGGTGCCGGCCGCCGCCTCCGGCCTGGCCGCAACCGGCATCACCGGCGGCGTACGGCTGTCGGGCGGCTTTCCCGCGGACGGGGTGCGCCTGCATGTGTTCGAGGCGAGCAGCGCGAGCCTCGCCGCCGCGACCAAGCTGGCCGCCGAGCCGACCGCACTCCCTTGGGACCGCACCGGCCTCACCACCGGCCAGACGCGCTGGTACTGGCTGCGCAGCGTTTCGGCCGAGGGCAACGTCTCCGCCTTCGCCGGCCCGGTCACCGCCACCGCCCTTTGATCGGAGAACGCCATGCCGGCGCGCATCGACGACCTGCTGGTCCTCAACGCCAACCTCAACAAGAGCGACTTCGCCAAGTACCTGCGCGACCGCGAGGCCGTGCTGCCGAATGACTTCGGTGGGCTGGGCGATGGCGTGGCGGATGATCGCACCGCGATCCAGGCCGCCTTCGATCGCGCGGGGGCGGACCAGAAATTCGCGATGATCCCGCCCGGAACATGGAACGTCTCCGGCACCGTCACGCTGCCAGGCGGCGCGCGCGGGCTGATCATGCAGGGCACCATCCGCTACACCGGCACGGCGCCGACCTCCGTGCTCGTGCTCGGCGATGGCGGGACCATCCGCAACGCCGAGAAGCTCTACACCGGGCTGAACGTCATCCGGCAGACGCTGTCCGATTGGTCCTCCGAGGCCGATATCGGCATCACCGTGCGCAACGTCGATGCCTCGCAGATCGAGTTGCGCCGGGTAGAGGGCTTCACCATCGGCATGCGCACGCTCGGCGATGGGCGCGGCGTGGAGGACAGCACCTTCACGCTGGGGCGCATCGTCAACAACCGCATCGGCCTCGACATCTGGTGCGCGACGGCAACGGCCTGGAACACCTCGATCCGCTACTACGGCGGGCACTTCGCCCAGGCGACGGGGGTGAATGCGTCGCAGGACAGGTTCGGCGTGCGCTTCGGCAATGAGGCGGGCGCCTACACCAACCACAATCGCCATGTCTTTGACGCGCCGAACTTCGAGCTGCGCCAGGCCGGCAGCAATATCGCCATCCCCTTCCTGAACCAGACCTCGGGCTCTGCCATCATCGCCCGCAACATGCGCATGGAGGCCTGCTCGCCAATGGCGGCGCGGCACACGGCCGGGGCGCAGGATTGCGAGTATGACATCGCCTGGACCAACACCTACCTGGTGGGCATCGACTACACGGCGACAGCCAATCGCTGCGGCAATGCGGTGCTCAACCGGCACCGCGCGCCGGCGTCGCGCTTCCAGCGCTTCCTGGCCGGCGTGCCGAACACCCGCGCGGCGGCGTTCCGCCAGTCGGCGACAGAGATCGGCGTGGAGGGGCTCGCGGTGATCTCGACCGCCACGACCTCGGCGACCTTCCTGGCCGACTTTTCCTTCAACGGCCTCGACGATGTCGCCGTCACCGGCCGAGCCGTCACGCTGGGCGCCCAGCGCGGCCTAGGCTGGGTGCTCGACGTGTCCCAGGTCAAGGAGGTGGCCGTTGCTCACTGGCTGAATGGCAACGCCTCGGGCGGCCGGCTGTTCGCACGATGCTTCGATGGCGCAGGCACCATCCGCGAGAACATCGCGGGCGACGTGCTGGCCTCCATCACCACCATGGTGTGGAGCGCCCCGGGCAAGGTCTGGACGGCCGGGGCGCCGATGGACGACGCCAACCTGAACCGCCGGCAGACATTGCGCTTCGGGCCGGCCGTCGCCTGGGCGCAGCTGGGTATCGTGGCCTTCGACGGACCGGTCGAGGTGCAAGCCCTTCGTCTCTTCGCGCTGCCCGAGGCCGCGCCGCCCGTGCTGAACGGCACGCCGCTGCTGTCGGGGCCGGTCTTTGGGTCGGGGCGGCGCGAGTTCGCCGCAGAGGTGTCCTGGGATCTGCCGAACCTGGCACCGGGGGCGACGGCGCTGATCGACGTCACGGTGAACGGTGCGCGGGCGGGCGATCTCGCGCAGGCGTCGCTGGTGTCGTCAACGCGCTTCATCGAGCTCAACACGGCCGTTTGGTCGAACAACACGGTGCGGGTGATGGCGCGTAACATCTCGGGCGCGACGTTCGACCTGGCGGCGGCGACGCTGTCGGTGGGGGTGAGCAAGCGGCGCGTTCCCTGACCATCCGCCAACCAAGCTTGGCGATGCAAAGACGTGGCGTGGCGGCCAGCGGCACGTAGATCAGACCTTTCCCGAGCCTCATCCCGCTGTCGCCCTTGATGCATCCGTCATGGACTGCCTCCATCCGTTTGGCTGTGCGCTGCCGCACAGCGCCGCGCCCAGGCGAAACCAAGTGACGGTACGACGATCCATTGCGCGAGCGGGGACAACCCCAGTTCAAGGCCCGCCACGTTGAGCACCGGCATGTGCTCGGAGTAGGCCCAGGACTGGCGTATCACGATGTTCAGCCATTCGCTGAATGCAGTGTAGGCCAGACCGAACACCATCGCGAGCGCAGTCACGCTGCGGAAGCGCCGTGCAGGCCATCCGGCGTGGCCTGCAACGACAAGTGCGAGCGTCAGCGACGCGGTTCCGATCAGCAGATCGCCACCCGTGCAGTGCACCACGGCGAAAGCGTTCTCCCGCCAGGTGCCGCTCCTCCAAATGGTGTACAGCGGCAGGTGCGCCGCTTCCCACACCAGATTGCCGCCGGCCAGGACCAGCAGGTAGGCGCGCAGCGCCACCAGCCAATGTGTTGGGGCCGCTGTCATCACCGCGATCACCCAATCTCCTGTGCGCTTGCGCCATTGACGGCAGCGACACTTCGCGAAGGCTCGCGCTGAAGCTCCCAGCCTTTCGCCACGGCAAACAGCGCCGGGATCACCACCAGCGTCAGTACGACCGAGGATGCCATGCCGCCGATCATCGGCACAGCAATGCGCTGCATCACCTCCGAGCCCGTACCGTCTGCCCAGAGCAGCGGCAGCAAACTGGCCACGATCGCGGCGACGGTCATGGCCTTCGGGCGCACCCGCTCCCCTTGTCACGGGCCGCCCTTCCGCAGTGCAGCGCGCACGCATCTCCGCCCAGGCGTGATCGAGGTAGACCAGCATCACCACGCCGGTCTGCGCCGCCACACCCGCCAGCGCGATGAAGCCGACCGCCACCGCGACACTCATGCTGTGGCCCAGCCAGTCCATCATCCATAGCCCGCCAACCAGCGCGAAGGGCACCGAGAGCATGACGATCAGCGTCTCGGTCAACCGGCCGAAGTTGAGGTAGAGCAGTAGGAAGATCAGCGCGAGCGTCGCCGGCACCACCAGCTTCAGCCGCGCCTCGGCGCGTTCCAGATACTCGAATTGCCCGCTCCATTGCAGCTCGTAGCCTTGCGGCAGAGCGACGCGCTCAGCCACCGCCTGGCGTGCATCGGCGACATAGCCGCCGAGGTCCCGCCCGCGCATGTCCACGAAGACATAAGCCGCCAGGCGAGCGTTCTCGGTGCGAATGGTGGACGGCCCCCGTGCAGTCTCGACGCGGGCCACGCTGCCGAGTGGAACGCGCGCGCCATTTGCGCCTTCCACCAGGACTTCGTTCGCGATGGCCGTGGGATCGTCGCGCAGGTCTCGGGGGTAGCGCAGATTGACCCCAAAGCGGCGGCGCCCCTCGACGGTCGAGGTCACCAACTCACCCCCCAGCGCCGAGCGGACCGCCTCCTGCAGCTGCGCCACGGTGAGGCCATAGCGGGCGAGCGCCTGACGGTCCGGCACCACGTCCAGGTAGTAGGCGCCCGTGACGCGCTCGGCGAAGGCACTGGTCGTCCCCGGCACGTCGCGCACCGCGACCTCCACCTCACGGGCGATGCGCTCGATCTCGCCGAGATCGGGCCCGAGCACCTTCACGCCAACCGGCGTGCGGATGCCGGTCGAGAGCATGTCAATCCGCGCCCTGATCGGCATCGTCCAGGCGTTGCTGACGCCCGGCAGGGTGACGGCCCGGTTCATTTCCTCGATCAGACCATCCAGGGTCAGGCCAGGACGCCATTCGGAGCGCGGCCGCAGGTTCACCAGAGTTTCCGCCATTTCCATCGGTGCCGGGTCGGTCGCGGTCGCGGCACGACCGGCCTTGCCCAGCACCGAAATCACCTCCGGGAAGCTCGCCAGGATACGGTCCTGTGTCTGCAACAGCTGGGCCGCCGTGGTGACCGAGATGCCAGGCAGCGTCACCGGCATGAACAGCAGCGTCCCCTCGTTCAGCGCCGGCATGAATTCACTGCCGAGCCGCCGGATCGGCACCACCGCCGTGGCCATGACAACGAGCGCCAGCAGAATGGTCACCCCCTTGAAGCGCAGCACCAGCGCGATCACCGGCCGGTAGAGCGCGATCAGCACGCGGTTTAGCGGATTGCGCGCTTCGGGGATGATCCGGCCGCGGACGAACAGCAGCATCAGCACCGGCACCAGGGTGACCGACAGCAGCGCCGCCGCCGCCATGGCGAAGGTTTTTGTCAGCGCCAGCGGGCGGAACAGGCGCCCCTCCTGCGCCTCGAGCGCGAACACCGGCAGGAAGGATACGGTGATGACCAGCAGGCTCGCGAACAGCGCCGGCGCCACCTCGGCGGTTGCGTCGAGGATGACCTTCGCGCGTGGCGCATCCGGGCCGGCCCGCTCCAGCCGCTTGTGCGCATTCTCGACCATGACGATGGCCGCATCCACCATGGCTCCGATCGAGATGGCGATGCCGCCCAGGCTCATGATGTTGGAGCCGACGCCCGCTAGCTTCATCGCCAGGAACGCCGCCAGCACGCCGATCGGCAGCATGAAGATCGCCACCAGCGCACTGCGAAAATGCAGCAGGAAGACAACGGTCACTGCGGCGACGACCAGGCTTTCCTCCAGCAGGGTGGTCTTCAGCGTGTCGATGGCGCGCAGGATCAACTCGGACCGGTCGTAGACCGGCTCGATCACCGTGCCCGCAGGCAGAGCTCCCGAGGCGGCGGCCAGGCGCGCCTTAACACGCTCGATCACCGCCAGCGTGTCCTCGCCGTGCCGCTGCACAACGATGCCGCTCACCGCTTCACCCTCGCCGCCCAGCTCGGCGACGCCGCGCCGCTCGTCGGGACCGAATTCCACGCGCGCGACGTCGCGCAGCAGCACCGGGGTGCCGTTGCGTGAGCGCAGCATGACCTCCTCAAGGTCGGTGGGCGATCGGATGTACCCGCGACCGCGCAACACGTATTCCGCCTCGGCCATCTCGACGACGCGGCCGCCGGCCTCGCCGGTCGCGGCCCGGATCGCCTCGCGCAATTCGCTCAGGCCGATGCCATAGCCGCGCAGCCGTGCCGGATCGGCCACCACCTGGTACTGGCGTACATAGCCGCCGACGCTCGCCACCTCGGCCACGCCCGGTGTCGCGGCGATGCGGTAGCGCAAATCCCAATCCTGCAAAGCGCGCAAGTCGACCAGCGGCTCGCTATCGCTGCGCAGCACGTATTGGTAGACCCAGCCGACCCCGGAGGCATCGGGGCCGAGCACCGGCGTGACGCCGGTCGGCAACCGCCCGGCGGCACCGTTCAGGTATTCCAGCACCCGGCTGCGCGCCCAGTAGATGTCAGTGCCGTCCTCGAACACGACGTAGAGGAAGGAGACTCCGAAATAGGAGAAGGCTCGGACCACGCGTGCCCGCGGCACGCTCAGCAGCGCCGTGGCGAGCGGGTAGGTGACCTGGTCCTCCACCACCTGCGCCGCCTGGCCGGGCATCTCGGTGTACACGATGACCTGGACGTCGGAGAGGTCCGGGATGGCATCGAGCGGGGTGTTGCGCACCGCCCAGACCCCCGCCACCGCCAGGAATGCCGTGGCGAAGAGCACCAGAAAGGTGTTGCGGCCCGACCAACCGACGAGGCGGGCGATCACTGGACGATGCCCCCGACGGGCGCCTCCACCGGGGTAAAGGCTGCGAGGGCCGAGCGCAGGTTGCTCTCGGCATCGATCAGGAAGTTGGCGCCGACCACGACACGCTCGTCGCCGGACAACCCTTCGAGGATCTCGACCGCGCCGTTGGCCCGTGCACCGGTGCGCACGTCGGCCGGGCGGAATCGGCCCCCACCGAGGTCCACCAGCACCACACGGCGGCGGCCGCCATCCAGCACTGCCGATGCCGACACGGTCACCACCTCGCGCCCACCCGCGACAGGTGCCGCGATTTCGACGGTCGCGAGCATGCCGGCGCGGAACCGGCCCTCCCGGTTGGACAGCATCACCCGCACGCGTGCTGTCCGCGTGACCGGATCAAGGGCCGGATAGATGCGGTCCACCACACCTGCGAACGTCTCGCCCGGGAAGGCGGCGATGCCGACCATGGCCGGCTGGCCCGGCTGAAGCGCGCCCGAATCCTGCTCGTAGACTTCGGCCATCACAGCGACCACCGACAGGTCGGCGAGGGAGAACAGCGGGTCGCCGGGGCGGAACATCATGCCCTGCAACGCTGTCTTGGCGAGCACTGTGCCGGAGATGGGCGCTGGGATGATGACCGTGCGCGAGGCGCGGCCGGCGTTGCGGATGGCGTCGATCTGCGCCTCGGACAGGCCGAGGTTGAGGAGGCGGACGCGAGCAGTATCCGGCTCGCCCGGCCGACGTGAGGCCTGGCTGGCCAGGTACTCCGCCTGGGCGCGTTGCAGTTCGGGGCTGTAGACCTCCATCAGCGCCTCGCCGCGCGCCACGTCGCGGCCGGTCTCGTTGACGTGCAGGCGTTCGATCCAGCCCTCGAAGCGGGAGGTGACCATGGCCTGCCGGCGTTCATCTGGCGTCACGGTGCCGACGGCGCGGATGGTCCGCGCCAGAACGCGCCGCTCGACCGGCTCGGTCCGAACGCCCAGCGTTTGGATGCGCGCCGGGCTGAGGCCGACCGTGCCATCCTGTGACGCCTCATCCGCATAGACGGGGATGTAGGCCATCCCCATCGAATCCTGCCGCGGCGTCGGGGAGACGTCCGGCAGACCCATCGGATTGCGGTAATAGAGGATGCGCCGATCGGCCGGGGCGGTCGCCGCCGGCGCTTCGGCGATCTGCGGCGCGGCCTCCGGTGGCTCTGCATCCCCCCGACGCTGCGGCAGCGGCGGCAGCAGCGGGGCGATCTGCGACGGGAAGATGGGCAGGAAATCCATGCCCATGGAATCCTTCCGCGGCGCGGTCGCCGTGGCCGATCCCCCCATCGGGTCGCGGTAGAACAATGGCGCCTCGCCTTGCGCTGGCGCTGGCAACGGGTTGGGCAGGCGCCCGAGTAGGGGCGCGACTTCGGAACGGCGCACTGGCAAGAAATCCATGCCCATGGAATCCCGGCGCGGCCGGGCCGATACGGCGCGCTCACCCATCGGGTCGCGATAGAATAGGATTGGGTCGTCCTGCGCTGGGCGGCGCTGCGTTTGAGCGGCAGCGGGGCGGATTAGGCTTGCGAACTCGCTGGGTCGGGGTGGCGAACCGGTACTTGTCCAGATGCCGGCCACGAAGCCGGTGATACTCAGCGCAAACGCGCCGAGCACCGCATGATGCTTGTTCATGGGAAACAATCTCCCCCAGCGCTTTCACGCCAGGCCAAGGATGGATGGGACAGCGGCAATCGCGGCACGCCGGCCAATGGGGCCGGGAGCCGCGCAGGCGCGGTCAGGAGATCGGTGGACGGTGCTCCGGCGCAGAATCCGCACCGGCCCGTGCCGGACTGGCGGCTATCGTCTGGCTGACCGAGAGGACGACCGGCGACACGAACTCCGGGCTCACCTCGGCGAACGTCGGAAGGGCGGAAGGGCACTGCAGGATGGCGCAGGACTTCGCCGGGGCGTCAGGCCGCTGGTCGTGGGCGGGCGCTTCGTCCATGACCATTTCACCACATGGCGTGGCTGCCGCGGCAGGCGGCGGGGCACAATTTGCCTGCACCGGCCCGGCGAGTGCGAGGCCCAGGACGATCAATGACAGCACAAAAATACGCAGCACACGCGCCATCGTCGTCAGATAGCGGAGTGCTTGGCGAATGACAACGCCGTCGTGCCTGGGCGGTGGACCCTCACCGGTCGTGCCTGGCCAATGGGGAGGGCCAAGCCGTGCGCGGACCCGATCACTCAGGCCGCGCGCCCGCGAACCCTTAGCCAACCGCCATTTACGCAGCGCCAAAGCTTTCCTCGGACCAGCGTGTCCCAATATGAGGGTAAAGCCTTAAGGAGAACTCCATGACCTTCACACCGACCCGCAGAACCCTTCTCGGCGCAGTGCCGGCAATGCTTGCGTTGCCCATCGCCGCGACGGCGCAAGGCAGCGGGGCACAACTGCGCGTGTTTCGTGCACCAGGCTGCAGCTGTTGCGAGGCGTGGGCTCAGCATCTGCGGGGTGACGGCTTCGCTGTGGTGCTGGAAGACGCTCCCGATCTTGATGCCGCTCGACGAGCCGCTGGCGTGCCCGACGATTTGGCCGGATGCCACACCGGTCTGATTGGTGATCGCGCGGTCATCGAGGGGCACGTACCAGCAGTTGCGATCCGTCGCTTCCTCGCGGATCAGGGACGGTGGCGGGGACTTGCTGTTCCCGGCATGCCGCTGGGATCGCCGGGGATGGAGGTGCCGGGCAGGGTGCCGGAAACCTATACCGTATTCGCCTTCGCCTCGAACGGTCAGCGGGCGCGCTTCATGGCCGTGCGCGGTGATCGGGCGATTTGAGTCGGGCCTTCCTGCGCCCTCACCGATGCCTCACACCCGCAGGCGATGGCGCGGACTGCGCATCTGCCGCGAGCATCAGCGCGCGGCAACAAGCATCCGCAGCTTCTGAAGCGCTACCTCATCGCTCTCCTGGTGATCCACAGTCCCGGCGAAGCGACCGGCGGCGTCCAGCAAAAACAGGCTGGCGGAATGGTCCATGGTGTAGCCGCCCTCGACCGGAACGCGACGGTAATAGACGCGGAAGGATTGCGCCGCCTGCGCGATCTGCGCCTCGGTACCGGAGAGCCCGACAATCCGCCGGTCGAAGGCTTCGAGGTATCCGGCCATCGTCTGCGGCGTGTCGCGTCCCGCATCCACGCTCACGAACAGCCAGTGCATCCGATCGGCGTCAGGACCCAGTGCCTCAATGAAGGATGTCATCTCGCCCAGCGTGGTCGGGCAAACATCGGGGCAATGCGTTAAGCCGAAGAAGATGGCGATCGGCCGGCCCCGGAAATCGCGCTCGGTCACCGCACGCCCGCGATGGTCGGTCAGGCTGAAGGGTCCGCCGATGGCGAGGCTCGCCGGACCGGAGGCGACGCGCGCCGGTCCCAGCGGTCCGTCGGTGAACAGCCAGCCGCCCATCGTCGCCAGCAGCAGGAAGCCTAGGACGGCAACTCCGCCCCAGGCGACCCACCGGATCTTGCGCAACATCTTCAGTGCCCCTGATGAGCGCCAGCGCGGGCACCCGCCGCCTCGACGATCAGTTCGACCGCAACCTGGCCCGCCCGTTCGAAGCGCAGTGTGACCGGCACGCGCGTGCCCCGCGCTAGTCCCCCCATGGGGCCGATCAGCATCAGATGCAGCCCGCCCGGTTCGAGGCGCACCGACTGGCCGGGGGGCAGTTCGATGCCATCCGGCAGAGGCCGCATCCGCATGATGCCATCGGTCATGGACATCTGGTGCATTTCGATCGCTGTGGCCATCGGCGTGGCGGCGGAGACCAACCGGTCCGGCACTGTGCCCCCATTACGCAGCACCATGTAGCCGGCGGCGGTGGGTGCGGACGCGCCGACAGCGCGCGTCCAGGGGCGGTCAATTGCGATGTCGCCAGCCCGGAACTCATGGGCGGAGCCGAGAGAGACCGGCAGCACATAGAACGAGGCGCAGGCTAGCAGGGCCACGCGCAACAAGGTTCGACGCATGTGGTAGTCCTCCGAAAATCAAAGCGGCAGGCATGCCGAAATGGCCAAGCATGTATCGACCCAAGTCGCATTCACGCACGCGGGAGTTGGCGCATCTGCGGAGGCCAAGGCATGTAGGCCAGTCACGGTTAGCACCAAGGGTTCCACGCACGATCGCCGGTTTGCCTGGCAGTACCTGGGCATGTCCGGGCCCCGCGTGCTCCTGGCGACGGCGCCAGCCCGGCACCGACAGACCGACGCAAAACGCATGGCGTGAAGCCACTGCCTCGCAAAAAGCAAAAGCGGCTGAAGGCAGCGAGCTCGAGGCTCATCAGCGCCGCCACTGTCTAGTCGCCGTCAGCACGATCAGGATGATGACTATCGCGCCAAGGAACGGGAGGTCGCCGACGCGGCCATAGGGTGTTCCGCCCGGCAAGGCCGCAGGGAGCGCAGTGTCCAGCGCGCCGCTCGTGCCAAGCGGCAGCCGTGCGCGTTCGCGGCCGTAGGCGTCAGTCACGAAGGAGATGCCGCCATTGGCCGCGCGCAGCATCGGCAGCCCAAGCTCGACCGCACGCACCCGCGCCGCCAGCGCATGCTGGTGTGGACCGCGGGATCGGCCGAACCAGGCATCGTTGGTGACCGTCAGGATCCAGCCAGCAGCCGGCCCAACGCGCGGCAGGCGTGCGGGAAAGATCGCCTCGTAGCAGATCAGCGGCCAGACGGCGGGCAGCCCCGGCACCGGCAGGGCGGTGGGCGTCGGGCCGGGCGAGAAGTCCACCGCACCATCCGTCAGCTTAGGCACGCCTGGTAGCCATTCCCGCAATGGGATGTATTCACCGAACGGCACCAGTCGCACCTTGTCGAACCCGCCTAGGATCTCGCCCGCGCCATCAATCACCAACAGACTGTTGCGCATCGATGGCCGCTCATCGAAGTTGGGCGCCCGACGAACCGCGCCGGTGATAACGGCGCCACCCGACGGCACCACGTCGGCGATCGCCGCGCGAACCGCCGGTTCCTCCGCCACCAGGAAGGGAACTGCTGTCTCCGGCCAGATAAGATGGGTCGGGCCCGCGGGCCAGGCGCCAGGCGCCCTGCTCAGCGCGATCAGTTCCGCAAAGTTGCGGGCGCGTTCGGTCGGCTCCCATTTCAGCGACTGCGCCACATCGGTCTGCACCAGCCGCAACCGCACCCCATCGAGGTCGGACGGCAACGGCACCGCCAGCCGCACAACGCCATAGATCCAGAGCAGCACGAGGCCGGCCAGCGATGTGCCGAGTGGCCACCAGCGCCGCGTTGCAAGCGCCAGCGCCGGCAGCGCGCAGATCGCCACGGTCACCAGGCCAAGCCCGTAGATCCCCAAAACGGCGGCCAGCTGCAGCGGGGCATCGGCGAAGCCCCAGGCATGGCCGGCGAGGTTCCACGGAAAGCCGGTGAGCACCGTTCCGCGCAGCCATTCGCCGCAGGCCCAGCACACCAAATAGGCGATGAGCAATCGAGTACCGTTTGCCTGCCCGGAGAGGGCGCGCGCCGCTGCCAGCGCCATCGCCTGGAATACGCCAAGGCCGCTCGCGAGCGCGATGAGCGCCGGCACGGCAAGCGCGCCGAAGCGATCGGCATCGACGGCAAAGGCCTCGGTGATCCAGCCGAGGCCGGCTACGAAACTACCAAGGCCGAACAGCCAGCCAACCAGGAAAGCGCTGCGCACCGAGGCAGTACGTTCCAACAGCAGGAACAGCCCTCCGAAGCTGAGAAACAGCAACGGCAGGAGATGGAACGGGGCGAAGGCGAGAGGGGCCGCAAGGCCAAGCGCCAGCGCCGCTGCGCTGCGCAGTGTTGGACCGAGGCAGCGATTCACTCCGGATGGGCCCGGCGCCGGCAGGGGTGCCACAGGTGCGACTTGCTCTGCTGTCAAAAATCCACCGTGGCCGGACGTCTTTTGGCTGGTTCGTCACGGAGGCTAGCGAGGATCAGCAAAACGACACCGCAGACGATCGCGACATCGGCCATGTTGAAGGTCGGCCAGTGCCAGCCAGCAAGGTGGGCGTCGATAAAGTCGGTTACAGCACCCTGGCGGACGCGGTCGGCGACGTTGCCAAGCGCACCACCGATGATCAGGCCCAGCGCGACGGCCTCCAACCGCGAGGTGGTCCGCCACAGCCACCGAGCCAGGAAGGCGGTCACGGCCAGACCGACGGCAACAAGCACCCACACCCCCGCCGCTGAGCTGTTGGCGAACATGCCGAAGGTCACGCCGGTGTTGAATCCGAGCCGCAGGTTCAGCACCGGCAGCACTGCGATGCCCTCGCTGTAGGGCGGCCATAGGGCCGCGAGCGCCCAAGCCTTACTCGCCTGATCGGTCGCAAGGGCGACGACCGCTACCAACAGCCCCGAACGACGCATCAACCGAGGCTCAACAAGAAGGGGAAAGTATGAACGAACCATGCAGCAACCCTTGTCATCTCGCCTGTCATCATGACGACGCCCATCACAACCATGACCGCGCCGGACATCACCTGCGCGCCGCGCCCGAAGCCGCCCCAGCGCCGCAGCCGAGCGGCGGCGACAGGGAGGTAAAAAGCGACCAGCAGGAAGGGCACGCCGAGACCTAGGGAATAAGCGAGCAGCAAGGGAAGTCCGGCTCCGTCGCCTTGAATGGCAGCGACGGCAAGGACGGCGCCGAGAACGGGCCCGATGCAAGGCGTCCAGGCAAAGCCAAACGAGACACCGAGCAGCCCTGCCCCGCCTGGTGTGCCGCCTGTGGCAAAGGCTGGAAGCCGGACGTCTCGCAACAACCACGCCGGACGAAGCGCCCCCATTTGCACCAGCCCAAAGGCGAGCACGAGCACGCCACCGGCGATCTGGAATTCGATACTCCAGCGCCGCAACCAATGCGATAGCGCGGAGGCGCCAAGTCCCAGCAGCACAAAGACCACAGAGAATCCGGCGACGAAGCAGACGCCCAGCAGCATAGCGCGCGAGCGCGGCGGGGCATCGCGCACGCCCGTGCCGCAGGCATACGCGACCCAGCCCGGCACCAATGGCAGGACGCAGGGCGAAAGGAACGAGACCAAGCCACCGCCGAATGCGAGAAGGAGGCCGAAGGCAGAGAGATCAACCGTCATGCTTGCCGCCCAGGCGAGGGAAAATCTCCGGTAGGAGAACGTCTTGTGTGTGTGTCATGGCTGGCGGGAGCCCGTGACACGCAGGTCGGCCCGGGCGTCCCGGATGATCGACCACGCTGACTGGAGGAAAAGCCCAGCAATCACGACGGCAACGGCGAGGTCGGGCCATGGCGTGCCGGTCCACCATACCAGGCCCGCCGCTACGACGACTGCCAAGTTGCCGACGGCGTCGTTGCGGCTGAAGAGCCAGACCGCGCGGACGTTCGCATCGCCCCTCCGATGCGGGATGAGCACCGCCGCGGCGGCCACGTTGACTGCTAGCGCGGCGGCACCGAAAAGGCCCATGAGTTCCGCCTCGGGCTGGTTCAGCACCAACACTCGATATGCGGTCGTGATCAGTACGCCGACGCCGAGCGCGCCGAGGAACAAACCCTGGATGAGGGCGGAGCGAGCGCGCCAGACGTGGCTCCAGCCGATCGCCAACAGGCCAAGAAAGCTGATCAGGCCGTCGCCCAGGAAGTCGAGGGCGTCCGCCTTCAGGGCTTGACTGCCGGCAATGAAGCCGCCGATTGCCTCGACCACGCCGTAGCCGATGTTCAGCGTCACCACGGTCCACAGCGCCCTGCGGTAGCCAGGCGTGATGTGGGCCATATCCTTGGGCAGGTCATCGTCATCGCTCATCCGATGTTCCCGAGCGAAGCGGAGGGCCGGAGCATCAGGATGGATGAGGCGTTGAGGGGGAAGGTCATCATGGCCACGCGTCATCACCGCCATCGCGACGCCCGCTCTGCGCCGAAGCGCCTGCTCGACGCGAGCCAACGGCCTGGAGGTCTGCGCAGCAAGGCAGAGGCGAGGCGACCTGCGCTGCAAATGATCCTCCCGACCGCGACAAGCCATCAGCCACGTACCGGCACCTCGAAGCGGTATCCAAGCAAGCGGAGGGCGTTGAGCGTCACCAGGACGGTCGCGCCGGTATCGGCCAGGACGGCGGGCCAGAGGCCCGTAATGCCGAGCACGGTGGTTACGAGGAATACTGCCTTCAGGCCCAGGGCGATGGCCACGTTCTGGTGGATGTTCGCCAGCGTGGCGCGCGAGAGCCCGATCAGGGCGGCGACGTCGACGACGCGGCTGTTAAGTAGGGCGGCATCGGCCGTCTCCAGTGCCACGTCAGTCCCACCGCCCATGGCGATGCCGACCGAGGCTGCCGCGAGTGCAGGCGCGTCGTTGATGCCGTCACCCACCATGGCCACCGGCGCCAGGGCCTTCATGGCACCAATCTCGCGCAGCTTGTCCTCCGGCAGGAGACCTGCCTTCACCTTCAGGCCGAGCGGTCCGGCAATGGCCTGGCCCGTGCGAATGTTGTCCCCCGTGAGCATGACAGCTTCGACGCCCAAAGCCGCGAGCGCCCGAATGCCTGCGGCGGCATCCGCCCGCGGTTCGTCGCGCACCGCGATAAGGCCTGTGGGGACGCCATCCACGGAGACGACAACGACCGTCTTCCCTTGACCTTCCCACTCCGCGATTGCGCGGTCCGTATCACCGGAGAGTGGCGCTTGAGCGGCCGCATGGGAGGGCGAGCTCACGGTGACGCGCTTGCCGGTGACGACCGCCTCGACAGCCTTGCCTGGGATGGCCCTCGAATCCTTGGCAGGGCGCAGCGGGATCCCATCCGTCTCGGCCCGCTCCAGAATGGCTCGGCCAAGAGGGTGGCTTGAGCCGTTCTCGACCGCGGCTGCGAGGCCGAGCATGGTGCGCTCGTTACCAACAAGGGCGAGGACGTCCGTCACGCGCGGGCGTCCCTCGGTCAGGGTGCCGGTCTTGTCGAAGGCGATGGCGCGGACGCGACCAATGGTCTCCAGGGCGCCACCACCCTTCACCAGAAGGCCGCGCCGGGTGCCGACCGCCAGGCCGGAGGCGATGGCCGCCGGCGTGGAAAGCACGAGGGCACAGGGGCAGGCCACCAGCAGCAGCGCCAGGCCGCGATAGATCCAGGTGCTCCAGTCCTCGCCAAGCAACAGCGGCGGCGCGATTGCAACCAAAGTTGCAACGACAACCGCGATGGGCGTGTAGATGGCCGAGAACCGCTCGATGAAGCGGGCGGTGGGCGCCTTGGCCTCCTGGGCCTCCTCCACCAGCCGGATGATGCGGGCGATGGTGTTGTCGGAGCTCGGCTTCGTCACCCGAACCTGCAACGCGCCTGAGCCATTGATGCTGCCCGCGAAGACCGAAAGGCCGACTGCCTTGGCCACCGGCACGGACTCACCGGTCACCTGGCTCTCATCCACCTCGGACTCCCCTTCGGCCACCTCACCATCGGCCGAGACGCGGTCGCCGGGGCGGATCAGGACCAGATTGCCGACCTTCAGACTGGCGGCGGGCACCTCCCGCGCCACTCCGTCCTCGACCAGCAACGCGGTTCTCGGCACCAGTGCTCCGAGCGCCTCAATGCCGGCACGAGCCCGATCGGCTGCAAAATTCTCGAGCACCTCGCCAACGGTGAACAGAAACACGACGACGACCGCTTCGGAGGTCGCCCCGATAAAGATCGCGCCTAAGGTCGCGATCGACAGCAACATCTCGATGGAGAACGGCGAACCAGCCCGTGCAGCAGCGATGGCTTTCCTGCCGAAAAATATCAGGCCGAACAGGGCGGCAGGCAGATACGCCCAGTGGTCCAGCGAGGGAACCATGAAGGAGGCGGCGAACCCCGCAATCAAAAGCGAGCCAATGATCGCCCCCAGACGGACCTTGGCACTCATCCACCACGGCTGGCGGATGCGAACATCCTCCGGAGGCTCGACAGCCATCCCAGGCTCACCGGCGACAACTCTTGGCGCCACGACCGGGGCGACACCGTAGCCGAGTTTACGAATCTGCTCCTCAACGACGGCGCGGGGTGTGGCGGCCTCATTCAGCCCGAAGGCGAGAACCTGCGCGTGATAGTTGACCCGGATATCGTCGGTACCCGCGAACCGGCCGACGGCCGTCTCGATCTTGGAGGCGCAGGAGGGGCAATCCATCCCGTCCACGTGGTACCGCAGCGCGATCCTTGACCCGGGATCCATATCGACTGTGCCACCATTGGCCATCTGAATTGCCTCCTCCATCTTACAGGTTCAAGCCTCTGGCGAGAAGCAACTGGACACGCACCAAGCCTGCGCGTCGTCGATCGCCAGGCAAGGAACGGCCATTCACGTCAAAGGCGCGACGCCATAGCCGATCTTGCGAATCTGCTCCTCGACTGTTGTGCGGGGCGTGGTTGCTTCATCTAGACGGAGTTCGAGGACCTGGGCCTTGTAGTTGACTTGGATGTCCTCTGTACCGCGGAGCTGCTGCACTGCCTCCTCGATCTTTAGCGCGCAGCTCGAGCAATCCATGCCCTCGACCCGGTAACGCAGACTCACTGGCGCCATCGGCAAGGTTTCCCCTGATTCGCTGTTCGCCATCGTTTTCGGTCCTTCTTCAGGCATGCCTCTGCCGGTTGCAGCAAAGGCTTGTGGACCCTAGATGGACCCTGTAGTAACTACAGGGTCAAGAGGCGAACATGGAAAAATTAACGACCATCGGCGCGCTCGCGAAGGCAACCGGCACGAAGATTGAGACAATCCGGTGGTACGAGCGCGTCGGCCTACTCCAGGCGCCTGCCCGTACTTCAGGAAATTACCGCGCTTATGACGCGGTGCATCTAGGCCGACTGAGCTTCATCCGGCGGGCTCGAGACCTCGGCTTCTCGCTGGAGCAGATTCGCGCCCTCATCGACCTCGCCGAGGATCGCGAGCGCTCTTGTGAGGCCGTGGACGTGATTGCCCGCCAGCACCTGGACGAGGTGGATCGAAAGATTGCTGACCTTCAAGCGCTGCGGCGAGAGTTAGGCTCTCTCATCGGGCAGTGCCGCCACGGCAACGTAGCGCAGTGCCACATCATTGAGGCCCTGGCACCGACTATCTCTTGACCCCTCCCGGCGCCCATCCCGGTAAGGGCGCGGGTTACCCCACGCCCCCGGACAGATCCCAGCGTGCGCTGCTAACGCACTCGGCTCCCACCTCGGGTGTTTGAAGATGAAGCATTGTTGCGCATATGGGCGCTGGACCCTGGCGGGCGGCAGCCACCGCGCGGCAATCGGCGCCATCGGTGTCCAAGTCACGTGGCCCTTTTGGCTGCGACGCCCGAGCGCCCGCTTCCAGTGCCAGCCGACGTACCGCCGCGATCGCCTGCGAGTTGGTGGGCTCCGCGTGACAGGCGAGATACCCGCGTACCACCTGGCCAAGCCAACGCCCCTGCTCGGCCACCAGAAAATCACTCAGCCGGCGAGACGCGTCTCACAGACGCCAGAGAAGGTTGGAATCCGGTT
>LNFM01007735.1_pt1 | contig 18656 bp, 16 predicted proteins | sample 596031 | NCBI WGS metagenome assembly LNFM01 (sample SAMN04254537, study PRJNA301005) | activated carbon metagenome | isolation source: dual media filters at the Ann Arbor, Michigan drinking water treatment plant | place: USA: Ann Arbor | reverse complement strand
CTGGCACAATCCCCGACAGCGGCGGAGACTCGATCAGCAGCAACAAGGGGAGCAACTCTTAACGCAACTGCCCGTGGAAAGAGGGTAGAACCCCTATCACTTTCTTGGCAGGTGGAATCTTTCTTATTTGAGACGACATTGTACAAGAAAGTTACTAAGCTGCAAGAAGTTTCCGTAAGCTGTATAAGCTAGAACTTAATCTGACAGTCAGGTAGAGTCCTCGCCTTCACGAAAGGAGTGAGGACGATGACCACCGAGCAGAAAATCATCAGGGCGAAGGTCGGCGTGTTGGAATTGGCGAAGCAACTGGGCAATGTGTCGAAGGCCTGTCAGCTGATGGGGTATAGCCGCGATAGCTTCTATCGGTTCAAAGAACTCTATGAGACCGGCGGTGAGGCCGCCCTCCAAGAGATCTCCCGCCAGAAACCCCTCCTGAAGAATCGGGTGGACAAGGAGGTGGAAGACGCGATTGTGCAGATGGCAATCGCGCAGCCGGCCTGGGGGCAACTGCGGGTCGCGAATGAACTCCGCAAACAGGCGCTCACGATCTCCCCCGCGGGGGTCCGGTGTATCTGGATCCGGCACGATCTGGAGACGATGCGGAAACGGCTGAAGGGGCTGGAGGCCAAGGTGGCCCAAGAGGGGCTGGTGCTCACCGAGGCCCAGGTCGTAGCGCTGGAGAAGGCGAAAGCGGACAAAGAAGCCCACGGCGAATTCGAGAGTGAGTGCCCAGGCTACTGTGGCGCCCAAGACACCTTCTATGTGAGGACACTCAAGGGCGTCGGGCGCATCTATCAGCAGACGTTCATTGATACCTACAGCAAGGTGGGATTCGCGAAGCTGTATGACCGGAAGACGCCGGTGACAGCCGCCGACCTTCTGAATGATCGGGTGCTGCCGTTCTTCGAGGCGCAGGCGATCCCGTTGAATCGTGTGCTCACCGACCGCGGGACCGAGTACTGTGGGGCCCCTGAGCGTCATGAGTATGAACTCTATCTGGCCGTGGAGAACATTGATCACACCAGAACCAAGACACGGCATCCCCAGACGAACGGGATCTGCGAGCGCTTCCACAAGACTATGCTGAACGAGTTCTATCGCGTGACGTTCCGGAAAAAGATCTATCGGACGCTGGAGGAGCTGCAGACGGATCTCGATGCCTGGATGGAGGCATATAACCAGCAGCGCTCACATCAAGGCCGTTGGTGCTATGACAAGACGCCGATGGACACGTTCAGAGACAGTGTCTCGTTGGCGAAAGAGAAAATCTTAGCGGCGTAAACCCGGTGAGGACTCGCTGTCTGTCAGATGAAGTCTTGAGTTGTACACGTAAGCTCCTCGGGTATTTCAATCTGATCGCTGAGATTATTGTGAATCAATTGGAGTGGTCTTTGCTCTGTACTAAACAAACGGGGCGGTCATATCTGTGTCTGAATTAACTTATCCTAGATAACGTATCCAAATCGATCCTTCATCTTCGCATTCATTTCATCTTTTCTCTGCGCCGTAATATTGCCTCGAATTGTGTACTCTGTTCCAAAGTTAGGCAAAGAAGCCATCTCCGCACTCCGCCGCTCAAGGAATTCTGCGAGAGAACATAGCACTCTGGCTGGATTCCCCGCCGCGACAACCCCATCAGGAACATCCCTCGTGACAACACTTCCAGCGCCGATAATGACGTCCGAACCAATAGTGACTCCGGGAAGGATGATGCTCGATGCTCCAATAAACACCTTGTCTCCGATCACCACTTTCCCAATTCGCGTCCGGCCAAGGTGCCGCTTGGTACTTGCGTCATGCGCCAAAATCTGCACCCGTGGCCCCAACGTCACATCATTGCCGATTACAATGTGCCATATGTGGCTAGGATCAATGAAGACATCCTCCAACATAGCGAAATTGCGACCGACCACCAGCCCCTGCTTCAGCAACCATGCGACTGGATCTCGTCGATGATACTTCTCTATCAACCACGCCAGAAGTTCACGCATACTCTCATCCCTAGCTCCTAAGAGACCGTCGTGCCGGCGCCACGTGAGCCACTCATATTCATGTATGTCCGGTGCCAGATCACGAATATCAACAATGCCCACAGTTGCGTCTCATAATTTCTCACGCCGCGATCGTGCTCGTCGAGCATACGCTCAACTGCCTGCAAGTTAAACAACCCTAGATCTCGCAACCCATTACCAGAAAGAGTTGTCCGTAATAGTCCGCGTAACGGTCCACGCAACCAGGCCCCGAGTGGAATTGAGAACCCCTGTTTCCGACGACGCAAGATCGAGTCTGGGAGAATCCCTTCTTGAGACTTGATCAAGACATGCTTCTTCTCCCACCCCTTCAGTTTCAAATGGGAAGGAATCGTGGCGGCAAATTCCACCAGTTTGTGATCCAAAAATGGGACTCTGACTTCCAGTGAGTGCCACATGCTGAGTCGATCCGCCTTCCGCAATTCGTCGTCAGGCAGATAGGTCTCCATATCCGTAAGCAAGATCCATTCAAGCGGATCCTGGCATTGCTCGACCTTATGCATCGCAAGCTCTGCAGCGGTTACATCGGCTTTTCTCAGTTCACTCAAGAAGTCCTGACTGAAAAGGCTGGCCTTATCCCGCTCCGTAAATGCGGAGAGATACTGTTGGTACCGTTCGGGCAGGGGCAGAGCCGCACTATCGACAAATCGATTCATTCGATCAATCCAGAGCCCGGCCATATCCCACTGTGGCAGCGAGTGAATCAGCGCGCGAAGACTATGCCTGAGCACCCCGGGCAATCGCTGGTAGGAGTTCGCCGCAAGGGCACCACGATATCGCTCGTACCCGGCAAATAGCTCATCTCCTCCGATCCCGGACATCGCAACCGTCACCCACTGCCTGGCTGCCTGACACACGAGGTAGTTGGGAATCATCGAAGAGTCTGCAAACGGCTCATCAAAAGCCTCAAGCATCAACGGGAGAATCGACTCAACTTGCGTCTGGGGATTGTCGTAGACGCACTCTGAATGGTCCGTCTTAAACAACTCAGCAACCGCTCTCGCATAGGGACGCTCGTCGGCTCCCGGCTGCCCTTCTCCAAACCCCACGGTAAACGTTTTCACATTTCCTGGACATATTTTAGCCATCAACGCAACGATGGCACTGGAGTCGATGCCTCCGCTCAAAAACGAGCCGAGCGGCACTTCGCTCACCAGATGCAAACGCACCGCTTCTTCCAGATGATGCAGCAGACCTTCACGATAATAGTCGAGCGGCTTGTTGTGATCTGTGGAAAATTTGAGCTGCCAGTATCGCCGCGTCGTAAGCTCCCCATTTTTCCACACCGCGGTATGTCCGGGAGGCAACTCCGCGATTCCCCGATAGATCGTGCGCGGCCCTGGTACATACTTGAAGGTGAAGAAGTCTGAGACAGACTGGAGATCCATCTGCCGTTCATAGCGATCGACTGCCAACAAGCACTTCAGCTCAGACCCGAAATAGAGGTCTCGATTGTCCTGCCAATAATACAGAGGCTTGATCCCGAAACGATCTCTGGCAAGCAAAAGCTTTTTCTGTCGGAGATCCCAAAGGGCAATCGCAAACATGCCGCGCAAATGCGACACATAATCTTCACCGAAATCTTCGTACAAATGGACGATACATTCAGTATCCGAGTGACTAGTCAGGATATGGCCGCGTTTTAAGAGGCCCTCGCGAAGCTCTTGGTAGTTGTAAATCTCTCCGTTGAAGACCACTGCCACCGTACGATCTTCATTAAAGACCGGCTGCCGTCCGCTGTTCACGTCGATGATCGCGAGTCGGCGCATGCCCAACCCGACCTGCCCGTCAAAGAAGAATCCGTCGTCGTCGGGACCACGCCGCCGGATTAGCGCGCACATTTGACGGACCAATTGCTGGTCAATCCGTCCGAGCTCTGCATGAACACTGCCGACAATACCGCACATGAGCAATCCCTCAGCGATTGACGTGCTGGGAAGGATCCTCGGCGCGGGCTATTCGCCCCCATGATCGCCGACCGTACCCCAGCATTCCCAGCAACTCGATGACCAGACGCCACGGCAAAAAGACCGGAACAAGCGCCAGCCCTGCCAGCGCTTTCCCCGGCGATTCCGTGGAGAGTACTCCCAGCAGAAAATAACTCGCGATCGCGCCAAGAAGCCCAGCAGCCCAGTAGAAGGAAAATCCCCAGACCGGATCACCCGCATTGACAAAGCTTCCCACGAGACACAACAGTGCAAGCGAAGCCTGGCTCGAGTAATTAGGAGCAACCAGAGTCACGGCGGAGTCGAACAACGAAAAGGATCTTGCAGCGATCCCCTGCGTAATCAGCGACCAGATCTTGCTACCCATGACGGCATAGCGACCGCTGGCCCATCGCAATCGTTGATGGGAAGCCTGCTTGAAGGACTGGGACTCTTTCGCAAAGGTCCTCGCCATAGGATTAAAGTAGATTTTGTCCCCGCCCAGCAACAGCTCCACCGAGAATTCCCAGTCTTCTCCGACTGAAAAAGCCGTCCACCCTCGTCGCTCAAGCACTCCCGCACTCAAACACATCCCGGTACCGGTCAGCATCCCCTGGAGGCCTAGAACCGTCTTCCCTGCATAATAGCGACCGTTGCGAAGCACGCCCGTCACCGCAATAATTCTGGTAAATGGGCTGGCCCAGGGATTGGAGATGTAGTTATAGCCCTGCTGCACCTGTCGACCGGTCTGAAGCTCCTCGTTAAACGCCACCAGAAGGTCCCGATCCGCAAGAGTGTCGGCATCAACGATGACTACAGCTTCAAAAGGGACCCGAGCACTCCGCGCTTGCTGGATACCCCAGGCTAAGGCAGAGCCCTTTCCAGGCTGCCCATCGGCTCGCTCATAACAGTCAGCCCCCCAATGTTTGGCAACTGCGGCTGTCCCGTCAGTGCAACGATCAGCAATAACCAGTATTCGATAATGTGAAGATGGATAGGTCAGGTTACGCAGACTCTCCAGCGTACTCGCGATCCCCACTTCTTCGTTGTGGGCAGGGATCAATATGAGAAACCGGGCTTGTCTGCCCCCGGATTGACGTGCGGGAGGGCGATAGAAAAAAGAACTCACGGCCAGAAACCACTGATACAAGACCAGCAGCGTGAGAGGGAGCAATACCAAGAAAACCAATATCCCAATGATCGTAGTCATGAACTATACAGCTACCGAAGCTGGGAACTAGGATGCGCATCCGCCGCGCCATCCATGCGTTTTGCCAGAATGGCAATTGCTGAGGTGTCATATGGCAATGCGCTGAACACTTTGGCCACATTCATCGCAGGCTTGCCGGGACGAAGAAGTTTTTGCAGCACAGTCGCCACCCACGAGAGCGGCACCAGCACGAAGGTCGGGAGCCAGATCACCGTCAGATCTGGGTTGGCTTTGCGAAGATGATCCAACAACTCGCGTCTGGTCGGCGAGACGGGGTCAAGGAGATTCAACGGACTCGGCACGCTCTCCCACATATCGGTTGCCCAGGCCAGGAACCGGCCGGCAAACCCCACATCCACAACGCCCAGCTTATCGCGCGGGGAACCAACCGCCACAAAGAAATTTCCCAACCGCTTGCCGAGACGGCCCGGAGGATCGAAATCCCGATAGTCCACCAAGGCACCGGGACGAATCACCTTGACCGACACACCCAGTTCCTCTCCCAAATCAACGGCACGCCGTTCCGATTCGAGCTTGCCCCACACATAGGGTCCAGATCCTCTGCTGTTTGGCTCCAATGGATGATGATCCCCAATCGGACCTCCGTGGCCCTGGGCCAACACTGCCAGACTGCTCACATGGATAAAATGCGCGACATCGGCGGCAGCCGCGCCCCTGACCATGTGCGACGTGGCATCGAGCGAATTGCGCTGGTGTTCCGGCCACCCGCCGGCAGTCTCTGCTGCTGCGTGAATGACCGTATCGACGCCCTTGAACAAATGCGCGCCGGCGCCCGTTGCCACATCCGCCACGACATATTCGGCTCCGGCAATCCGCTCCCAAGGCGAAGGCTCGCGACGCGCCACCACGCGGACGGGGCGACCGCGCCCTAGCAAGGCACGGACGATCTCTTTCCCGAGAAACCCGGTTCCGCCCGTCACCAACACACCCCGGCTATCGACAGGCCTCGGGGCTGCCAACGTCAAGGCTTTCGCCTCGCCGACCTTGAGGGCCTCGGCCACCCGCTCACAGATGCGAACGGTTTCTAGGAGACTTTCGGGAGAGAGCGGAGAAGGGGTGCTTGTCCGCACAGACTCGTAGAAGGCACCGAAGAGTTCGGCCAGCCCAGGGTAGCTGCGCTGGCTCTTGAGAAACCGGCGCGCCATTGCCGACGTGGTCCCGGTCAGGAGTTGCCAGGCCTGTCGATAGGGAGCGAAGAGTTTGTCGACGCCCGACGAGCCCGGACCGATCGCCCGCTGCGTAGTACTCCGGACATAGTCAGCAAAGAGAGAGCCGTTTTTCCCAATCACGCGCAGATAACTCTCAACAGGGCGGCCTTCGAGGGTCACAACCAATGTCCCGGTCACTCCACCGCGCCGGACGAGTGCGTGCACCGTCCCGGCCTGACTCACTTCGAGAGAGACCAACTCGATTCGCCCCTCCCCCGACTGTTCGAGGACCCGCAACAGCAGATACACCGGATGAGGCAGGATATCGAGCAATTGATGATCGGCACGGAGCACGGTGCGCCCACCGGGAGCATGCCGGACCGTACGGAAAGAAAAATAGCTCTCGACATGCACAACTCGGCCGATGGATGGCAGGTATTGGGTGAGGACCGCTGTCGGCGACTCGTAGAGCAACTGATGCCCGGCGCAGACCAGGAGGTTCTTTGCCCGGGCTTCATCGAGGATTTGTTGTGCATCCTCGACTCGCTCCGTAAAAGGCTTCTCCACATAAATATGGCTACCAACCCTCAGGGCTGCCAGCGCCAGCGGCCCATGGGACGCCGGCGGAGTACAGATATGGACCACATCGGGTGGTTCAGCAGCCAGTAACTCTTCAGGAGTGCCATAACTCTTGATCCCCGGAACAATGCTTCGCATCGCCGCTTGAGCAGCATCTGAGGGATCAGCAACCGCAACCAGCTCGGCACCGGCACATCGCAAAATAGCACGGGCGTGATGCTGAGCATGGCGGCCGGCGCCGAAAAGCGCTATGCGAAGACGGCTGGTAAGTGTGGATGTAGAATTATTTGTCACCAACAATCTCTTTCCCAAGATGGCCGCATCGCATGAAGCATTTCCTGTGGCCTCATCAACTTAATCCGAGCATAAGTCAGCCAAGAATGGGTGCCATGCCTAAAAACTCACTTCCTGGGGGGCAGACTCGCCTGTTTGAGCGCCCCGTCTTATTAGTTTTTTCAGCCTTCGCTTAAGCTGAAGCCGATCCAAGAAAATGCCCGCTTTCGCAGAAACATATGCTAATGCATGGTGAGTAAAAACAATGAGCATATTTCCCAAAGAGCTTCTAAGAATGAGGATGTCCGCGCAGTACGTCGAGTTCGTGGAAAACAGGGTCTTATGCTCGTCTTCCCCTATGCACAAATCATAAGTCTTAGCATCACTGTCTAAACAAAGATCCTCAATTACTTTATATTGTATGACCGTGCCAGGAGATAACTTGCCAAACTCGGGATCATACCCATTGTAGTCATATAAGATGACCCCTTCACTCACAAAAGGCGCAAAGGTATAGGCAACAGGAATACCGCCCAGATACAACAGATAGCCTCGCACGAGGTTTCGTTCAGCTTGCTCCATAACGCCGCGACGAAACTCCCTACTACTCGGAATACCTCGGTCAAAGAGGCGATGCTGATAGGTTTTAGCTGACACAACAGCCGCCAACTTTAGAAAGGTGTCCATCTCGGTGGCTGTCTTGAACTTCCTGAAATAGGTTCCGTCTTGGCCGTCTTGGATAAACTTATGTACCTTCTTCTTCAAGGTTGCACGGGTTTTTGATTTGAATTTCCCGAGATAGCCCTCAAAACTATTTTGGACGTTCACATAGTGGTGGTCGTACCTAGCCATGCAATACACAATCACCCCGTCCTGAACCGATATCCTCTTGGAACTCCTGCTCACTGGGCAAGAGTTCATTAGTGCCACTTGGACATCGTATTTGCTCAGAAACTTGGCAGGCGACTTCAATAGTTCGTCTTGCTCAAAGTCAAGGAAATGGAAAGTGGAGATGACCCCCCGAAAGGTCTTAGTAAAAAGCCTAATGTCACTAATCTCATACCTTAGGTCAAACTCGGACTTGGTCCATCTAATGAATTTCTGTGATTTCGTATCCATGCTATGGCTACTAGAAAATAGTTTGGCGAAGATGTCAACAAGTCCAATGAAACCCTACAAGCTGGCATTCGCCCAAGAGGAGAACTGGCTAGCTCAGGTGCCAACGCGATCAGCTCGAACGCTTTCCTCTTGATCATCGGTATATTATATAGAGACACCTACCACAGAACTATAACTTTGCCTATGTTGTTTGACAATGTCCTCACTTCATCGGATATTTACCTCAGATTGAAACCCACGGACCGAATCAAAATACAGGGAGATTTTAGACTTGCAAGAGGCTATGTGGAATAGAATAGAGCAGAAAGACGGTCAAGAGATTCTGTCAGACCTCATACGAGAGAGCGAGGCACTTTTTCATAACCACCCTGGAGCAATCCTTGAGCAGGATCTTTCTTGGATCACAGCTAACACCCAGGACAACCGTTATCTTCCAATAATCTATGCTTGCAGATATGGCCGAGAAATTCTTGGCTATACACCTTTTGTTCTTGAATCATCGAGTATTCCCTTCACACTTGGGGAAGTTACATGCGCAACCTACTCAGTTCGACAACTCACCATGTATGGGGATCCTGTAATCAAGACGAAGACAGAAGCGGGCCTAAAACAACAGCTGATCCTTGATCTTTTCGATAAGATTCGAAGTCATATTGCACCCCGACAAGTACTTCTTCTTCTTTGCGTTCCAAGCCAAGGCGCCCTATACAAAATCCTCAAAGCTAAAACAACGCTCACCAAGCAGTTCCATATATTGCAGTATGCGGCAAACTACAAACGGCGACTAATAGCCTTGCCGAAAACATTTGAGGAGTATCTCAAGCAATTGGGATCAAAAACTCGCTCGGACCTAAATCGCAACTCTCGCAAGTTGCGAGAGCACGTTAACAATGCACTGGCCATCAAGTCCTATACCGACGAACCAAGCGTTGCTGAGTTTATGAGATTAGCGGAAATTGTCTCAAAGAAAACCTACCAATGGAATCTGCTGAACCGTGGACTGCGTGACTATGATCACTTCAAAGACAAACTATTACTCGCAGCAAAACGAGGCTGGATGCGCTGCTACATTCTTTTCTGCAGAGAGAAACCGGTCGCGTTTATGGTGGGATATCTGCATCGTGGCCGATACTATTCAACAGATATAGGATATGACCCAGAATGGGCCGCGTGGTCCGTGGGCAATGTACTCCATTGCGAGGTCGTGCGAGATCTTATTGAAAGCACAAGTGACGCAGCATTATTTGACTTCATGGGCGACCGGCCTACTCACGAGCGACTGAGCAATGGCGCGTACGAAGAAGAAGCTAACTTCTATTTATTCCCCACGTCACTCGAAGGCACAGCCCTTTACCTGTCCTTGTTGCTGACCGACAAGCTGTCCATCTTAGCCTCTCGCATTCTAGAAACGCTCCACCTCAAGACACGAGTAAGAAATCTAATCCGTCAAATATCAACGACAGATCATTAAGAAAAGATTCTGCGCAGGGAAAGTACACTTTGAATAGACAGAGTAAACCACCCAGCTTATCCCAAAGGCAAGCCCAGCAGAAATTCCAAAGAGAGATCATACAGTGATGCTCAATCTGCTATCCGAAATCCTTGAATTACTTTGCATCAGAAATGCCCTCAAGGCAGTGCTCAGGAAAATCACAGAGCACAATGTGCGCCGCATTTCCCCAAAGATTGTCAGGACTCTGCCACACAATGAAGCATCATCTACTCAGGGGCTGATCTGCTACCACCACTTCCTCTATGAGAGCACAGGCCTAATTGGGCAGTCGAGTTTAAGGAAAATCCGCCTGTCAGATGGGAGGGAGGTAACCGTCCACCCCCTAGCTCAAGACCTATTTGGAGAAGGGATCGCCCTACTGAATGGAATGATTTACCAACTCACTTGGAAGTCCGAGAAAGCAATTGTGTATGACGCGGCCACGCTCAATAAAGTAAAAGAGCTGAACTATACAGGAGAGGGTTGGGGTCTAACCGCCACAAAAGACTACCTCGTCATGAGTAACGGATCAAGCCGATTAACATTTCGAAATGAGAACTTCCACGTATCACATAGTCTGCGAATAACTTCGCATGGCATTCCCCTTCGTCACATTAACGATATCGAGTGGGCTCACGGCAAAATCTATGCAAACGTTCTCAACAGTCAGGACATACTCGAAATCAATAGCAGTACTGGACACCTCGAAAAGATCATTGATTGCACCAACCTGCTCGCGGCCGAGCGCCCCAGAGACCGAGGCCATGTATTGAACGGAATAGCCTATTGCGAACATTCTAATACATTCTTTCTGACCGGAAAGTGCTGGGAACGAATCTATGAGGTTGAATTTCCTAGTTAGACTCGAACCGTCTTCCTGTCGCTCTTTGATATAGGCCGGAGTAGGCTTTCACCACTGCTTGCGAACTAAACTTTGATCGTACCGAATTCGTCCACGACAATATTCCACGCCGAACCACCATTGGGGCACCCATCACGTCTTGAATGGCCTGCACGAAACCATGGAGGTCACCGAATCGTACTAGCCTCGCGGCAGCTCCTCCGTCGGCCACTTCTCTTACTCCGCCAACATCAAAAGCAACGACTGGGATTTCGCAAGACGCGGCTTCGAGCAGCACCATCGGTAAGCCCTCATGACGGGAGGTGAGGGCCAAGACATCTAATTGGCTTATAAATGAAGTGGCATCCCGGACCTGACCGACAAAATGCACCCGTTCTTTCAATCCTCCAACCTGGACTGAGGCCTTCAAGTCCTTTTCCATTGCCCCGCCTCCGATAATGACAAAGCCAACCTCCCCTGAACACATGCTGGCAATCTGGAGGAACAAATCTGGCCCTTTGACAAACTCAAGCCTTCCAACAAAACCTACAACCTTTGTCGTCGGAAGCCAACCGAGCATGGCACGAAGATCACAGACCTTCTCCTGCTTGGACACATCAGGAATGGGATTTGGGATGTGAGTTGTTTTACTCCTACCCAGAACTCTGCATAATCGTCTCTCAATCTCACTTGAGACAGCAACGAAGGAGGTCCTAAAAAGTCTGGCAACAAGCATGAACCCCCAGTACTTGCCCCCCTCAAACAACCCCACTTGAGACCAGGGCTGAAGACCATGAACCGTAACGACAAGGTTGGGAATACGAGGAGCCAAGGCCAGCATTGCAGCAGCAAGTTCTTTATAACGATGCACGTGAATAACATCAAATTCTCTCTTAGAAAACCAGCTTCGCAACTCCCGGCAGAGATCTAGGAAAGACCGGCCATTTTCCGAAATCACATGTGTCTCAATTCCATGATCATCAAGGATTGAAGCAAGCTGTCCATGATTGAAAAGAACCACACTAATCCTCAGCTCGCTACAGGTAGACATACCCGCAAGGAGCAACGAAACCACACGTTCAGCCCCACCCCATCCATCTCCTGAGACAATATGGCATACCCGTATGTGAGACTGAAGCATTGAGAGACTTACCTCCGATAAAAAATCATTCAGCTGAAAAAAGAATTGTCCGAGGGCAATCCAATATACTGGCTAATTACTGTTTCGGGGAGTGACCTTCCCCCATTTCTTACATCACGGCCAACGGAGTTGACGCCTGCACTGTCTGCGGCTGGATGTGATGATGGTGAATGACCTCCATAGAGGTCACATCCCCAATGAAGCTGTGCGTCCGCTCTTCATCGTACCCTCGTCGCCAGATTTCCATCACGACCTGCGCTTCCTACCGTGTCAGAAACCAGTGCGCGTTCAAACCTTCATCCCGACACTTGCCGTTGAAGCTCAAAATAAACACGTTCTGCAACGGCTTCCCCGGTTGAATGAAGTGCAGCTACACGCCGTGCTGCACCGCCCAGGAATCCAAGGCCGTCCCGACGCATTCAGGCCTATTATCCAGGATCACGGTGTCCGCAACCGTGGTGGGGTGAACAGCCGTTCTAGAATTCAGCACCCCCACGCCCCGCCAATCGAGACCTCCACCTCAATCACCGAGACATCGATTGAACAGAGATCGATCATCGTCAAGCACTAGAACCGCCGGCCAGCCACGAGCCAGTCATCGACAAAGTCCATGGCAAGACAACGGCCCGGTCGTGTGGGCTGGGCAAGGAGACCTGAGGCGCCGGCACAGCCTTCTTCCCGTCGTCGACGCCATAGCGAGCCCCCTTTGTCGCGATACTAGAGCCGCTCTACTTTCTTGGGAGTCACCAGCCAACCTTCCCGTCGCAGCCGCATATATATCCAAGGCCACCCATCCCGCCGATTGGCTTCCGCACTCTCTCAGATCCGCACCTGCAGGGCGACAACCGCCCTGCGTCAATGCAATACCGGAGCGTGTTCCGATCGAAAACCAGTAAGTGTCACCCCCCATCGCTGACTCAGCCCAGAGCGCTCAGCCATCCACAGCGCCACCGTTCGCTTCGCCTTGGGAGCCACCAGTTTTCAGCAGTGACAGCCTTCAGCACCTGAACGTCAAGCGCTTGCTCCGCGACCTTCTGTTTCAGCCGACGATTCTCGTGCTCCAACTGGCGAAGCGTCTTCACAGTACTGACTTCCAGTCCGGCATATTTCGCGCGCCTCTTTAATCGGTGGCATCTGAGATGCCGCGCTTGCAGCAGAGCGCGTGAACTGCAATGCCCGCCTGAGCATTCTTAAGCACTGCGATGATCTGTTTCTCCGTGTGCCGCTTCCGAGTCAGGGGCCCCTCCTGTGGGCCCCATCTCAGCACAATCAGACTTCCTAGCCAATGGTCTAGTCTCTGGGGGGGGAAGGTCAGGAGGAATCTACAACCTCTGCGCGGCCGCAAGCTACGCTTCGCCATACCCGGAGATAAGTCTATTAGATACTAGAGCCTTCTTTACAAAGTACTCCATTTGCAGCGGGCACATTGAGGCCAACTAGAGATCGTGATAGCTGATCAATTCAACCCTAAAGGGGAGCACCTTCTGCCAATCCGTATATAGCAACTGTGTTTCTTGCTCAAAACACTGGTGCCCCGGATGAACCATTACCTCCACTGAATCTTGGTTTAGTACTCGCGATCTGGCTAGATTATGAAATGTGGCAAACGAGGTGAATCCATAGGTGGTAGAGGTTTTGTAATAATGGGATAATGCAAAGCTCCAAACCCGCTTCTTCAGGAGTAACATCAATGGGGTTGGAGAAGAAAATATGTTCCATGTAGTACGCACCTTCCGAATACCAAAATGTTCCTGCAACCGCTTTAGCACAGGGAACAGCGCAGGTATTGTATGGACATGATTATGAGAGTCGAAGTGGCTAATCTTCACCCCGAGGAAGCGAATCTTCTCAACTTGCAAACGCAATTCTTCAAAGAATGCATTTCTCAAAGCTGAAGTGATTCGTGTTGATCGAAGATGTTCTTCTCCGCGAAAATGTCCCTTCTCATCTAAGCAGGCAGATAGAATTCCACGGTCCTTAAGTGGAGTTAGCGGCTCAAACTGTGTCAGATTTAGATGAACCCCAAAAGAACAGTGAGACTCTCTGGGGATCCTTCGAACGGCGTCCTCCACTGCAGGCGCATTTGAAATAAGGGTAGCAGATGTGATGCGACGGCGAGACATGAGGTCAAGAATCATATTATTAACGTAGGCATTAAACCCAAAGTCATCAGCATTAATAATTATCCTCATTCATTCGCCTCACACGAATAACAGACATCCGACGTTGACGTTACGTATTCATTATAATCTCCTCCTCTGTAACTGTCACACATATCAATGATCTCAAGCGAGATCTTCTGTGCCACACCAGCTTCGACAGCAAGACTTTGAGTTGGGCTGCGGCCGGTTTTATTGCCACTACCCTACGCCATTTCTGTCTGCCGTTGGGTTCTACGGGTTCTGCCCCGCTTTCACCGACACCTGGTTACGGCTCATAATGGGCCAGGAGAGGTGTCATGGGATTACAACGACGGAAGTCTTCAGCCGAGTACAAGCGTCAAGCCGTGGCGATGCTTGATGCTCCGGGCGTGACGGTGAGCCAATTCGCCGCAGACCTAGGCATCGGATCAACTGTTCTGGGACGATGGCGCCGCGAGTTGCGGCAGGAACCCACGCAGGCGTTTGTCGGCCACGGGCGATCCCGTGATGAAGAGGTGGGGCAACTCCGTCGCGAGTTGGCCCGGGTGACGAAGGAACGGGATTTTTTGCGAGAAGCGGCTGGGAGTTCAACCGGTCGATGCAACACTCGCCTGTAGTCTATCCGCCGGGGTTTCATATCCCAAGATCTTTCTGGGCCGCTGATTCAACTGCTGCGCAATCCTGTTGAGCTCGGTTTGCGAATGGGCCGAGAGATCCGTGCCCTTCGGGAAGTACTGCCGAAGGAGTCGGTTCGTGTTTTCGTTGGTGCCGCGTTGCCAGGGGCTTTGGGGATCGCAGAAATACACCAGGGTGTCCGTCGCCAGGGTGAAGGTCTTGTGGTCGGCCAGTTCCATGCCTCGATCCCACGTCAACGATTGACGGAGCCGTTGAGGAAGTGTTCTGACGTGCGTGCTGAGGGCCGTCACTACGGTCTTGGTGTCCTTGCCGTTGACTTTCACGAGCATCGTAAACCGGGAGTGCCGCTCAACGAGCGTCGCGATGTGGGTATTCCCACGTCCGGCAATGAGGTCGCCTTCCCAATGCCCAGGAACGGCTCGGTCCTCGACCTCCGGGGATCGATTGGCAATCGGGACCCCGTCGATTATTTGGCCACGACGCAGTCCCCGGATATTGCTGTGCCTCGACTGACGGAACACTCGCTGGGTCCGTAAGTGCTTCTGAAGCTCTTTGTTCAGCACCCCACGCGTCTGAACGAAGAGGCTTCGATAGATGGTTTCGTGAGACACGTGCAGGCTCTCATCGTCCAGATACGTCCGCTTGAGCCAGCCGGCGATCTGTTCCGGAGACCAGTCTTACGCCAACTTACGGGCCACTATACACCTGAGTCTGCCATTCCGCGCGAGTCGACAGAGTTTCGGGCGACGGGCGCGGTCCCAGGCGGCCTCATCCGCCCGGTTCGCACGATAACTCTGCCGATCGTTGTTTCGCGAGACCTCACGGCTGATTGTCGAAGGCGCACGATGGAGCGCCCGGGCAATCTGACGCAGAGAAGAGCCGGCAGCGAGGCCCCCGCGAGATCTCCTCGCGCTCGGCCAGCGTGAGCGCCCAGAGGGCACGGTGGCGCGGTGGCGGCGTCACCCCGCCGTGGAGACGCAAGAGCCCGAAAATCGACGCCGGGAATTTGCCTACCGCACGGCCAATGTCGCTCAGCGATCCCCCATTTCGCCAGCGACGCCAAATTTCGTCTTTCTGAGCATCGGTCATGCCGGGTCGTCCCAGTCGTGCCATCCCACATTCCTCCAAATCTTGGATTAAACCATGTGGTGGTGCATTGACCGGTTGAATCTGCCGCAGCGTTCTTCGCGAGAGCGTCGAAGTGAAGTTCCGGATGATCCAACGATGCCGCGACGCGTTTCCCATCCGATTGATGTGTCGGTGTTTACGGATGTCAACCAGCGGGTATTACGGCTGGGCGGCGCGGGTGCCGAGTGCGCGGCCCCAGGAGAACGCCCGGCTCCTGCCCCGGATTCGTCAGCTCCATGCTGATTCCGACGGCGTCATCGGGAGCCCGCGAATCTGGGAGGATCTGCGCGACGCCGGTGAGCGGTGTGGGCGTCACCGGGTGGCCCGTCTGATGCGCCGGGCGGGCTTGCGGGGCGTTCCACAGCGGCGACGCTGGCGGACCAAGCCGTCAGAGACACCCCCGGCTGAAACCCGCAACCATTTGGAGCGAGACTTCACGGCCACCGCCCCCAACACCAAATGGGTGACTGATATCACGTATGTGCGGACCGCCGAACACTGGCTGCACTTGTGTGTTGTCCTGGATTTGTATTCGGGCGTGATCGTGGGCTGGTCTATGAGTGCACGGCAAGACTGTCAGCTCGTCGTCCAAGCGGTCCTTAGGGCCATTTGGCAGCGGCCCACCCGTACCACGGTCATTCTGCATTCGGATCGGGGCTGCCAGTTTATCTCTGAGGAGTACCAGCAGTTTCTGGCCGCCCATCAGGTGACTTGTAGCCTGAGTGCAGTGGGTAGTTGTGCCGACAACGCCGCGGCGGAAAGTGTCTTCGGTGTCCTCGAGCGGGAGCGGGTCAATCGGGGGCAGTCCCAGACGAGAGCCGCTGGCACAATCCCCGACAGCGGCGGAGACTCGATCAGCAGCAACAAGGGGAGCAACTCTTAACGCAACTGCCCGTGGAAAGAGGGTAGAACCCCACTCCGCGCTCCTGGATTAACTTCACCGCCTCAATCTTGAACTCTCGCGTAAACTTCCGTCGCTCCATGACCTACCTCCGGTTTCATTCATTCACCTAACTCGGTGCCTTTGAAACCGGCAGGGCCCACGCTCACCGCGGATAGGGAAGAGGCCGATGACTAAGTGTGGAGGTCGCGCTCCGCCAAGAGCCAACGCGCGGAGAAATCGCAACAGACATATTTAGAGGCTCAGACTCAGCGATCTTCCGGAGCGCTACAACTAAACCAAACATGACCCACATGCTGGGATACCATAGCGTAGAGATGAACACACTATTGATTATATAGCCAATCAAACTTCCTTCCATGGCTCTGGCAAGGTATACACGCATATCTTCTCCTACGCGAATAGTTTGCCCGTGCTTTTGCCTGGACGCCGGAGGGGCGAATTTCGCTCTTATGAACTTCAAGTCCCTGTAACACTGCAGCAACATCCCGCCGATGATCAGAATCCCCGCGAGTCCCAATTCAGAAAGAAGGGTGACCCAGGCAGAATGAGCTTGCCTGCCCGCAAATGACCTTTCATGGAAGGTTTCGCCAGCTTCATACACCCCAAACGTCCACTGAAAATTGCTCTGCCCGACACCAATGATCGGATTATAAAGAAACATCTTTACCCCAATGCCCCACGTATAAAGCCTCGCAGCTCCAGTCCCATCCCCACCCATTGTCTCTTCGCTTGTTGAAGACGCAATCTCATCCCAATACGTTTCAGGAGCAGCTAAAAGCATGAACAGCACTACCACAGCAACTACAACTAACCCATAAATCTTCTTGGGAGAGCGATACCAGCAATAAGCTCCCACAGCCGCCAACCCGATGAAGCCCCCCCGTGAGAGGGTCGACATTGCAGCAAGAACAAAGACTCCCAACGCCGACAGATATTTTACCTTTGCCCCTGCTCCAGAAGCGGAAAAGAAAAGGAAATAGGCAAATGGAACCGCCATGACCATCACCATACAAAAGTCATTCTCGTCTCCCATCCACGCCCCGATGCCAACCCCTCCCTTGATGATACCCATGACAGCAAGAAACCCATGAATTCCCATCCACAACTTCATCAGCGTCATCATTCGCTCGAGAGAATTGATGAAAATCACGATGCCCAGGTAGACACAAAACAAGAGAAACATATCCTTAAAAGTCATGAGCGCCCAAAAGTTGTTTACGGCTAAGGGGACGTGAACCGCCATGACCGCAAAAAGAGGGATCCACAATTTCGTCTGAGTCCTAGAGAAATCCAGCTTCCCCGACACAAGCACATTTAAGAGGACCAAGACGGAAAGACCCGTTCCGAATGGAATAGCTCTGAGACCAGGAATAATTTCCTGTGGACGGCCAAACTCGAACAGGAGATACGCCAGCACAAGGTAAAATCCGGCCTTGCTCTCCGGAGCTTGACGCAAAGGCGCGAGGCTTCCCAGCTTCAATTTGGATGTTGCAGCGAGTTGTGCCCCGCCGGCATCAGGCCCCACGATAACTCCCCTCGTCCTTACCAGGGGAAAGACTCGCGTAGAGCCCCCGATACTGAATGACCATATGCTCCAGACTAAATAGTTGACGAACCCGCTTTGCCCCTTGCTCAGAGAAGCGCCGCATCATGAGAGGATCCTGCAGAAGCTCAACCAGTTTGGCAGACAGACTTCCGGCGTCTTCGGAACTGACTAAGAATCCAGTCTGGCCCTGATCGACTAACTCAGGATTCCCGCCGACGGCTGTCGCCACCACCGGTTTTCCTGATGCCATTGCTTCAAGCAACGCCAAGGACAACCCCTCAGATAATGACGGCAAGACAAACGCATCTAACACCGACAGGAGCCTCGGAACGTCCTGCCTCATCCCCAAGAAGCAGATATTCTCCGCGATGCCCAGCCGCTCTACTTGCGCTTTGAGCGAGGCCTCCAGCTCGCCTCGCCCGATCACTAACAAGACCGCACCTGGCCACCGCCGGATGATCTCCGGCATCGCCGAGATGAGAAATCGATGCCCCTTGACCGGATAGAGACTGCCCACCACCC
>LNFM01006738.1_pt1 | contig 18657 bp, 20 predicted proteins | sample 596031 | NCBI WGS metagenome assembly LNFM01 (sample SAMN04254537, study PRJNA301005) | activated carbon metagenome | isolation source: dual media filters at the Ann Arbor, Michigan drinking water treatment plant | place: USA: Ann Arbor | reverse complement strand
CCGGACAACTCGTGTGCTACCTAACCCGGACAACTCATCTGCTCGCGACATTCCCCGCTGACTGAGCTTGCGCCACCACCCGGTACGACTATATTCCGGCCGTCCGTCAATTTCGGACGCAGAAGGAGGGGTGGCCGAGTGGTTGAAGGCGCACGCCTGGAAAGTGTGTATACGGGAAACCGTATCGGGGGTTCGAATCCCCCTCCCTCCGCCAGAACGACCGAGTTCAATATTCTCCGGTCGCGGATGCGGCCGTGAAACGCCGAGGAATCGCGCGGTTCGGCCGCAGACCTCTGGACTGCGCTCGCAGGCAACATTGCCTGTGACGTTCTCTCTCCGTTGAAATTCTCTCGACCTGTGGACTAGACGGCCTGCAGTACGGATAATCAAGAGCCTGATAGTGTTCGATTTTTTCCAGCCACATCCTCCGTCGGTTTCGCATCTCCGCCGCCCACCAATTGCGCTTTGCATTTGATCCTCGAGCCGTCCTCAGGCGGGACTAGGAGCTAGAAACCGGCATTAATCCGCTGTGAGCCGGAAACCGCGTCTGAGTCATTGAGTTCGATCGCCTGCTGCAGCTTGGCGATTTCAATTCGAAGCGCCTTGATCTCCTCGACCAGCGGCGCCGTTTCGTCGCGGATCATGTCGCGTTCCGCCGTGCGCCCCTCGGTCGCGACCTTTTCCTGTTCTGCCTGCATCGCATTGACGACGATGCCGATGAAGAGGTTCAAGACGGCGAAGGTGGTGACGACGATGAAGGGCACGAAGAACGCCCAGGCATAAGGAAACGCCTCCATGACCGGGCGAACGATGCCCATCGACCAGCTTTCCAGGGTCATGACCTGGAACAGGGAGTAGGCGGAGGCACCGAGCGTGCCGAACCAGTCCGGGAATTGCGCGCCGAACAGCTTGGTCGCCATGACCGAGAACACGTAGAACAGGAGGCACAGGAGCGCGCCGACGGCGCCCATACCCGGCAGCGCGGTTAGCAAGCCGCCGACCACCCGCCGCAGCGAAGGCACGCGGGTTATGAGACGAAGAACCCGCAAGACCCGAAGCGCTCGCAACACCGAGTAGGGTCCGGTTGCTGGCACCAGCGCAATCCCGACGACAAGGAAGTCGAAGACATTCCAGGGATCGCGGAAGAACGCCTGCCGGAAGACAACGATCCTCGCCGCGATCTCGACGACGAAGATGACGAGAATGACCCGATCGATGGCCTGCAGGAGCGGCCCGTAGGAGGCCATCACGGCCTCGCTGGTCTCCAGCCCGAGGATGATTGCGTTGACGATGATCAAGACGATGACCGCGCGCTCCGTGCGCGGATCGAGGACGATGGAGCGAAGCCAGCCGGTCACGATGCCTCCCGGCCGAAGCCGCATGGTGTCGGTGAACTATGGGTCGCCTGGCGGAACCGGCCGCGGCCACGGCGCGGGATGGGAACCAGGGTCATGGAGGTCGATCCAGACCGTCAGGTCATCTCCGCCCCGTGCCGGGTAGCGGTGCGAGTCTTCCAGAGGGAGAACAGGACCCCCAGCGCGATGATCGAGAGCGTCACGCCGAGCGAGATGGCCGGGTCGAGCTTGCCGACGATCTGGTTCCAGAAGATCTTCGCCCCGATGAAGACGAGCACGATCGCGAGCGCGTATTTGAGGTACTCGAAGCGATGCACCATGGCGGCCAGCGCGAAGTAGAGGGCGCGGAGGCCGAGGATCGCCATGATGTTCGCGGTGTAGACGATGTAGGTATCCGTCGTAATGGCGAAGATCGCCGGGACCGAGTCGACCGCGAAGACGAGGTCGGCGATGTTGATCATGACCAGCGCCAGGAACAAGGGAGTGGCGAACCGTGCCAGCTTGCCTGTTGCCGGATCGACCTTGCGAACGAAGAAATGCGATCCATGCATCTCGGTCGAGACCCGCATGCGCTTGGAGAGGAAGCGCACGATCGGGTTCTTCGACACATCGCTCTCGCCTTCGCCAACCACAAGAATCTTGATGCCGGTGCCGATGAGAAAGACACCGAAGATGTACAGCACCCACTCGTATTGCTGCACGAGCGCCGCACCGAGCCCGATCATGATGCCGCGCAGCACCAGGACCGCGATGATGCCCCACAGCAGCGCCCGATACTGGTATCTGGCCGGGATGGCGAAGTAGCCGAAGATGAGTGAGATCACGAAGACGTTGTCGATGGAGAGGGCCTTCTCCAGGGCGTAGCCCGTGAAGTACTCGATGCCCGCGGTTGGCCCCATCGACCACCACAGCCAGACACCGAATAGGACCGCGACCGCGATGTAGAACGCGGAGAGGATCAGGCTCTCGGCAATCCCCAGTTCCTTGTCGTTCCGGTGGAGAACGCCGAGGTCGAAAGCGAGCAGGGCGCCGACAACCACGAGAAAGGCGAACCAGAGCCCTACGGACTTGCCGAGAAAGTCACTGGCCAGGAAGTCGGCTAGCAGTTCCATGGAAATCCTTGCGTATGCGGGGGGTTTTGGGAGGGTCTTTGCACCATTCAGCGGGGCTATGAGTCATTCCGGCAGCGCCGTGGGCCGGAGCACGCGGGAGGCCCGAAGAGGCCGGACCCGCAGCACGGCGAAGCTCCCTCTTGGCTTCCCGGTTCTCACGGTCGCGCTCCCGGCCTTGGCGTTTCAGTGCGCGAGCAGCACTGGCAGCGGCGGGTTGGCGACGATGCTCTTGGTTGCCCCGCCCAGGACGAAGTCACGAAGCCGAGAGTGCCCATAAGCGCCCATCACCAGGAGGCCGAGGTCGCGCGCCGAGACATATTGCTCGAGGGCCTGGCCGATCGTGCGGCCGCGCGCCGCCTCCTCATCCACGACGATCTCGATGCCGTGGCGCTCGAGGTGCCTTGCGAGGTCGGCGACCGTGCGCCTTGTGTCGATCGTCTTCTCCTCCTTGATCGTCACCACCCGGACAGTCCTGGCATGCTTCAGGATCGGGAGCGCGTCCGCTACGGCTCGGGCCGCGGGCCGGCTGAAATCCCAGGCCACGCCGACGACATCGAGGGACCGCGCCGCGCCAAGTCTCGGCGCCTCGGGCAGGACGATCACCGGGCGACCGGATCCGAAAATCACGCTCTCGGCGACATATTGCTGAAGGCCCGACACTTGGCCCACCGGGATCATAGCAACATCGTATGTCCGCGCGTGTTCAGTGACGGCGGCCGGCAGCTCCGAGGTCGTCGACGTCTCGATGATCTGCGCATGCGGAACACCGCGCTCGTTCGCCAGCCTCTCGAAAAGGCTCAGAAGATCCTGCGCATTCGTCACGCTCTTCTGCTGCTCCGCCGCGACCATTCCCGATACGTCGAGCAGCGCGTTGGCAAGCACGTTGCCGGGCCTCGGAAGTTCGATCCTGAACGTCAAGGCAGAAACATGCGCACCCAATGCCGCCGCGATGTCGATGCCTTGCTTGATTACCGCAGCCGGAGTCGGCTCGGGGTAGCTGCTCAGATGGAGCAGGGCGTCCTTGAAGGCCATTCTTCTATTCTTCCCTTACGAATGTGCTGCTTCTGGTTCATCATGCGGCGCGGCTCGCGTTGCATGTGAATGTCTCGCGGCCGAAAACGCCCGCCGCCGATCGACGGACGGTGCCCCAACCGATGCTTCCAGTGCCGGAGTCAGAAGCCTTCGTCGTTCGAGGAATGCCCGTGACGACTGGGCCGACGCCATGACGCGACGCCTTAATCCGTCGCGCTCGACTGGCGCAGCGCTTCCTTGTGGAATTCCCACAGTTTCCGCCTGACGTCCGCGTCATCTATTTCGACGCCATGCTCAGCGAGGTCGCTTCGGACCTTGCAGACGATGTCCGCATCACCGTCGACTTGGTAATCCGAGAAATGGACGCTCCTTGCGTAGGGAGCCATTTCGGCCCCCTGCAACCCTAACTGTCGACCGGCCCACAGTGCCATCAGGGCATTTCTGCGAGCGATGACGTTGTGCGTCGTGTCCGACTCGATACACCAGTGTGCCGGCATGGTCCGACCGTCGGCGTGACGATGGATGACGGTAGCAGCGCCGGGTTTCTCAGTTTGCATCGGTCGTACCTTCTCCTTCATGGGATCATCCCCGGGATGCGGCGGAAGAGTTATCCACCGGATCGCAGCGCAGTGCAGTTCGACAGCTAAGGTCTGGCGGGGCTTGCGGCGTCGAGCTTGCCCGACGCCGCTGCCCCCATTTGGGCTCTACTCCTGGAAGTCGATGTGCTTCGCAGACATCCAGCCGGTCGAGCGCAGGTACTCGACGTGACACCAGTTGCCGTCGCATTTCGTCACGGTGAACGGCACATTCGGCCAAGCTAGGCAGATCGCCGGGTGGTTTACCCCCGGGCCCGACCGGATGTTGACGAACAGACCGTCAGTCGTCGCTTTGGTATTCGCAAGGGCCGGTGCGGCAAACCCGGCCAGCAGGGTCGCAGCGATCATTGCAGAACGGATCATCGATTCTCCTCCTTCAACACGCTCACCTCGCCACACTGGCGATGGTTCGGGGATTGGCTACTCGGGACAGTGGGTCGGCGCACTGCCAGTTGCGCGGGAGTGCCGTCAAGCGTTGCTCGATCTGCGACCGTTGGGAGAGCGGCGCCGGATGACTGGCACCAGGATGCCTTGGCCGTTCCGGTCGAGCCGTTCCATGAATTCGATTCTGTCGTGGAATCGCAGCCTGTGGCGAGCATGCTCGTCCGCAATCCGGGCCTCCACGACACTCGGGCGTTTTTTGAGCGATTTCAAATGCTGGTTCATGGCTTGCTACCTCCTGTTGCCTTCCGACGGATGAGAGTTGGGAAGTACTGGTCGATAGCGCCAATTGATTGTTGTAATGTTCCTGATAGTACCAATCTATCATAGATGCCTTACCGCCCTTCCGTCCGCCAACTCGAATACGTCCTCGCCGTCCACGACCTCCGGCATTTCGGCCGGGCGGCCGAGCGCTGCGGCGTCTCCCAGCCAACCCTCTCGGTTCAGATAGCGACGGTCGAGCAGAGCGTCGGGGTCCCCCTGTTCGAGCGGACGTCTTCCCAAGTCGTGCCGACGCCCGCGGGGGAGATGCTGGCCAGGAGCGCGAGGCTTGTGCTTGCGACGGTCGACGAGACGCTGAACGAGTTGGCCCGCCACACCGCGGCGCTGGGCGGCACCATACGCCTCGGTACTCCCCCGACCTTCGGGCCGTACTTCCTGCCGCGGCTGCTGCCCGGACTTCACGAGCGCTACCCCGACCTTCAGGTCTACATCCGCGAAGACAGTCCCGCGGCTCTCGAGGCCGCGGTGGCGGAAGGGTCGCTTGACTGTGGTCTTGGACCTTCTCCCGAACGCCCGGGGCTGACATTCCGCCGGATCGGGGTGGAGGCGATCTATCTCGGGGTTCCTGCCGAGCACCCGCTGGCGCGGAGATCTTCGGTCAGGGCCGCCGTACTCCAGGGAGAGCGACTCCTTGCCCTTGGCAGGGGCCACAGGCTGCTCGAGAACGTGCGGCATCTGGCCGAACTCTCGGGCGCCCGTATCGTCGAGGACTTCGAGGGCACGAGCCTCGATGCGATCCGGCAGATGGTGTCGATCGGCATGGGTCTGTCGCTGTTCCCGGAACTGTATGCGCGGGCTGAATTCCGTGAGACCGACAACGTCAAGCTGCTTAAGATCGAGGACTGGCATGAGCGTCGCGAGGTTGGCTTCTATTGGCGCGAGAAGAGTGGTCGAGAGATGCACTACCTCACGCTTGCCGAGATAGCCATGATCGCCGCTCGGCAGCTCGGCATCGGCGAGGAGAATCGCCTCTGACGCCGTGGCCCTCTACCTCCGCGGCGCGGTGCGGTTCGCGTCTTTTTTAATGAGTCACCAGTGATGAAGTCGCGTCGGAGGACGAGGTCAATCGACGAGGGCCGGTGTCCGGTTGCGGCTGTCTGCGCCCACGACGACTGGCATCGCCTCGTCCTGCCGCCCTTCCAGCGGCAGTCCCTGCAAGCTGAACATGGGTGACCGAGCCCTTACGTACGCAGTTCTCCCGCCATCCCCGTCTGCGCGTTTCGTGCTCGGCGGCAAGCGTGCCTGCTCTGACTTGACCCCTCAAGCTAGACGGGACTTTACCTCCGACAAGTTGGAGACGACTTCATCAACTATCTGCTGCGTGAGCTCCGCCGGGTGGGCAAGGTCAAAGCTCGAAACGTCCTCTCTGACGGCATGGCCGACGAGATGATCCTGGATGTGGCGGATAGCGGCGAGGTGATTGAGCGTCCGATCGCCCTGCCGACCCGGCTCGCTTCGGGCGCGGTACTTCAGTTGCGAGCGATGTACCCCCTCATCATCTAGAACCAGCAATCGCTCCACCACGATTGGACCGGCTGCGTGCCCAGCGAGGCTGCGCGTGATGTAGCCGGGGAGAAGGTGCACGCCCTCGAGCAGGACACTCCGACGCTCGGTCGCGAGCCGCGCCGCAACCGCAACCGTAGCTGATGCGACAACGGCCGCTTGGCGCTCGAAGCCGGCGAACGCCGGCGGAATGTCGAGCTCATAGGTCGAAGCATGCAACTCGGGAAGGACGGTCGAAGGAATCACCGTCCGCAGGACTTCCCGGATCGTATCGGTGGTGACGATGCGTGAGATGCCAAGCCGTACCGCGAGCCTGGTGGCCACCGTCGATTTGCCGACCCCCGGCGCTCCCGAAAGGACCACCACGAGGGGGCGACCGGTACGCTTTGCCTCTCGCCATGATCGGTACCTCTGCCCGAAGGATGGGCCGGCGACACGGTCGATCGTCTCGGCAGCAAGTGAAGCGATCTCATCGGCGCTGACTTCGGCAACTCCCGCGCTATCGAGCTGGCGCTGAATCTCGCTCGCGATGCGATAGGCATCATCGGTAGGTAGTCCCGTAGCCAGGATGGCGCTGGCCATGATCCCGCGCGAGAACGGTAGATCCAAGCCTACCCGATCGCGAATGCGAACGCTCGTTGACCGTGACGCAACCAAGTCGATCGGCATCTGGGAGGTCTCCTTCCTCGACGTCGTGACGGATCAACCATGTGGTGGCGAGCGGCGAGGCTCTCAAGACGGGGACGGCCAAATCAATTTGCGCCGTCGCGCGTGAGCCGTTGCCGGGTCGGACAAATCGATATTTTGGACCGTCTCCCAACACGAACACCTGCCGTCTAGTCTAGAACGAAGCCCTCAGGCCCCGAAAGTGTGTTCACGCTCGACGATCATGAATCAGTATCCGCAGGAGCGGATTTGGGAAGCGGCGGCCGATTGTCACGCCGTAGAAGGTCTCGGTGATCCCCGGGAGGGGATCGCCGGCGATGAGAACACCCGCCGCGATCTCGTCCTTCACGACGATCGGCGGCAGCACCGCAAGGCCGATGTCCTCGCGCGCGAGGAGGCGCATCATCGCCATGTCGTCGACCTCGGCGACGATCCGGGGGCGCACATCGAGCTGGTCGACCAGCGCGTCGAAGCCAATGCGGACGCTGGTCTCGGCGGTCGGCAGAATCACGGGGTGCCTCCTCAGCCGCTCGGCGAGGGAGCAGCGCTCGCGGAACCGGGCCGGCGTGCCGATCAGGCTGACCGCACGCTCGGCGAGGCGATGGGAGACGAAGTTGGTCAGGGCGTCGCGCGCCGGCGGCTGGTTGACGAGGACGATGTCGAGGCTGAGGGCGGCGAGCGAGCGGAGCAGCTCGGCCGTCCCGCCCGAACGGAGGATGAGCTCGACATCGGTCCGGCCGAGTAGCGGCCGCAGGAACTCCATCTGGAAATTGCGCGACAGGGTGGCGAGCGCACCGAGACGGAGGGCCTGCCGAGCCGCGCCGGCTTCGCGCAAGGTGCCGAGCATTTCCTCCCCTGTCGAGAAGATCGCATCGGCATGATCGAGCGCGATCCGGCCGGCCTCGGTCAGATGCAACTGCCGGCCGCGCCGCTCGAACAAGGGATGGCCGAGGCTCGCCTCGAGCTTCCGGATCTGCACCGACAGCGCGGACTGGGTAAGGTTCAGCCGGGCCGCAGTGCGGGTCAGGTTGCCGTCGTGAGCGACGGCCCAGAAGTAGCGGAGGTGATTGTAGTTGAGGGCGCCCATCATTCGTTCATAGCGAATGATATCGTGCAAACAATGCATTTATTTGCCTGCCGGAGCTCTGCTACCTCCGCTGGACCCTGCTCCTCCGCCGGATAACCACCCGTGTCGCCCTATCTCCTGCCGCTAGCAATCCCGCTGCCGCTGATCCTCGCCGCCGCCTTTGCCTTCCTTCGCCCGGGGCGCCGCCCGCCGATGGTGGCGATGGCCGCCGAGGCCGGCGCGGTTCTCGCCGCGCTGCTGGCGGTCGCGGCACTCGTCCTCCTCATCGTCGCGGGACCGGGCGACAGCGGTCTCATCGGTCTCGCCGGCGTCGGGCTCTCGGCCCGCCTCGACGCGGTGAGCGCGACGATGCTCATGCTCGTCACCTTCGTCGGCTGGATCGTGGTCCGCTACGCACGGACCTACCTCGACGGCGAGGACCGGCAGGGCGCCTTCACCGGCTGGCTCTGCGCGACGCTGGCCTCGGTCCTCTTCCTCGTTCAGGCGAACAATCTCGGGCAGCTGGTCCTCGCGTGGGTCGCCGCCAGCCTCACGCTCCATCGGCTCCTGCTCTTCTACCCCGGGCGGGTGGCGGCCCGGCGGGGCAAGAAGCAGCTTTTTTCGGTGATCGGAGCCGTGGCGCTGGTCGCGGCCGCCGGGCTTCTCACCCTCGCCCACGGCACGACGGACATCTCGGCGATCAACGCGGCCGTCCGCGCCGACGGCGCCGCGACCCTCACGCTCCTTGCGGCGGGCCTCCTCGCCGTGGCAGCGCTTCTCAAGTCCGCGCAATTCCCGACCCACGGCTGGCTGACCGAGGTGATGGAGACTCCGACCCCAGTCTCGGCGCTGCTCCATGCCGGGGTCATCAACGCCGGCGGCTTTCTGCTGATCCGCTTCGCCGACGTGATGGTCGGCGCCCCCGGCGTCCTCGCCGCGCTCGCGATCGTCGGCGGATTCACCGGCATCTTCGGGGCGCTGGCGATGCTCACCCAGTCCGCGGTCAAGACCTCGCTCGCCTGGTCGACCGTGGCGCAGATGGGCTTCATGATGCTGCAATGCGGGCTGGCGCTCTTTCCGCTCGCCCTCCTCCACATCGTCGCGCACTCGCTCTACAAGGCGCATGCCTTCCTTGCCTCGGGCGGTGCGGTCGGGATGATCGCAGCGATCCGGCGGCCGGGGCCGGTGGCCATCCCAAGCGGCGGCGCCGTCAGCCGCGCTTTCGCCCTCGCCCTTCTCATCTACGCGTCCATCGGTGCCGGCTTTGGCCTTGCCTTCGGTTTCGAGCACAAGTCCGCCCAGGCCCTGGCGCTCGGCGCGATCCTCATCTTCGGCGTCGCCTATCTGCTGGCCCAGGGGCTGGCCGATGCCGCGCCCCGCGTCCTGACGCGGAAGACCGCCCTCTACGCAGCGGCGGCAGCGCTCGGCTATTTCACGCTCCAGACCGGCGCCGAGTGGCTGACCGCGGGAACCCTACCCGCAACACCGGCGCCCGGCCGGCTCGAATGGGTGTTGATGGCCCTCGCGATCATGAGCTTCGGGCTGGTCGCCGTGGCCCAGGCGATGCTCCCGCTGTGGTCCGGCCATCCCGCGGCGGCAGGTCTGCGCGTGCATCTCGCAAACGGCCTCTACGTCAACGCGATCCTCGACCGGATGCTCGACGGCCGGGCGGCCCGCAGCGCGCCCTGAACGCTGGCCAGAGGAGCACCATCCCGATGCAGACTTCCACAGTCGTCCCCGACGACGCCGCAGGTGTCGCCCCGTCCGAGGCCGCGCGCGCCGCCCGGTCCATCCCGCCGCTCTGGCCGCTCGCCGCGAGCGTCGCCGTCAACCCGTTCCTCGGCCAGGCCGGGGAACCGCTTGCGACGGCGGCAGCGCGGCTCGCTCGGGTCGCGGGCGTCGCCGCCACCATGCCACGCAGCTGGTTCGCGGCCCGCATCCACACCGGCGATATCCGCGACGACGACCTCGCGGCAGCGATAGCGATAGCGCCGGGCTGGGCGCGGCCGGCCTCGCTCGCTGAACTCAAGGCCGCCGTCGCGCGTGACCGCCCAACACCGTCCGCCCTGCCGACCGTCGCCGACCTTGCGGCAGAGGCGGCTGGCATCGACTGGCCCGGACTGGTCGCCGAGCGTATCGGCCTTTGGGCGGGCGGCTACTTCGACGAGGGGCAAGCGTTGTGGGCGGCGCCGCGGGGCGGCGGCGCCTACGCCGCCTGGCGCAGCTTCGCCAGCCACGACCTGACCCCCGAGATCGACGGCCTCAGGGGCTTCGCGACCTTCGTCGGGCGGCTGCCCGCGACGGCGGACCTCGCGATCGCCGACGCCGTCCGGCAGCTCGGACTCCCTGATGCGGCACTGGACGTCTATTTCCACCGGCTGCTGATGAGCCTCGGCGGCTGGGCGCAGCTCGCCCGGACGCGGCTGTGGGAGGCGGAACTCGCGGGCGGCTCCGATGCGACTGTCACCGACCTCCTGGCCGTGCGCCTCGCCTTTGAGGCGGCGCTGCTCGCCCAGTACGCGCCGGCCATGGCGACCGGATGGCAGGAGGCAAAGGTCGCCTACACCGCGCCGGTCGACCCAAGCCGGGACGACATCCTCGATTCCATCCTCCAGGAGGCCTCAGAGCGGGCGGCGCAGCGCCGGCTGGCGACGGTCCTTGCAGCGCCCCCGACCCACGCCGGCCGGGGCCGCGCGACGCTCCAGGCGGCATTCTGCATCGACGTCCGCTCCGAGGTCTTCCGGCGGGCACTTGAAGGGATCGACGCGCGGATCGAGACGCTCGGCTTCGCCGGCTTCTTCGGCATGCGAACCGCCCACCGGCGATTCGGCTCCGACGTCGTGGAACTGCGGCTTCCCGTGCTGCTCGGCCCGACTCTCATGTCCTGCTCCGGCGACGATACGCCGGCCACCGCGAGCCGCCGCGAGGCCGCCCGCATCACGGCGCGGGCGAAGCGGGCGTGGGGCCGGTTCAAGCTCGCCGCCGTGTCGTCGTTCGCCTTCGTCGAGGCCACCGGCCCTACCTATGTCGGCAAGCTCCTCCGCGACGGCCTCGGCCTTGCCCGGAGCACGGCGCCGAACGACCCCGCGCCGCGGCCCACCCCGCCGCTCGACCCCGAGACGCGGCTGGCCACGGCCGCCGCTGTGCTGAAGGCGATGTCGCTGACGGCCGGCTTCGCGCGCCTCGTCGTCATTGCCGGCCATGGGGCGAGTGTCGTCAACAACCCGCATGCCAGCGCGCTCGATTGCGGTGCCTGCGGCGGCCACTCGGGCGAGGTCAATGCGCGTCTCCTCGTCGGGCTTCTGAACGACCCGGCGGTGCGCGGCGGCCTTGCCGGACGCGGCATAGCGATCCCCGCCGACACGCTGTTCATTGCCGCGCTCCACGACACCACCACCGATGCCGTGGTGCTCTACGAGGCCGACCATCCCGCCCCGGCCCATGCCGCTGACATCGCGGAGGCGCGGCGCTGGCTCGCGGCGGCCGGCGCGCTCGCGCGGGGCGAACGGGCGCTCCGCCTGCTGCGGGCGGGAACCGCCGCACGCGTTCCGCGGCGGGCCCGCGACTGGGCCGAGATCCGCCCCGAATGGGCCCTCGCTGGGTGCGAGGCCTTCATTGCGGCGCCGCGGCACCGCACAGCCGGCCGCAACCTCGCCGGCCGCGCTTTCCTCCACGACTACGACTGGCGGCGCGACGAGGGCTTCGGGATTCTCGAGCTGATCATGACGGCGCCCGTCGTCGTCGCCAGCTGGATCAGCCTCCAGTACTACGGCTCGACCGTGGCCCCCGAGGCCTTCGGTGCGGGCAACAAGTTGCTGCACAACGTCGTCGGCGGCGTCGGCGTCGTCGAGGGGAATGGCGGCCTGCTCCGCGCCGGCCTGCCCTGGCAGTCCGTCCATGACGGCGAGCGGCTGGTCCACGACCCGCTCCGGCTCGCCGTGTTCATCGAGGCGCCGCGCGACGCCATGACCCGCATCCTCGAGCGCCACGCAGGGGTCCGCGCGCTGTTCGACAATCGCTGGCTGCACCTCTTCGCACTCGACGAACACGGGGAGATGGCCTGGCGCTACGCCGGCGACCTCGCCTGGCAGCCCACGACGGACGATGTCCGGAAGGAAAGATCGATGGAGACGGTCCTCGCATGAGCCTCCTTTCCCCCCATCTCGTCGCCCTCGAGTCGGAGGCGATCTCGATCATCCGCGACGGCTTCGCCGAGGCGCGCAATCCCGTCGTCCTCTTTTCAGGCGGCAAGGATTCGACCGTACTCGCCCACCTAGTGATGCGGGCCTTCCATCCGGCACCCCCGCCCATCCCGTTGCTGCACATCGACTCGACGTGGGAGTTCAGAGACGTCCTCGCCTTCCGCGATTCCTTCGCGGCGCGGCACGGATTTCGGCTTTTCGTCCATGCCAACGAAGAAGGGCGGGCACAATCGATCAATCCGTTCGACCACGGCGATCTCTATACAACCGTCATGCGCACGGAGCCCTTGAAGGCGGCCCTTGCGGAAGGAGGCTACGACATCATCTTCGGCGGGGCGCGGCGCGACGAGGAGGCGAGCCGGGCGAAGGAGCGGATCGTCTCGGTGCGCAACAGGAGCCAGGGCTGGGAGCCGCGGCAGCAGCGACCAGAGCTTTGGCGTTGCTTCAACTGGCGGCTCTCGCCCGGCGAGTCGATCCGCGCCTTCCCCCTCTCGAACTGGACCGAGCGGGACCTGTGGACCTACATCCTCGCGCGCGCCATCGAACTCGCGCCGCTCTACCTCGCGCGCGAGCGCCCCGTCGTCCATCGCGGTGGAATGCGGATCGTCGTCGACGAACCCCACCGCATGCGATGGACGGACGCAGAGGAAGCCGTGCCGGAGATGGTGCGGTTCCGCACGCTGGGCTGCTGGCCGGTGACCGCGGCCGACACCTCGACCGCCGACACCATGGAGGCGGTCGTCATGGAGACCCTGTCGGCCCGCACCTCGGAGCGGCGCGGCCGCATCGGCGATGGCGGCTCGCTGGAGCGGCAGAAGCGCGAGGGCTACTTTTGACCGCGAGAGAGGATTGTACCCGCCTGTGCGCTGAGGCCGTTGCCAGTTGCTATTTCGGGCAACGGGCCGCGCTGGCCACGATGCATGGCAAGGAAGTCGTGATCGCCGCGGCTTTCCGCGACGGTCTCGGTCTCTTCGTCGACACCATTCGGCACATTGACACAGACGCGCTCGGCACCTTCACGGGCGAGGTGCCGCGTGTCGGCACGATGCGGGAGACGGCTATTGCCAAGGCGAGGCTTGGCATGGAGGCGTCGAGCCTGCCGATCGGTATCGCGAGTGAAGGGAGCTATGGCCCGCACCCGCACATCCCCTTTGTGCCTGGGGGCGTCGAACTCATGGTGCTGGTCGATGACGTACTCGGAATCGTCGTCTCGGAACATCTGATCGTCGACGCGCCAGCATACGATCACACGATCGCTGCCGACGCGCAGGAACTCACTCCCTTTCTCGATCGAATCGGGTTTCCGGACCACGCGGTGATCGTGAAGCCGAACCAGCCCGAGCCGGGCAGCCACTCGATCCACAAGGGTCTGCGGAGCCACCAGGCGCTGGCAGGCGCCATGGCCGAGTGTTCGGCCCTCTCCCGTGATGGCCTGGCTTTCGTCCAGACCGACATGCGCGCACACATGAGCCCGACCCGGATGGAAGCAATCGGCCGCCTTGCACTAAGGCTGTGCAAACGCCTCTCGGCGTCATGCCCGGCATGCGGCGTGCCGGGCTTTGGACAGGTCGATGTCGAGACCGGTTTGCCCTGCGAATGGTGCGGCGGCCCGAGCCTTATGGTCCGCTATCAGATCTACGGCTGCGTTGCATGTGACCATCGCGAGAAGCGCCCCCGCGTTGACGGTCGCAGCCGTGCGGATCCTGGCCAGTGCCCCGAGTGCAATCCCTAATCTTCCGATTGAGGCAGACGGACATTCGACCCCGACCGAGCATTGAAATACACTGCTAGAGGTGAAGGAGATGGACCGACAGAATGCTGCACTAAAGATGAGCGATCAGCGGATCGATTGGATGTTGTCGCACCAGGGCATGAGCCCATGGCTGAAGATGGCGCTGGCGACAGCTCGGGAACGCCATCCGATCGAGGTGTTGAACGACCTCGAGATCCTCGACCACCTGCTGCGGACTTGGTGCGAAGCTGCCGTCCATTTAGCGTTCGAGGACCGCTCGGAAGGCCCGTCGCCGAAATAGATCGGCCCCAATGGGCGAGGCGGGCACTAGGTGAGTCACTAGACCAGCATGGCCCGCTGGACATCCCAATCAAGAGGCAAAGGCTTCAGCAGGATATCGATCTGCAGTTTGCCCGGCTGTCTCCCGTCGAGGATTGCCTCGACGATATCCGGGGCCAACAGCGTGAGACGCAACACGCGGGCCAAATAAGAATCGTTGATCTTCTCAGCTTCGGCCAGTTCGGTGACCGACGCGAATTCGCCGCTCTCCAGCCGCCGCCTCCACCGATGGGCTCGGGCGATCGCCTTGACTATGGTGTTATCGATGCGCGGGCGGGGCGCACCCCAGGTCGCGCCTTTCGGCAGTACGACCTGCTTCCGACCTCCGCGTTTCCGGAGGGACAAGGGTACACGGACGGTCAGCGTGCGCCCGTCATCGGGGGTGTCGCCGCGAGCCCTCATGCTGCCCTCCGCTGGCCGTCTGCAACGCCGGCGAGATTTCGGACGAGGTTGGCAAGGCCCTCGACACGAAGGCGGATGTCGACGCCGTCCGTTCCGACGTCGACCCGTTCGACGAGCAGCTGGACAATACGTGCCTGCTCCGCGGGGAACAACTCGTCCCAGACTGGATCGAGCCCCTCCAATGCGTCCCTGACCTCGGCCTCGGTCAGATCCTCGACCTCGCGCCGCGCAGTGCGCCATGTGCCGACGACGATCTCTGGCGCGCGGAGCGGCCCGCGCAGCAGGCCGACCACGGCGCCCTCGATTTCGGCGGCCGGCACGCGGCCGACCGAGCAGGCATCGCGTCCGCGCTTCAGCACGTCCTGGCTAACATAGTAGCGGTACAGTTTGTCGCCGCGCCGCGTGTGGGTCGGGGTCATCGCGGAGCCGGTCGGCCCGAAGATGAGGCCCTTCAGAAGCGCCGCCGACTGGGCGCGCGTATTGGCGGCTCGGCTCCGTGGGCTCTCACGGAGGATCGCATGAACCCTATCCCATACGGCGCGACTGATGATGGGCTGGTGCTCTCCGGGATAGGCCGTGCCCTTGTGGACGGCCTCGCCGATGTAGACTCGATTGTTCAGGAGCTTGTAGAGGAAGCCCTTGTCGACCGCGCGACCGCGCCGGGTCCGGACGCCATCGGCTGCAAGGTCTCGAACCAGCGCGGTCGCCGAGCCGATTTTGACGAAACGCTCGAAGATCATGCGCACGACCGCCGCCTCGGGCTCGTCGATCACCAGCTTGCGGTTCTCGACCCGGTAGCCGAGCGGGACGAACCCGCCCATCCACATGCCCTTCTTCCGGGAGGCGGCGAACTTGTCGCGGATGCGCTCGCCGATCACCTCGCGCTCGAACTGAGCGAAGGAGAGGAGGATGTTGAGAGTTAGCCGCCCCATCGACGTGGTGGTGTTGAACGACTGGGTGACGCTGACGAACGTGACGCCGCCGCGATCGAACACGTCGACCAGTTTCGCGAAATCCATCAGCGAGCGGCTGAGGCGATCGATCTTGTAGACGACGACCACGTCAACGCGGTGGGCCTCGATATCGGCAAGAAGGCGCTTCAATGCCGGACGCTGGAGCGAGCCGCCCGAGAACCCGCCATCGTCATAGCGGTCGGCCAGTTCCACCCAGCCTTCCGACTTCTGACTGGCGATGAAGGCCTCGCAGGCCTCGCGCTGCGCGTCGAGGCTGTTGAACTCCATGTCGAGGCCTTCCTCGCTCGACTTCCGGGTATAGATGGCGCAGCGGAGCTTGCCGAGCATTGGCTTCTTCATGCCTGCCCCCGCCGGCTTTTCAGGCCGAAGAACACCCAGCCGTTCCAACGCGTGCCGGTGATGGCGCGGGCGACCGCCGACAGCGATTTGTAGGGACGTCCCTGGTATTCGTAGTCGTGGTCGCGGACCGTGACGCAGTGCTCGACGCCCTGCCACTCGCGGATCAACCGTGTCCCGCTGATCGGCTTCGCGTCGGCGCGGATCCGCCGAAGCACGACGTTGCCGCCGTCGAGCTGTTCGCCCAGCGCCTCGAGACGCTCGATCGTCCCGGGCTTAAGTCCGCCGTAGGCGAGTTCCTGGATGCGGTAGGCGAGACGGCTTTCGAGGAAACGCCGGTTATAGGGCGGCGGCTCCGTCTCGAAGAGGTCCCGCCATTGGTTCTTTAGCTCCGGCGTGGGCGTCGTCTTCAGCGCCGCGAGGCAGGCAAGTACGGTGTCGGTCATCTGCCTTTCTCCGTTTCGGAGTTGGCATGACCGCTCTGGTCGCCGGCACAGTCGAGCGAACTTTCTCCGGGCGACAGCAATAAAGGACTGGACTGTCGCGCCCGGAGCCGAACCACGCCGGCGGCCAGAATCTCGGCGATTTCAGCGAGTCGCTCGAACGGCGACATCAGGTCGGGACGAAGAGCATTCATGAAGAATCGATCTCACTGCGGGGTCCGAGTGCGGATCAATCTAGTCGCGGATTCCGTTTCCTGATCGTTCGCGGAAAGCCGATCGGGGCCGCGCGGATTCGTGCGGTGCTGTGCGTATCCGAAGTTTGGATTCGACAGCGCGGAAATGAGAACATAAAGTGAACATGAAATTGTCGTTTGACGTGTTTGCGCAAGACACGTGGATGGAGAGGCGCCATGGCCTTTGGCAGATACATTCGCCGCGAACGCGAGGGGCGCGAGATGACGCTCACGGAACTGGCCCGGCGCGTGGACGTGTCGATCGCCTACCTGTCGCGGATCGAGCGCGAGCGGGAGAATCCTCCGCCAGACCGTCTGGTGTCGGCCCTGGCTCGCGCCCTGGGCCTGCCTGCCGACACTCTCTTCGCCGCGGCGCGACGATTGCCGCCGGATCTCCGCGCCCGGACCGAGGACGTCATCGCCGTCTACCGTCAGCAGAGCGCCGAGAGGGGACGATGACTCTCGCGATCGCCTATCCCCACGACCACCGCACACGCGAGCCGCGCCCGATGAAGGCGCGCGAGATCTGGGGAATCGCCGAAGAGGTGCGCCGGCACCTCGTGCCGCGGCGTCCCACGCCCCGCCTCGACATTGAGCGTGTTGTCCGGGCCACGAAGAGCCTAGTGGTAAACGGCACCGCCATCACCACCCATTGGGACCTCGAACGCAGCGTCCACGATGGACAGGGACGTGAGGCGCTGGGTGTGACCGAGGTCGATCCCGCCCTGCCGGGCGTCGTCCTGATCAGCCTGAACGCTGCCGTGATCGCCGAGCGGGATTATCTGAAGCGCTCGACGCTCGCCCATGAACTCGGCCATGCGCTGTTCGACGGCCCGTCGATGCTGCGCCAGGCCGGTCAGCCTGCCTTTGCCATGGTGACACCGGACGAATGGCACCTGACCGAGCCGGCGCGTGGCGCGACCGGCATCGACTGGCGGGAGTTCCGTGCCAACGAGTTCATGGGGGCGTTGCTGGCGCCGCGTGCCCTGCTGAACCGAGAGCTGGTCCGCCGGGCAATCGCCTTCGGCCTGCCGGTGCGCGACGTAGGTGCGCAGGAGCCGATCCTCGCGGCCTCTAGGAACTTCGATCGGATGGAGGCCCTGCTGATCGATCTCGGCGAGCGCTTCGGCGTGTCCGCCACGTTCATCGAATATCGCCTGCACCGCTACGCCCTGGTCCAGTAGGTCACCTTGATACGCGACCTCTGGCGCTGGCGCGCTTCTGTCCGGCAGCGCTGTCCATTTGACGTAAAAGCACAAGGGTTGAGGCATGCCGCTGCCGGAGAAGCGTTGGTTTCGGATCGCGGACGTGGCGAGACGGTGGGAGATCCCGTCGAGCGACGTCGAGGACTATGCCCTCGACGAGATGTTGCAGCTGTCCGTGTTCGTCGTCGACCTGCCGGCAGAGGCCGGCATCTGCGAACGCGACGACCACGGCCACCATCATATATTGGAGGACATGCCGATCCTGAACGGTCCGCAGCCGTTGTGCCGGGCCAGCCTTCTCTCGATTTTCCGGGATGGCCTAGCCGAGGTCGGCAGCTTTTGCACGGGGCGGCCGGGCGGGTACCTCCGTGTCGCGACGCATGTACCTCCAGTGCTGGTTCGTCGCGACGACCTGATCGTGACCCGCGAGGAGCGCGATCGTTTCGAACGCGCTCACGGCGGCGCCGACGCCAATCAGACCCCGACCCATGCCTGGCACAGCGATGACTTCGCGCGCGTGCGGGTGGACAACGAGTGGCACAGCTTCGGCCCCAAGCAGGCGGCCGTGCTGCGTCTCCTGAAGACGGCCGCCGAGACCGACAGCCCGTGGCGTGACGGCAAGCGACTCCTGGACGAAGCCGGCGCCACGACGATTCGATTGATCGACCTGTTCAAGCGGAAGCCCGCCTGGCGTCGTCTGGTCCTCGCCGACGGCAAGGGCCGCTACCGGCTCAACTT
>LNFM01006737.1_pt1 | contig 18658 bp, 18 predicted proteins | sample 596031 | NCBI WGS metagenome assembly LNFM01 (sample SAMN04254537, study PRJNA301005) | activated carbon metagenome | isolation source: dual media filters at the Ann Arbor, Michigan drinking water treatment plant | place: USA: Ann Arbor | reverse complement strand
CGCTTTGCGCAGCCGCCCCTTCTGCAAAGATGGACGCGGCAGCCGCGACCGTCAGCGCGGCCGTGGCAATGGACAGAATCCGAGCGGTCTTGTGGCTTGGCATGTCTCTCTCCCTGTCGTTGCGCGAGACCGGATCGCCGCTCTCGTCGGCGGCGTTTATCCGTCTCGCGTTCCGGCAATGGTACAGACCCGTCTTGGCCCGGCCTAAGGTTTTCTCCCCGCGCCAATGGCGCCGCGCATGTCGGCCATCGCCTTGAATGCCTTGTGTTATGCGGCTTATTGCGCGTTCCAGACAACCTGCCGCCCGTGAAATTGATTATTCACTTTTTGGAAATAGCCAGTGCCGGCAATGAGCGCGATCCTTTTGCCGCTAAAGGGCCTATGGTGGGGGCCCGCCCGCCGCCGGCTCGCCCCTCGCGCCCCGGTCCCCTCTGTGCCTCACCTTTGAAGCATGAGCGCGGTCCCGACATAGGAGACAGCATGAGCATCCGCATCGTGACGATTCGCGGCTTGAACTTCGCCATCGACACCAGCGACTGGAAGAACGCCAACGCCGCCAAGACCTGCTCGATTACCATGAGCGACGCGCTCCGCGCCCTGCCCGAATCCGAACTGACATCGCTGCACGAATTGATGTCGGCCGAAGGCGCCGACGCGGACGACCCCCGCCTCGAACTGATCTCGAAAATCGAGAATGCGGCCTGGCGCAAGGCGACCGACGCGCTGGCCATGCCGCCGGCCTTCGGTCATACGGCGACGATCACCGCCGCATAACCGCCATCGGCCATCGAACAAACCAACGGCGCGAGGGACAATCCCTCGCGCCGTTGGTTTGTCGGCTATTCGCCAAATGCGATCTCGCGTCAGGCCGTGGCTTCAAGCGGCGCGATCTTCTTCAGGCCGTCGATGGAAATGCCCCGCCCCGTGCGTCCCTCGCGTTGCGCCGGCGTGACCGGGCGACCATCCGGATCGCGCAGCCACAAGCGAAGAAGATGGCGCCGGCGATCAAGCTCCGGCCAGTCCTCGAAATGCCGCCGGCTGTGCAACGTGACGTAATTGTTCAACAGCTGAATGTCGCCGGGCTTGAACTCCATGTCGGCAGCCAGTTCGGCGACCAGCTTGCGATAATAGGCGACCGCCTCGCGCTGTTCGGCCGTCATCGGCGGCACGCCGGGAAGCCGCTGTGCCTTCTCCAGCGTGCTGCCGGCGCCGATCGCGCTGAAATAGCCCTCGGCGAAACAGAAGATCGGCTGTTTCCAATAGGGCAATTCGCCCGGAGACACTTCGCCGTTATGGGAGCGATGAAAGTCCCGGGTCAGCACCTCCGCCAGATCGGGACGCGTCGCCAAAATCCGGTTGTAGAGCGTAACCGAGCTTGCCACCCGACTTTCGCCGCCCTGCTTGGCGCGTTGCAGGCACAGCAGGCCGACATATTCGCAGGCGTCGGAGTGGAAGGCGATCTCGGCGCTGGTGTTGTAGCTGCGGCCGCGCCCGTTGTAGTCCTCGCCGAGGTCCTGGACATGACCCAGGATATGCCCGCGCCCATTCTGCACCATCGCCTCGCCGAGATGGCTGCCGAGCCCGAGATAGCCTGTGGCGATCGCTTCGAGATCAAGCTCTTCGATCGGAAAGTTCCGCAGCATGACGATGCCGCGGCCATCCTGCAATTCGCGCCGCACGTCCGCCAGCGTCGCCGCGAGCGATGCGAGCGGAAATGCCGCGCGGGTCATATCTTCGCGCCGGGCGCCGCTGCGTTGGAAGCTGACGATCGCCGCGAGAATTTCGCTTCGGTCTTTGTCCGTGAGGACATAGGCGAAGTTCTCGACGGGCCCCAGCGACTCGGCGGTCCAACCCGCCGGATCGACCACAGGCTGCATCGGTTGCGCCGGCACGCGCCGGGCCGCGGCGAAGGTGCGAAAGTCAGACATGGACCTCTCCTAAGGCAGTGATGACGGCTTCTATCGGCCGTCTTGTCCTGCCGGCAACGTTACCCCTTGGAATCTTCGGCGATGACGACCTTCGCCCGCTCGATCGTGGCGGCCGGAGACTTGCTCATATCGACGATCAGCTTCTGCAAATCCTCGCCAGACATCGGATCGAGCTCAAGATTGCTTTTCTTCGCGTAAGCGATCAGCTCGGGGTCCTTCATCGTGTCGAGGAAGGCTTTGCGGAGTTGGGCCACGCGCGCCTCGGGCACGCCGGGAGGCGCCAGATAAGCGCGGCCGATGTCCCCCACGCTCGCGAAAAGCTTGAGCGTATCGCGCTCCTCGTCGTTGCGCGCCAACTCGACGGTCGTCGGCACGTTGGGGATGTCCGGATGGCGCTTGACCGCGTTCTGCGCGAGGAGCAGCAACTTGCCCTCCTTCACCAGCGGCGCGTATTGCCCGGTCAGCGAGGTGAGCGTGACGGAGGTCGCGCCGGCTTCGCCGCGCTCGATCGCCAGGACCATCTCCGGCACGCCGCTGTAGCCGCGCACCATCTTGAGCTTGGTGCCGAGCACGGTGTTCAGCAGGATCGGAAACAACGATGCGCCGGACGCCGGGCCAGACGCCGCGGCGACGACCTCTGTCTTGCGAAGATCTTCGATCGAACGCACTGGCTGGGTATGCCAGAATACCATGGCCTGCACGCTCGACGAGGTCCGGCCGATCCAATTGAACTTCGCCGCCTCGAAGCGAATGCCCGGGCTGCCGACGATCTGGTTGAGCGGCATCGATTGCGCCACGGTGGCAATCACCGACCCGTCGCGCGGCGCCGTCACATACATATTGTTGGCCAGCGTCAGGCTGCCCGCGCCGGGCACGTTCTCGACGACGGTGGTCGGCTTGCCCGGCAGATGGGCCGGCATGTACTGCGCCAGCATGCGAGCGTAAATGTCGTTGCCGCCACCCGGCGCATAGCCGACCTGGATCGTCAGCTTGTTGCCCGGCAGGTTGCCCTGCGCCTGAGACGTTTCGGCACGTGCAATCACGGCAATCAACCCCGCGAGCAGACAGACGGCGATGGTCGTGGGCTTTAAGGTCATGCTTCGACGCTCCCAATTTCCTCGAAGAACTGATGTTCCTCTCCGCCATTCAGTGAGGCGGCTTCGCGCACTGCACGCAATTGTCATTGCGATATCGTCCCGGATACCGGAACATATATCGCTATCGTTCCGAATTACGGGACACCTCTGCCGCGCGTCATCTTAGGCGCGCCCGCTTAGAGGCTCCTTTGCCGGGGATGCGCATGGCCTTGTCGTCAGAGCCCAGAAAAGTCGATTCGCTGAAATCCTTCGAGCGGGCGATCGACGTGCTGTCGCTCTTTGCGCTGAACAAGCCGGAGCTGAGCCTGGCCGAGATCGTCTCGCTCACGGCGCTGCCCAAAAGCACCGCCTTTCGCATCCTCAACAGCTTGGTGCTAAGCCGCATCTGCGACAAGGATCCGATCACCGGGCGCTACAGCCTGGGCATCGCCCTGCTGCATTTTGCCGATATCCGCAAGCGCCAGGCGAAAGTACGCGACGTCGCCGTGCCCTTCCTGCGCCTGCTACGCACCCATCTCGACGAGACGGTGGTGCTGGCCGTGCGAGCGGGCGACGATCGCGTGCAACTCGATCGCGTCGAGGCCCACCATCCGCTGTACCTCAACGCCGATCTCGGACTGCGCGTGCCGCTCTACCTCGGGGCGACCGGCTTGATCCTGCTGTCGGGCCTGACGCCGCCGCAGATCAACGGCTACATCGCGCGCACGCAATTCGAGCGACGCCAGCGCAATACCATTGCCAGCGCCGAGCAGTTGCAACGCGAGATCGCATTGGTGAAGAAGAATGGTTTTGCCGAGAGCCGCAGCGAGCTTTGCGACACGCCTTGCATGGCCCTGGCCGTGCCGATCCTCGATCATAAAGGGGAAACCGTGGCCGCGCTCGGGACCTTGATCGCCGAGAGCCGCTTCACGGCGCAAGTGCGCCGCCGCGGCGTTCAGTTCCTGCTAGAAGGCGCGCAAAAAATCTCCGCCCGCCTCGCCAAGTGAGCATGCCACCGACAGAATGAAAAGGCCGCGGAGATCGCTCTCCGCGGCCTTGATCTACGCCGGGCTTCAGCTGCCCTTTTTGATGCGGCGATATTTATGCAGCACGAATTCGGTATACCCGTTCGGCTGCGCCCGGCCCTCGAACACCAGTTCGCAAGCCGCCTTGAAGGCGACGTTGGAGTCCAGCGACGACGCCATCGGCTCATAGACCGGGTCGCCGGCGTTCTGCTGGTCAACCACGCCGGCCATGCGGCGCATCGACGCCATCACCTGATCGCGCGTGCAAACGCCGTGATGCAGCCAATTCGCCATATGCTGGCTCGAGATGCGCAAGGTGGCGCGGTCTTCCATCAGGCCGACGCCGTTAATGTCGGGCACTTTCGAGCAACCAACGCCCTGATCGACCCAGCGCACGACATAGCCGAGGATGCCTTGGGCGTTGTTATCCAACTCGCGCTGCACGTCGTCGGGCGACCAGTTGATCTCGGGCGCGACGGGCAAGGACAGGATATCGGCCAGCGCGGCGCGCGGTTTGCCTTGCAGGCTCGCCTGGATCGCCGGCACTTCGACTTGGTGGTAATGCATCGCATGCAAGGTCGCCGCTGTCGGCGACGGCACCCAGGCGGTGCTGGCGCCGGCCTTGGGATGATCGATCTTCGCCTTGATCATCTCGGCCATGCGGTCGGGCATCGCCCACATGCCTTTGCCGATCTGCGCCTTGCCCTTGAGGCCGCAGGCGAGACCGGTGTCGACGTTCCAGTTCTCATAGGCCGGGAACCAGCGCGCGGCCTTCATGGCAGCCTTGGCCACCATCGGCCCCGCTTCCATCGAAGTGTGGATCTCGTCGCCGGTGCGGTCGAGGAAGCCGGTGTTGATGAAGACGACGCGCGACTTGGCGGCGGCGATGCAGGCGGCGAGGTTCACCGTGGTGCGGCGTTCCTCGTCCATGATGCCCATCTTAATCGTCGCGCGCGGCAAGCCGAGCACGTCCTCGACGGCGGCGAACAACCGGTCGGCGAGCGCTACTTCCTCAGGGCCGTGCATCTTCGGTTTGACGATATAGATCGAGCCAGCGCGGCTGTTCTTGCCCTTGGCCGAACCTTTCAAATCATGCGCGCCGATCAGCGAGGTCACGAGGCCGTCGACGATCGATTCCGGCACGTCCTTGCCCTGCGCATCCTTCACCGCGTCGGTGAACATGTGATGGCCGACATTGCGCACCAGCATCAGGCTGCGACCGGGCAAGGTGAGCTTGCGGCCGTCGGGCGTGGTGAAGGTTTTGTCGGGGCTCAAGCTGCGGTTGACGGTGCCCTTGCCCTTCTGAAACGAAGCGGTCAGCGTGCCCCTCACCAGGCCGAGCCAATTGCGGTAGATCGCGACCTTATCGTCGGCATCGACGGCGACGACCGAGTCCTCGCAATCCATGATGGTGGTGATCGCCGATTCGAGAATGACGTCGGCCACGCCGGCCGCATCTTCCGCGCCGATCATATGCGCGCGGTCGATGACGATTTCGGCATGCAAGCCGTGATTCTTGAGCAGGATCGCGGTCGGCGCGTCGGTCGGGCCGTTGTAGCCGGCGAAGCGCACAGGATCCCGCAGCGAGGTGCTACGCCCATCCAACAGCGCGACGGCGAGCTTGCCGTCCTTCACGCTGTAGGTCGCCGCATCCGCATGCGAACCGGCGGCGAGCGGCGCGACCTGATCGAGGAAGGCCTTGGCGTAAGCGATCACCTTGGCGCCGCGCGCCGGATTGTAGCCCTTGGCCGGCGCCCCGCTCTCCGGCGCAATCGCGTCGGTGCCATAGAGCGCGTCGTACAGGCTGCCCCAGCGGGCATTGGCGGCATTCAGCGCATAGCGCGCGTTGCTCAAGGGGACGACGAGCTGCGGGCCGCAGATGGTGGCGATCTCGGCATCGACGTTGGCCGGCGTCACCGCGACTCCGGCGGCGGCCGGCAGCAGATAGCCGATGTCGCGCAAAAAGGCTTCATAGGCCTTCGCATCGAAATCCTTGGCGCGATGGCTCTTATGCCAAGCGTCGATTTTCGCCTGCAACTCGTCGCGCTTTTTCAGGAGCGCCGCCGTCTCGTCGGCAAAGCTGCCAACCAAGCCCGCAAGTCCCTTCCAGAAGGCCTCGGGAGTCAGCCCCGAGCCCGGCAACGCCTCGTCTTCGACGAAACGCACCAGCGTCTCGGCCACTTGCAGTCCCGCGATTGTCGTCATCGCTTCGCTCTCCCTGATACGCGAAATGCTTATTATGTTTATGTGTTAGTTGCTGCCGCCGTCGCCTTTGAACCCGGCCGCTTCGATACCGGCCATGGCGGCCAGCTCGTCGTTGTCCGAGGTGTCGCCGGACACGCCGACCGCGCCGACGATCTCGCCCGCCGCATTCTTGATCAGCACCCCGCCGGCGACCGGAATTAGTCCGCCGTTGCCGACCACATGCGCCACCGCGGCGACGAAATGCGGACGGTCCTTGGCGATCTTCTCCAGGCTGCGCGAGCCGACGCCCATGGCCATGGCGCCCGAGGCCTTGCCGATGGCGATATCGGTGCGCTTCAGGCTGGTGCCGTCTTCGGCGGCCAAGGCTTTGATCGAACCGTGCGCGTCGAGCACGACGACGACAAGCGGCTTGAGATTGGTGGCGCGGCCCTGGGCCAAGGCCTTCGTCAGAATGGTCTGCGCGGCCTGCAAGGTGAGTTCGGTCATGACTGCTGTCGTCCTGTGGAAAATAAGCTGATGGCGGGACCGCGCGGACGCGGCGGGCGTGCAGAATATCGACAAGATGCGGCGAATCCAGCGCGACGCGCGAAGCGGCTTCACATCAAGGGGTAGCCGCAGGGGCCCGTCTGGGGATAAGCCGGGTTGCCAATGTTGCCGCCCCTGGCTTCCCTTCAGTGTGGCGCCTCGCGACATATCTTTTCGAACAGGGTGCCGTCTGTAACAAAGCCGCTAAAAATCTATAACCTATTGAAATTACTAAATATAAATAAGTTCAATCTGAGAGGCTTTTTTCCCCACCACCTCTTGCCTTAGCATTATATATAAGGATATACTTATGTATTGATGCAAAAAACAAGGTCTTGCCATGCTGACCAGTCGCCGCCTTCATCCCCGCGTAGAAGCTCCCATCCGCGTCCTTATCGACGGCATGGCCGGCCATCTGCTCGACGTCAGCCAAGGCGGTTTTCGTCTTTTGGCGGCGGACGAGACGGCGGACCGCATCGCCGCTGGCGCGCAGATCGACTGCACGATGGAACTGCTGAGCGAACCGCGCCAATTGTTGCACGTGGCGGCGCAGGTCAAGCGGCGCATCGACACCCCCGCCGGTGTCGAACTGGCGACGCATTTCCTCGACCTGTCGGAAGACGACCGCCTGACTCTGGCCAGCTTTATCGACCAAGTGCTGGCCCAGGCGTTGACCGCGGCGGACCGCGCGCGTACCGCGTTCCTGCACGGCATGAGCCATGAAATCCGCACGCCGCTCAACGCCATCATCGGCTTTTCGCAACTCGGCCAGACCAGCGCGCCCGAAGATTCGAAACAGAGCGGCTATTTCGCCAACATCAAACGCGCCGGCGACCAGATGCTAGAGTTTCTCGACGGCTTGCTGACGCTTGCAGCCTGCGAGACCGCATTGACGAACAGGCCGGACCTGCCGCGCGGCGAACAGATCGCATCGCTGCTGGCGGGCGCCGTGATCGCCGCGACACCGACGGCCAAACGCGAAGACGTCGGCGTGCGCGTCGATATGCCGCAAGGCAATCCCATCATTCTGGTGGCGTTGGAGCCGTTGCGCGAGATCATCAATGGCCTGCTGCGCGGCGCGATTGCCGAAGCCGGCCCCAAGGGTGAAGTCGTGCTCGGCTGCAGCGCGCCGAATTCCAATATCCGCATCCGCATCAAGCGCAACGCCGACGCGAAGTCGCGCGCCGAAGATATCGCCGAGCATGCCGCATGGAACGCGCCGGGCGGAGGCGGCGCCATGTCGGCGCTCTATCTGACCGCCGTGCAAAGCCTCGCCGCGCGAATCGGCATTCAGGTTCAACGGATCGCCCAGGCCGCCGATGGCGGCGGCGGCTTCGAACTCAGCTTGGCCGCCGCCGATAACATGCCGCCGCCCACGCGGCTCGCGAGCTGACGGCCCCCATCGCGAGCTTAAGGCCGCCGATCCTTATCGGCGGGCCGTTCAAGCCAATCATGCTCCAGGGGGCGCAGGCGCCTGGTGACGGAGAATAGGAAGGCCGTCGACCAGGCGATCAGAATCAGGCCGTTCATGCCCTCGATGGCGCCGACCAGGCGCCAATCGGTGCCGAGCAGGACGTCGCCGTAACCCAGCGAAGAAAAAGAAACGGTCGAGAAATAGAGCGCCGATTCGAGGTCGCCGAGGCTGCCGATCGCCAGGAACACCAAGGCATAGAGCCAGATTTCCAGGGTATGAATGGCGACGATGCCGAGCACGACGAAGACGATGAGCATGCCCTGACCGGCCACGCTCTCATGGGCATTGAAGCGATGACCGCCATGCTGCAGCAGCCGCACCAGCACGATCAAGCCGAGAAAATGCAAGGCGACGGTCAGGCAGACCATGACCGCGCCGAGCGCGAGGTTCTGAAATAGGACGAGCAATGGACTGGGCCTCCCGACCGAACAGTAAGATCAGCGCAGACGCTGCCAGAGGCTGACTTCTTCGTCCAGGCGGTCCTGCTCGTTGCCTTTGAAATCGCCGCGCGACACAATGCCGAGAATCTTGCCTTTGTCGCAGACCGGCAAATGGCGAAAGCCCCAATCCCACATCATGCGTAAAGCGTCGACCGCGTTGACGTCGGGCGACGTCGTCATCGGCTCCTTGGTCATGACCCTCTCGAGCTTGGTCTTTTCGGCGTCACGGCCTTCGGCGAGCACGCGGCTGACGGCATCGCGTCCGGTGAAGATGCCGATCAGAGCGCCATCCTTGTCGGTGACCAGCACGGAGCCGACCCGCTTCTCGCGCATCTTTTCGCAGGCCGCGCGCACGGTCGTTTTCGCGGTCATGATCAGAGGATGCTGATTGAGGATGATGTCGGACATCTGTCGCATGGCGCTTCCTTTTGATTCGCATGAACGAAGCGGCTCTGGTGATTGATCAATCTATCCCAGGAGAAGGCTGGGCACTTTGACATGCATCAAGCCGGAAACGGCGCCCTATTGAGCGGTTTCCTTGCGCGAAGACGGCCCTTAGAATGATCAGAGCTATTTTCACCATCGGGAGGCGCGCATGCTGAAGAGCGTCATCGTCGGCCTGGACGACACCAAAGCCGCGCAGCAGGCGCAAGCCTTCGCCATCTCGCTCGCCCAGCGGCACGGCGCGCGACTGATCGGCGTCAGCGTCGTCGACGTTCCCTTCCTGACAGCGCCGGAGGCCCGGCCTCTCGGCGCCGGCTATTACAAGGCGCTGAAAGACAGCGCGCAGCTTGAGCGCGCCCAGGCCGACAGCGCCAACATCCTCGCCGCCTTTGGCGAGAAATGCCGCCAGACCGGGGTGCCGCAGACGACGGCGACCTATCACGGCGATCCCTACGCGGAATTGCTCAAGGCGGCGGCAGGCAGCGACATCATCGTGATCGGCCGGGACACGAGCTTTCATGACGGCGACGAAGCCGAGCAGCCGATCGGCGAATCGGTCGCCCGGTTGGTAAAGGACAATCCCCGGCCGTTGATCGTCACGCCGCCCGAACCGCCCGCCGGCGATGCCGTGCTGCTCGCCTATGACGGCAGCCTGCCGTCGTTACGCGCCGAGCAGCTGTTCGTCTTGCTCGGCCTGGCGAGCGGCAAGACCGTCCAGGTCATCTCCATCCACGAAGAGAAGGCGGCCGCGCTGGCGCTCGCCGAGGAGGCGCGCGCCTTTCTGCTGTTGCATGGCGTCAAGGCCGAAGCGCAGGGCATCGTCTCCGATGCCGATCCGGCCGACATCCTGCTGGCGGAGATCACATCTTTGAATGCCGGCCTGATGGCGATGGGCACCTACGGCCGCCGCGGCTGGCGCGAGAAAATTCTCGGCTCCTGCACCAAGACCCTGCTGCGCAAAAGCGCCGCGCCGCTCTTTCTCCATCATTGAACGGGATGCCTGTGCGGCGCGCCGCCAGGTCTTGATCTGCCGAAATCGTTAGCTTTTCAAGTTCTGGCGCAACCGTTCAATCGGCAATCACCTGATAGCCTCCCGCGCAGCCGAAACCTCCGCCGGCGAAGATGCATAAATTCCAGCGATAAGCGCCGCAGCTTCAACGCCGGAGACCGGCATCACCGGCAATTTCTGTTTCTCCGCATCGTCCAGAAACTGCGGATCGCCCATCGTGGCATCGAACGCCTTGCGCAAAGCAGCCAGACGGTCGGCCGGAACGGCGCGCGACATGATGTAGGGCCGTGCCACCTCGCCCGCCGCCAACAACAGATTAAGCGCCCGCTTTTCGCTCGCCGACGCGGCAAGATCGACGACATAAGGCACGCCGGCCGCTCCGGGCAGATCAAGGGCGGAGAATCGCACCAGCGGGTTGATCTTGCGTTCGTTGATCCAATTTGTGGGTACGCTGCTCCAGGAACCGCATGCGCCGTCCAACTCGCCGCGTTCGAGAGCGAGACGGATTTCCGAGCTGCCCGGGTAACCGAGGACCTGGTTGATCTTCACTCCGAAGACCTGGATCAGGATGGCGCCGTTGATGTAGGACGACGAACCGACAGCGCCGCTGCCGACATTGAACTTCGGGTGCTTGACGAGGTCGTCCCATGATTTCACGCCGGACGCCTGGGTGGCATAACAGGCACGGAAGTCGCGCGTCATGCTGCCGACCCATGAGAATTGGGTGAAGTCCACTTTCAGAGTTTCTGGTTCGAGCAACGCCTGGGTCACGAGGTCGGGTGCGAACGTCGTCATCACCGTGCCGTCCTTCGGCGACCCGACATCGAGATATTGCACCGATTTGAGCGTCGCCGCGCCGGGCATGTTTTGCACGATGATGTTCGGATTGCCTGCGATGTGGCGGGCATAATGGCGCGCCAAAAGCCGAGCATAAGCATCATGGCCCCCGCCGGCAGAATTGCCGACGATGATCGACAGGGTCTTGCCTTTGTAGAAGTCCTGCGCCGTCGCCAATTGCCCGGCGCAAAGCAGCGCATATGCCCCCAAAACAGCGACGGTCTTTCCGATGTTACGCATCGCACGCATCTTCGACCTCCCACGTATCGGTTACGGCCTTTTTGGCCTAGTTACGCGTACTCCTTGACAGGAAGAGCCGACGGCCGCGCCATGGCAGGACGGTCGAGAATCATGTCGCTCGCCTTCTCGGCGATCATCGTCACGCAGGCGTTGATGTTGCCTGAGACCATGTCGGGCATCGCCGAGGCATCGACGACCCGCAGCCCGGTGGCGCCGCGCAGGCGTAATTGACTGTCGAGAACGGCTGCGTCGCCGCTTCCCATAGCGCAAGTGCCGGCGGGATGATGCACCGTCAAGGCGGTGCGACGGATCCAGGCATCGAGTTCGGCGTTGGACTGCACCGCCGGACCGGGCGTCACCTCCTTGCCGCGAAAGCCGTCCAGCGCAGAATCGGCCAGCAATCGGCGCGCCACGGCGATGCCTTCGCGTAGCCGGCGGAGGTCGGCCTCGCGGCTGAGGAAATTGCCGTGAATGCGCACTCGCTCTAATGGATTGGCGGATCGCAGCCGGACTTCGCCCCGGCTCTCGGGATGCAGCAGGACCGGGCGGATGCCGCAGCGGTCTTGATAGGGCTTGCTCAGCAGCGGCAACCAGAGATGCGGCTTCGACGACACCCCGCGAAAGATCAACTGGATGTCGGGCACGCCCAGCCCAGGCTCGGTGCGGATATAGGCATGCATGCCGGCAGGCAGCGACGTTGCCGGACCGGTGCCGAACAGAAAGGCGCGCAGCATGCTGACCGTCATGCGGTCGAGACGCATTTCGGCGTGGAAAGGGCCTGGTACCGGGCGGGTCGCAGCGACGATAACGCCGAGATGATCCTGCAAGTTGGCACCCACGCCAGGGTGATCGATCCGCACGGCAATGCCGTGCTCGCGCAGGTGCTGCGCCGGACCGATGCCGGACAACATCAAAAGCTGTGGCGAATTGTAGACACCGCCGGAGAGAATGACTTCCACATCCGCGCGCGCCGTCTTGCGCCGGCCGTCCTGGCGGTATTCGACGCCGACTGCCCGGTTGCCCTCCATGATGATCCGCGTCGCCTGCGCCTTGGTCTCCAGGCGGAGGCCGGGACGTTGCAAGGCGGGCCGCAAGAAAGCCGTCGCCGCGCTTTGGCGGCGGCCCTTGGCGATGGTCGATTGGCCATGACCGAAGCCGTCTTGGCGCTCACCGTTGTAATCTTCGGTATAACGCAAACCGTAGTTTATTGCCGCCTGTGCGAAAGCTTGAAACAGCGGATCGTCGCCACGACGGGCGGTAACGCAGAGAGGCCCCTCGCCGCCGCGATAGGCATCGGCGCCGGCGTGCCAGCGCTCGTAGCGCCGGAAATAGGGCAGCACCTCCGCATAGGACCAGCCGTCCAGACCCTGCGCCGCCCAGCGATCGTAGTCGCCGGGATTGCCGCGCACATGAGACATGTGGTTGATGGCCGACGAGCCGCCGAGAACCTTGCCGCGCATCGTCTCGATCGAGCGGCCGGCCAAACCTGGATCGGGTTCGTAATCGTAACCCCAATCGTGGCTACGCTTCTCGTGCATGCGGCCGAGGCCGAGCGGGATATGGATCAGAGGGTCACGATCCCAACCACCCGCCTCGAGCAATAGCACCGCAGCGCCTGCCGCGCTCAGGCGATCCGCCAAGAGACAGCCCGCTGAGCCGGCGCCGATGATGACATAGTCGGCCGCTCGGTCCGGTCGCGATCCGGAGACGGCTGTCACGCGACCTGCACCCAGACGTCGTTGTCGATCTCCCAGCCCTTGGTCTGGCCGATGTCGATCTTGTTGCCGTCGGGATCCTCGACGCGGGCATCTTCGTAAGGCCGGTTGGCCGGACGCGGCGCCGCCGGCCATTTCTTGCCGATCTCCGCCGTGATGGTTTTCCAGTCATCGACCATGAAGCCCATATGGTTCATGCCGTAATGGCCTTCATGACCGGGGTAATCGGTATAGAAGGCATGAATGGCGAAATTCATCGTGCCGTCGCCCATGAAACGGTTGAGCCGCCCGGCACGGACCCGTATGGCATTGGATTTTTCGAGCGGTCGCAAGCCAAAGACTTGCTGATAAAATTCCATGACCGTCGGCGGGTGAAAGGCGTTCAGCGCCAGATGCAGCATCTTGGGCATTTGCGATTCGCGCGTCGGCACGCCGAAGCCCTTCTCGGATAAGCTGATCGGCATAAATTCCGGATCGTGGATGCGCATTTCGCCGTAATGCAGGCCGCCCGGTTCGGGAATCACCAGTCCCTTGGGGTTGTATTTGAGGTAGCGCTCGACCGTCTCCTCGATGCTATCGACCTCGACGCCCAAGTGGTTCATGCCCATGGCGAGGCGCGGCTCGAATTCCCGCAGCGACGGTCGCATTTTGAAGACGGTGATGTTGACGTAACCATCGGTGAACGAGATATCTCCATCCGTCGAACGTCCGAGCTCCTTCATATTGAAGTAGCCAGTGTAGAAGCGCGCCAGTTCTTCGGGTTGCTGGCTCAAGAGCGCGAGGTAACGAACTTTTCCCATGATGGTCTTCCTTCAAACGATATAGGCTTGTCAGGCCGCCGGCAGGCGGCGATCGAAATCGAGAATCAGGCGGACGACATCATCCGGTCGGTCCCACTGGACGATGTGATGACAATTCTCGAGCAGGTGATATTCGATGCCGGGATAACGCGTTTTGGCGAGCCCGACGCGTTGGGCGGCCGAGGCCCGGTCGTTGGCGCCGTAGATCATCATGAGCGGAACGCTGACCTCGCCGAGGCGCTGCCACAACGGGACGCCTGCGCTCGGCGCCTTGCCCGAACCTGCGGCGGCACGGCGACGGGCATTGGTGAAATTGCGAGCGATCGACATGCGGTGGTAGTCGGTCAAAAGCTGCGGGGTGATAATGGCTCGCCGGTGCAGATTGGCCTCCAGCAGCGCCCGGGTGTCGGCGAGCGTCGGCTCGCTGTCGGCGGGCGGCTCGACATCGCGCTGCGGCGTGTCGAGCGGCGGCAGCAGGCTGCCGGTGCCGAGAACGACGACACCGGAGAAGCGTTCAGGGGTCTGTAACGCAGCGCCGACGACGAGGCCGCCAGCCTGCGAATGCCCGACGAGCAACAGTTTCGGCAGCTTGAGCGCGTCCATCAGCTTGACGATGAAATCTTGACGGTAGCGTAAGCCGAACTCCGGGGGATCGTCGCTGAAGCCGAAGCCCGGTTGATCATAAGAGATGACCCGATGCCCTGCGGCGGCGAGCGGCGCCATGCAGCTGCGCCACAGTTCGGCGGAAAACCCGAGGGTGCCGCCGTGAACCAGCAAGATTGGCGAACCGCTGCCTTCTTCCAGACAGCGAACGCCCAACCCATCGACGCGAACTCCAGTTTCGATCATGATTCCCCGATAATCTGAAAGTTTACTGGCAGGTGATTTTCTCGGCGGCATCGCCCTTGAAAACGAACTCGCAAGCCATCCCGGCCTTGAGTTCGCCGCGCGTGGCGCTTTTTCCGGAGATTGTCACCGCCGTGCCGCTGCTGGTGACGTTCAGCGTGCCGCGCTTCTCGCCAGCCGCATAGGACAGGCTGCGACCTCCATCGTTAACTTGACCTATCAAGCCCTTCAGCGTCTCGGCCGCAGGCTCGATCTTTTTCATGTCGATGCCATCGGTGCGGCGGGTCGCCATCGTCGCCATCTGCACGACATCCGGCGGCGTCGTGTAGAGGCTCCGGATGATCTTCTCCATTTGCTCGCCGCTCATCGGGCTGAGATCCAGCCGTTGCTTATCGATGTCGGTCACAAAAGCTGGATCGGCCACGGTGGCGTCGAAGGCGCGACGCAGAGCCGCGACGCGGTCCGCAGGAACGCCGGGAGGCGCCAGATAGGGGCGAGCCAGGATGTCTTGCGAGAGAATGATCTCCAAAGCCTGGCGGGCTTGCGGCGTTTTGGCAATCTCGGTGGCTGTCGGCACATCAGGGAAGCGCTTGCTCCGCTCCAAGCCGAGCATCAGCAGCACCTTGACCTTGCCTTCGCCGATCCAGTCCTGACCGGAGGTTTGCAAGCTCGACCAGGTCCAGGCGCAACGTCCTTCGATCTCTCCGCGCTCCAAGGCCAGATGCATTGCCGCGCCGCCCGGATAGCCGGTAATCAGCTTGAATTTGGTGCCGAGCAGATTGTTGAGCGCCATCGGCACGGTGACGGTGATGGACTCGCCGTTGGTGCCGCCGACGATCAGCGGCTTATCGAAAAGCTGATCAGCTGTCGTCAGGCCCGTCGTATGCCACGCGCCGCAGAAAGTTTCCGCACTCTCCATATTGCCGATCCAAGCGAACTCTTCTGTCTTGAAACGCACGTTTTCCTGGCCGAACAGAGCCGCGGTCGGCATTTCGCGCCCGACAGCGGCCATATGAGTGCCGTCACGCGGCGCCGAACTGTAAAGAAAATTGGTGACGATCAAGCTGCCGGCCCCCGGCATATTGCGCGTCACCATGGAAGGATTGCCGGGCATATGTTTCGGCATGTGCCGCGCCAGCGTGCGGGCGTAAGAATCGTAGCCTCCGCCCGGCGCATAGCCGATCAGCAGATTCATCGATTTGCCGCGGTAGAAATCCTCGATCGCATCGGCCTGAACGGCCACCGGCAGCAATGACGCGCCAACGGCGAGAAGGGTCAGGGCCGCTTTATTCAACTTACGCATATTCGCCTCCCAAGCAGCGACGGAAAGTTCAATCATGTGAGGATAGGATCAGCTCAGCCCGTAGAGCGCTTTCGGGTTGTCCCAGAGAATTTTATCGATCACTGCCGCATCAAGCTTCGGATTCTGGCGCAGCATGCGGAGCGCTTCGATCTGGCTGGAATTGTCGTTGTGGCCGTAATCGGTGCCGATGACCAAGTTGTCTGCGCCGGCAACCGGAAGGACATACTCCAAGTCGTCGGTCACCTCGCAGGCGACCCACATGCGGTTGGCCGCCAGGACATTGTCGGGGAGCCGCTTTCCGCGCTTGTGGAAACGGTGACGCAGGTCGCTGATGATGAAGGGCAGCCAATTGGCGCTCACCTCGACGATTCCCCAACGCACTTTGGGGAATTTTTCCGGGATTTGGTTCAACAGCAGAGAGTGGAAAGCACCGATGGTCGGCAGCTTGAACTTGGTGAAGGGACTGTCTTTTGTATAGAAGTCGTGAACCTCGAAACTGCCGTTTCCGAGGTGGATGCAGATCGCGAGATCGAGCTCTCCGGCGAGCTCGTAAAGCGGATAGAAATAGGGATCGCTGAGCGGCAGTTCGCATTCCAGGGCCCGCAGAAAGATGCCGCAAGCGCCGTTGTCCTTGGCGAACTGCAGCTCATCCCGCAGCTTATCGAGGGATTGCAGCGGCGGCGCGGCGACCCAGCGCAAGCGGCCGTTGGCCCGCTTCCAAATATCGGCAAGCCAGCGGTTGTAACTGCGGCACAAAGCAAAATCGAGACGCGGATTGTCGGCGACAGGACGGAGCAGCAGCGTCGGGTAGAGCACCTGCACCTCGACCTCCAGCTCGTCCATATGCCGAATGCGCGCTTCGATGCTGCGCATCTCGCGCGATTCTTCGCTGGTGTTCGAACCGACGTTGCGGTCCTTATTATGGACGCGCTGATTGATGATCCAATATTCTTGCTGGAGCTTGCCCTCGCTGTTGCGCATCTCCGCGCCCTGGCGCCGATCGACGATCATCGGCATGAAGTGGGCTTCGTCTTTGGTCAAATAAGCCCAAGTTTGATCCGTCTCGATGACGTGGGCGTCCGAGTCAATCGCGCGCATCGCCTGTCTCCAGCTTTGTCTTCTCGGCCATGTCCCAGCGATCGACATCGACCTCAAACCCGAGGCTGAAGGATAGGTCGATGCCGTTGCCTTCGGGGTCCCTGACCCGATAGTCCTCGTAAGGACGCAAAGGGCGCTCCGCAGTCGGGACGACCTTGCTTAGTCGAGCGACAATGCCCTGCAGGTCATCGACGAGAAACCCGAAGTGATTGATGCCATACCGCCCTTCGAACCCCGCCGTTCCGTTGTAGAACGGATGCATGGCAAGGTTGGACTTGCCGTCTCCCATGAAGCGGTTCTGCTTTCCCATGGTCCGCCGCTTGTAGCTTGTCGGCAGTTCGCGAAAGCCGAATACCTCGGCATAGAAATTGAACGTGGTTTCCGGACAGAGCGGGCCGAGAGCGACATGGCGCATGCGCGGCATTCGCGTTTCGTCCGCACCAAGCCCGAAAGCGCGCTCGGACAGGACGACCGGATTGTTTTCCGGATCGTGGATGCGGACATCGCCATCACGCCCGTCACCCGGCTCGTCGCGCACGACGCCGCGCGGGTTGAACTCGCGATAGAGGCGCAGCGTCTCATCGATGCTCTCGACTTCGACGCCGACATGATGGGCTCCGATTTCGCGCCTGAGTTCAACAAGATCAGGCCGGGCCTGAAAAATACCGAAGCGGAAGAACCCGTCCGTCAGGGATACGTCTCCGCTATTATTGCGGCCGATCTCGGTCATTCCGAAATAATCAGCATAAAATTTTCCCAAAGCGACGGCGTCGCGGCTGAGAAAGGCGAGATACCTCAAGCGCGCCATGTCGAATGCTCCTCCCTCGATGCGGCAGATGGGAGCGTCACCTGATTCCCATCGGGGTCGAGCGCTCCGTCATCAGTCGCGGCAGATCCGAGCGGCTGAATGACACAGCCACTGACGCCATAACGCGGAGCCGGCCCAGCCGTCACCCCATAGAAATCGCGGAACGTGAGCATGATGTGTCCATCGCTCAGGCTGCAGTCGGGCCGGGTCCCCTGGCGATGGGCCAATGGATTGGGCACGGGCTTAAAGCCGAAGACGCCGGCATAAAACTCGGCCTGAGCGACAGGGTCGAGGCTGTCGATCATGATGTGCTGCAGGCGAGTCGGGGCATCCGCGGCGCCTGAAAGGCCGAAACCGCGGGCAGACAGGCTAATGGGGTTGCATTCCGGATCATAGATCCGGACTTCGCCGCGCTGACTGCCACGCTCCGGCACGATCACGCCGCGAGGGTTCAGACGGCGAAAACGCGCCTTGATGCTTTCAATCGATTCGACGTCGATGCCGATATGATGCGGACCTGAAGTCATCTGCACCTCGCCGAGCGAGTCGCGCAGACGGACGAGCGAAAGACGCACTCCCCCATCCGTCAGCGAAACGTCGCCGGAGTCGGCGCGCGCCATCTCGGTGAACCCGAAACGCTGGATGTAGTGAGTCGCCAGGTTCAGGGGATCTTCGCTGAAAATCGCTAGATAGCGGATGCGAGTTGGGCGCGCGGCCATCGCAGCCCCCCTAGCGCTTATTGTAAAGTTCGCGCGCCCGCTGGACGAGCGCAGGCGACATATCGAAGGTCTGCGCGATCAGGCTCTGCATGTCTTCTCCGGGCAGCGGATCGATTTCCATCTGCAACTTATCCGCCTCGGCGCGGAAGCTCGCATCCTTGACCAT
>LNFM01006736.1_pt1 | contig 18660 bp, 13 predicted proteins | sample 596031 | NCBI WGS metagenome assembly LNFM01 (sample SAMN04254537, study PRJNA301005) | activated carbon metagenome | isolation source: dual media filters at the Ann Arbor, Michigan drinking water treatment plant | place: USA: Ann Arbor | reverse complement strand
GAATAGCGTCAGCACGCCGGCCCACACCAAGCCGAACATCAGCGGCGCGTATTCCATCGCCGCCGACATCGCACACGCCAGCGCCAAGAACGCCGCGCCGAACGCGTAGCACCGGCCGGAGAACACGCTTCCCAGCGCGAAGAACGCCAGCCCCGCCAGCACCGCGAACACTTGGTACATCAGCGGCTCCAAGCTGCCGTCTTCGGGCCAACCGTGGCTCATGCGCAGCGCCAGCGAACCGAACAGACACGCGACCGCGTACCCGCACCCCACCGACCACAACTGCCGCTCGGTCGCGGTGCGCGGGAGCACGCGGCCCCGGCGCGCCACCGCCACCAGCGCGCCCATGAGCGCCACGCGCGCCCACTGGATGCCGACACCCCACCACAGCGACAGGTGCTTCAGCGAGATCATCGTGTACAGGCCGTCGGCGATCAGCGTGAGCACGGCGAACCCGAACAGCACGTGGGCGTAGCCGGTGAACTCGATGTCCTTCCCTTCGCGCTCCAGCGCCCCCGCGACGAGGCCGAAGACGCCCGTGCTGCGCGCCGCGACCGCTTCGCCGCTCAGAAAGCGCTGGAGGTCGGCCGCGAGGTCGTGCGCGCTGGCGTACCGGTCGTGCGGGTTCTTCTTCAGGCACTTCAGGCAGACCGCTTCGAGGTCGCGGGGCACCGCGGGGGCCAACTCGCGGACCGCGGGCGGTTCGTCTTCCACCACCTTGGTGAGCAACTTCATCGTGTCGTCCGCGACGAACGGCACGCGGCCCGTGAGGCACTCGTAGAGGATCACGCCCAGCGCGTAGATGTCGGCCGCGGGGCCGACGAACTTGGTGCGCCCGGCGGCCTGTTCGGGGGCCATGTAGTTGGGCGTGCCCATCACCGCGCCGGTGCGCGTCATGTCCTGTCGGCCGCCGCGCTTCGCAAGGCCGAAGTCCGTTACCTTCGGTTCGCCGCACTGGTCCAAGAGCACGTTCGCGGGCTTGATGTCGCGGTGCACGATGCCGTTCTCGTGCGCCGCGCCCACGCCCAGCGCCACCTTCTGCACCAGTTCGGCCGCGGCGCGCGTGTCCAGTTGGCCCTTCGCGCGCAGGAAATCGGCGAGCGAGCCGCCGGGCAGGAACTCCATGCTGAGGAACGGGCGCGCGTCGTACTGACCGTACTCGTACACCTGAATGACGTTCGGGTGCCGCACCGCGGCGACCACTTCGGCCTCGCCGAAGAACCGCGCGAGTTCGGTGGCGTCGGCGTAGGTGCCGCCGGGGAGCATCTTGAGCGCGACCACGCGGTTCAGGCCCTTCTGTTTCGCGCGGTACACGACGCCCATGCCGCCGCGCCCGAGTTCGCCGAGCACTTCGTAGCCGGGCACGGCCGGCGGGCCCGCCGGCGCGACCGCGGGCGCCTCGCCGCTCAGGCGCGTCAGGTCGTTGGCGTCGGCGGGCGGGAGCGCGGCGGTGGTCGCGTCGGACGACGGGTTCATGGGCGCGCTCACACGGTCGGGGGTTTGCCGAGGCTGCGGCGCACGGTCGAGAGCTGCCCCGCGTGCAGGGCGACGTGCAGCGCGCCGAACAGCAGCGCCTCGCCGAACGTGGCGGCGAACGGGCCGGGGTTGGCCGGCGGCGCGGCGAGCGCCGCCGCGGGCAGCGCGGGCAGCGCGGCGAGCAACTGGTCGACGCACGCGTCGAACAGCGCGAGCAGTTCGGCCTTCGTGCCCAGTTCGGCCTGCGTGCCGGCCGGGTGCTTGGTCACGCTGAACCGGGCGACGTACTCCTCGGTGAGGAGCGGCAGATCGGTCGCCCCGAGGCGCTCCGCGGTGCGCCGGGCGGTCACCGCGAGGTGCCCGACGATCCACGCGGGGCTGTTCGCGCCCGGCACCGGCTGGTGCGCGAACTCGGCGTCGGTCAGGTCGTCGGCCAGCCGGTGAACGAGGGCGCGGCCCATGCGGTAGCCGGCGGCGAGGGCGTCGAACGTGGTCACGGGTGCGCTCCGCGCGGGGGCAACAGTTCGTTTACGGGAATTGTACCGACCGTCACGCCCGAGAACCGCACCCGCCGGCCTTCCACGCGGCGCGCGGCGCGCGTAAGCTAGGTTGCGCCCGTTCGCGTCGGAGGGCCGTGCCGTGAGTTCGCCGCTGCACCCGGATCTGCTCGGTCTGCTCGGCGGCTGCCGTCATGCGCCCGCCGACGATACGCCGCGGTTGGTCCTCGCCGATTGGCTCGAAGAGCACGCGGACGCCTCCGGGTTGTCGTCCGCGGCCGACGCGCGGGCGCGCGCCGAACTGATCCGCGTGCAGGTGGAACTGGCGCGGCCCACGCTCGACACCGCCCGCACGGTGCAGTTGCGCGCCGCCGAGGCGCGGCTGCTCGCGACCCGCGGCCCCGACTGGCTCGGCACCCTGCCGCGCCTGTACGACGCCGCCCGTCGGGCCCGCGGGTCCGCACCGGCCACGAGCTTCCAACCGCAGGCGAGTGGGAACCCGTGGCGGTTCTCGCGCGGGCTACTCACGGCGGAACTGTCCCAAGGCGAGTTGGCGAACGCGAACCTGTGCGCGTGGTTCGGCACACCGCGGGGCGCGTGGGTGGAGGCGGCACTGGTCGGCGTCTCGGGCCTGAGCGGGCTGGCGGAACTGACCGTGCCGGACGCGCTGCGCCCCGTGATCGGGCTGCGCGTGGACCTCGGCGGCACGCAGTACGGCGCGGGCTACCGCGCGGAGCGCCCCGAAGAGGTGAAGGGGCCGAAGGTGCAGCGGTTGCTCCTCGGCGACACGTTCGGCCTCGTGCGCGAACTCACCCTGCACGAGCCGGCGCTCAACGAGACCGCGCTCGGGCTGCTCGCGCGCGCGAACGTGGGGGGCGTGCGGCGGCTCAAGGTGAACGGGACCCTCGGTGCCGACCGCGCGAAGGCGCTCGCCGCGGTACCGGTGACGAACCTGTCCGGGTTGGACATCTCCGGGTGCGGCCTCGGCGCGCCGGGCTTCGTGCGGCTGGTGCGCTCGCCGCACCTCGCGCGGCTGGTGTGGCTGGTCGCGTACCGCAACCCGTTCGGGTGCGAGGGCGCGAGCGCGCTCGCGGAGTCGCCGCTCGCGGAGGGGCTGCGCCACGTCGAACTGCAGAACTGCGGTATCGCCGACCGCGGCGGAGTCGCGCTCGCGGAATCGCCGCTGCTCGCGCGGCTGCACGGCCCCGGCCTGAACCTCTCCATCAACCCGCTCGGCAACGGGTTCGCCAAGGCGCTCGCCGCGGGGCCGTTCGCGACCAACTTCACCGAACTGGTGTTCCGCGAGTGCGCCTTCGGCGACGCGGGCGCGAAGGCGCTCGCCGGGTCGCCGCACCTCGCGCACGTCACCTACCTCGACCTGTGGAGCAACCGCGTGGGCGACTCGGGTGCCAAGGCGCTCGCCGGATCCGACGCGCTGCGGAACGTGCGCGACCTGAACCTGCGCGACAACCGCATCACCGCGAAGGGCGCGGCCGCGCTGCGCGCCAAGTACGGCGACCGCGCGAAGGTGTGAGCTTACGCGCGCCGGCCGCGCAACCAGTTCAGCGGCTCGCGCACCAGCGCGTGTAAAGCGTCCGCGACGCGGTGCCGGCGCGGGGTCGGTGCCCGCAGTTCTTCCGCGCGCTGGTGAAAGCCCAGTAGCGCGCTCCACGCCTCCAGCAACTCCGCCGGGGCGAGCTTCCCGCTGTGCGCGAACTGGCGCAGCACGCGCTGGTGGTTCGCGTACCAGTTCGTGCTGCGCGAGAACCCGCCGGGCCGGTGCCGGTAGTAGAACAGGTGCTCCGGCACCACGCCGAGTTTGAACCCGGCGTGAACCAACTTCACGAACGCTTCCCAATCTTCGCACGAAGTCCCGCGGTCCGGTTCGTAGCCGCCGATCGCGCGCAGCGCGTCGGTGCGGAAGATCGCGTTCGCGTCGCCGTACACGTTGCGAATCCCCGCGAGCGCGTGCGGCCCGCCGGTCGGCCGCAGCGCGTAGGCGAACGCGGTCGGTTCGGGTGTGTCGAACGCGAGGAAGTAGCACGACATCGCCGCGAGGTGCGGGTTGCGCTGAATCGCGCGCACGAACGCGCTTACTATTTCCGGGCGCGCGAGGTTGTCGGCATCGACCGGGATGAAGAACTCGCCGCGGGCGAGTTCGAGACAGCGGTTCCGCGTCGCCCCGATTCCCGCGTTCGACTGCCGGAGGAACCGCCACTTCGGATACTTCGCTTCGAGCGCCGCGAACGTTTCGAGCGAAGCCGCGTCCGTGCTGCCGTCGTCGATCACGATGACTTCGAGATTCGCGTAGGTTTGGGCGGCGAGCGATTCGAGCGTTTGGGGGAGGAACGCGCCGAGGTTGTAGTGCGCGATGCCGAGCGTCACGAGCGGATCGCCGGTTGCGGCAGGCGCGGCGGCGCGCGGTTCCCATCCGCACCGGTGCGCGAACGCGGCAAGCTCCGCGTCCGGTTCGATGCGCTCGTCGGCGTGCTCGAACGCGAAGCGCTCGGCGAAGTCGGTCAGCACTTCGTCGAAGTCGCGGGGCCAGCGCTGTTCGCGCTCGCGGTCGTGCCGCGCGGTGCCGTCGAGCCGCACCGCGAGCGTCACGTCTTGGAACGCGAGGCCCGCGGCCTTCGCTTGGATCGCGCGGAACCCCAATCCGCCGCGGGCGAGGAACTCGATGCGCTCGAACCGGTGCGTGCGGTGCAGCGCTTCGAGGGCGCGGCGCACGCGCTCGGACCGCTCGGCGCAACTGTCGCCGTGCAGTTCGCGCAGCGCGTGCTCCGGCGCGGTCACGCCCGCGCTGTCGAACGCCATCGCAAGGCCGGCGGTGGAGAGAACGAGCGCGCCGTCCGGCGCGCGGACCAGAACGTGCGAGAAGCCGGGCGCGGTTACGCCGCGGCCGTGAGGGGCGACGAGGCACGCGCGCCCGCGAACCGGCGGCGGATCGTCTCGAAGCACGCGAGCGCCTCCAGAAGTACTTCGTCGGTGTTGAAGTACCGGTATTGTGCGAGCCGGCCGCAGAAGTACACCGCGCGGCGCGCGGTTTCGGCGTCCGCGAGTTCCTTGTAGCGCGCGTACAGCGCCGCGCTCTCGTGCCGCGGCACCGGGTAGAACGGTTCGCCGCTGTTGGTCGGCGTTTCGTAGCACACCGCGGTTTCCGGGTGCCGCTGCCCGGTCACGTGCTTGATCTCCACCGAGCGCGTGTATTCGCGCTCGTTCGGGTAGTTGATCTGCACGCACGGCTGCGCGAACGCCTCGCGCCGCGTCTCGAATTCGAACTTCAGCGACCGGTACGGCAGCTTCCCGAACCGGTACCCGAAGTAGTCGTCGATCGGCCCGCTGTACACCGTCGCGAACCGGGGGCGGATCAGGTCGCGCACCTCGCCGAAGTCGCAGTTCAGTTCCACGCGAATTCGCGGGTGCTTCAGCATCGAAGCGAACAGACTGGTGAACCCGCGGCGCGGCATCACTTGGTGCTTGTGATCGACGTAACGCGCGTCGCGGCACAGGCGCACCGGCACGCGCCCGCACACGCTCGTATCCAGCTCGCGCGGGTGCAACCCCCACTGCTTCCGCGTGTAGTTCAGGTAGAACGCTTCGTACACCTCGCGCCCGACGCGGCTCAGCACGAACTCTTCCGAGTTCGCGGGGCGCGCGATCGGCACGCGCCTCGACGCGAGTAGTGTCTCCGCGCTCTCGGCGTTCAGTTCCACACCGAAGAACCGTTCGAGCGTGGTGAGATTGATGGGGAAGGGGAGCAGTTCGCCGCGCACGAGCGACCGCACTTCGTAGTTCGCGGGCACGAACTCCGCGAACCGCGACAGGTACTTCAGCAGCGCGTCGTCGTTCGTGCGGAAGTAGTGCGGGCCGTAGCTGTGGACGAGCACGCCGTTCTTCGCCGGGCCGTCGTGGCAGTTCCCAGCAAGGTGCGAGCGGCGGTCGAGCACCAGCACGCGCCAGCCGAGGTGCGACGCCGCGCGCTCCGCGACCAGCGAGCCGACCGGCCCGGCCCCGCACACCAGCAAATCGACGTTCTCGAACACGGCGACTCCGTTTGCCGCTGATGAACACCCTCGCTCACGCGTCGGGCTACCAGATCACGTTCGGGCGCGGTCGAAGGCTCGCGCGAGCGTCGCATTCCATTGCGACAAGTTGAAGTGCTCGCGCACCGACTCGCGCGCCGCACTCCCAATCCGCGCGCGCACGTCGCGCTGTTCCACCAGCAGCGTCACCGATTCCACGATGCCCTTCACCACGCGCGGGTCCGCTTCACACATCGGCGAATAGTCTTCGTGCAGCATGCCACTCGCGCGATCGCTCCAACTCGTGCGGCCGTCGCGCCCGGGCACGAGCAACCCGGTGCGCCCGTGTTCCACGTATTCGTCGAAGCCCCAACCGTCGCTCGCCACCACCGCAAGCCCGCTCGCCATCGCTTGCAGAAGCGACACGACGTGAATGCGCGCCGCGGGGAGCAGGTACACGTGCGACTCTGCGAGTAGATCGCGCATCGACTCCGCGCTCACGAACTCGGGAATCACCCGCACCCAACCGTCGCGGATGATGCGCGAGTGGCGCTCACTCAGCTCCGGTAGCGCCGAGCGCAGCGTGAGTCGCACGTTCGGGAACCGGCGGCGCAGGACGTCGAACGCTTCGAGCACATCGAGGCCGCCGCGCAGGAAGAAGTTGTTCGCGCCTTGGTGCCACGAGTTCGTGAACAGTAGGTCGATTGGGCCGTCGCCTTCGTGCGATTGAAAGCGCGCCGGGAGCGGTACGCCGAGCGGCCCGAACGTGACCTTTCGCGCGATGCGCTCGCTTTGGAACAGCACCGGCAGCAACTCCGCGGTGCCGCGCATGTGCGTGACGATCCCGCGGCAATGGTCCGCTTCGAGGAGCGCCTTCACTTGGTCGAAGCACGGTAGCGCGCGCACATCGAGGTGCGACGTGCGCCCGTTTTCGACGAACGGGAAGAACAGCGTGGTCGGGTCTTCGATCTCGATGACCCACGGCGCTTGGCCGACGGTGTACGGCACACTCGTGAGGAACGCGAGGCCGTCGCGCGGCGCTTGCACCTGCGATTCGAAGTTCCGCGAATGCGCGAACCGCACCGAAGCGCGCAAACTGCCGGTCGCGCGCCACTGTTCGCGCACGAAGCGCGCGAAGCGCGCGAGCGTGCGCACGGTGCGGCTCAACCCGAACCGGCGGGCGGTTGCAACGATCATCCAGAACGAAAGGAACAGCGCACCGATCGCGCGCAGCACGCGCGGCGGCGCGGGCGGCGGTTCGGCTTTGCCGGTGTGCGCGAAGGTGTAACCGGGTGGCGCGTCGTGCGCGAACAATGGGTGCGAGCCGCAGTTCCCGAAGCGGGCGAACACCGGCAGCCCGCCGAGGAATTCGACGCACACCGGTTCGCCCGGCGCTTCCGCTTCGCGCGCCCTGTCTATGGCGGTGGCGCTCATGGCGTCACCTCGCGCGCACGCGGCACCAAGCGCCTGCGAATCGCACGCAGCATTTCTGTGACGCTCTTGGTTCGCACGCGCTTCAGTGCCGCGAGTTCGCGCGCCGCGCGCTCGCTTACCGGTGCCCACCACGGCACCCGAACGACGCGCTGCCGGCCTTCGGTGCGAATGGCAAACGAGTCTGTCACGCCCGCGAGTTTCGCGCGAGCCGCCTTGAGATCGGCGTTCGGGTCGATGGCCTTTAGAACTCGCAGCGCGAGTTCTTTTCGCATGGGGAGGAGCGCCTCGAAGGTCGGGGCGTCGAGCGCGAGAATCGCGGGGTCGGACTGGTACACCGCGCCGGCTTCGAGGTACTGCACCGCGTTGTCGTGCTCGAAGACCACGTCTGGCAGGTACACGCTGCGCCGCTCGCCGAGCAGCGCGAGCAAGTTGAACACGTCTTCGATGTGGTCGTCGATGCGGTAGCGCCGGTACGCGGCCGGGCACACTTCGCCGCACAGTTCGTAGAACGCGCGCGACACGAGCGGGAACACGCAGAAGTGGTGGCGAATGAGTGTGTCGTTCACGTGCAGCAGCACGAACGGGTCCGGGAACCGCGCGGCGCACTTCAGCGCAACGGCGTCCCAGTTCGAGGTGCGCACGATCACATCGTCGTTCAGAAGCATAACCCAATCGCCGGTGCTCGCGGCGAACCCGGCGTTGTTCAGCGCGCCCATCGTGCGGCCCGGCGCGCCGATCGCGTGCTTCACGTTCAATCGCGGGTGCGATACGCAACTCGCGCGGTCGTCGTCATCGACGACGAGCACGACTTCGACGCGCTCCGGGTGCGCCGCGGTGCGCGCGACGCTGTCCAGAAAGCGCGCCAGCTTTTCGAGCCGCTTGCGCGTGGGCACGACGAGTGAGAAGAACGGCCGCATCAGGTTCCCGGTTGATCGACGCTGAACCCGCGGCTCAGCCCTTCGTAGTGGAGCAACCGCGCGCGCGGCGTGACCAGCACGAGCTTCCCGCGTTCGCGGATGCGGCGGCACAGGTCTACGTCGTTCATCGTCAGCGGCAGCGATTCGTCGAAGCCGTTCAGCAAATCAAAGAAGTCGCGGCGCATCAGGAGGCACGCTGCCGTCACCGCCGGTACGCTGCGCACTTCGCGCAGTTCGCCGTTCTCGCCCGGCGCGTTCGACGGTTCGCCGCGATACGGGTGAACCCAAAGGCCGTCGCTTCGCGGGAGCATCCCGGCGTGTTGGATGGTGCGGTCCGGGTAGAGCAGTGTCGCGCCCACCGCGCCGACACTGGGATCGGCGCAGAGGCTCAGCATGCGCTCGAGCCAGCGGCGCGACAGCACCTCGGTATCGTTGTTCAGGAACAACAGGTGATCGCCGGTCGCGGCAGCGGCACCGGCGTTGCAGAGGCGCGAGAAGTTGAACGCTTCCGGCCGCGACACGAGGCGCAGGGCGAACGCGGCGCTCGCCCGCGCGACGACGCGCCCGGTGCGCGGGTCTTCGCTGCCGTTGTCCACCAACACCAATTCCACGTTGCGGAACGTGCTGCGCTTCAGGCTGCGCAAGCAGTTCGCGAGCAGCGCGGGCTGGTCGCGGAAGGGAATCACGATGCTGACGCGCGCGTTCGGTGGCACCGCGAACCGCGGCGCGCGGTACGGTTCGGCCTTCGCGAGTAGCACCTTCGGCGCTTCGGCCGGGTGCGGCACGAGCGCGCGGAACGCGCGGCGCAGCCAGTCCGCGACCCGCGCGAACTTCGAGTTGCGCCGGCCGTCCAGTTCGTTCTGGAGCAGCTCGGCGCGCACGAACTGTTCGTGGTAGCGGCGGTTCAGCAGGTGCAGCAACCCGGCGCACGGGTTGCCGCGGCGGCGCTGTTTCGCACGGTCGCGCATCGGCGGTCCCTCGCGATCAGGCCACGTTCTTGAACGGCGGCCGGGCTTCCATGCGGTAGCCCTTCAGCAACTCGCGGATGCCGTCGTCGAGCGTCCGGCGCGCCGTGAATCCGGCTTCGGACAGCCGCGCGCTCGAGACGATGTAGTTCCGCTTGTCCGGGTCTTCGCCGATCGGCGCGAAGTGGATGTAGAAGTTCGGAACGTGCTTCTTCACCGCGAGCGCGAGTTCTTCCTTCGAGAGGTTCGCGCTGTCGAGGCCGAGGTTGTACGGCCGGCCCGCGAGCCGCTCGGAGTTCTGCAGCGCGTACGTGAACGCGTCCGCCACGTCGCGCACGTGCACGAAGTTGCGCTTGAAGTCCTTCTCGAACAGCACCAAGTAGCGGTCTTTGAGGGCCGCGTACACGAAGTGGTTTACGAGCAGGTCGAGGCGCATGCGCGGCGACATGCCGAACACCGTAGCGAGCCGGAACGTGACCGCGTTCGGGCTGGCGAGCAGGTGCAGTTCCGCTTCGCACTTGGTACGGCCGTAGAGCGAGATCGGTTCGAGCGGCGTCTCTTCGGTGCAGTAGCTCGCCCCGGTGGTCGCGCCGTACCCGCTGTTCGTGTTGGGGTAGATCACCGTCTGCTGCGGGCTGCGGAGCTTGTTCAGCAGCTTCACCGCGTCGAAGTTGATGGTGCGCGCCGCGGTCGGGTCGCGGTCGCACGCGGAGGCACCCACAACGGCCGCGAGGTGCAGCACCGCGTCGGCGCTTTTCAGCGCCTTGCGCATGGCGGCTTCGTCGCGCACGTCGGCGCGCACGAAGTCGAAGTTCGGGTGCGCGCAGAGGTGATACACGCCCTGACCGGCACCGTACATGAGGTTGTCGAGTGCGGTGACCTCGTACCCGGCGGCGAGCAGGTGCTCGCACGCGATGCTGCCGAGGTAGCCGAGTCCGCCGGTAACGAGTACGCGCTGGGGCATCGTCCGTGAGCCTCCGGGTGCGGCGCAAGTGAGTGAAGGCGGGAAGTGTACGGCCCGCGGCGCGCGCGATTCAAGCCCACTTTTCCGCGGGCCGCGGGTTGCGGTTGACCGCTTCGCGCGAACACCCCTATAGCTCGCCGGCTACCACCGTTCCCTTGCATCGGGAACACACGCGATGACGCCGACGCTGGAACTCGCCCCGCCCGCCGCGGTCGCGCCGGTCACCCGCACCTGCACCGTTTCGCTCGTCGTGCCCACGCTGAACGAGATCATGGGCATGCGCGAGATCATGCCGCGGGTGCGCCGCGGGTGGGTGGATCAGATCATCGTGCTGGACGGCGGCTCGACCGACGGCACCGTCGAGTACGCGCGCGAGCAGGGGTACGAGGTTCACGTGCAAACCGAACCGGGCATCCGGTTCGCGTACCGCGAGGTGCTGCCGCTGGTGCGCGGCGACGTGATCCTCACGTTCAGTCCGGACGGCAACAGCGTGCCCGAACTGCTCCCGGACCTCGTGGCGAAAATGGACGAGGGCTACGACATGGTGATCGCGTCGCGGTACAAGCCGCCGGCGCGCAGCGCCGACGACGATTGGATCACGGCCTTCGGCAACTGGCTCTTCACGCGCACGGTGAACCTGCTGCACGGCGGCCGCTACACCGACGCGATGGTCATCTACCGCGCGTACCGCACGCGGCTGGTGCACGAATTGGAGCTGGGCGACGACCGCTGGTACCGCACGCCCGAGTGGCTGTTCCGCACGCGGGTGAGCTGGGAACCGCTGCTCTCGGCCCGCGCGGCGCGGCGCAAGCTGAAGGTGTGCGAGATCCCGGGCGACGAACCGGCCCGCGTCGGCGGCACCCGCAAGTTGCAGGTGCTGAAGTGGGGCGCGGCCTACTACTTCCAGTTCCTCCGCGACTTCTTCCTGTGGCGCTGAGCGGGGCGACCTTTTCGTACCACATCGAGGGCGGACGTCTATGCGCGCGTGGGTGCAGCGGGTGCGGGAGTGGCGGGGCACGCCGGCCGGGCGGCGGGCGGTCGCCGACCTTGTCTTTTTCGCGGTCCTGTTCGCGTTCGTCGGGATCGCGTACCGGCCGGCGCTGAACCACCCGCCGCGCGCCGACCAGTGGTGCTTCCTCACCGACACGGCCGAACTGAACACGGTCGCCGAAGCGGTTGCCGGGTCGTACTCGTACAACCGCACGCGGCTCACCGTCCCCGGAGACACGGACCTGTTCCGCCCGGTGCTGTTCGCGCTGCTCGCGACCGAGAAGGTGCTGTTCGACGGGCGCCTGCCCCTCTATCAGGGCCTCGGGCTGGTGCTGCACGCGGGCGTGTGCGTGCTGCTGCTGCTGGTGATCCGGCGCGCGGCGGCGCTGCTGGACCCCGCGAGCGCCGCGGGCGACGCCGGGCGCGACCCGCTGGGCTACGCCACCGTCGCCTTCTTCGCGCTGAACCCGTGCGTGCAGGAACTGGTGATCTGGGCGCACCTGCACGGCTACCTTCTGTTCGTTGTCCTCTCACTCGGCGCGACGGCGTGCGTGCTGCGCGCGATCGCCGACCGCGGCACCGGCGAGCGGGTCGGCGGGTCGGTGGCGGCGGCGTGGGCGCTGGTCGCGGTCGCCGCGTTCACGTACGAGCTGGGCCAAGTGGTGGCGCTGGTGCTCGGCGGCGGGCTGGCGCTCGCGCTCGCCCCGGCGGCGGGGTGGAAGCGGGCGGGCGCGGTGCTCGCGGCGTTCGCGCTGGTCCCGGTCGCGTACCAAGTGGTCAACCGGCTCGACCTCGAGTACCACCGCGGGCGGTACGCCCCGGACGACCTGACGGGCGAGATCGTTCGGCGGGCGGCGACGCGGGCGACCCTCGAGCACGCGGCCCGGTTCGGGGTGTTCACCGGCGTGCAGCCGTTCGTGCCGTCGGTACTGCAAACCGCCTACCACCGGCAGCGGCTGGAAGTGTCCGAGACGGTGTGGGACGGCTCCCGGTTGCGCGCCCCGACGCCGGCGCTGGCGGTGTCGGGCGCGGTGCTCGCCGCGGGCGCTCTGCTGGCCGGGGCCGGGCTGGTGACCGCGGCGCGGAACCGCTCGCTCGCCGCGGCGGTCGCAGTGGGCATCCCGGTCGGGCTGTACGCGGCCTACGCGGGGATCACCGTCCTCGGGCGCATGAACATGCGGCCCGGCCCGACGGTGCTGGCCGCCAACTGCTACTACACGTACACCGCGCTCGCCTTCGCGCTGTTCGGGTTGGGCGCGCTCTGGTGCGCGGCCCGCGGCGCGCGCGCGGAGGGCGCGCGCCGCGCGCTCGCGGTGGGCCTGCTGCTGCTCACCGCCCACGGGGCCGAACTCGTCTGGCAGACGAACCGGACCATCGACCTGTCTGAGCGGGAGAAGTCGCGGCCGATCCGCGCCGTGCTGCGGTTCGTCGATCAGCACCGGCACGAGCCGGACTTCAGTTTCGCCATCGACTACGCGCACTCGGATCCGATCGTCCCTATGCACGACCGGCCGACACCGGAACTGCTCTTCAGCAGGTGGACCAGCGTCACCAACCCGAAGTACCGCGTGACCGTGCGCGACGGCAAGGCCCTCGTTCAGCCGCCGCCGAGCGCGTCCAACCCCTGACGCACCGCGCCGGCGCTCTCGGGGCGCACGGCCCGTGCCACCTCGGAGCCGTCCTTTAGGAACACGAGCGTCGGCCACAGCTTCACCGCGAACGAGCGGCCCAGCGGCTTACCCTTTCCGTCCGCGACTTTGATGCGCCGCACGTTCGGGAACGCCGCGAGCGCCGCGGCGATGTCCGGTTGCGCGGATCGGCAGATCGGGCACCAGTCCGCGCCGAACTCCAGCACGACCGCGCCGCGCAGCGCGTCGATTTCCGCCCGCGTGGGGCCGGGGTCTTCGTAGGCGTCGCTCATGGCGTCACTCCGTAATGCGCTCGGCGTGCGCGTACACGTTCAGCCCGTCGGCGCGCACGAAGCCGGCGAGCGTGACGCCGAACCGTTCGGCCAGTTCCACCGCCAGCGACGACGGCGCGCCCACGCCCGCGAGCACCGGCGCGCCGGCCGCGATCGCCTTTTGCACCAACTCGAAACTGAGCCGGCCGCTCGCGAGCAGCACGAAGGTCGATAGCGGCACGCGGCCTTCCGCGAGCGCCCAGCCCACGAGCTTATCGAGCGCGTTGTGCCGGCCCACGTCTTCGCGCACCGCGAGCAGTTCGCCCGCTGGCGCGAACAGCCCGCTCGCGTGGACGCCCCCGGTGCGCGCGAACAGCGGTTGCGCGTCGCGCAGCTTCGCCGGCAGCGCTTGCAGCACGCTTCGCGGAACGCGCACCGGCGATGTGACGCGCGCGGCGCGCACTTCGAGGTCCGCGAGCGACTGCTTCCCGCAGACGCCGCACGCGGACGACGTGACAAACCCGCGCTCGGCCGGTACGCGCCGCGCGACCGACAGGCGCGCTTCGACCACGTTCGGCGCGACGGGGTCCACCGCGAGCAGTTCGTCGGCGTCCGCAATCACGCCTTCGGCGAAGAGAAAGCCCGCGACGAGTTCGTCGTCGTGCCCGGGGGTGCGCATGAGCACCGCGACCGCCTTCCCGCCGATCCGCACCTCCAGCGGCGCTTCCACCGCGAGCGCGTCCGCCCGCGGCCCGGTCGCGCCGAGCACGCGGGCCGAAACGAACTCGCGGTCCGGGTGCATTACGCGGCACCGCCGTTCGCGGCGCGGGCCACCGTCACCGCGACGAATTTCGAGGTCGGCGTGTTGCTGCCGTCCGCGGTGCTGTCGAGCGGAACGAGCACGTTCGTTTCGGGGAAGTACGTCGCGCAGCACCCCGCGGGGATGTCGTACTCGACCGCTACGAACGTGCGCGCGACGCGCGTTTCGCCGCGGAAGTGCCCGGTGATGTCCACCACGTCGCCCGCCTTCAGCCCGCGGTCGCGCAGGTCGTTCGCGCTCAGCAAGATCACGCGGCGCTCGTTCTGGATGCCGCGGTAGCGGTCGTTCAGCCCGTACACCGTGGTGTTGAACTGGTCGTGCGTGCGGATCGTCATCATCACCAACTGCCCCGGTTCGACGCGCAGTTCGTGCAGCGGGTGCGCGGTGAACCGCGCCTTGCCGGTTTGCGTCGGGAACGCGCCCTCGCGCGGCTTGTTCGGCAGGTAGAAGCCGCCGGGCTGCCGCGCGCGGGTGTTGTAGTCGTCGAACCCCGGAATCACGCGCTGAATGCGCTCGCGAATGCGGTCGTAATCCGCCGCGAGTTCGAGCCACGGGACCGTCGAACGCGCGCCGAGTGTGGCCGACGCGAGCCGCGCCACGATCTCCACTTCGCTCAGCAGGTGCGGCGACGCGGGCGCGAGTGTGCCGCGCGACTGTTGCACCACCCCCATCGAGTTCTCGGTGGTCACGAACTGCTCGCGCCCGTTGCGCACGTCGCGCTCCGTGCGCCCGAGACACGGCAGTATGAGCGCCGTGCGCCCGCACACGAGGTGCGACCGGTTCAGCTTGATCGAGACGTGCGCCGTGAGCGCACAGTTCTTGAGCGCGACCGCAGTGGCGTCGGTGTCGGGTGTCGCGCTCAGGAAGTTGCCGCCGAGCGCGAAGAACACCTTCGCGCGGCCGTCGCGCATCGCGCGGATCGCGTCCACGGTGTCGAACCCGTGGTGCCGCGGCGGGGAAAAGTGGAACTCGCGCGCGAGCGCGTCGAGGAACGCTGCGCCGGGCTTCTCGTAGATGCCCATCGTGCGGTCGCCCTGCACGTTCGAGTGCCCGCGCACCGGGCACAGCCCCGCGCCGGGCTTGCCGATGCTCCCGCGCAGCAGTAGCAGGTTCACCACTTCCTGAATGGTGGCGACCGCGTGCTTGTGCTGTGTGAGGCCCATCGCCCAGCACGCAATGATCCGCTCGTTCCCGGCGGCTAGGTCCGCGAACTGCTCGATCTGCTCACGCGACAAGCCGCTTTGCTCGGTGACGCGCTCCCACGTCGTCGCTTCCAGTTCCGATGCAAACGCTTCGTAACCGTCTGTGCGCTCGCTCACGAACGCGCGATCAAGCGCGCCGCGCGCGAGGAGCGCTTTCATTGCTCCCTTCAGCAGCGCTTGGTCGCCACCGATGCGCACTTGCAAATACAGGTCGGTGAGCGGGGTCGCGAAGCCGAGCATCCCGCGCACTTCCTGCGGGTTCTTGAACGCGAGCAGACCGGCTTCCTTCAGCGGGTTCACGGCCACGATCTTCGCGCCCGCGCGCTTCGCGGCTTGCAGCGCCGTGAGCATCCGCGGGTGGTTCGTGCCGGGGTTTTGGCCCAGAATCAGGATCAGTTGCGCCTTCTCGAAGTCATCGAGCTTCACGGTGCCTTTGCCGATGCCGACCGTCGGCACGAGCGCGCTGCCGCTCGACTCGTGGCACATGTTCGAGCAGTCCGGCAGATTGTTCGTGCCGAACTGCCGCGCGAACAGTTGGTACAGAAACGCGGCCTCGTTCGACGTGCGCCCGGAGGTGTAGAAGAGCGCTTCGTCCGGCGAACCGAGTGCGTTCAGTTCGTGCGCGACGAGCGCGAACGCCTCGTCCCACGCGATCGGTTCGTAGTGCCGGCTGCCGGGGCGCAGTACCAGCGGTTCCGTGAGCCGCCCCTGCTGCCCGTGCCAGTAATCGCTTTCGCGCGCGAGCGCGTCGATGCTGTGGTCGCGAAAGAACTCCGCGGTGAGGCGGCGCGAGTCCGCTTCCCACGCGACGGCCTTCGCGCCGTTCTCGCAGAATTCGGCGGCCGAGCGGTGTGCGTCCGGTTCGGGCCACGCGCAGCTCGGGCAGTCGGTGCCGCCGATTTGGTTCAGCGAGCGCAGAACGCGCGTGCCGCGCGCGACCCCGGCTCGGCCGAAGACGTGCGCGAGCGACACCGCTACGGCTTTCGCCCCGGCCGCGGCGTGCGAAGGCGCGCTCACGCTTAGTTCGCCGAGTGCTTCGGGGCAGTGCGCCTCGGGGGCGGCGTTCGGTTCGTCCGGCATTCTGGTCTCTCTCAGCGTTGCCGGGGTTGAAACCCCGGCCTGTGCAAGGTGACGCCGTTGGCGTCCAAAGAACAAGAAGAGCGCGCCGTGTTGTGGTCCCAACGGGACCACCTTGCATAGGCCGGGGTTTCAACCCCGGCCGCGCAACGCGGACAACGAACCGCGTCGCACTCGCGTGGACGATCTTGTTTTACCCGCGGCGCGCGCCGCGGTACACTGCACGCACCCACACCGGCGCGCCGTCTCGCCGCGCCACCTGCCATCGGAGCCTCTCCAAATGCGCCTCGCTTTGTTTTCTGTCGCGCTGCTCGCGTCACACGCCAGTGCCGCCGACCCGGTCATCAAGTCCGCGAAGAGCGGCGCGTGGAGCGCGCCGGCCACTTGGGAGGGCGGCGCGGTGCCCGCCGCCGGGGCGCGCGTTCTCGTGCGCGAAGGCCACACGATCACCTACGACGCGAAGAGCGACGCGGTGATTCGCGCGATCAACATCTCTGGCGAACTGGCGTTCGCCACCGACCGCGACACCGTGCTGAACGTCGGCCTCATCAAGATTCAAGCGGGCGACGAGTACAGCGAAGACGGCTTCGATTGCGAAGCGCACGGCATCAAGCCCGACCCGAACAAGCCGCGGCCGGCGCTGATCGTTGGCACCGCGAACGCGCCGGTTCCCGCCGGGAAGACGGCACTGATTCGGCTGCACTATGTGGACGGGATGAACAAGGAGACGTGCCCCGCGATCGTGTGTTGCGGCGGGCGCATGGGCCTGCACGGTGCGCCGCTGGGCCGCGCGTGGGTGAAACTCGGCGCGCCGGCGAAGGTTGGAGATAGCGCGATCACGCTCGCCGAACCCGCGAGCGGGTGGAAGAAAGGCGACCGTATCATCGTCACCGGCACGCAGACGCACGGGAACGCGAAGACCGAATCCACCACCGAAGAGCGCGTGATTGCGGCCATTGAGGGTACCGCGCTGACCCTCGACGCGCCGCTGAAGATGGCGCACGCCGGGGCAGGGGAGTACCGCGCGGAAGTGGCGAACCTCAGCCGCAACGTGATCGTGGAAAGCGCCAATAAGGACGGCATCCGCGGGCACACGATGTACCACAAGCACTCCGCGGGGAGCCTGAGCTACGCGGAGTTCCGGCACCTCGGCAAGAAGGACATCCTCGGTAAATACGCACTGCACTTCCACTTGGTGCGCGACACGATGCGCGGCTCATCCGTGGTCGGTTGCTCGATCTGGGACAGCCACAACCGGTGGCTCACGGTTCACGGCACCGATTACCTCGTCGCCCGCGATAACGTGGGCTACAAGAGCATCGGGCACGGGTTCTTCCTCGAAGACGGAACCGAAGTGTACAACGTGTTCGACCGCAACCTCGCGGTGGGCGCGGAGCACGGCAAGCGGTTGCCCAAGCAGGTGCTCCCGTTCGACGCGAACGAGGGCGCGGGGTTCTGGTGGACGTGCAGCCTGAACACGTTCACGCGGAACGTGGCGACCGAGTGCGACCGGTACGGCTTCCGCTACGAAGCGACACCGACGAGCGCGCTGAAGTTGATGTTCTCGATCCGCCAACCGGACGGCTCGCGCAAAGACATGGACCCGCGGACGCTCCCGTTCGTGCGGTTCGAGGACAACGAAGTTCACAGCAGCAACGGGTTGTACGGCGTGAACCTCGGTGAGGGCGTAAACCGCGTGGGGCCGGACTCGAAGCACCCGTTCGTCGTGCGCAACCTGAAGGTGTGGGACATTCACTACGCGTTCCGCCCGCAGGTGCCGAACCTGATCGTCGAGAACCTGCACATCGAGCGCGCGGCTTACGGCGTGTACCACCCGAACTACGACGGGCACTACTACAAGAACGTGTACATCGGCCACACGAACACCGAGCCGTTCAACCGCGGGCACGACGACCTGAGCGTGCAGTACGGTACGCTCGTGGTGGACGGCCTCACGTTCGACGGCGTGCGCTCCGGCGGCATGCCGCTCGTGCAGATTTCGGACGACAACCCGACCGGGGCCGCCGTCACGCACGTTCGCGGGCTGAAGACCACGAACTGGACCGACGGCAGCAAGCAGCGCGCGGTGGCGAACCTCGGTGGCGGCCCGCGGCCCGCGCCGAAGAGCGAAAAGGGCGTGCCCATCTTCTTCCACGACTGGTTCGGTGAGGGCAAGCACGCGATGGTGGTGAGCGTGAAGTCCGGGGAGTTCAAAGCCGCGCCGGACTCGTTCCAGCAAGTGCGCGACCTGACCGGCGACCAGTCGCGGGCGAAGGAAGTGAAGGACGTGCCGTTCCCCGCGGCCCCGCAACTCGTTGACGACTTGCCCCCGCAAACGGTCGTCACCAGTGTGACGCAGAAGGACGGGAAGCTCGTGGTTCGCGGTACCGCAG
>LNFM01012546.1_pt1 | contig 18663 bp, 14 predicted proteins | sample 596031 | NCBI WGS metagenome assembly LNFM01 (sample SAMN04254537, study PRJNA301005) | activated carbon metagenome | isolation source: dual media filters at the Ann Arbor, Michigan drinking water treatment plant | place: USA: Ann Arbor | reverse complement strand
ATTGATTGGTTGCAGGATTATATTTCCATAGATCGTTTAATATTCCGTTGCCGCTTTCTCCAAAACCAAAACCGCCATAGAGCCAAAAGTTACCACTTGCATCTATCCATGTGCGGCAACCATATCTTGCTCCCGGTTTATTATTTGTATGGGCAGTTCCTTTTGTACCATATACACCAACTTTGTCAATTGTTTTATCTCCTTTTACCCATATCCATTGGTTGGTAGCCGGATTGTATTTCCAGATAGTATTTAAAAATCCAAAATCATTGTTGGTATAACCATATCCACCAAACAACCAAAGAGTGTTGTTGGCATCGGTCCACGATACACTGCCATATGCAGCTCCGGGTTTATTTGTTGCATTAGCTGTTCCCATTGTTCCATAGATACTATATTGCTCAATTGTATTGTCACCCTTTACCCAGGTCCAGTTATTAGTAGCAGGAGTATATTTCCATAAGTCATTTAAATAGCCCATTCCGGAAATTCCATATCCTAAACCACCAAACAGCCATAGATTACCAGTAGTATCACGCCATGTTGTGGAATAGTTTCTTGCTCCGGGTTTGTTGCTATTATTAGCAATGCATTGTGTTCCGTAAATTCCTGTTTGATCTATTGTATTATCTCCCTTCATCCATGTCCATGGAGTTTGTGGTAATATTTGTGCTGATGAGATTGATGCGTATAGTAAAAACGCAATGAGGGATAGGGTGGCTTTCATGGTGGTTTGGATATTCGGTTCAACCAAACTTAGCGAACAAAAAAACCAATGTCAATCAAAACAACGACTAAAAATTGAAAATTAGTGGTTGCACTTAGTGAGAGCAAGAATTATTCATTACCTAAATGAGTAGTATAAATAAGAAAATTAGCAGTTAGCTTTTTTTCATAGACAAAACAGTTCGCTTAGTCACGGATAGTTACATCGTTTTTTTAAAATATTTCAACGTACAATTTCATTTATTGGTCAGGAATAATACAAATGAATGATTGTAAAAAATCTGCTGTATGCATTGGCTTATTTACTGTTATTCCAGTAAAAAATTTAAACAGAAGTATTCCATATTGCTTTTTTTCGATTCGTATTTGACCTAAGTAAAACTACTTTATTACCGGACATTAGAGGGTTTCTAATGCGATATTTTAGGTACTTACACTTAACGAAACTTATTTTCGTAAGGTAAAACCAGTAAATCAGTAATGGTTTACTCCTAAAATCCAATTGTCATGAAAAAGCTGTATCCAAAATCAGGTAAGTTTTGCTTGTACTTTATTGCACTGATTTTGTCCCCGATAATTATTACGGCTCAGAAAACCTGGGATGCCGGAGGCGATGGAATCAATTGGAACAGTGCCAATAACTGGAATCCAAATGGAGTGCCCGCAGCTACTGATGTAGTTTTATTAAATACAAACACTACGTTTACTATCCTCAATGTTCCCACACAAAATATCGGGAAGCTGCAAGTAACAGGAACCACCAATGTAACATTAAAACCCAATACATCTGGAAACAGAACATTGACAGTTACAACTGCTGCTACTGATGCGATATTGATTGATGCTGGAGCAACACTTACAATTGCTGGCAGAGATAACGGTTCGAATGACAGGAGACTTACTCTCACTACTTCTAACACTACAGGCTTAGAAGCTGCTATTAACGGAACTATAAGAGTAGCATTAGATGTTGCAGGGCAGCAAAATACTTATGGTGTGTTCACTAAAGGAGGAGCAAATGCAGTGATACGAATGAATAGTACGGCTACTTATGTTCATGAGGTAAACGGAAGTGCTATTCCAATAGCAATCTGGAACGATGCAGCTGATTGCAATATCACGGGTGTTACATCTACAACTCCCGGCGGCCTTGATCAATCTTTTGGGAATTTTTCCTGGAATAACCCGAACCAGACTACAGCAATAGATCTTGACGGAGAACTTACAACAATTGATGGAGATTTTACTATTGGTAATACAAATACTAACAGAGTGTCATTATCAACTGCAAATGGCAGTACTTATACTTTAAATATTGGCGGTGATTTAGAGGTGAATGATGCGACCTGGTTTTCAATTACCGATGGAGATAATATTACAGCTACCGTAAACATAGATGGAAATTTTCTTATGACGGGTACAACTGCTACCTCTACTTATTTTGATTTTCATGTAGCAAGTGGTGGATCTGTAACCTTAAATAAAATCATACTTAACATTTCGGGTAACTTCTCTCAATCCGGAGGTATGTTTGATTTTGCATATGGAAGTTCTGATGCAGCCAATTTTACCGAGTTAAATTTAGGTGGCGATTTTTCCTTAACGGGTACGGCCATACTTACCACTTCAACCAGTGATAATTCAATTGCAAATGGAACAATAACTTTTAATAAATCAGGTACACAAACATTTTCGGCGTCAACACCTGCGAATATTTCATACACCAATTTTACGATTGTTAATAATAGCCGATTACAATTATTGTCCAATATTCAATTATCCAGTATTGGCACAGCTGTGTGGGGTGGTCATCTAACAATCAATAATGGGGGGATATTGGATGCTGGTACTAACCAGGTTGTGAGCTCTAGTGGTGCAAGTCCAGGAAGTAACAATGAGTTTATATTAAATCCAGGTGGTAGTTTGATAACTGCTAATACAGATGGAGTGCAAAATGGCACTATCGGAACTGTATCAACTTCTTTAGCTACCCGTGTATTCAGCAGTGCGGCTAATTATACTTATAATGGATCGACATTACAAAACAGTGGAATATTTACTACATCTCCCAATGCAAACCAGGTAAACAATCTTGCCATTAATAATAGTGCCGGTAATACTACTACTGGAGTTACTTTACAACAGCCAATAACAGTTGCTGGTACACTTACCCTACAATCTGGTCATATAACTACTACCAGTAATTTGCTTACCATGGAAGCCGGAAGTACAGTTGCTGGTGCAAATTATGCTTCAAGAATTTCTGGTGGTTCCGACAATTCATTTGTAAACGGGCCTATGCGAAAAAATGGAAACACGGCATTTCTTTTTCCTATTGGTAAAGTAAATGCGGGCCACAGATATACAGGTATTTCAGCACCAGCTTTACCAGGTGATGCATTTACAGCAGAATTTATTCGTGGAAGTGCAAGCGGTCTTGGCTCAGTTTCTGCACCCGGACTTTACCGTGTTAGTGCATGTGAGTATTGGGATTTATCAAGAACGGCAGGTACTTCTTCCGTAAACGTTACACTAAGCTGGAGTGGAAGTAGTAATTGTAATGCTGCCGCTTATGTAACAGACTTAACTTCCATAGTAGTGGCTCAGTTTGGTACATCCTGGAGCAGCTTTAATAATAATGGTGGCAATACTGGTATTGTATCTAATGGTTCTGTAACCTGGAACAACGTTTCTGCTTTCGGATTTTTTGCATTGGGAAGTTCCAGTGCAGGGGCAAACCCGTTGCCGGTTAAGTTTTCATCTGTAAAAGCATATACAGCAGGAGTTGATAATAAAATTGAATGGATAAATGAAACAGAGGAAGATGTAGAAAGATATGAGCTGGAAAGATCGGGAGATGGGATAAATTTTTCAACTATTCATAACGTAACGCCCCGGTTAAACACAGGAAGTAGAGCCGGCTACAACGAAGTTGACAGAACGGTAAACCAGCAAACATTTTTTTATAGAATAAAGGCGATCGAAAAAGGCGGCATAGTTAAACACAGTGCTATTGTAAAAGTTAATAGAGAGCAAAGTGAGAATTTTACTGTTTATCCAAACCCGGTAAAAAATAATATGGTAGTAGTGGAGTTGAGTAGTAACGCCAAAGAAAATTATACTATACGTTTGATAAACCAGGCCGGCCAGCAGGTATACTTAACAAGCTGGCAGCATAATGGTGGAAATGCTTCGAGAACAATCGAATTACCCGAATCAATTGCACCTGGATTTTATACTATTAATGTTATTGGTGCTGGGAAGCAATTGAATTCAAAACTTATTGTTCAATAAAACGGATTAATTGTGAACATTTAGTTTTTTATAGCATAGCATTTTTCTACCTGATCAATTACTTCGCTTTAATTCTCAATGGCCCTACCCATAAGTCGTATTGGGAAGAATAACCATCATAATGTATAAACCATTCGCCAGGTTTTGTATCAAGAACTATAGCCGGGTACCATTTGCCATTTTCTTCGACCAATACTTTGTCCCCTTTTTGAAAAGAATGAGTATTTGTTTGTGTATTACTACTGTTTGGTGCTGCAGTTCCAGTTCTACAGCTTATCGCTTTAAAAGCAGTATCATCTGCTTGCTTTTTATCTAAAAAAATATGTATGCCATTTATTGCGTAAGTGCTGCCATCTTTAACTGCGTCAATATCACATTTCCGGTCATATCGCTTATTGTACCAGAAAACAACTGAACCTGCCGTTTCAAATTTGTCAGGTATCAGGCAGTATTGGTCTTTATATTTTCCCCACCCATCATAAGCTTTGGCTATTACATCGTTAATTAATTGCTGACCATTGCCATTGGGAGTAAAAGTAGTACCAGGTTGTTTAAGTCCGGTGTGTAATAGCAATTGCATGTACGCCGCAAATTGTTCTTTCGAAAGACTGTGCAATTTCTCATTAACGTGTAATGCCAGTTCTTTACCCGATGTAAAAATTGGGGGTGCAGCAAAACCCAATGATTTTATTTTTTCTTTGTTGTCATTTTCTGCTACTCTGTCGGATAGACTTGGCAAAGTAGCCCATTGTGGCGCATCGGCTGCATGAATAATTTCACCAATATATCTTGCCTGCATCGTTTCTGTACTCCCTTTGCCGAGATACCAGGGTGCATCCAAAGCTTCTCTATGCAACTCCATTGTACAGGGGGCTTGTACACGTTGAAAAGTTTCTTTGGTAAGTCGGTCTACATACACAATAGTTCCTTCAAATTTTAGCTTGCCGGGATGTAGCCATTCTGCATTGGGATTTGTAACAGTTATCTTTTCAACAGCAATTATAGAATAAGCCTGCATAAAAAATTTTTCAGGATTGATTTGTGCTAAATCTGTAGCATATTTTGTTAGTGCAGCAGCAGATGGTACCGGAAGATTAATACCGCGGTATTCCCCATTACTTTCGCTGCCAAGTACCTGGAAAGGCTGTGCTGCACCAATATCATAATAGGCTATGGTTGCAATAACCAAGGATACTCCTTTTAACCCAAACACTTTTTCAGGGGCTACGGCTTTTATTACATTCGCATAGGCTACATAAATATATTTACCATCTTTCCATTCTTTTGCCGTTTTTACTACTTCTACTTTTGTTACCCCGGTATGAGTTAGGCGTTTGATGATCGCTGTATTGGATGGTTGTGCAATAATTGCGCTAGTAAGAAGGCAGCCGAATATGGCTATAATAATTTTACTGTTCATTTCATGATTTTTAGTGGAAGGTTTAATCAGCTCATAAATTTCCTCCGTTAAAAATTGTATCCCGGAGCAATTGTGTAAACGAGCTAAAAATTGAGTGGAAGCCGTAAAGGTTGATTAAAGCTGGGTTATATGGTTGAGTAAATCCTGCTTTTGCTTTTTACTAACCGGAACCGATTCGCCACCAATTACAACATGGTCTTCTTCAATCGCATCTATTTTGCTCACATTCGCCAAGTAACTACGGTGCAGCCGAAAGAAACCAAATGGCAATAGTTTTTCTTCAATTACGCCAAGGGTAGTGCTGAGTATAAATTTTTCTTTCTCTGTTTTTACCAGTGTATAATTGCTTTGCGCTTCTGCATAAATCACTTCTCCGGGGTTCAGTTTTACCAGTTTGTTTTTATGGCGAATAAAAAGATGCTTGTTAATGAGGAAAGTTTCCGGCTTTTCTTCCATTGCGGGTCTCTGCTGCTGTTCGAACCGGTAAAAAGCAATTTCAATAGCCACCTGTAAATCTTTTTCATCAAAAGGTTTGATAATATACCCATCCGGGTTTACTTGTTTGGCTTTGTCTATTGTTGTTTTGTCTGAATAGGAACTGAGAAATATTAGCGGTACATTTTTCTCTTGCTTTATTTCTGCTGCCAGTTGTATGCCATTGGGGCCATTACCAAGATTAATATCCATCAGAACAAGATCCGGTATATTCGAAATAAATGATTGTACTACATCTTTTCCATGTAATACTTTGCAGGCTACAGTATAGCCAAGGTCTTCAATGGTGATGGCGATTTCATCTGCTATTACAGGCTCATCTTCCACAATCATAATCCGGAGTGAGGACATAGTAGTTGTTATGCTGATTGGTAATTATTGATGGTTAAAATAAATACAGCGCCGTTATCATTTTTTGTTTCAATTACTGCTTCCAATTTAGCTGCCAGCGATTGTATCAATTTCATGCCGAACGATTTTGAACTACTCATGTCAAAGCTGTGTGGCAAACCAACGCCATCATCTCGTACTTCCAACAACAGTTTCTTTTGTGCTTCTTCGAGGCGGATAGTAATCAGGCCAATCTTTTTATAGCTAAATGCATACTTATAACAGTTGGTTACCAGTTCATTAATAATTAGGCCAAGTGGTATTGCAGTATCAACATCAAGGGTTAAGTTACTGCAAATAATATTAGTTTGAATGGTTGTGTTGTTGTCTTTAAAAGTTTGTTGAAGGGTATAAACAAGGTCGTTAAGGTATTCTTTCATTTTTACACCCGTCAGGTTATCTTGTTGATATAGTTTTTGATGAATGAGTGCCATGCTTTTCACCCTATTCCTTCCTTCTCTGACCGCTTCCTGTGCCTCGGGATTCTCTATTTGCCTGCTTTGTAAATTCAATAACCCGGAAATTATTTGAAGGTTGTTTTTTACCCGGTGGTGTATTTCCCGTAACAATGTTTCTTTTTCGGCTAATGATTTTTCAATAATTACTTTTTGCAGATTTAATTGTTCTTTCTGCTTTCGGTTATTTCTATATGCATAAAATGCTAATGCTGCAAGTGCAGAAAAAAGAATGGCCGCCACAATAAAATAATTTCTTTCCCGGTAACTTCTGATGAGAGCAGCTTCTTTTTGTTTTCCTTCTTTACTTAATACATCGATGGTCTCTACTTTTTTAGAAGTCTCATAGATGGCATTCATCTCGTTTATCTGTCGCAGGTTTTCTTCATTCAGCAGGCTGTCACGAATTGCTTCACTATTGCGGATAAAATTATACGCTTGGTTATAATCACCTTTTTTTTCATAACACTCGGCGAGGTTATCATAATAATTAGCCAGTATTTCCTTTCTCTTTTTTTCGGAAGCCAGGAGTATGCCTTTATTGAACCAATCCAGTGCTTTGTTGTAATACTTCTTGTGAAGCATGATACTTCCCATCCCTTCATAAATACTAAATAACGACTCTTTATAGTCGATGGATATTGATTTGTTTAATGCTTCTGTAAGTGTAGTTTCTCCTGCCGCATAGTTTTGCAGACCTACATAAGCAACACCTATATTGGCAAGACTATTAACCTCGTCCCGTGGTTTATGAATGAGCCTGGAGAGTGCCAAGGTTTGCTGCGAAAAAAATAGGGCTGTATCGTATTTTTTTTGGTATTGATAGCAACTTCCAATGTTCATCAGGCTGTTCAATAGGCCTGCACTATCGGCCAGTTCTTTTTTTAAGGAAAGTGATTTTTGATAATATGCGATGGCGTTTTTATAATCCTTTCTGGCCCTGTACACCAGGCCTATATTATTGTATGATTTTGAAAGGAGGGATTTGTCACCAGCTATCTCCCGCAATTTTAATGCTTCAAAATGATTACGCAAAGCTACTTCAAAAATGCCCCGCAAGTAATATGCTAATCCGATATCGCTGATGGTGTTAGATAGTAAAGCAGTTTGGTTTTGTGCTATAAATATTCTTTTTGCTATTGATAAGTGATAGAGGCAGCTATCAAGATCTCCTTTTACATCGTATGCAACACCGGCCGCTTTCCATAGCTCTCCTTCTGCCACCGGCTGCTTAAGTTTTTGGGCTAACAGGATGCCGGCATTTACAAATGGCAGGCAATTGTCAGGGTCATCTTCACTAAGACTAATAGCCTGCTTTTTTAAGAACGAAAGTTTAATGGTGTCATCCGGTAGTTTTTGGATGGAATCGGAAAGTTGTGAAAAAAGGGGACTGAAGGTCCCCTGTATAAACAGGAATAATACGAAGCGTTTAATCCACATTTGTACTAAAGCTAATAATTCAAGCGGAGTTTTTGAAATACATGCATTATTTTTTTGAATTATGGTAATACGGTTACTTTATAGGTTTCATCGCTCAGTGACCGGTGTAAGATAAGAGTCTGGTCATCTTTTTTTTCAATACTTATTTTCATAAGACCTCCCATGTTTAGCTTTCCCTCTTCAATCGTCCAGCCAACTTTTGCGCCGCTTTTATCTTCACAATTGCCGTCAGCATACAATTTAAAATTATGATAGTCTTTGCCGGGGTCATCGGAAGTGAGCATTTTCCCTTTTAGCCATTCGGTTAATACTTTGTCATTATTAGTTGATAGGCTGGCAGCTGTTTCGTTGGCACCTGTTTCTTTTTCCTTGTCTGTTTTTGAATTAGAGCAGGAAAAAAGTACGGAAGCAGTTAACAGTAAAGTCAAAAGTTTTTTCATTTTTTTGAGTTTGAAGTATGTTTATTGTTGTTATCAGAATTTTCCCCAAAGTGTAAGATTAGCTGTACCTCTATTGCTGCCCATAGTTTCATAGGTAAATTCCACTTTTGTTATCTTTCTTTCTCCGCCTGGCAGTTCTATAGTTCGGCTATGCCCGTTTTCCCTGATCATGCCACGGATAGAAACATCAAATTTGTCGCCATTATCAAAATAAACTTTCATGTCATTTATCCGTATTGGCGCATTGGTTACTTTAAAATATATTCCTTTATACCATTTGCCAGATGACACAGAAATAACATCGTGGTCGGTTCCGTATCGAACGGAACGACTACCTAGGACTTCCCATGCAGCAGGGGAGATTGCAGGCAATTTGTTGTTTGATGCCGATAGATCGGGAGTGGTAAATGATAATTGCGCCGCAATAATAGCAAGCACAGTAAGAGGCCGGAGTTTCATGTTGTTTGATTTAGCGTTAATGATTGATCATAAAACTAAATTCAGTATAGCATGAAAAAATGCCTTTTTGAGTAAACAGGCCAAATCTTTATTGTAGTCCTCTTTTTTTGATTGATATTACCGGAGCTTATCCAGGCTTTTCACCAGCTTTTCATCTTTTCTGATGTTACGGAAAGCCATAAAGTAGGATATGATAATTACTACAGGAAGTATGGACCATAAAGCTGGTGTACTTGCCAATAATTTATTCATACCTAAAATATAAAGTATCAGTATTCCAATTGAAACTAGTAAGCCTAACAGGCAAAGTTTAATTTGCAGTTTACGATCTTTAAATAGAAAGATTGTAACAGCCGCAATACCAATTGAAGCAATGGTGAGAATAAGGATAAAAAAATCTTCTCCTGCAACAAAGTCTACTCTTTCCTTCATCGTTGTATTTACTATTATTTTTTCTCCTACAGCGAAAGGGAACATAAAACTAAGAACACCTGCGATAGTAGCTAATAGTAACCAGAGGGTTTGTTGACGTTGTATCATTATAAATATTTTAGTGCATTAAAAATTTTATCCTAATTCAGGATACAAAGGAAACTGCTGCATAAATTCTCTTACTTCAATCTTTACAGCTGCAATCACTGCTTCATCATCTGCATTCATCAACACTTTATCAATCATATTGACTACAGTCTCCATATCAGCTTCTTTCATTCCTCTTGTAGTAACTGCCGGAACACCAATTCGGATACCTGATGTTACAAAGGGAGATTTGTCATCAAACGGAACTGCATTTTTATTCAGCGTAATGTGTGCCTTGTCTAATGTTTCCTGTGCTTTCTTTCCAGTAAGGTTTTTATTTCTGAGATCGATCAACATCAAATGATTATCGGTACCACCGCTAATAAGCTGGTAGCCTCTTGCTACTAAAGCTTTAGCCATTGCCTGTGCATTGGCAATTACCTGTTGTCCGTATGATTTAAATGAACCATCTAATATTTCTCCAAATGCAACGGCTTTGGCTGCAATTACATGTTCTAACGGTCCGCCTTGTGTACCCGGGAAAACTGCAAGGTCAAGTAAGGAACTGATCATTCTTAAATTCCCTTTTGGATCTTTTAAACCCCAGGGATTTTCAAAATCATGACGTAGCATAATAATGCCGCCTCTTGGTCCACGCAATGTTTTATGTGTAGTAGAAGAAACAATATGACAATGATCAAATGGATCGTTTAATAAACCTGCAGCAATCAATCCGGCAGGATGAGCAATGTCAGCAAAAACAACGGCACCAATTTCATCAGCTACTGCACGGATACGTTTATAATCCCAATCCCGGCTATAGGCAGATGCACCACAGATGATCATCTTAGGTTTTTCTTTACGGGCTGTAGCTTCTAGCTGTTTATAATCTACTATGCCATCTTTTGTAACACCGTAGTGTAATGCATGATACGTTTTGCCGCTAAAGTTTGCAGGACTACCATGGGTAAGATGTCCGCCCATGCTAAGGTCAAGGCCTAAAAATTTTTCACCGGGTTTCATTACGGCTAAAAAGACCGCACCGTTGGCTTGCGCACCACTGTGCGGTTGTACATTGGCCCATGAGCAATTAAAAACTTTTTTTAGTCTTTCTATCGCCAGTGTTTCTATTTCATCCACTACTTCACAGCCACCATAATATCTCTTTCCGGGATAGCCTTCTGCATATTTATTGGTGGGCACTGTTCCCATAGCCTGCATTACTTGCAGCGAAGTGAAATTTTCTGAAGCAATTAATTCAATACCGTTTCGCTGACGGTCTAATTCTTTGTTTATAAGGTCGAAAACCAAGGTGTCTTTTTGCAAATAGCCCTGCTTTTTGTTTATTTCAAAAGTGTTACTTTCGTTGGCTTTTGATTAGTACATAAAAACCACCATGGTTCATCAATGAAAGCTATCATACCAGTAGCAGGCGCAGGCACCAAGTTGCGTCCACATAGTTACACGCAGCCCAAAGCACTTATACCTTTGGCCGGTAAAACGGTCCTTAGTATTATAATCGACCAGCTTAAGGAAGTTGGTATAAACGAGTTTGTGTTTATTGTTGGCTATCTCGGCGATAAAATACAGGATTATGTAAAGGCCAAACATCCTGAATTAAAGGCTCACTACGTTCACCAGGTAGACAGGCAGGGAGTTGGCCATGCCATCAGGTTGACCCGAAGTATCGTTAACCAGGATGAAGTGTTAGTAGTTTTGGGAGATACCATTTGCGAATACAATGTGCAGGAAGTGGTAGATAGCCCTTACTCCATGATTGGAGTACGAAAAGTGGAAGACCCCCGTGAGTTTGGTGTGGCAGAAATTGAAGAAGATTGCTTTATTAGCCGGGTGGTGGAGAAGCCACAGATTCCAAAATCAAATATGGCACTGGTTGGTGTTTATAAAATAAAGGAAAATAATATCCGTGCAGGTTTGCGCAGCCATGGTGAATACAGTCTTACAGATGCATTGGATTGTATGATACAAATGGGTGTAAAGTTTCAATCTTTCAAAGTAGAGAACTGGTTTGATTGCGGTCGTAAAGAAACCATGCTGGAATCAAATGCATTGTTGTTGAAAAAATTTGCTCCCAAAACAGATGCTTCCCAATACGAGAATACGGTAATCATTCCTCCTGTTAGTATTGGTGCCGGTTGTTCTATTAAAAACTCAATCATCGGGCCTAATATATCTATTGGCGAAAACACAACTATAGATTATTCGATTGTAAAAAACTCCATCATAGGTTCTTTCTCTAACCTGTTTGATATTGTACTGGATGATTCAGTTATTGGAAGCGACACCAATCTTCGTGGTGAAACCCGGTCGTTGAATATAGGGGATAATACAAGTATAGATTTAGGATAATGAAAGCCGGGACTCGTTAGTCTTGAGTCAGGAGTTACTCCCACTCAATAGTTATCTTTGCTTTAGACTAACGACTACTAACTAATGACTCCTTTCTCCAACAGAATTACTAAACTTTTTGCAATTGATTATCCCATCATTCAGGCTGGAATGATATGGGCCAGCGGCTGGGAATTAGCAAGTACGGTAAGTAAAGCCGGAGGCTTAGGAATTTTAGGCAGCGGATCGATGTATCCTGATGTCTTAAGAGAACAGATACGTAAATGTAAATCTGCTACTAACCGTCCCTTTGGTGTAAACGTACCCTTGTTGTACCCTGATATTGACAAGCACATTCAGATCATCTTAGAAGAAGGAGTAAAAATTGTTTTTACTTCAGCCGGTAACCCAAAGACATGGACAAGCGTCTTAAAAGAAAAAGGTGTAACCGTAGTGCATGTAGTTAGCTCTTCGAAATTTGCAAAAAAGGCAGAGGACAGTGGTTGTGATGCCGTTGTTGCGGAGGGGTTTGAAGCAGGTGGGCATAATGGGAGAGAGGAAACAACAACGATGGTTCTAATTCCGGCGGTAGTAGAAGCAGTGCAAATTCCTGTGATAGCTGCGGGTGGAATTGGAAACGGAAGACAAATGCTGGCTGCGATGGTGTTGGGAGCCGAAGGTGTACAAATGGGAAGTCGTTTTGTGGCGAGTAAAGAAGCCTCATCGCATATCAATTTTAAGAATAAAGTAATTGATGCACAAGAAGGCGATACACAATTGACATTAAAGCAATTGACACCGGTTAGGCTAATGAAAAACAAGTTTTTTCAGGATGTGCAAGAAGCACAGCAAAAAGGAGCAACGCCGGAGGAATTGACCACATTGTTAGGAAGAGCCAGAGCAAAGAAGGGAATGTATGAAGGTGATTTAGAAGAAGGTGAGTTGGAGATAGGTCAGGTATGTGCATTATTCGATAGTATTTTACCCGCGGGGGAGATCGTAGAAAATGTATGGAAGGAGTTTAATGAAGGGTTGCTGAATCCGGTAAAAAAGTTTTAATTTTATAATCTCTCATAAGCATACTTGATCTGTGATGAAAGGTTACAATAACCAATCAAAACAATAACCATGAAGCAAAAAATTTTCATCCTTGCAATTTCCCTTTTGGGCTTTGCTGTAGCTAAAGCCGGTGAGGTAACTCCTGACCCGGGCACTGGCAAAAAAGATGATCTGAATGGAACAGTTATTCATTCGGAGAGTAAAAAAGCAATGAAGGATGTTAGCGTAACAGCATACCTTGTTTCCAAAAAGGAAAAAATTGTAATGACTGATGAAGAGGGTGGTTTTGCATTTGATGAACTGAAGCCCGGCATTTATAAATTCGTTTTTGAGAAAGCTGGGTTTAAGAAAATCACCAAGGAGAAAGTAGTAATCAAAACAGATGAGGCATTCCAGTTAAATATAGAAATGATCGAGAATAATAATTTTGAAGTGTTGCCTTCTACATTTGGCTTTGGTGCAGTAAAGTAAAATTCATCGATAAGTATAACTAAAAGTCCCGTCTCGTTTAAAGCGAGACGGGACTTTTTTGTTTTTCAGGGCTGGCTTTGGTTAGCTATTATTTTAGTCCATATCTATATCAAAATCATCATCACTTTTTTCGATGTTGAAACTTTTATGTTTCTCCAAAAAGCTGCGATATTTATTGTATGTCTGCTCTGAAGCTTTTTTATCATTGATAAATAACTCGCCGTCTTTATGCTTTAACTTATAAGCTTCTTTTTTGTTGAGCAGGCCATCTTTATCCAGGCCATCTACAAAGGTTTTGTATTCTTTAATTTCTGCTTTTGCTTTTTCAACTTCTTCTTTAGCCTTTTCTAATTCTTTTTCCATCTTAGGGCCAAGCTCTTTCATTTCTTCACTCAGTTTCTTCATATTGATTTCCAGTTCCTTCATATCAATATTCTTTACTTTATTCATTTCGTCTTTTAACTGTTCCCAATTTACCTTAGCTAAAGATTCTGCAACCTCTTTTTGAATTTTAGCCATATCAACACTCTTCATTGCTTCGGCTACATCCTTTTGTATTTTTTCAAAGTCAACTTTTGCCAGCGACTCCGCAATTTCTTGCTGAATTTTTGCACCATCAAAATCTTTCATTACATTTTCGATATCCAGCTTAATCTTATCGCTGTTAAAATTTTTCATGGCCTCCGCTATTTCTTTCTGAGCTTTTTCCATTTCTGCTTTAAAGTCAACGGAGTTTAGTTCACCCAATACAGCATCAAGGTCCCGCACTTTTTTATCCCGGTCTGTTTTCTTTTTTGGAGTTGTATCATTTACGGTGTGCTGGTATTTTCCGGGTGTTTGTTTGTAATCCCAGGACACTAATCCAATAGTTAATGCTATTGCTACGATAGCCAGCAAAAAATTTCCTTGTTTAAGGTTTGTTGGTTTCATGTTTTAAATTTTTTATTAGTAAGAATTGATTCACGAAATATTTCGTATCAAATATACGACTGATTTCGTATTAAGCAGCAACCTCCGTTATAAAAAGAAAATTTTAACAAAAAAGCCATCCTGCTTTTTGCGGATGGCTTTTTTGTTATCTACAACTCAATCAGTTCTTTCTAAACGCCCATTTAAGCATCTCTTTCCAGCTTGGCTTTTTCCCATACATTAATATGCCTGTACGGTATATTTTGCCAGCAAACCAAACTGTAACTATAAAACTCAGGACTAATAATGCCATTGATAAGCCGAGCTGCCACCAGGGAACAGTATTGGGCACACCAAATGGAATCCGGGCCATCATAACAATGGGTGAGCTTATTGGAATGATGCTAGCCCATACAGCAATCGGACTGGTAGGGTTTGCAATTGCCGGCGTCATTAGTGCAATAGATATTATAACCAACATGGTAATTGGAAAACTTAAAGATTGTGCCTCCCGCATATCTTCATTTACAGCACTGCCGATGGCTCCATACAAAGAAGCATAAAAGAAAAAGCCGGCAAGAAAATAAAATCCAAAACAAAATAAAATCAATGGCACATTCACACTGCCGAACATAGATTGCATGCCACCTATCATCTGGCTGGCCATACCGCCGCCTGCTCCTGAAACTTTACCTACATTATATATAATAACTACAAATGCTATCCATAGAAAAAACTGTGTTAATGCCACCAAACCAATACCGAGTATTTTACCCAGCATCATTTGAAAGGGTTTTACAGATGACACAATAACTTCTGCAATACGGTTTGTTTTTTCCTCCATTACACCCATCATTACCTGCGAACCATAAATAAGAAGTATTAGGTAAATAAGCAATCCACTCACATAGCCAATGCCTTCTGCGGTTTTTACATCGGCTTTTTCATCTTCAATATTTTTAGACTTAAGCGTAATACGACTAGCTGCCAGAATTTGCTGCTTTTCGTTGTCAAGTTGTAAGCTATCATTCTTTATTTCATTCCAAATGCGATTGAGTTTAGCTTCAACCGTAGCGGTTGAAGAACTGCCGTATGATTTATTGGATTTTAATTGTAAACTATCAGTACCGGTTTTCCAACTCATAGCCGGAATTACAATGTATCCATCATATCCATTCGTTTTGTAATCGGCAACTATTTTTTCTGCATTTTTAGTTTCCGGAATTAAAGTAGAGCTATTGTCAATTGCATTTTGTTTATTAAGCCTCTCTTCAGAAAAATATCCGGAATTGTCGATTACGGCTATCTTAAGATTTTGCACACTTTCTTTAGCAATATAACCCATGCCAAAAATCAGTGCTATCCATAGAATGGGAAAAAGCAGGGTGGATATGATAAATGTTTTTTTTCGAACCCTTGTCAGGTATTCTCTTTTTATAATAAGCCAGATTTTTTTTTGAAACTGACGGGCAGCTGGTGTTCCTTCTACCAGTTTTATGAAAATATCATTTAGCGAAGGAAGAATTTCGTTGAAAGAATGAATAGTTGCTCTTTGATTCAGTAAATATTGTAACACATCGTTGGGAGTACTCCCTTCATTGATTTTCAGAATATGTAAACCATTTTTTTGTCCAACTATTTCATACGGCGTAACTCCGGTTATTGAAGAAAGCTCCTGTTCTATACCAACACTATACAGATTTTCTTTAAATTCTTGCTTTACCTGTTTCACTGTTCCATCTAATATTTTTTTGCCTTTGTTAACTAAAGCAATATGGTCACATATTTCTTCAACCTGTTCCATACGGTGGGTGCTGAAGATGATGGTAGAACCATTTTTGGCGAGGTTGAAAATTTCATCCTTTATTAAATTACTGTTTACGGGATCAAGACCACTGAAAGGCTCATCCAGTATTATCAATTTAGGTTCATGCAAAACAGTTGTAACAAATTGTAGCTTTTGCGACATCCCTTTTGAAAGATCTTCTACTTTTTTACTCCACCAGCTTTCCATTTCAAATTTGATGAACCACTGCTTGATCTTTTTCAACGCATCGGCCTTGCTCAATCCTTTTAATTGGGCCAGGTACATGGCCTGTTCGCCGATCTTCATCTTTTTATACAATCCTCTTTCCTCCGGCATGTAACCTATTTGTCCCACATCATTAATGGGGTCAAACTTTTTTCCGTCGAAAATTATCTGGCCTTCATCCGGGTAGAAAATGCCGGTTATCATCCTGATAAGAGTTGTTTTACCAGCACCGTTTGGTCCCAATAAACCGAATATCTGTCCCCTTTCTACGGTAAGGCTGATATCATCTACTGCTTTTTGAGTGGCGAAATATTTCTTTAGGTTTTGCAGTTCCAGTAAGGTCATAATGTTGAATTGAAAGGCAAAAATAGTTGTCCTGTTGGTATAGCTATAAAAATTCGGCGAATGGTGGGAATATTACCGTAAACTGCACAAGTACAATAAATAAAGAGTGGTTAATGAGTGACTTTTTTTGACCAACTTTACAAAAGAAACATAAATCGATAGTATGCGCAGATTTTTTTTACAGCCTCTCCTTTTATTAATGATTGTTTTTTTTAGTAGCTGGGGTTTTCTTGTTCATCGTACTATACACCAGTTGGCAGTATATGAACTACCCAAACCCATGCAATCGTTTTTTTACAAAAACATGAGTTACCTGGTAGAAAATGCGGGACGGCCCGATCAGCGCCGTAGTCAGGATTCAACGGAAGCCACCAAACATTTTATAGACCTGGAAGTATTTGGCGATTCGGCCGCCTGGAAAATGCCTTTTAAATGGAATGATGCGGAAAAGATTTTTACTGCTGACAGTTTATTGAAGTATGGCTATGTGCCGTATCATATAATAACGATGAAAAAAAAGTTAACAGATGCATTTCGTTCCCGTAATAAAGACAGCATTCTGTTTTATGCTGCTGACCTGGCGCATTATATTGGCGATGCAAATGTACCGTTGCACACTTCTCTTAATTATGATGGTCAACTAACAAATCAGCATGGCCTGCATAGTTTGTGGGAAAGCATGGTCCCGGAAATTGAAATAGAGCAATACAATTTGTATAGCAATCATAAAGCAAAATATTTGTCTGATCCCGAACAGGCAGTGTGGGATTGTATCAGGCGGGCACATAAACTATTGCCGGATGTTTTTGGAAAAGAAATTGAAGCAACAAAGCAGTTCGTCGATTCAACCAAATTCAGAACGCAGATAAGGCGGGGCAAAGAGGTAAAATCTTATACTTCATCATTTGCCAAATCTTACAGTAAATTATTGGGGCAAACCATCAATGATCAATTATTAAATTCTGCAAAGATGATCGCTGATTTTTGGTACACAGCCTGGGTAGATGCAGGAAAGCCAGATCTTTCGTCTCTTCTATCTCAACCATTTGAAAAGAAAGACAAAGCTGCATTTAAGGAGGAGCTTAAAGCCTGGCAAAAGAATGAACTGATTGAAAAAAAATTACTTCTTTCCAGAAAACAGACAACTCAATAATTAAGAGACTTTCAATGCAATCATATTAGCAACCCGTTCTCCATCCATAGCAGCACTTACAATTCCACCGGCATAACCTGCGCCTTCGCCACAGGGATAGAGGTTTTTTATTTGTGGATGTTGTAAAGTTGCTGCATCTCTTGGAATACGAACAGGAGAGGAGGTTCTTGACTCTGTAGCCACAACCACTGCATCATTGGTAAAGTATCCTTTCATTTTTTTACCATATTCCTTAAAACCTTCCTGCAGGCTTCTGTAAATGAATGGGGGAAGTACTTCCTTTAATGGAGTTGTACGAAGTCCGGGCAAATAGGAACAGGCCGGAAGTGATGACGATTGCTTGCCCGAAGCAAAATCAACCAATCGTTGAGCCGGTGCAACAAACTTTCCTCCACCAGCTTCAAAAGCCTTCCGCTCTACCTCTTGCTGAAAAAACATTCCAGCCAATACACCTTGCTTTTTGTGAGCCTGCCAACCTGCCTGTCCGGTAGGCAGGTCTTTTTCTTCCACTGAAACAACAATGCCGCTATTTGCATACGGGTTATTACGTTTGGAAGGACTCCAGCCATTCACTACCAACTCTCCAGGGGATGTGGCAGCCGGTGCTATTATACCACCGGGGCACATGCAAAAAGAAAAAACACCTTTGCCATCTACCTGCTGCACCCAGCTGTAGGCTGCAGGAGGTAAGAAATCTCCTCTTACAT
>LNFM01006730.1_pt1 | contig 18667 bp, 17 predicted proteins | sample 596031 | NCBI WGS metagenome assembly LNFM01 (sample SAMN04254537, study PRJNA301005) | activated carbon metagenome | isolation source: dual media filters at the Ann Arbor, Michigan drinking water treatment plant | place: USA: Ann Arbor | reverse complement strand
CCAGAACACGACCACCGCGATCAAGCCGAGAAAGATCAGCCAGCCCATGACGATGTCCTCTCACCCAGACACACCGGACAAGACGCGCCGCCGCACAGACCGGCAAAGACGCTCGACCGACGCCGGGGTCGATCGAGCGGCGCACTATAAGAAAATGCGCCGCACACGCAAGGATTTTCTTGGACGATGAAGGCAGCCGATGAGCCGACCGACGAGGCGATCGCGCAGGCGATCGAGGCCCTGCTGAGCGCGCGCGCAGCCGGCGCATCGATCTGTCCGTCGGATGCCGCGCGGTCCCTACGGGCGGATAAATGGCGCCCGCTGATGCCGGCGATTCGTCGCGTCGCCGCGACGTTGGCGCGCCAGGGCCGGCTGCGGATCACCCAGGGCGAGCGCGAGGTGAGCGTGCAGGAGATCGACGCGCAGCGGCTGCGCGGGCCGATCCGACTGCGCCGCCCTGCAAGCTGACCCGCACCGCACGGTGGACCATGCGCCCGCGCACTCGCAGCAGGCAGGGGCCGCGAGGTCACTTGCGTTGCGATGCGGGCGGCGGCACCGACTGGCTCTTGATCGCCTCCCATTCCTCGTTGGTCAGGTAGTCGAACAGCTTGATCACCTGGCGTACGCCGTCGGTGCGGCTGGCCGTGCGCGCCGCCAGTTCGCCCTCGGACTCGCTCACCCGCCCCATCAGGTAGACCACGCTGCGCCTCACCGTGACGCTGAGCGCGCTGGTGGGCACGTTCTCCTCGCGCAGCATGGCGGTGCGCACCTTGGCCGAGATCGCGGTGTCGTTGTTGCGGTTGGCGGTGGACGACAGCATGCCCACGTACAGCTCGTTGGCCACCACGCGCACGTTCTCCTGCCCGGCGGCGAGCCGCTCGGCCTCGGCCTTGTCGGCCTCGCTCGCCACTTCGCCCGTCAGCAGCACGCGACGGTTGTAGCTCTTGACGAAGACATTGCTCTTGGTGTCGTCGCTGAAGCGCTTGGCGAGCGCGCGATCGACACGCCGCTCGATCGTCTCGTCCTCCAGCTGGATGCCGACCGACCGGCGGTCGGTGGCCATGAAGCCGCCGACCACCGCGCCACCGACGATCAGCGGCGCACATCCTGCCGCCGCCGCCATCACACCGACCAGTGCCAACGCTCGCATTGCCTTGTTCATGCTGCTCCCTCGTTCTCGGATCGTGTTGGTTGACTCACCCCGCGTCGCGCGCAGGTGCGTCTGTGAGAGTTGTGCCTGCCCCGACAAGTTCACTCGTCGGCGCTGAAGGCATCGCGAATCCACTCGATGGCGCCGCTGCCGTCGGCGGTGACCACGTCGAAGCGGCACGGCGGCCAGCCGGCCGCGCGGCCACCGCGCGCCTGCCCGCCATAGGTCTGAAGCAGCCAATGCTGGGCGGCGCGCACCAGCCGCCGACGCTTGAACAGATCCACGCTGGCGCCGGCGCCACCGAACCGGGCGCTGCTGCGCAACCTCACCTCGATGAACAGCAGCGTGCCGGCCTGCTGCGCGACGATGTCCAGCTCGCCCTCCGGATAGCGGGCGTTGCGCGCGACGATCGTGCAGCCATGTGCGCGCAGATGGACGCAGGCTGCCTCCTCGGCCGCGTCGCCGGCGCGCTGGCGCGGCGTGCGCGGACCGACGGCCGCACGGCGGCGCAGCGTCATCGCATCGTCCCCAGCCCCAGCTGCTCGGTGCGCAGGTCGATCCGCTGCACCACGCCTTTGCGAAATACCGCGAAGCTCGGGCGCCGATCGACACGCGCGCTCAGACCACGGTTGACCAGCAGTTCGCCGGTCACGCCATCGAGGGAAAACTCGGTGTGTCCGGCGGCCCACGGCATGGCCAGCCGGAAGGCATCGATGCCGAGCGCATACAGGCGCTGCAACTCCGCCGACAACGCCTTTTCAGGACGCGCAAACACCATGACCGCCGGATGATCGGGCTCGAGCAGCCAGGGCGAGTCGACGAAGCGCACGCCATCGAGCTCCGGTGCCAGCAACGCCCCTTCTGCGCCGCCCAGGTTGACGAGCGAGGTGGCGAACAACGGCACTTGCGGGATCAGGCGAGGGCGCACCATCGCGGCTTCGCGTGCATCGAGCGCGAGAAACACCGCCTCGGGTTCGAGGCGGAACACGCGATCACCCAGCGCCAGCAGGGCGTCGTAGCGGTGCACGGTATCGATCACGGTGACGCGCTCGCCCGCCTCGTGCAACGCCGCCTGGAAGGCAGCCGAGGCGCGGCGCGCCAGCGATCCGTCGCCGGCCAGCAGCACGAAGCGCGGTGTCAAGCGGGTGGGTGCGCCAGACGGCGGCGCCAGCATCGCCAGTGCCGATCGCACCACCATGCGCGCCTCCTGCTCAACGCTCAGGCCAAAGGTCAACAACGTCGGGCCCGCCAGCGCGTCATTGTCGGGCAGGCTCAGCGTGATCAGCGGCAGCCCGACCTCGGCCTGCATTGCGATGTTCACTTGCGCGCGCGTGAGCGGACCCACCACCACCTGCGCACCGCGCTCGCGCGCCGCTTGCAGGGCGCGCAGGACCTGGGCCGGGCGCTCGTCGTCGATCTCGATCACCTGCACCACCACCTCGGGATTCGCCGCGGCGTGCGCAGCGAAGAAGCCCTGGCGCACGATGTCGGCCGCGCGCGCGAACGGGGTGGCGGCGCCCGGCAGCAGCAGGGCCACCGTCAACGGCCGCGGGGGCGGCGCCGGTGGCGGCGGCCGGGCGGGCACTGCCGGCACGGTGGCATCCGGCGCGACCAGCGGCGGCGCCGGGTTTGCGGTGGCCTGCGCACTCACCCACAATGGCCACAGCAGCGCTGCCGCGGCGGCGAGCAGACAAACCAACGCGTGAACGGATCGCAGCAGCATGGACAGGGGTGAGGTGGGTGCGCGTTGGCTCGAAGCCAGCGGCGCAGCGGCGCAGGACTGGCCCGCCGCATTGTATGTAGTGGCCCTGCCGATCGGGAATGCCGCCGACATCACGCTGCGCGCGTTATGGCTGCTCTCTTCGGCTGATGCCGTGTTTGCGGAGGACACGCGTGTCACGCGCAGCCTGCTCGACCGCTATGGCATCCGTCCGGCGGCACTGCTCGCAGCGCATGCCCACAACGAACAGGCGGCCGCGCAGGCCATCGTCGCCAGGCTGGCCACCGGCGAACGGGTTGCCCTGGTGTCCGACGCCGGCACGCCGGCGGTGAGCGACCCCGGCGCGCGCATCGTGCAGGCAGTGCGCAACGCGGGGCAGCGCGTGGTGCCGCTGCCGGGCGCCAGCAGCGTCCTGGCCGCCTTGGCCGCCAGTGGCCTGGGCGAAGCCGGCTTCGCCTTCATCGGCTTCCTGCCGACCGGGGCACGCGAGCGCGAGCGCGTGCTGCGCGCTGCCGCAACACGTGAACAGGCGAGTGTGCTGTTCGAAGCGCCTCATCGGATCAGCGCGACCGCGCAGGCGCTTGCCGATGCGCTGCCGCCCGACCGCCTGGTCGCCGTCGGGCGCGAATTGACCAAGAAGTTCGAGTCGATCGACCTGGTGCCGGCGGCAGGTTTGCCCGCGTTCATCGGCGCTCAGGCGCAGCGCGGCGAGTACGTGCTGGTGGTCGATGCCAACGCTGCCGCGCCCGTCGCAACTATCGAGCTCGACGATGCGACCCGCGGCTGGCTCGCCGCGCTGGCAACCGAGTTGCCGGCGGCACGCGCCGCCGCGGTCGCGACCAAGGCGACCGGCCTGCCGCGCGCAGCGTTGTATCGTGAGCTGACTGCACTGCGTGGCGAGCGCACCGATGACTGATCGACCCCGGATCGCACCGGCACCGCGTCGCTTGCGCGTGGCCGCGTGTTCCGCATGTTCCGCGTATCCCGCGAGTTCTGTGAGTTCCGCGTATTGCGCGTATTCCGCGTGTTCCGCGTGTTCCGCGTGTTCCGCGTGTTCCGCGTGTTCCGCGTGTTCCGCGTGTTCCGCGTGTTCCGCGTGTTCCGCATGTTCCGCATGTTCCGCGAGTTCTGTGAGTTCCGCGTATTGCGCGCGCCGAGCACCGGACCCAGTCAAACCGACCACGCGTTCCAACGCCCGCCGACCTACTGCTGCGGCACAGGGCACCGCGAAGCGCCGCCGCAGCATGCACGCGCGCGTCGAAAGGGGCCGCTGACCGATGCCTGCCGTCCAACCGCTTCGCCCTGCGCTCGTGCGCACGCTGCCATTCGTGCTGCTGCTCGCGCTGTCCGCAGCCCTGCACTTCGCGTGGTACGCGCATCCGGCCTCGGTGGTGTTCGACGAGGTCTACTTCCCGCGCTTTGGCCTCGCCTACCTGAAAGGCGAGTACTTCTTCGACCTGCACCCGCCGCTGGGAAAACTGATCTTCGCGGGCACCGGCTGGCTGGCCGGTCTCGATCCGAGCTTTGCGTTCGCCAGCATCCATCAGCCGTTCCCTGACACAAGCTACCTCGCGCTGCGCATTCCGCCGCGCCTGGCCGGCACGCTGTTGCCGCTGGTCCTGGTGGGCATCGCGTTCGAACTGGGGCTGTCGCGCCTGGCAGCCTTCACGGTGGGCGCGCTCGCCGTGCTCGACAACGGCCTGCTGTCGGACTCGCGCATCGCGCTGGTCGATCCGTTTTTGCTGTTGGCCGGATTCGGCGCGCTGTGGTGCTGGTTGCGCAGCCGCGCAGGCGGCTGGGGCTGGACCGTCGCCGCGGGCCTGTTGGCGGGGGCTGCTCTGGCAGTCAAGTGGTCGGGGCTGGCGTTCGTGGGCTTGGTGCTGCTGGGCGCCGGGCTGCATTGGCTGCGTGCGCGCAGCCTGGCCGGCATCGGCCGCATTGCGTTGCTGATTGCGCTCAGTGCCTCGGTCTACGTGGCGAGCTTTGGCTTGCACTACGCGCTGCTTACCCGCAGCGGCCCGGATGCGGCCCACATGAGCGCCGCCTATCAGGCCAACCTCGCAGGTACGGCCGCCGCTGCCGATGCGGCGCAACCGCGCGCCAACTTCGGCGAACGGCTGGTGGAGTTGCACGGGAAGATGTTCGGCGGTCACCAGAGCGCCGGGCCGCATCCGTACGGCAGCCGCTGGTACGACTGGCCGTTCATGATGCGCGGGATCGCGATGTGGACGCAGGGCAAGGACGGCGCCCTGGCGTCGATCCACCTGCTCGGCAATCCGGTGGTCTGGTGGGCGAGCGGCTACGCGATCCTGCTGCTGCTGGTGAACTTTCCGCCGCGCCTGTTCAACTGGGCACTGCGCCGGCCCGGTGCTCGCCTGGCGCCGACCGAGACCGCCATCGTCATCGCGTGGCTGGCGAACATGCTGCCATTCGTGCTGATCTCGCGCGTGATGTTCGTCTATCACTACCTGCCGGCGCTGTGCATCGCGCTGCTGGGCGTGGGCCACCTGATCGACCGCAGCGGACGCGACGCGCGCTGGCTGGCCCCGGCACTGATCGCGCTGGCCGCTGCGAGTTTCGTCTACTTCGCGCCGCTGACCTATGGACTGACGTTGACCCATGCCGAGTTCGACGCGCGCATGTGGCTGCGCGGCTGGCGCTGATTCTGGGTCGCTGACTCAGGGTTCTAGGTTGCAGGCGGCGAACAGTTCCTGGCGCTTGTCGGCCGACAGGTCGGCAAGATCGGCCGCCTGCGTGAGGAACTTGCGCAGGCTCATGCGCCCGGTGTCGCCGATCTGATCGACGATGAAGTCAGCGATCGGACCCACGACCTTGAGCAATTCCGTCTGAGCCAGGCTGCGCTCGGCCGCGGTCATCGGCGGCTCGGCCGCTGCCGCGCGTGGTGCGGCAGCACGCGACGCGCCAGGCGCAGCGGCGGTCGACGGCGCGCCACGCCAGGCGAAGGCGGCGGCCACGGCGCGAGCAGCCTCGACCACAGGCGCATGCGCGCACACCAGCGCTTTCTCAATGTGCGACCTCAGCAGCGCCTCGTCCTCGAACATCACGCTCAATTCAGGCAGCGCGATGCCGGCCCGCTTCGCCGCCAGTGCGAAGTGGTTGACGAGGAACAGCTTCTGGTTGCTGAACACCGGGAACTCCGTCCGCTCAGGCGGCCTGCCGCTTCTTGAGCATCGTCATCGCCGCCTTGAACGAAATCACCAGCCGCGACACGGCGTGCGCAAGCTCGCCGATCTCATCGCGCCGGCGTTCGAGGTCCGACAGCGCGACGTCGTCGAGATCGCCCTTGCTCACGCGGTCCGCCACCCGAGCCAACTGAGTGATCGGCGTCGAAATCGCGCGGCTGGCCAACCAGGCGATGAGCGCGAACAGCGCCAGCGCCGCCACGCTGATCAGCGCGAAAATCTGCGCCACGCGCAGCGCCGGCGCCAGCACCTGCGCCTCGGGCAGGGCATAAAGCAGGATCCAGCCGCGCTCGGTGCGCGCCGAGTAGCCCAGCATCGGACCGGCCGGGCCTTCGAACGACACCAGCCCCACGGCACCGCCCGCGGCGACGAACTCCGGCGCGTCCTTGACGAGGTTGCTCTGCTTCTTGTCAGCCACGAAGCCGGAATGCACCAGCACTTCGCCCTTGGGCGTGGCAAGCATCGCGAGCACGCCGGTGCCGTCCTGCTCGCTGCGGCGCGGCGTCACGATGCGGGTGATGTCGCCCACGGTGGAGCGGGCGCCGGCTATGCCGAGCAACTCGGGACTCGGACTGCCCGGCGCCATGACCGCCGACACGAAGAGAATCGATGGCACCCCATCGGCGGTGCCGATCACGGCCGAGTCCGCGTAGAGCTCGCCATTGCGCAGCACGCGCTGCGCAGCCGGCTGATGGCCCATTTTCACCAGACCGACCTGATCGCTGCGGGCGATCTGCTGACCGGTGGTATCGGACACGAACACCACGGTGTGCCATTTGTACTCGGCGTTGAAGTCGGTCAGCGTACCCGACACGTCGACCGGCGCCTTGGCGCGCGCGGCGCTGATCACCTGCGGGTTCTTGGCCAGCACCATCATCATGCGGCGGTTGTCGTTCATCCAGTTGTCGACCGCCTCGGCCATGCGCAGCGACTCCTGCCGGATCTCGGTGTGCGCGTTGTCGACCGCCAGCGCACGCAGTCGATCGAAGCCGAGCAGCGAGATGCCCGCCAGAGGCAGCAGGCCGGCTGCCAGGAAGATGAGAGCGGCCTTGGTGGAAATCTTCATCGCCGATGCTCGCGAGAAAACAACATGGCAGGACACGGACGCGTCCCTGCAGGCGGGCGCCGGGACCGTCATCCCACCCAATGGCACCCATGCTGGCTCACGCGATCCGCGCTGCGGACGCGCGCAACGGTCCTTCCCGGCCATGGTATCGGCGGTCGAACACTGCACTTGAACGAGCGGCTGACGCCGTACTGACCTGCGACAAGCTCAGGCAATGCGTGCGTCAGATCGGCGCGCTTGAAGCTGCACCTGGCGCTGTGGGCGCACTTCCCGGCCCAACAGGCGTTGCGAGCACGGGCAGGTCGCCGGGCAGGTCGATCGCAGTGTCTGGGCGACGTCAGCAGCCGCGCCACCCAGCCGCTTTTGCATCGTCATGTCGGACTTGTCATCTTCGCGTTCGGGGCGGCACTGCTTGCGTGGCTCTCGGGCTACGCGCTGCGCAAGCCGCGCTCTCACGGTTTCTATCGGTTCTTCGCCTGGATGTGCATCCTCGCTCTGGGGCTGGTCAACGCCCCGACGTGGGAGCGTGATCCGCTCGCCCCGCATTGACTCGTGTCGTGGACGCTGCTCGCGACCTCGCTTGCCCTCGCACTGCATGCGGGTACGGCGGCTGCGCCGCCTCGGTCGCCCGGACGCGCAACGCCAGGACGCCGAGCTATTCGCTCGAGCGCACCACCACGCCGGTCACGAGCGGCGCGTTCCGCTACATCCGCCGACCGATGTACGCGGCGCTGCTCAATCTCGCTTGGGGTGAGTTCTTGAAGGACGTGTCGCCGACCAGAGTCGCTCGCGGCCGGCGCCAGCGTTGCTGCTGCTGACTGCGCTGCGCGACGAGGCTGAGTGCCTCGACCACTTTGGCGTTTCCTACGCCGCCTACATGAAGACCAGCAAGCGCTTCGTGCCGTTCATCTTCTGACCCGCGCTACCGCGGCGCGGCCTCGGCGACGATGATCTCGACGCGACGGTTTTGCGACCGCCCGGCCTCGGTGTCGTTGGTGGCGATCGGCTGCCGTTCGCCGCGGCCGGCGGTGGCGATGCGCTGCGGCGACACGCCACGACTCACCAGGTAGTCGCGGGTGGCATTGGCCCGCGCCACCGAGAGCGGATCGTTGATCGCATCGGAGCCGGTGTTGTCGGTGTGCCCGACGATCTCGATCGTGGTGACGCTGTGCTCGTTCATGGTGCCGGCAAAGCGATCGAGCACCCCGCGCAAGGTCGGCGTGATGTCGCTGCGATTGGTGTCGAAGCCGGCATCGGCCGGGATGTTGGCGCGCAGCCGGTTATCGGCGGTCTGCGAGACGCCGATGCCGGTGCCGGCGGACGCCTGCTCCATTTTCTGCCGCTGCTGCTCCATGCGCTGGCTCCAGATGTAGCCGCCAAGCGCGCCGATACCGGCGCCGACAGCGGCACCGGTGCCGGTGCTGCGCCCGCGATTGCCGCCGGCCGTCGCAGCCCCGATCACCGCGCCCACCGCTGCGCCAGCGCCCGCGCCGGTGGCGGTGCCGCGCTGCGTCTCGCTCATGTTGGCGCAGCCGGTCGCGCCCAATGCGACCACAGTGATCATCGTCAGGGTTGTCTTGAACTGCATGGTTTTCCTCGTCGTGTGCAATCGCAACGAGTTTAGGCAGGCATCTGCTGCGCCCGTTCGCGCAGGGCGCGCGATCGCGGCAACGGACGGATGAGGCGGCGCAGTTGCTTGCGGCGCCTTCGTACGCGTCGACCGAAGTACCTCGTGCCGGTCGGACCGCGGCCGTGGCCCTTTCCGTGGCGCCTCGGCAAGCAGTGATCGGCGACCGCTCGACCGGCCAACGCTGCGCCAGCACGGCGACCCGGTCGAACCAAGAGGCGGTCGGCCGCGGCAACGGCGTGACGCGCGGCTTACGCAGGCATCTGCGTGATGATCCCCGCCACCGCCGCGGTCAGCTGCTTGACGTACGGAATGTGGAGGAACTCATTCGGCCCGTGTGCATTGGAGTGCGGGCCGAGCACGCCGGTGATGAGGAACTGGGCGCGCGGAAATTTCTGGCCCAGCATGTTCATGAACGGGATCGTGCCGCCCTCGCCGATCCACGCCGCATCCTTGCCGAATACGCTGCGCGAGGTCTCATCGGCCGCACGCTTGAGCCAGGGCGCGGTCTCGGGGGCATTCCAGCCGGTCGCGCCCCAATCGGCATCGAAGCTGACGCGCGCGTTGTACGGCACGTTCTCGGTCAAGAGCTTCTTCAACTGGCGCGTGGCGCGCTCGCCATCGACGGTTGGCGGAATGCGCAGGCTCAGCTTGAAGGTCGTCTTCGGCCGCAGCACGTTGCCGGCCGAGTCCACGCTCGGAAAGCCCGCCGCCCCCGTCACGCTCAGCGCCGGCCGCCAGGTGCGGGCGAGTATGCCGTCCACCGGATCCGTGGTGGTCGGCATCGCGTGCGCGTGACCGTCCGGACCATGATTGCAGCCGACCCACGGAAATTCCTTCCACACCTGATCGCCGAGGATCTCGCCCGCCACCTGCGCCTGCTGCAGGCGCTCGCCCGGAATCTCCGCATGAAACACCGGATCGACCAGACGGCCGGTGGCCGGGTCATCGATCCGGTTGAGCAGCTGGCGGGCGATGCGGAACGAACTGGGCACCAACCCGCTCGCCTTGCCCGAATGCACGCCTTCGCTGAGCACCTCGACCGTGAGCGTGCCGCCGACCAGTCCGCGCAGCGAGGTCGTGACCCACAACTGCTCATAGTTGCCGCAGCCCGAGTCCAGCCCGGCCACGAGGCCGACATCGCCGAAACGCGGTGCCAGAAGTTCGAGATAGGCCGGCAAGTCAGGCGAGCCCGACTCCTCGCAGCTTTCGATGATGCCCACGCAGCGCGGCCGCGGCGCGCCCTGCGCGTCGAACGCGGCGATCAGCGTCAGCGCGGCATAGATCGCATAGCCGTCATCGGCGGCGCCGCGGCCATAGAGCTTGCCGTTCTCGATCACCGGCTTCCACGGCCCCAGATCCTCACGCCAGCCCACCATCTCCGGCTGCTTGTCGAGGTGGCCGTAGAACAGCACCGTCTTGGCATTGCCGAAACCGCCGGTGGCGGGAACGTCGAAGAAGATGCAAGGCGTCTTGCCTTCGAGCGCCACGATCTCGATGCGCAGGCCGGCGATCTGCTGCGCCTGGCCCCAGGCGAACGCCTCCTTGACTACCTGCTGCAGGTAACCGTGCGCCGCCCAGCTGGCGTCGAAGCCCGGGCTCTTGGCGGGCACTTTCACATAGTCGACAAGGCGCGGGATCAGCTCCTTGTCCCAGCGCTGATCGGTCAGGTGCTTGAGGTCGGCGAGGTTCATGGCGCACTCCAGTTCGATGCCACGCGCCGCAGATGGCGCAACTGATGGCGGACAGATGGCTAGGATAGCCTTGGCCGACGCAACGCAGGCTCAACGCTGCAGCAAGGCGATATCGCGCTCCAGCGCGCGTTGCAGACGCCGCCCCAACGCCGCCGCGTCGTCGCGCTCGGCGAAGGCGCCGGCCAGCACGCGATACAGGCCGCCGTCGCGCTCGACGCGCAACGGCGCCTCGGCCGCCAGCGAACCATCTTCCTGCGCCAGCAGCAGCGCCAGGCGCGCGCGCAGCGCCTCGGCATTGGCGGAGACGCCGAACGCCCCGAGTTGCACCGACCAGCGACCACGGCCGGCGGCCGGTGGCGGATCCGTTGCTGGAGCTGCCGCCGGCACCGTCGCCAGTGCCGACGCCGGCGGCGGCAGCGGCGCGCGCGGCGAGGCAGGCAGACGCGGCTCGTCGGCCGCGAGGTCGGTGTCGCTTGTGCCCTGCTGGCTCAGGCGGCCCGCGCGGATGTCGGCGTGGGTGAAGCGCAGCACGTCGACCTCGCCGGTGCCGGTGGCGGCGATGCCCAGCTTGACGGCGGCGGCATACGACAAGTCGATCACGCGGTCGTGCTTGAAAGGCCCGCGGTCATTGACGCGCACGATGACGCTGGCGCCGTTCTTGCGATGCGTAACGCGTACGTAGCTCGGCAGCGGCAGGGTGGGATGGGCCGCCGTCATCGCGAACATGTCGTACCGCTCGCCGCTGGAGGTGCGGTTGCCGTGGAACTGGCGTCCGTACCAGGACGCGAAGCCGCGCTGGCGAAACGGACGGTCCTCGGTGATCGGCGTGTAGCGGCGGCCGAGTGCCGAATACGGCCGGTTGGCATACGGGTGGAACGGTTCGATGCGCGGCACGGCATCCGGCGTGCGGGCGAGGTCGGCGGGGGGTTGGTCGGGCGGGCCATCGTCCTGATAGAAGCCGCCACCCCGAGGCGCCGGCTTGGGCGGGCTGCTGCAACCCACCGCCAGCAGCGCAGCCGCCGCCAGCGCCAGCACTCGCCAAATTACCGGCACGCTGCTGCCGCTCACCACGCGTACAAGGTCACGTCTTGCTGCAGCGCCTCGCGCAGCTGGGCGGCGAGCTTGATCGCGCCGGCGCGATCGGGCTGGTCGCCAATCACCACATGCAGGCGGCCGTCCCGCCGGGCGATGCGCAGCGCGCGATCGCCGGGCGCGAGCGAACTGTTGGCCAGGCGCATGTCGAGCCGGGCGCGCAGCGCTTGCGCGTTCTGAGCAACCATGAAGACCCCGGCCTGCACCGACCAACGTCCGGGCGCGAGCGCCTCAGGAAGCGGCGCAGACGCGCCTGGGTCAGCGGCGGGCGCGGTCGGAGCAACCGCGCGCGCTGGTGGGGCGGCGGTCACCGGCGCGGGCGGCGGCATGGGCAACGATGTAGGCGGCGGCAACGGTGCCGGGGAAAGTGCAGGCGGGGGAGCCGAAGGCGATTGGGGACTCGGCGCTTCCGTAATCGGCAGTGGTGTCGACGCGGCAGGCGCAGGCGGCGTGATCGCCTCGGCGCGAGCGGGCGGCGGGGGCGGCAGCGGCGAGGGCTCGACAGGCTGCAGCGGGGGCTCGCGCAGGCGCGGCGGCGGATAGCGGTCGGCGTCGGCTGCCCGCGGCGCGCTGGGTGGTGGCGGCGGCGCCGGCTGGTCCAGACGAACCGACGTGCAGGCCGTCAGCGCGAGCGCGGCCATCACGAGGCACGAAGCGGGCAGGACACGGGGCGTCATGACGGGCACCGGCGGTGGACACGGAGCCAAAGCATGAACGATGCTCGCGCCCGCGTCATCCGCGGCTCGCGCAGGGTGAGCGCACCCGCGGCGCGCGGGGTGCCCGCCAGGTCAGCGGCGCATCACCGCCACGTCCTGGTTCAGCACCTGACGCAACCGGGCGGCCAGCGCCTCGGCGCCCGCACGGTCGGCGGAGTCGCCCACCAGCACGTAGGAACGATCGCGGATGCGCATCACCTGTGCCACCCGCTCGTTCGGCTGCAACTGATCGCCGGCCGCGGCCAGGCGGCTGTTGATGCGATCACGCGTGGCTTCGGCATTGGCGTTCACCGCGAAGGCAGCCACCTGGACGGCGAAGCGGCCCGGGGCGATTTCGGGCACCTTGGCCGGTATCGGCGCCGGCGCGGCCTTGACGACTGGCGGCTGGGCCCTCGCCACTGGAGCCGGAGCGGGCGCCGGCGGCGCCACGCGCGCAACCGGGGCAGGGGCAGGCGGCGGCGGCGCAGAGGCAACCACGGCTGGGCGCGGCGCAGGCGGCGGCGGGTTAGGCGCACGTGCCGACGGGGCCACGACCGGTGGGGCCACGGGCGCGGCCGCCGCGGCGACGACCGGCGGAGGCGGCGGTGGCGGCGGTGGCGGCGCTGCAGCGACGATCGGCGCCGGCGCCGGACGCGGCGCTTCTGCACGCTGCACTTGCGCACGCGCAGATACGGCCGGGGCAGTTGCCGTCTCGGTGCTGCCGATGCCGAGTTCGGACGCCGGCGCCACGGCGGCCGACTGCCGCGGCGGCGCCGTGTCGTTGGCGCGGCGACCAGCAGGTGCGCGCACCGCGGGAGGCGCGCCCGTGACGCTGTCACGCACCGCCGCGCCAGCACCGCTGACCGCATCGGCGGTACGCGAGCCCCACGAGGACAGCGTGCTGCAGCCAGCGAGGCCGGCCGCACAGGTGGCGCCAAACAGCAGGCGAAGGGCGAGGGAGGGTTTGCGCTCGTTCATGTGTGCACCAGTTTTCTATGACGCTGAATGCTCATCAACATGCCACACGCCACGCCAAGCGTGACCAGGGCGGTGCCGCCGTAGCTGATGAAGGGGAGCGGGACACCGACAACGGGCAGGATGCCGCTCACCATGCCCATGTTGACGAAGCAGTAGGTGAACATGATGAGCGCAATCGAGCCTGCCATCAGTCGTCCGAACAGCGTAGCCGCGCCGAGGGCAATGGTCATCGCACGCAGGACCAAAGCGCTGAATAGCGCCAGCAAAACGAGGTTTCCGACCAGACCAAATTCTTCCGAATACACGGCGAAGATGAAGTCACTGGTGCGCTCCGGAATGAACTCCAGGTGAGTCTGTGTGCCCTGCATCCAGCCCTTGCCGAACAGGCCGCCCGAGCCGATCGCGATCATCGCCTGCAAGGTGTGGAATCCTTTTCCCAGCGGGTCCTCCGAAGGATCGATCAGCGTCATCACCCGCTGGCGCTGGTAGTCGTGCATAAGCGTCCACGCCACCGGCAGCAGCGCGATCCCGCCGACCGCGAGCGTGGCGAGCCACTTCCACGGCAGGCCGGCAAAAAAGATCACGAAGGCGCCCGCCGCCAGCACCAGGGTGGCCGTGCCAAGGTCAGGCTGGTGCAGGATCAGCACGACAGGGATCGCCATCAGCAGCGCCGCGAACACGAAGTCAATGGTGCGGATAGAGGTCTCGCGTTTGTGGAAGTACCAGGCGAGCATCATCGGCAGTGCCAGGCGCATCAGCTCAGACGGCTGGATCGTGATCACGCCCAGGTTGAGCCAGCGCGTGGCGCCCTTCACGGTGGTGCCGAAGAACTCCACGCCCAGCAGCAGCACCACGCCGCACAGGTAGGCCGGCAGCGCGAACTTCATCAGCGTGGTGGGCGGGATGCTGGCGAACACGAACATCACGCCGGTGGCGATGGCCAGGTTGCGCATCTGGTCGGTGAAGCGCCAGGGAAAGTCCGCGCCCGCCGAATACAGCGTCAACGACCCCACGATAGCCAGCGCGCCGACAATCGACAGCAGCACCGGATCGAGCACCGCCAGCCGCTCACGCAGGAACAGCGCCGCGCGCGATGGCATCACCGCGCTCACGGGACCACCCGCTGCGCTGAACGCTTCGAGATCTGCGCTCGGGAGCGGCCCGGCGCGAACATCGGACTACCCGCCGCGCTGCGCGCTTCAGGGATGCGCGCTCGGGAGCGGCCCGGCGCGAACATCGGACTACCCGCCGCGCTGCGCGCTTCAGGGATGCGCGCTTGGGAGCGGCCCGGCGCGCTCGTTGGACTACCCGCCGCGCTGCGCGCTGCGGGGATGCGCGCTTGGGAGCGGCCCGGCGCGCACATGGCCGCGCTCATGGCCGCGCCCCTACCTGCGCCACCAGCGGCGGGCGCGCCGGCGCCGGATCGTCGCCGTCGTCGCGTCGCGGGGGGGTGCTGGGTGCCTTGCCGAGCAGGTAGTAATCGAAGGCCTGGCGCGCGATCGGCGCGGCTGCGCGCGAGCCAAAGCCGCCGTTTTCCACCAGCAACGCAATGGCGATCTTAGGATCGTCGGCCGGGGCGAAGGCGATGAACAGCGAGTGGTCGCGATGCCGCTCGTCGATGCGCGACTCGTCGTACTTCTCGTTCTGCTTGATCGCGATGACCTGCGCGGTGCCGGTCTTGCCCGCCACCTTGTACGGCACGCCCTGGAACGGGACGCGCCCGGTGCCGCTGATGTTGACATCGACCATGGCGTTGACCACGGCCTGCAGGTGTTCGTCCTTGACCGGGATGCGGTAACTCTCGGATGGCACCGTCGGTCGCCTGCCGCCACCCTGTGCTTCTTCCACCAACTTGACCAGGTGCGGCTTCATCACGACGCCATGGTTGGCAAGGTTGGCGGTCGCATGCGCCAGCTGCAGCAACGTAAAACTGTTGTAGCCCTGGCCGATGCCGATCGAAATGGTCTCGCCCGGGTACCAGCGCTGCTTCAGGCGCTTCTGCTTCCAGGCGGTCGACGGCAGGATGCCCATCTGTTCGCCGTCCAGGTCGATGCCGGTGATCTGGCCGAAGCCCCAGGGTTTCATCTGGTCGTGGATCAGGTCCACGCCCATGTCATCGGCCAGCTTGTAGTAGTACACGTCGCTCGACTTGACGATCGACTTGTGCAGGTCGACCACCCCCAGCGGCACCTTGTTCGAGTCACGGAACTTGTGGTTCCCGAACATGAACACCCCGGTGTCCATGATGGTCTGTTCGGGCCGGCGCTTGCCGCTTTCCAGCGCGGCGAGCGCGAGGAACGGCTTGTAGGTGGAGCCGATCGGATAGGTGCCGCGCAGCGCCCGGTTGAGCAGCGGCTTGTCCGGGTCGTTGTTCAGTTCGTCCCAGCTCTTCGGATCGATGCCGTCGACGAACAGGTTCGGATCGAAGGTCGGCTTGGACACGAAGGCGAGCACGTCGCCCGTCTTCGGCTCGATCGCGATCAGTGCGCCGCGACGATCGCCGAACGCCTTCTCGACCACCTCCTGCAGCTTGATGTCGATCGACAGGATGAGGTTGTTGCCGGGAATCGGCGGCGTGCGATCGAGGGTGCGGACGGCACGCCCGCCGGCGGTGATCTCGACCTCCTCGACCCCGGTTGTGCCGTGCAGTTCCTTCTCGTAACTCTGCTCCAGACCGATCTTGCCGATGTACTCGGTACCCAGGTAGTCATCGGCATCGGGCCACTTGGCGATGCGTTCCTTGTCGGCCTGCGATACGCGGCCGATGTAGCCGATCATGTGCGCACCAACCTCGCCCAAGGGGTAATCGCGAAACAGGCGGGCCTTCAGTTCCACCGCGGGGAAGCGGAACTTGTGTGCGGAAAAGCGCGCAACTTCCTCGTCGCTCAGGCGGGTGCGGATCGGGATCGAATCGGCGCCGCGCAGTTCCTCCTGCAGCTTCTTGAAGCGGCGGCGATCGCGCGGCTGCACCTCGATCACCTCGGCGATCTCGTCGATCAGCGCGTTGACGTTGCTGACCTGGCGCGAATTGATCTCGATGGTGTAGCCAGCGTAATTGCGGGCGATCACGACCCCGTTGCGGTCCTTGATCAGGCCGCGATTGGCGGTGACCGGCACCACCGCGATGCGGTTCTGCTCGGCACGTGCGTGGTAGGTGTCATGCTGGATCACCTGCAGCCAGACAAAGCGGGCCAGCAGCAGGCCAAAGCAGCCAAGCACGAACAGGCCCGCCGCGAACATGCGAACACGAAAGTGCCACAACTCGCGCTCGGTATTGCGCATCGCCTTGCTGCGCGGCCCCAGCCACATCGCATCGGTATTGCGCCGACGCCGGCGGCGACCGGTCAGCCAATCAAGCATGGTCGCGTCTCCGCGCCGCGCCATCACCATCCGGTGCAAGTTTCAGGTGCCGCATAAGGTCATTGTAGGCAGGAGCACGGTCCCGCAGATCGCTGCCTGCCCAACGGCCGATTCGCCGACGCGGCCGACCCGCCGTCGGCTATTTCTACCGCAAACGGTGCCGGTCGGGAAGAACTGCAGACGCCCTGATCGTTGCCTTACAGCGGCCGGGTCTCGTCGCGGTCGACCGGGCGACGCTGCGGCGCCAGCAGGATCCACGTGACCAGCGGCCAGATCAGGGCGCCCACCAGGCTGTCGAGAAGGCTCGACCAGCCGGGAAAGGTTGCACCGACCCACATGCGCAACAAGAGCAATACCACTTGTGCAACCAGCAGCAGCGGCGCCACGTACAAGATCTGCAGGCCCACCGGAAACCACAGGATGCGTCGGTGCAGCGAGATGGCCCCGTACGAAAGCAGCGTGTAGACCAGCGCGTTCTCGCCGAACAGCGAGGCATCGTGCACATCCATCAGCAGGCCGAACACGAAGGCGGCGCCCATGCCGACGCGGCGCGGCTGGTGTACGTTCCAGAAGATCAGGGCCACGGCCAGGAAGTCCGGCACCCCCGGCATCCGCCCCCAGGGCAAGAGGTTGAGCAGGAACGCCGCGGCCAGCGTGCCCCAGATGAACAGTGGGTTGACCGGCCGCAGCAGGTATTGCGGGCGGTAGCCACGCGCCGCGGCCGCTCCGGTCAGCTCGACCGGCTCACGCAGCAAGGTCGACGGTCGGCCATTTGAACTGCGGCCAAACAGCGCGGCCAGCCGTCCGCGGCGCGGCACCTGGCTCATCGGCCGCTCCGCTTCGTATGCAACGGCAGCAGCGGTCGCGTGTGCATGCTCATTTGCGTGCCCCGCGCCGCGCTGGATCGCGCTTGGTCTCGACCGGCCGCACCGGTTGCGCCGCCGGATCGACCAGCAGGACCAGCAGGTGCGAGTTGCTGTGCACGCCAGCGGCGGGTGCCAGCACCACGCGGGCAAACTGGTCACGCACATTGCGCTCGACGCGCGCCACGCTGCCCACCGGCAGCCCGATCGGATAGACGCCGTCGAGGCCGGAGGTGACCACCACATCGCCTTGGACGATGTCGGCGTTCGAGGCCATGAAGCGCAGGTCGAGCGTTCCGGGGTCCACCCCGCCGTAGGCCACGCCGCGCAGCCCGTTGCGCATGATCTGCACCGGGATCGTCTGCTCCTTGTCGGTGATCAGCGTGATCTCGGCGGTCATCGGAAACGTGCGCGTCACCTGGCCGACCACGCCGGCGGCATCGATCACCGGCTGGCCGGGCGTCAGGCCTTCGGCCGCACCCTTGTCGATCACGAGCTTGTGCGAGAAGCGATCACGCGACTCATAGGTCACCTGCACCAGCAGCGCCTTGCTGCCGACCCGGTCGCGCGCGCCCATCAGCCGGCGCAACTGGTCGTTTTCCACACGCAGTTGCTCGGCCTGCGCCAGTTGCTCGGCGCGCTCCACCGCAGCGCGCTTGAGCGCCTCGTTCTCGCGCGACAGGCTGGAGACCGTGGTGAAGTACTCGCCGACGCGCTCGAACATCTGCCCCGGCACCAGCATCGCCTGCTGCAGCGGGTAAAGCACCACGCCCACACCCAACCGCACCGCCTCGAGCGCCTTCACGCGCGAATCGACGACGATCAGGGCGATCGCGAGGAAGGAGAAGAAGGCCAGCCGCGCCCGCGCCGAGACGCCCTGGTTGAACAGTGGCGGAGGACCGTATTCCATGTCAGGCGGGCGCGCCGCCGGCCGTCATGCAGGATGCGCCGCAAAGATGCCGGCGAAAGGGACGCACGATCGCGCGCCGCGTGGCCGGCACTCAGCCGGTGGCGAAGATCGAACCGAGCTTGTCCATGCGCTCAAGCGCGGTGCCGCAGCCGCGCACGACGCAGGTCAGCGGGTCTTCGGCGATGATCACCGGCAGACCCGTTTCTTCCATCAGCAGCCGATCCAGGTCGCGCAGCAGCGCGCCACCGCCGGTGAGCACCATGCCGCGGTCGGCGATGTCGGCGCCCAGTTCGGGCGGGGTCTGCTCCA
>LNFM01006728.1_pt1 | contig 18670 bp, 19 predicted proteins | sample 596031 | NCBI WGS metagenome assembly LNFM01 (sample SAMN04254537, study PRJNA301005) | activated carbon metagenome | isolation source: dual media filters at the Ann Arbor, Michigan drinking water treatment plant | place: USA: Ann Arbor | reverse complement strand
CGCCGATGGCGGGCGCAAGTCGTACCCATGGGCCGTTGCGTGCATCCATCGCTTATCAGCCCAGCCGCGGGTCCAGCCAAGGCCGGTCCATGCGTTTCCAGGCGGGAAAATCACCCGGGTTCAGCGTGATGCCGAGGCCGGCTGCCTGCGGAAGCGGCGCGGTGCCCTGCTGGAAGCGCAGGTTCTCGCCCCGCACGATGTCGAAGAACGCCTCCGTCTCGCCGTACTGGACCTCCAGCACCAGGAAGTTCGGGATGGTGGCGCAGAGATGTACGGAATGCGCGTGGCAGACCGGGCCGGTCGGGTTGTGCGGCGCGATCTCCACCCCCGCCGTCTGGGCCAGGGCGGCGATGCGGCGGATTTCCTCCAGGCCGCCGGCGTGTTTCGCATCGGGCATCAGCACGTCGTAGCAGCCGGCCTCCACCAGCGGGCGATAGGCGGCGAGGCCGGACAGGCTCTCGGCGCCCGCCAGCCGCATGCCGCGCGCATTGGCCAGGCCGCGCAGGCGGGTGATCTCGGGATGGTTCGCCTCCGCCACCGGACATTCCAGCCAGAACAGATTTTCGGCGGATACATCGCGGATGAGCTGCGCGGCGCCACCCGGGGAGAAGCGCCAATGGGCATCCACCATCAGGTCGATATCCGGCCCGATGGCGGCGCGGACCGCGGCAATCCGGGCCAGGCCCTCGGCATAGGCGGCGCGGTTGGCCGGAGTGCGGCCATCCTCCCACACCATTGGCTCGAAGGGCGCCAGCTTCACGCCACCAAAACCCTCCGCCACGGCGCGCCTGGCGGCGGCGGCGAAGCCTTCCGGCGTGCGCGGATTGGCGCCGCGGTTGATGTTGGCATAAAGCCGCACCGTCTCCTGCACCGCGCCGCCCAGCAGGCGGTACAGCGGCTCCCCGTTCCGCTGCGCCGCCAGGTCGCACAGCGCCTGGTCCAGCGCCGAGAGGGCCGTGTGCGTCACCAGCCCACCCGGCGCATGCGGCAGCAGCCGGGCGATGCGGTTGCGGTCGCGCGCATCGGCGCCACGCCAATTCGCCTCGAGCCGCGACACCTCGGCCGCCATCAGTGGTTCATGGTTGCCGAGCGTGCATTCGCCGAGGCCGACCAGACCATCCTCGGTCCGCACCTCGACGAAGCACCAATTGGTCTTCGGCGTGACGTTGAAGCCCCGGAAGGCGATGCCCTCGATCTTCATGCGACGCGGATATTCGCGCGAGCGGCGAGGTCCTTCCACTTGGCGATGTCGCTGCGGACGCGCGCCGCCAGGACATCCGGTCCGCTGGCGATCACCTGCCCGCCGATCAGCTTCACGCGGTCCACCACCTCCGGCATCCGGCCGATGCGCTGGAGTTCCGGCACCATCCGATCCGCGATCGGCCGCGGCAGGCCGGGTGGGCCGAACAGGGCGTTCCAGGCGATGGTCTCGAAGCCCGGCAGGCCGGATTCATGCAGGGTCGGCACCTCCGGCGTATCCGGCCAGCGTTCCAGGCTGGTCACCGCCAGCATCTTCACATCGCCGCGGCGGACGAAGGGCATGATGTTGACCATGTTGGCGATCAGGAACGGCGTGTCGCCGCTGATCACGCCCTGGCCCATCTGGGACGCGCCGCGATAGGGGATGTGCTCCATCCGCACGCCCGCCATCATGCAGAACAGCTCGGCCGAGAGATGCGCGGAAGACCCCACGCCGCCGCTGCCATAGTTGAAATGACCTTCCGGCTGCGCCTTGATCGCCGCGATCAGCCCGGCGACGTCCGCCACCGGAAAGACGCGCGGGTTCACCACCAGCGCATTCGGCCCGGTCACCAGCAGCGAGATCGGCACGAAGTCGGTTTCCAGATTGTAGGGCAGGTCCGGATAGATCGCGGCGTTGATGCCGTTGGACCCGGCATTGCCGAGCAGAAGCGTGGAGCCATCCGGCGCCGTGCGGAAGGCATGTTCAACGCCGACGCGCCCGCCCGCACCCGGCCGATTGTCGATGACGAAGGGCTGGCCGAGCGCCTGTTCCAGATAGGGCGCGAACAGCCGGATGGTGGTGTCGTTGCCGCCGCCCGGCGCGCCCGGCTCCACGATCCGGACGGGGCGTGTTGGCCAGGACTGGGCGCGGGCGGCCGTGGCGGCGAAGGGAGCGGCCAGGGCGGCCGTCAGCAGCGTGCGACGTTGCGGCATGGGTTGTTCTTTCTTCGGGCGTTGCTCCGGCGCCATCATGGCGCGCGCCGGGCGGCCAGAACAACCGTCAGCCCGGATCCACCGGGCTGGCCGGCACGCCCGCGGCCTCGATCACCTCGGCCGCCGCGAACAGCACATCCTCCCGGTACCGCCCGGCCAGCAACTGCGCGCCCACCGGCACGCGGCCGACCAGCCCCGTCGTCACCACCAGGCCGGGCAGGCCCATCAGCGGCAGGCCGACCTGGGTGAGCTGGGCCTCCATGATCTGGCGGAAGCGCTCCGGGCTGGTCACGTCGTCCTGGTCCGGGAAGGGCAGCTCGGCGGAGACGGGGGTGATGGCCAGCGGGTAGCGCTCGAAGAAGGTCATCCAGGCGCGGACGAAGAAGGCTCGCTTCTGCAGCCCGTCCATGAAGGCGTTGATGTCGGGCTCCGGGCACAGCGCCTCCATCTGGGCGAAGACGAAGCTGGCATCCGGGTCGGCTTCCTGGTGCAGGCTGGCATTCAGGCCACGGCGGCTTTCGGCCAGCCACAGCATGGCCTGGATCGCGGCGGGTTCGCGCAGCGGCGGGCAGTCCACCTCCTCCACCACCCAGCCAGCGGCCTCCAGCCGCCGGGCGGTGTCTCGCAAAGCGGCCTCGACCTCCGGCACCGTCGGCATGCCTTCGGGGCGGATGCAGAGCGCGGCGCGCTTTTCGACAGGCGGGCCGGAATGGGCGGCATCGACCCACCAGGGATCGCGGATGTCGCGCGCGCTCATCGCCGCGAAGGCCAGGCGCAGATCGCCGATGGTGCGGGCGATGGGGCCGGAGACGGCCATCAATTGCCCGCCCACATGCCGCTCCGCGCCCGTGGCGTTCCAGGCCGGGATGCGCCCGAGCGTCGGCCGCAGCCCATGCACGCCGCAGGCATAGGCCGGGTAGCGGATGGAGCCGCCAATATCCGTGCCGTGCCCCACCGCGCCGATGCCCGCAGCCACGCCCGCCGCCGCACCGCCGGAGGACCCGCCCGGCGTGATGCCGGCATCGCGCGGGTTCTTCGTATGGCCGTGCAGGCTGTTGCGGCAGAACCAGCGCAGGCTGAAGGCGGGGGTATTGGTCCGCCCGAGCAGCACCGCGCCCGCCTTGCGGAAATTGGCCACCACCGGATTGTCCTGCTGCGCCACCAGGTCCTTCTGCACGCGCAGGCCGTTGGTGGTGGCATAGCCCATCTGGTCCGCATTGACCTTGATGGTCACCGGCACGCCCGCCATCGGGCCGGGGTCCTCGCCACGGCCGATCGCGGCATCGATGACCGCGGCCTGCGCCAGCACATCCTCCGGCCGATGGTCCACCACGGCATTGATGGCGGGGTTCGCCGCATCCAACCGGGCGAGGGCATCGCGCGCCACCTCCGTCGCGCTTGTCGCGCGGCTTCGCACCAGCGCGGCGATTTCGGTGGCTGGCAGGCGCCAATACTCGGTCATGTCGCGGCTTCCCCTTGCGTCGCTGTCAGGCTGCGTCGCAAGGGGAGGATGGTCAACCGCCGCCGAACACCGGGTCCCGCTTCGCCATGAAGGCCGCGCGGCCTTCGGCGTGATCGGCCGAGAGGAAGCACATGGTCTGCCAGTCCCGCTCCCGCTCCAGCGCCGCATCCAACCCCTCGGCCAGCATGCGCTTTGTCAATGCGATGGGCAGCGCAGCCTGGGCAGCGAGGCCCTGCGCCACAAGCTGCGCGGCTTCCAGTGCCGTGCCCTTCGGCACCACGCGATCGACCAGCCCGATGCGCTCCGCCGCCTCGGCGTTGATCGGCTCCGCGTAGAACAGAATCTGGCGCGCGCGCGCCACGCCGACCCGCGCCGGCAGGGTGAAGGGCAGGCCGAGATCGGCCATCAGCCCCACCTTGTTGAAGCCCGCCATGAAACGCGCCTCCGCCGAGGCCACGATGGTGTCGCTGGCGCAGGCCACGGACAGCCCCGCGCCGACGCACCAGCCCTCCACCGCGGCGACGATCGGCAGCCGCCCGCCGACCATCAGGCGGATGATGCGATGCGTGCGCCGCATCCTCTCCCGCCCCTGCTCCGCATCCCGCACATCCATGCCCGAGATGTCGCCACCCGAGCAGAAGGTGCCGCCGGCGCCGGTGATGACCACGGCGCGCACGGCCGTATCGCCCTGCGCCGCCTCCAACGCCTCGAACAGCTGTTCCCGGAGCGGCACGGACAGGGCGTTGCGGCGTGCCGGGTAGTCCAGCGTCAGTGTCAGCACGCCGCCATCCTGCGCCTGCGCCACGCGCATCAACGGAGCGTCGCTCATGAGTCGGTGTGCAGCACGGCGCCGGTCTGCGCCTGGAGATCGGCCAGGGACATGCCCTCGGCCAGGATCTCGCGCAGCACGAAGCCGCGGCCCTGCACCACATCCACCACCGCCAGGTTGGTGTAGATGCGCTGCACCGCGCCCGGCGCCGTCAGCGGATAGCCGCAATTTTCCACCAGCTTCGGCCGGCCATCCTTGGTGGTGTGGTCCATCACGACCCAAAGCCGCTTGGCGCCGGCGGCCAGGTCCATCGCGCCGCCCACGGCGGGCGCCGTGTCGTTCTCGCTGGTTGCCCAATTGGCGATGTCGCCATTCTCCGCGACCTCGAAGGCGCCGAGCACGCACAGGTCGATATGCCCGCCGCGGATCATCCCGAAGCTGTCGGCGTGGTGGAAGAAGCTGCCGCCCGGGCGCAGCGTGACCTGCTGCTTGCCGGCATTCACCAGCCAGGCATTGCCCTTGCCCGGCTCCGGCGCCGGGCCCATGCCGAGGATGCCGTTCTCGGAATGCAGGATCACCTCCCGCTCCACCGGCACGTGGTCCGCCACCATGGTGGGAATGCCGATCCCGAGATTGACGAACCAGCCCTCCGGAATGTCCTGCGCCACCCGCGCCGCCATGCCCTGCCGCGTCACACCCGCCATCGCGTCGTTCTCCTGCCGCTTGCCGTCTTTCCGGTGAGCTTATCGCCCCTGCCGGGGCGGTGCCAGGGAGCCAACCGGCCGCCGGGGCGTTGGGGATGCAGGGCGCCCCGTTTTGCGCCGGCATCTGGCCGGCGATTTCCTGCGCGGCGCCGATCCAGGAGTTCCCCCCATGCAGCTTCCGAACAATGCCTATGTCGCCGTCGTCGATGGCGAGAAGCTTCAGCTTTTCCGCAATGAGGGCGATGCCGGTGCGATGGAACTGGCCGAGATGCAGCCGCCCACCGTCGATGCCGACAATAAGGCCAGCGGCGGCCGCCATGCCAGCAGCTCCGCCAACCCGAGCGACAGCCAGCAGGATGAGGATGGCTTCGCCGCCGGTGTCGCCGCCATGCTGAACCAGCAGGTGATGGCCGGGCATATCGAGAAGCTGGTCATCATCGCCGCGCCGCGCACGCTGGGCGAGCTGCGCAAGCACTACCACAAGACCCTGTCGGCCACGCTGCTCGGCGAGATCGCCAAGGACCTCACCGGGCATTCGATGAAGGATGTCGCGGCGACCGTTATCGCGAACTGAAGCATTTCAAGTCAGGCGCCTTCGCCTGACGACTCGGAAATGCGACCCAAACTGGGCCTTAAACCCAGGGCGCCCCGCGCCGGACCTCGATCACGCGCTGGACGAATATGCCCGGCGTATGGACATGGTCCGGCGCGATCTCGCCGAGCTCCACCACATGGTGGGTCTGCGCCACCGTCAGGGCGGCGGCCATGGCCATCACCGGATTGAAGTTCCGGCCCGACTCCCGGTAGGTCAGGTTGCCCCAGCGATCCGCCTGCCAGGCCTCGACCAGCGCCACATCGCCCGGCAGGGCCTGTTCCAGGATATGCTCGCGGCCATTGAAGACGCGGCTCTCCTTGCCCTGGGCGAGCTTGGTGCCTGCCCCCGTGGGCGTGAAGAAGGCCGGGATGCCGGCGCCGGCGGCGCGCATGCGCTCGGCGAGCGTGCCCTGGGGGACGATCTCCAGCTCCAGCTTGCCGGCGCGGTACAGCTCCTCGAACACCGTCGATCCGGCGGAACGGGGGAAGGAGCAGATGATCTTCCGCACGCGGCCTTCCAGCATCAGCCGCGCCAGGCCGACCTTGCCGGCGCCGGCATTGTTGGCGACCACGACCAGGTCGCGCGCGCCCTGCTCCAGCAGGCCTTCGATCAGCTCGTCCGGCTGGCCGACGGCGCCGAAGCCGCCCATCATCACGGTGGCGCCGTCCTTCACGCCTTCCAGCGAGTCCGCGATCGACTGGACGATCTTGTTGATCATATCCGCCCTCAATTCCTCTGTTCAGCTCGCGCGTGTGGTTCAGCGGGTGCGGAAGGCGCCGTGGCTGATGACGGTCAGGTCGCGTTCCACGACCTTGGCACGGAAGGCGGCGCCATCCGGGGTGCGCCAGATTTCCGTGCGGATGGTCTCGCCCGGGAAGACGGGGGCGGAGAAGCGGCATTCCATGCGGCCGAAGCGGTTCGGGTCGTGGTCGCAGACCGCCGCCAGCAGCGCGCGCCCGACCACGCCAAAGGTGCCCAGGCCATGCAGGATCGGGCGCGGGAAGCCCGCCTTGGCCGCCAGCGCCGGGTCGCTGTGCAGCGGATTGTGGTCGCCGTTCAGCCGGTAGATCAGCGCCATCTCGGGCCGTGTCGGCAGATCCAGCGTGATCTCTGGCGCCGAATCGGGTTCCGCCGCCAGGCGCTTCACCGGCCCATCCGGCCCGCCGAAGCCGCCATCGCCGCGCAGGAAGGTGGTGTTCTCCACCGTCGCGAGCTTCTCGCCCGTCGCTTCGTCCAGGATATCGCGCGCGGTGTAGAGCAGCGCGCCCTTGCCGGCGCCGCGATCCACCAGCCCGGTGACGCGGGATTTTCCCACCACTGTGCCGCTGGTCGGCAGCGGAGCGAACAGCTCCACCGCCTGCTCGCCGGCCACCAGCTTCACCGCATCCACGCCCGTCGCCGGGTCCGCCAGCCAGAAGCCGGGATAGCCGAGCACCACCGCCATGGTCGGCAGCGCCTGCATGGCGGCACCCTCCGTCACATAGCGCAGCGCCGCGGTATCCATCGGGTCCTGCCCGACGCCAAGCGAAAGCGCGTACAGGGCCGAATCCTGCCAGCGCAGGTCTTGCCGGATTTCCGGGATCGGGAAGTTGAGCAGGGTCTGATAGTCGATCGGCATGGTCAGTCCGTGAGTTCGAGGACGGCGTCGGCGGCAAAGGCGCCCTGGCCCTCCGGCAGCACCAGCAGCGGGTTGATTTCGGCCGAGGCCAGGCGCGGCCCCGCCGCCGCGCCGAAGCGGGACAGCGCCACCAGCGCCTGAGCGAGTGCGGGTAGATCCGCCTTGGGTTTTCCACGCGCCCCGTCCAGCAGCGGGAAGCCGCGCAGGGACCGGATCATCACCTCCGCCTGGGTCGCATCGACGGGGCAGCGTCGGAAGGCGACATCCGCAAAAATCTCGATGAAGACGCCGCCGAGACCGACCATCGCCATCGGCCCGAAGACCGGGTCCCGCACAACGCCGAGCGCGATTTCCGTGCCGCCCACCACCTGCTTCGCGACCAATACGCCGTCGATCCGCGCTTCCGGCGCATGGGCGCGGGCGCGCTGCATCAGCAGGGCGTAGCCGTCGCGGACGGCGGCGGCATCGGCGAGGTTCAGCAGCACCCCGCCGATCTCGGATTTGTGCAGGATGTCGGGCGACAGGATCTTGGCGACCACCGGGTAGCCGATGGCCTCCGCCGCATTCACCGCATCCTCCACGCTCTGGCAGGCGGCTTCCGGCACCATGGGGATGCCGGCGGCGTCCAGGATGCGCTTGGCATCCGCCTCGTTCGGCGCGATGGCGGGCAGCGGGATGTCCGGCAGGGTTTCGGCGGGCGCCAGCGTTTCGGCAAAGGCCTCCCCGAACCGGCCCATGGCGGCCAAGGCGACCACGGCACGGGAAGGGTCCTCCATGCAGAGGAAGCCATCCGCCTCCCACTCCCGCACCCGCTCCACCGGCGCCAGGATGGACAACAGGAAGATGCGGTCGGGGTGCGCGTCCAGCACCTTCTTCAGCTCCGCCCGCAGCCGCGGCGCCATGGAGGGGCTGGCGCCCCATTGGGTGAAAAAGGCGATGACGCTGGCATAGCCGCCATCGGTGACCATGGATTCGGCGAAGCTGCCGATGACGCTCATGTCGTTGAAGGCCTGCGCCGTGCAGTCCACCGGGTTGAGCGGCGAGGAGAAGGGCACCAGCGCCTTCAGTCTTTGCTGCGCATCCTCCGGCATCGGCGGCATCGGCAGGCCCGCGGCTTCGGCAGCATCGGACATCAGCACGCCGGCGCCGCCGGAAATCGTCACCACCCCCAGCGAGTTCCGCTTCGGGAAAATGCCGCGCTGGGCGACGTAGCAGACGTCCAGAAGTTCTTCGGTGGTCCGCGCCCGGTGCACGCCGAATTCGGCCAGCACGGCATCCATCACCCGGTCATCCCCGGCGATGGAGGCGGTGTGGGATTGTGCCGCGGCCTGGCCGAGCTTGCTGCGCCCGACCTTCATCATCACAACCGGCTTTTTCGCGGCACGGGCAGCCTGCAGCGCCGCGATGAAGCGCGGGCCGTTCTGGATGCCCTCCGCATAGGCCGCGATGACCTGCACCTCCTCGCTTTCCGCCATCCAGCCGATGATGTCGGACAGGCCCAGATCGGCCTCATTGCCCGTGGTCACCAGCACCGGCGTCGCGATGCCGCGGTCCCGCGCGGCGGCGAACAAATGGCTGCCATAGGCGCCGGACTGGCTGGCGATGCCGACCCCGCCCATGCCGGACAGCGCCTGGCGGGGCCAGCCATTCTCGAAGCTGGCGGAGAAGATGGGAAAATAGCCGAGCGTCGCGTTGAACAGGCCGAGGCAGTTCGGCCCCAGCAGCCGCATGCCGGAAGGCCGCGCCGCATCCAGCAGCCGCGCCTGCATCGCCGCACCTGCCTCCCCGGTCTCCGCGAATCCGGCGGTGAAGACGATGGCGGCCCCGCAACCCCTGGCGCCGAGATCGGCCACCGCCTGGATCGCAGCCTCCCCGGGGATCGCCACGATCGCGGCATCCGGCGCATCCGGCAGGTCGCCGACGCTGGCGAAGGCCGGCACGCCCTGCACCGTGGCGCGATTCGGGTTCACCGGCATCAAGGCGCCGGCAAAACCCTGGGAGAGCATATAGGCCAGTGGCCGCCCGCCGATGCGGGTAGCGTCGTCGGAGGCACCGACCACAGCGACGGAACGCGGCCGCAACAGCCGATCGAGATCCCGGAATGCCAGCGACGCCTCCCCCTTCAGTCGCCGGCAAATTGCGGGAGTGGCGGGGTCGGGGCAAGTCCCGGCCCGCCGCGCGCCATCGTGATCACGCCGCCCCGGCGCGTGTCCCGGCCGCGCCAGCCGATTGAGGGCGCGCCGCGAAGCGCCGGAAATCCGCGCGCCACGGCCCTTCGGCGGTGTCTCGCCTGGCATCCGCGGATGCGCCGGCCCTGACAGGGCCGCGCAGGTCAGGCCGTTGATCGGGCTGCCATTGTCCTTCATGTCTGACGTCTCAGTATGGGAGACTTTCCGATGCGCCGCACCCTGATCGCCGCCGCCCTTGCGCTGGCGCCCACCCTGCTGATGGGGCCGCCCGCGGCAGCACAGGAATTCGACAGCGGCTGGCGACGCATCGCGCCCGGCGACCTGGTGAATCTGGAGCTGACCGGCGGCGGCATCCGCCTGAACAATTTCGTGGTGGCGCCGGTCGGCACGCCGCGGGAGGGGCAGCCGCTGGCGAATTACAGCTTTTCGGCCACCGCCCTGAAGCAGGTGGAGGGCCGCCGCAGCGTGCGGGTGGAGTTGGTCGGGATCACTGCGGACCGCATGCCCACCATCACCTCCTCCCTCGCCTTCAACATCGGCACCACGGCGCCGGGAGGGACCGCGATTGATCGCCACCGCTTCGTCGTCCTGCCGGCCGATATCGAGGCGACGGAAGCCTATATGGTGCGCGTCATGGTGCCCTGAGGGCGGGTCAGCCGATCAGCAGGCCGATCCCGATCATCACCGCCAGCAGGATCAGCCCGGCCCGCACCGCGGTCATCAGGTCGCTGGTCTTGTTGGGACCGGTATCTTCTTCGGCCCACCCGGAGGAGATCACCGGGTAGTCCGGGCGCGCAGGCCTTGGCTCCGCCGCGCCCCCCGGGCGAGGGCCAACCGTGGGGCCGTCTTCCGCCAGCTGCGCGGGTGGCCGAAGGCCGAGAAGGTCGCGCTGACCTTGGGGCGCGTCGGAAGATGTTTCCATAGGTGCAGAGTATTCCCAATTCGAAAGGAATTTCCAGCACCCGGCAGTTACAGACTCGTTTTTTTGTGACGCTTGAAACAGCGGGGATGAGGCCTCGGCGCAACCCAGGCGCGCGATGGGGTGAACTTGCTCAAGCCAGTTGCGGCGCGCCGGGGATCGGTCGTGCAGGTACGCCGCCCAGTCGCGCCCCCTCCGGCACCGGCCCCGCCACGGCGGCGCCCGGCGCCACCAGGGCATCGGCGCCGATCATCACGGCGGGCCGCACCACGGCGCCCGCCGCAACCAGCACGCGCCGGCCCAGCGTCACGCCGCCGCACAGTACTGCGCCGGGGCCGAGATGGGCGGCATCGTCCAGCCGGCATTCATGTTCCACGATGGCGCCGGTATTCACCAGCACGAGCCGTCCCAGCCGCGCCAGCGGCCCCAGCGTGGCGCGCGCCATCACCTGGCTGCCCGCGCCGAGGGCGGCGGAGGGGGAGATCAGCGCCGTGGGATGGATCAGTGGCGGCAGGGCGAAACCGGCTGCCTCGCAGCGCGCGCCGAGTGCCTCGCGGGTGGCATTGTCACCGATGGCGATCACCGCCTCGGCCATACCCTGGGCGCGCAACGCGGGAAGCAGCCCGGTGCTGCCGAGAATCGGGCAGCCGAGGACGGGCCGGGCGCCCGGTCGGCGCTCCGCCGCATCATCCAGCAGCCCGGCGATGGGCCGCCCGCAGGCGCGCAGCGCCTCGATCACCACGAGTGCATGGCCGCCCGCGCCGATGATCAGCACGGGCGTCATGTCAGACGCCGGGCGCGACCACCATGCAGGCGCCGCGGCCGCGCAGGCGTTCGCAGGCCTGTTCGGCGGCGGCACGGTCGGCCAGGCCGGTCACGCGCGCCCGGTACAGGGTGGAACGCCCCTGCGGCACCGGCTGCACCTGCGCCTGGGTGCCGGTGGCGCCAACGCGGCTGCGCGCCTGCCCGGCCGCATCCCGCGCCAGGTTGGTCGAGGCGAAGGCACCGACCTGGATGCCCCAATTGCCGCCGCCCGCCGGTGCGGAGGCGACCACCTGGCGCGCCGGCAGCGTGCTGGCCTGCGCCTGCGGGATCAGGCCGAAGCCGCGCGAGGGGGATGCCGAGGCGGCCACGCCCGGCGGATCGACCCGCACGAAGGGCAGCGATTGCGGCTGCAGTGCCGCGACGGAGGGCGCGAGCTGGCGCGGCTCCGGCCGGGGTGCGGATGCCACAGCCATGCGTGGCGCGGCCGGCGGCGCTTCCATCGGCGAGAGTCGCTCCGTGGCGACGCCGCCGTAGCTGCTGAAACTGCCCGAGCCGCTGCCCGCGCTGAGGACACTGCCCCCGCTGCCGAAGCTGCTCCCGCTGCTGAAGCCACCCGGATCGCCGGGGCTGACCACCGGCTCCATCCGCGTCACCTGCGACCCGGCCTGCTGGAAGCTGGCGAAGCTGCTCGCCGCCGGCGGGTCGCCCGAGAAGTCGCCGGGGCTGGCGATCGGCTCCATGCGGGTCTGGAAATCGCCCAGGCTCGCGACCGGCGCCATCGCCACCACCGTGCCCGGCAGGGCGCTGGACGTGGTCCCCTGGGCCGCGGCCTGGGACACCATGAAGCCGCCGGCCGAGGCGATCTGGGTCGGCGCGGAATAGCTTTGTGTCGAGCCATCCGGGATCGGGTCCATCCGCACCACCGGACCCGGCGGCAGGCTGGCCACCTGGATGCCGGGATCCACCGCGCGGCGCTGGTCACGCAGTGCCAGCATGGTGGCGGTATCGCCGCGGCGCGGGCCGGCGGGGATGCTCAACGGGATTTCCGCGGCGGCATAGACTTCCGGCGCGGCGCGGCGGCCCGGATGCGTGCCCTGGATGCGCGGCCCGATTCGCGCGACGTAGTTGCGGGTCTCCGCCGGCAGGCCGCGACCGCCCCACAGATAATCCTCCAGCCGCCGCGGGCCGGCATTGTAGGCCGCCAGGAAGCCCGGCGCGCCATACAGCTCATACATCTCCCGCAGATAGGCGGTGCCGGCCATCAGGCTGTCCCACGGGTGGTAGGGATCGGAGCCGAGGCCGTACTTCGCCCGCAACTCACGATAGGTTCCGGGCATCACCTGCATCAGACCCATGGCGCCGACGCGGGAGGTGGCGGAGACGCGGCCGCCGGATTCCTGGCGCATCACTTCCCGGATCCAGCGTTCCGGAATGTCGAAGCGTTGCGAGGCCTGGCTGATATAGGGCCCCCAGGGGTCATGCGACGGGCCGGGCGGGTCGTAGCTGTGCGGCCGCGCCCATTGCGAGGCCGCGGCCGAGGATTGGGTGACCGCCTGTTGCGGGGTCTGGCCGCAGGCGGCCAGCATCCCCAGGATCAGGCAGGTCGCCAATGGCCGAGCCAAGGGGGCCGCAGACGGGCCCGCAGCGCTGAACCGGTTCATGACAGGATCTCCGTCGGTTGCGGGTGCCGATCCCGAGGCCTGCCCCCCCGGCCCGCACATCGCCCCCTGGCGATGCACCGGCCCAGGCCAACCCCGACTTCCGTCCCGTCGTTCAAGTCCACTCGCAAGTATCTAAGGCAATTGCCTAACCCATTGCGAGCGGCCGAAGCAAGGACGACATCATGGCAGAACATGCCCGGATCGCGCCTTGATGGTGGAACAGACTGCGGGCAGGCCCTATTTCCGAGGCTCCCGTACGACCATTCCGGCACCCGACCCTGCCGCACATCCTGCTGAGAGGTAACGCGACCATGCGCCTGTCCCACAAGCTGATCCCCGCCATCGCCGCGCTGGCCCTGGTGGCCACGCTGCCCGCCTGCGCCCCGCAGCAGACCGGCAGCACGGTGCGCGCCGGCACGCTGGGCAGCGCCGCCTCCGTCTCCTACGGCACCATCGTCGGCAGCCGGCCGGTGCAGGTGGCGGGCGGCGGCAGCGGTGTCGGCACGGTGGGCGGTGCGGTGGCGGGCGGCATTGCCGGCAGCTTCATCGGCGGCGACACCCGCTCCAACCTGCTGGCCGGACTCGGCGGCGCGTTGCTCGGTGGCCTGGCCGGCACCGCCGTGGAAGGTGGCCTGACGCGCGGCACCGCGATCGAATTCGTGGTGCGGGAGGATCGTGGCGGCGACATCGCCGTGGTGCAGACCAACGAGGAGGGCCTGCAGGCCGGCGATCGCGTGGTGATCACGCGCGGCGACCGGGTGCGCCTGTCCCGCGCCGCGGGAGGGCCGCCGCCGGCCGCCTACCTGCCGCCGCAGAGCTATGCGCCGGGCGCGGGGACGGGGGCGCAGGTCTCCAGCCCCTATGCCGCCCCGCAGGGCAATCGCGGCGCCGTGAAGTAGCAGCCGGGGAGGCCCTGGCCCGGGGTAATTCGCCGGGCTATGAGCCGCCGCATGCTGGACCAGACCGCCGCGACGATGCCGGCCTACCATGTCGATGCGGCGGACCCACAAAGGCTGTCGAAGGCGATCGAGGATGTGCGGCTGGGCAGCCGTCGCTGGCGCCTGGCCTTTACCCTCGCCTGGCTCGACATCCGCAACCGCTACCGCGGTTCCGTCCTCGGTCCTTTCTGGCTGACGCTGTCCACCGGCGTCATGCTCGCCGGCCTGGGCCTGTTGTATTCGCGGCTGTTCGACCTGCCGCTGCGGGAGTACCTGCCGCATCTGGCGGTCAGCCTGGTGATGTGGAACGCCATCAACCAGATGGTGAACGACGCCACCACCAGCCTGACCTCCTCCGAGGCCATCATCCGCCAATTGCCGCTGCCCTATACGGTGCATGCGCTGCGCTGCGTGATGCGGAACGGCATCATCGCCGCGCACAACCTGCCGCTGATCCTGCTGGTGTTCCTGCTGTGTGGCCATCTGCCGGGGCCGGAGGGGCTGCTGGCGATCCCGGGCTTCATCCTGATCGCCATCAATGCGGTCGCCGCCGCGCTTTTCCTCGGCATGCTCTGCGCCCGCTTCCGCGATATCGGGCCGATCGTCGGCAGCACCATGCAGCTCGCCTTCTTCCTGACCCCCATCCTGTGGAAGCCAAGGCTGCTCGGGGCGTGGGAGGCCTGGATGCCGCTGAACCCCTTCTACGCGCTGCTGGAGACGGTGCGTGGCCCGCTGGTGGAGGGTGGCGGCCCGCCCTTGGCGTGGCTCGCGGCCGTCTTCTACACGCTGGCGCTGGTCACGGCGGCGGCGCTGTTCTTCGTGCGTTTTCGCGGCCGCGTGGCGTTCTGGGTCTAGGGCGGGCAAGCATGGCCGTGATCGAAGCGCGCGGGCTGAGCCTTGACTTCCCCTACTACCACATCGGCGCGCGGTCGCTGAAGAAGCGGCTGATGGGCCGGTCCCGGCTGCACAAGGACCCTTCGAACCGCATCGTCGTCACCGCGCTGCGCGACCTGAATTTCCGCATCGGCACCGGGGAGCGCGTGGCCCTGGTGGGGCCGAACGGTGCGGGCAAGACCACGCTGCTGCGAACCTTCGCCGGGGTGTATGAGCCGGTGGCCGGCAGCCTGACCGTCACCGGCCAGGTCGGCGCGCTGATCGACGTGGCGGCCGGCATGGACCTCGATTCGACGGGGCGGGAGAATGTCCGCCTGCGCGGCCTGTATCGCGGCCTGAGCGATGCGCGATGCGACACCCTGGCGGAGGAGGTGGCGGAATTCGCCGCGCTGGGCGATTTCTTCGACGTTCCGATCCGCACCTTCTCCGCAGGCATGAGCGTGCGCCTGGCCTTCGCCATGGCCACCGCGCTGCAGCCGCAGGTGCTGCTGATGGATGAGTGGTTTCTCGCCGGCGATGCAGCCTTCATGGCCCGGGCGGAGGAAAGGCTGGCGCGGCTGGTGGGCCGGGCCGACATCATGGTGGTCGCGACGCATGACTATGGCGTGGTGCGCCGCTGGTGCAACCGCGCGATCCGGCTCGAGGGCGGCACCGTCGTGGCCGATGGGCCGGTCGAGGCGGTGCTGGCGGGCCTTGAGGCCATCGGCTAAGGCAGGCTGGCAGATCACCATGCATCCGGCACCGCGCTTCAGCATCGTCACGCCCTGCCTGAACCGCGCCGCGACCATCGAGGCCGCGATCCGCAGCGTGGTGGATCAGGCGAATCCCGCCGTCGAGCACATCATCATCGATGGCGGATCGACCGACGGCACGCTGGCGATCCTGGCGCGCTACCCGCATCTGCGGGTGATCTCCGAGCCGGACCGGAACCTGTACGATGCCATGAACAAGGGCATCCGCCAGGCGCGGGGCGCCTGGATCGGCCTGCTGAACAGCGACGACCTGTACACCGCCAGCGCCTTCGCCACCGCGGCGGCCGCGCTGGCGGAGCCGGGAATCGAGATGGTGGTCGGCGGCGCCGAGATTTTCCGTGAGGAGGCCGGCGTCGAGGTCCTGCTCGGACGCTTCCAGGGCGAGGCGGCCACCGGCCTCAGCGAAGCCAATGCCATGAGCAACATGACCGTGGTGAATGCCTGCTTCTTCGGCCGCGGGCTGCTGGACCGGGTGGGGCCGTTCGACGACCGGTTTCCCCTGGTCGCGGACCGGGATTTCTGGATGCGGCTGGTGCTGGCGCGCCCGCGGCACCGGGTGCTGCCGGCCATCCTGTACCGCTATCGCAGCCATGCCGGGTCCCTGACCTTTGCCGCCACTGACCTGCGGGATCGCCTGTCGCATCACCTGCTGATGCTCGCGCAGGCCAGGCTGGATGAAACCCGGGCGGAGCCGGCGGCGCATGCGGCCTATCGGCGCTGGCATGCCTGGGCGGCGGGATATCGCGGCCTCCAGCAGCTCCGGCTCCGCCAGTTCCACGCCAGCGGGGTGACGCTGCGGCTCGCCTTCGCGCGCGATGGCGGCTGGCCCTTCCGCTTCGCCATCCGGCTGCTGCACCACTACCGGCAGCGGGCGATCCGGCGCGGCCAGCTGGCGGGCCATGGCTGAGGGATCGTTTGAGAACGCGAGGCAGGTCGGCACCGCGGCGGCAATGTCCGGCTTTGTCCATTTCGGTACCGAACAGCAACTTGCCAGGCACCGCAATCGCAGTGTCCGCGGTGCCCCATGATCTCAAGTATCTGAATTCGCACCTGATGTTCAACAGACCCGCGGCTATGTGCCGGGCTCTTGATGTTGTGCGGCTTGACGAAGCTCGCTAGTTGGTGGCACCGAGTTTCCGATTCCCCGAAGGGTCGTTCATGTCGCAGCGGGTTGCGTTAATCACCGGGGTTACCGGTCAGGATGGTGCCTACCTTGCGGAGCTGCTGCTCGCGAAGGGCTATATCGTCCACGGCATCAAGCGCCGCTCATCCTCCTTCAACACGGCCCGGATCGACCATCTCTATGTCGACCGCCACACGCAGGATGCCCGCTTCTTCCTGCATTACGGCGACCTGACCGACGGCTCCAACCTGATCCGCATCCTGCAGGAAACCAAGCCGGACGAGGTCTACAACCTCGGCGCCCAGAGCCATGTGGCGGTCAGCTTCGAGACACCCGAATACACCGCCAATGGCGACGGCATCGGCACGCTCCGCATCCTGGAGGCCATCCGCATCCTCGGCATGGAAAAGCACACCCGCTTCTACCAGGCATCGACCAGCGAGTTGTACGGCAAGGTCCAGGCCGTGCCGCAGGATGAGGACACGCCCTTCTACCCCCGCAGCCCCTATGCCGCCGCCAAGCTCTATGCCTACTGGATCACGGTGAACTACCGCGAGGCCTATGGCATGCACGCCTCCAACGGCATCCTGTTCAACCACGAAAGCCCCCGCCGCGGCGAAACCTTCGTCACCCGCAAGATCACCCGCGGCGTCGCCGCCATCCATCACGGGCTGCAGGATTGCATCTATCTCGGCAATCTCGACGCGCAGCGCGACTGGGGCCATGCGCGCGACTATGTCGAGGGCATGTGGCGCATCGTCCAGCAGGACCAGCCGGATGATTTCGTCCTGGCCACCGGCACCACCCATACCGTGCGGAAATTCGTCGAACTGGCCTTTGCCGAGGCCGGCATCAGCATCGAATGGTCCGGCACCGGCGTCGACGAGATCGGGCGCTGTGGCAAGACCGGCCGCGTCCTGGTCAAGGTCGACCCCGCCTATTTCCGCCCGACCGAAGTGGAACTGCTGCTGGGCAACCCGGCCAAGGCGCTGGCCAAGCTCGGCTGGCGGCACACGGTGGAATTGCCGGAACTGGTGGCCGAAATGGTGCAGTCCGACCTCGCCGCCATGGCCGGGGGCGATGCCCGCCTCGACCGCGAGCTGGACACCGCGCATCGCCAGCGCGACCCGCGCATGAAGGCCACGACCCATGCCTGAGCGCATCTTCGAACTGGCCGGCAAGCGCGTTCTCGTCACCGGCCATCGCGGCATGGTCGGCTCCGCCTGCGTGCGGCGGCTGCAGCAGGAGGAGGACGTGCAGATCCTCACCGCCGGCCGCGACGAGGTGGATCTGCGCGACCAGGCCGCCGTCACCCGCTACATCGACAAGACCCGGCCGGATGTGGTGATCGTCGCCGCGGCCAAGGTCGGCGGGATCCTGGCCAATGACACCTACCCGGCCGAGTTCCTCTACGAGAACCTGATGATCGAGGCGAACCTGATCCACGCCTCCCACCTGTCGGGCGCCGCGAAGCTGCTGTTCCTCGGCTCCTCCTGCATCTATCCGCGGGAGGCGGCGCAGCCGATCGTCGAGGATGCGCTGCTGACCGGGCCGCTCGAGAAGACCAACGAGTGGTACGCCATCGCCAAGATCGCGGGCATCAAGCTGTGCCAGGCCTATCGCCGGCAATATGGCAGCGACTTCATCTCCGCCATGCCGAGCAACCTGTACGGCGCCAACGACTATTTCCACCCGGAACGCAGCCACGTCATCCCCGCCTTGATCAGCCGCTTCGACGCAGCGGCGCAGCGTGGCGACGAGGTGGTGACCTGCTGGGGCAGCGGGCGGCCGCGCCGTGAATTCCTCTATGTCGATGACCTGGCGGATGCCTGCGTCTTCCTGCTGGAGCATTATTCCGGCGAAGGCCACATCAACATCGGCACCGGCAGCGACGTCACCATCGCCGAACTGTCCCGCATGGTCGCCGACGTCACCGGCTTCCGCGGGCGCATCGCTTGGGATACCTCCAAGCCGGACGGCACCATGCTGAAGCGCATGGACGTCTCCCGCCTCGCCGCCATGGGCTGGACCGCCAAAACCAGCTTCCCCGACGGCCTCCGCGCCGCCTATGCCTGGTTCAAGGCACAGGACATGGTGCGCGCCTGA
>LNFM01006727.1_pt1 | contig 18670 bp, 17 predicted proteins | sample 596031 | NCBI WGS metagenome assembly LNFM01 (sample SAMN04254537, study PRJNA301005) | activated carbon metagenome | isolation source: dual media filters at the Ann Arbor, Michigan drinking water treatment plant | place: USA: Ann Arbor | reverse complement strand
GCCGGCGCCTTGCCGTCGGATCGCGCCAACTGCCCCCCTCCCTCACCCCAGCTTTATTCCCTGGCGGTCCAGGGGCGCCTCGCCCCTGGTGGGGGAGGTCTGGAGGGGGCGAAGCCCTCTCCAGGGGCCATAAGCGCGCCCCTACCCCTCCGCCGGCGGCACCACCCCCGGCCGTGGTTCGATGGGCAGCAGGGTGTCGAGGCCGGTCATGGTTTCGTACAGGGCTGCGGCGCGCAACGCGGTGTCGTCCCGGCGTGGGGCGGCGGCGATTTGCAGGCCGATGGGGCGGCCGTATTGGTCGAAGCCGCAGGGTATGGCGACGGCGGGGCTGCCGGCCATGGTCATGGCGGCGTTGAGCATGGAGCCGCCCATGTAGTTGGCCAGTTTCTGGCCGGCGATGCTCTCGGGTGCGCGCAGCATCACGTCGAAGGCGGGGGTGGGGGCGGAGGGTGTGACGAAGACGTCGAAGCGGGCGAAGATCTTGGTCATTTCGCGGAAGAAGCGGGTGCGTTCGCGGTCGGCCCAGGCGATCTGGCTTGGTGTGGCGTTGAGGCCGCGTTCGGTGTTCCAGATGATGTCGGGTTTGAGGGATTCGCGGTTGGCGAGGAGTTGCAATTCGCGATCGACGACGAAGTGTTGGCTGCGCAGCACCAGCAGGGCTTCGGTGAGTTCGCCGAATTCGGGGCTGCATTCCTCCACCACGCAGCCGGCATCGGCGAAGCGTTGGATGGCAGCTTCGCAGATCGCGCGGGATTCGCGATCGATGGCCAGCGCGCCTTTGTAGTCGAGGGTGAAGGCCACGCGCGGGCGGAAGTTTTCGGCGGTGGAGACGGCTTCGGCGTAGCTTGTGCCCGGCGCGTCGTAGGTCAGCGGGTCGAGCGGGCACCAGCCGGCCATGGTGTCGAGGAAGAGCGCCAGGTCCGGGATATTGCGGGCCATCGGCCCCTGCACCGAGAGGGTGGCGAAGAGGTTGTTCACCGTGCCGCGCGTGACGCGTCCGGGCGAGGGGCGGATGCCCACCACCGAGCAATAGGTGCCGGGCCGGCGCAGGCTGCCGGCATGGTCGGTGCCCTGGGCGAGAAAGACCTCGCCGGTGGCGACCGACACCGCGCCGCCGCCGGTGCTGCCGCCGCAGGTCAGCGCTGTGTTCCACGGGTTGCGGGTGCGGCCGAACACCTCGTTGAAGGTGGAGCCGCCGGCGCCGAATTCGGGCGTGTTCGATTTGCCGATGACGATGCCGCCGCGCGACTCGATTCGCTGCACCACGGGGTGCGAGGCCGTGGGCACATGGTCGCGGAACAGCGGCGAGCCATAGGTGGTGCGCACGCCGGCGACGTCGGTCAGGTCCTTGATCGAGACGGGCAATCCGCCGAGCCAGCCGGCGCCGCCTTCGAGTTCGCGGCCGTGGCCGGCCATCAGCCGCCGGGCATGGTTGCGCGCGCGGTCCAGGCACAGCGTGGGCAGGGCGTTCACCGCCGGCTCCACCTCGGCGATGCGCGCGGCCGCGGCCTCGACCAGTTCGAGCGGCGAGATCTCTCCGCGTTTCAGGCGGGCTGCCGCCTCGGTGGCGGTGAGGCGGATCAGGTCATCATGCATGGCCGCAGTCTGGCATCCCGGCGCCGCCACGGTCCATCCGCCTCATGCGGCGCCGTCCATCGGCGCCGCATATCAGGCCGATAGGCGGCGCCGCGTGGACTGCACTGGCTGGGGCAGGCATGGTCCTGGCGTCCAGGAAAGAAACCCACCATGCGCACCTCCCCCATTGCCGTCTTCGCCGCGGGCTTCCTTGCCGGTGGCATCGTGCTGGGTGGCGTTGTCGCCCATGCCCGCATCACCTCTGTCAATGGTTCCATCGGCGGGGTGTTGCCGAATGGCGAGGCCGGCCTGCTCTGCGTCACCGCCACCAATGTGGTGCGATCTGTCCGCGGGGTGTCGCGGGAGGGGACCGTTGGTACGCCGGCTGGCCCCTCGACTGGCGTCTGGCTGCGCTGCCCGGCCTGAGGCTTATGCGTTCGGCCGCAGGATGAAGGGTGTGTCGGCGCGCTGGCAGACATCGCGCAGCAGGCTCTCCAGCGCGGGCGGGATGGGGATGCCGTTTTCCAGCCTATCGGCGCGGCAGAAATCCTCCGGCTCGCCCGCAACCAGCACGGGCTTGTCCGGGTCCGAGCGCTTGGCGCCGTGCAGCACGTCGATCGCGTCGTCCAGATCGGCTTCGAAAAGCCCGGGCGCGCGGAACACATCGGGTTTCAGCGCGAGGAAGAAGTGGCCGATATTGTTCGGCTCATCGCCCTTCTGCGTCTTGTTGCGGATCGGCGAGAAACTCGCACCCACCAGCGCGCCGCCCAGGATATGCACCATCATCGCCAGCCCGTAGCCCTTGTGGCTGCCCATGGCGTTGGTGCCGCCGAGTGGCGTGATGCCGCCCTCGGCGTGCTTGAAGACATAGTCGTTGCCCTCGTGCGAATCGCGCACCGGCTTGCCGTCGCCATCCACCACCCAGCCCTCGGGCAGCGGCTTGTCGTTGAGGTGATAGACCTTGACCTTATTGCCCGCGACCGTGGTGGTCGCCATGTCCAGCACGAAATCATTGTTGCGCTTCGCCGGCGCCGAGAAGGCCCAGGGGTTGGTGCCCAGGATCGGCTCGGCCGCCCCCGTGGGCACCATCAGCACGCCGCGGGTGGAACTCGCCACCATGCCAATAAAGCCCCGGCGCGAGGCGATGCGGGCATAGGCGCCGGCCGCGCCGAAATGGTGGGAATTGACCACCCCCACCACGCCCACGCCATGCTCGGCAGCCAGGTCCACCGCCATGTTCATGCCCATCACCGAGACGGGATGGCCCAACCCGTCGCCGCCATCCAGCTGCGCCGTGGCGCCGTGGCTTCGCAGGATCGTGGGCGGGTTGGCGATGCGGATCTGGCCCCGCTTCACCATGTCCTCATAGGCCATGAGCATGCTGATGCCGTGGCTGTCCACGCCCATCAGGTCGGTCTCCGTCATGATCTCGGCGGTGGTGGTCGCCAGGTCCTCCGGCATGCCCCAGGCGCGCAGGACGGAGAGGCATTGGGCGCGGACGGAAGTTGCGGTGGCAAGCAGCATGGCAGGGATCAGTCCAATGTGGCGCCGGTGGCGCGGATGACGGGCAGCCATTTCGCCGCTTCCGCCTCGATAAAGGCGCGGGTGCGGGCGGGGGTCATGCCGGTGGGGATGGTGTTGCCAAGGCCGATCAGGCGTTCGCGGGCGGGGCCGCTGGCCAGCGCCTCGGCGATGCGGGAAGAAAGCAGCTCCAGGATCGCCGGCGGCGTGCCGGGCGGCGCCGACCAGGGTGTCCAGGTGCTGGCGACATACTCTGGCAGCCCGGCTTCCGCGCCCGTCGGCACCGCTGGAATGGCAGGTCCGCGTGCCACGCCGCCGGTGACGAGGCCGGTCACCGTGCCGGCGCGGATATGCTCGGCGATGAAGGAGATGGTATCGACCTGAAAGCCGATCCGCCCCGCCGCCAGATCGGTGAAGGCCGCCGCCGAGCCGCGATAGGGCACATGCTGCCCCGTCACCCCCAGCTGGTGCAGCAGCAGCGCCGCCGCGATATGCCCCGTGGTGCCATTGCCGGATGATCCGAAGGTCACAGCCCCCGGCCGCGCCGCCAGCAGCGCCCGGAACTCGGCCAGATTGCGCACCCCGAGCGAGGGATGGGCTGCGGCGACCATAGCGCTCTCGGACGAGATGGTGATGTGCGACAGCCCCGTGATCGGGTTCACCGGTGCATTGGGATAGAGCCCGACATTGAGGACATGGGACCCCAGCGCGCCCACCAACAGCGTATATCCATCGGGGGCGGACCGCCCGACATGCTCCACCGCCACCGTGCCGCCCGCGGCGGGGCGGTTTTCCACGATGAATTGCTGGTTGAACGAGGCCGAGAGCGCGGCCGCCACCACGCGGGCGTTGATGTCGGCGTTGCCGCCGGGGGCCAGCGAGACCACCACCCGCACCGGGCGGCTGGGGTATTCCTGCGCCGCTGCAGGCAGGGCCAGGCAGAGCGCCAAAAGAATGCGGAACATGGGTGTCACCTCAGGCGATGGAGTGTTCGAGAATGCCGACGCGCGCCACTTCCAGCCGCAGCGTGTCGCCGCTTTTCAGGTAGCGCTGCGGCGAGCGGAAATGGCCGGAGCCGGCCGGCGTGCCGGTGGCGATCACATCGCCCGGCTGCAATTCCATGTAGCGAGAGAGATAGGCGATCAGCGCGGGCACCGAGAAGATGAGGTCATGCGTATTGCCGCGCTGCACCTCCTCGCCGTTCAGCGCGCAGGTGACTTCCAGGTCCCATGGCTCGCCCACCTCATCGGCGGTGACGAGGTAAGGCCCCATCGGGCAGAAGCCATCCAGCCCTTTCGCAAAGCTGGTCATCGCCAGCGGCTGGTCGAACTGGAATTCGCGCGCCGAGACATCGTTCAGCACGGTGTAGCCGGCGACATATTCCAGCGCGCGGCCCTCCGGCACCTGCCAGGCCGGGCGGCCGATCACCACGGCCAGCTCCGCCTCCCAATCCGGCCTGGTGACGGCGGGCGGGATGCGCACCGCTGCACCCGGCCCCACCACCGAGGAGCTGGGCTTGAGGAAGATGCGCGGCGCGGTGAGTTTCGGCCCGCCCACCTCCTTCGCATGATCGGCGTAGTTGCGACCCACGCCGAGGATCTTTCCGGGCAGGAAAGGGGCGAGCAGCGGCGAGGGCGGCAGGCGGGCCGCGCCCGGCCGGGCGGCCAGGGCGACCAGGCGGGCGCATTCCACAAGCGCCGCCTCGCCCGCCTGCAGCACGCCCAGAAGGGTATCGGGCAGGGCGGGGGATTGCAGCGCCGCCAGCCCATCATCCATGGCCGCCACCAGGGTGTGGCGGCCATTCACCACAGCCGTGCCCAGCCTCATGCCGCCAGGGCTTCCGCGTAGCGGTCGGCCATCACCTGCACGCGCAGGATGTAGCGCGGCTCGGCCTCGGTGTAGTCGGCCACCGCATTGTGGATGGTGCCGATATTGTCCCACATCAGCACATCGCCGGCCGACCAGCTGTGGGCGTAGAGATATTTTTGCTGCATCTGGTGGCGGAAGAGGAAGGCCAGCAGCGAATCACTCTCCTGCCGCTCCAGCCCCTCGATTCGCGTGGCGTAGCCGGGATTGCAATAGAGCACCTCGCGCCCCGAGATGGGGTGGCGGCGCAACATCGGCTGCCAGACCGGCGGTTTTTTCGCCCGCTGTTCGGGCGTCAGCGGCCCGCGTTCCGAGCCCGGCCGCTTGCGCACCATGTCCCAGAATTTCTCGAAATCATGCAGCGCGCGGCGGCCACGAATCCGCCCGGCCACCTCGGCGGGCAGATCGGCCGCGGCGGCGTGCATGTCGAGGAACTGGGTCGAACCCAGCGCCACGCCATCGCGCATCGGCACCTCCTTCGCATGGAGGATATTGGCCAGCGCGATATCGGCGGAATAGCTCATATCGGTATGCCAGCCCTGGCCGGCATCGCCCAGGCCCAGGGCATTGCCCGCCGCGTCGCGCTTGTTCGACAGGATCATCACCTCGGGAATGCCCGGCGCGTGGTACCTGTTGGCGACATTGACCTCCAGCGTGCCAAGCCTGGCGCCCAGCGCGGCCAGCTGCCCCGCATCGATATCCTGCCCGGGCAGATGCAGCACGCCATGCCCGCCCAGCGCCGCCAGCAATGCCGCGAAGCCGTCGTCATCCAGCGGCCTGGCCAGGTCCACATCCAGCAGCCGCGCACCCAGCCCGGCATTGGGAACAATCTTCATGGCGTTTTCCCCTCGTCGCGGCAGCAGGTTCGGCGCCGTGCAGGCCCACGTCAATCGGCCGGGCTTGCGAGCCGCCGGGCGCTGCCTTAACACGGTCTATGTATCTGAAAAACATACACAATATCACTGTACCTCTGCATATGAAGAGGTGTTCATGCGTGGGTGCCGTGCTGCTCTCGCTGCTCGTCCAGCCCGCGGCGGCCCAGGCGCTGCTGCCCGAGCTCGGCGCGCTGCGTGACCGGCTGGAGGAACAGGGCTGGCTGCTGCATGGCCAGGCCACCTTCGTGCAGCAGCTTCGGCCGGCGTTTTCCGCGTCCTATAACGGGCCGAACAGCATGCAATCCGCCACCATGCAGCGGAACACCAGCTCGGCCAGCCTGACCATCGGCCGCGCACTCTGGGCCGGCGCCGAAATCATCATCGACCCGCAATTCTCCCGCGGCTTCGGCCTCTCCGGCACCCGCGGCATCGCGGCTTTTCCCAATGGCGAGGCGTTTCGCATGGGCAGCAACGACCCCACGGGCTATATCACCCGCGCCTTCTTCCGCCAGACCATCGGGCTTTCGGCCGAGACCGTGGCGCCCGAGCCCGACCCCTTCCGCTTCGCCCGCCCGCTCCCGCGCGAGCGAATCACCATCACCGCCGGCAAATTCGCCGTCTTCGATATCTTCGACGACAACCGCTATTCGCACGACCCGCGCACGCAGTTCCTCAACTGGGCCTTCATCTCCGCCGGCGCCTTCGATTTCAGCAATGACGCCAAGGGCTATACCAATGGCGTGGCGCTGGAATGGGAGAACGGCAGCTGGGGTCTTCGAAGTGGCGCGGTGCAGGTGGCGCGGCGGATCAACTCGCTCTCGCTGGACCCGCAGCCGCTGCGGGGGTTTCAGCTTCTCGCGCAGATCGACCATTTCCATGCGATTGGCGGGCGCCCCGGCGCGCTGCGCCTGCTGGGCGGGCTCAGCCGCACCCGCAGCCAATCCTACAACGAGCTTCTCGCCGGCGACATCGAGGCGACGCGGGAAAACCCGCGCGGCGGCTACCGGCGCAAGCACATGGCCGTGCTCAATGCCGAGCAGGAGATCGCCGATGATCTCGGCCTCTTCAGCCGCCTGTCCTGGAATGACGGCCGCACCCAGCAATGGATGTACACCGAGATGGATTGGGCCTTCTCCGCCGGCATGGCGCTGGGCGGCGGGCGCTGGGGCCGGCCGGGCGATACGGTGGGGCTGGCCGGCAATATCGGCGGCCTTTCCGGCCCGCATCGCCGCTTCCTGCGCGCGGGCGGCGTGGGTTTCATCCTGGGCGATGGCCGGCTGAATTACCGTCCTGAGCGGGCGCTCGAGCTCTACTACGACGCCGGCCTGGCGCCCGGCACCAATGCTGCGGCCAATATCCAGATCATCAACAACCCCGCCCACAATGCCGATCGCGGGCCGATCGTGGTGCTGAGCCTGCGGCTGCGCACCGCCTTCTGACGCGGCCGGGGCTTGCCGCCGGCCGCGCGCCCGTCAAGCATGCCCCCCATGGACCAAAGACCCCGCATCATCGTCATCGGCGCCGGCGTGGTCGGCCTCGCCGTCGCCTGGCATCTGGCGAAGGCCGGCGGCGAGGTCACCGTGCTCGATCCGGAGGAGCCGGCCTCGGGTGCCTCCTCGGGCAATGCCGGCGCGGTCTCCGCCGGCTCGGTCGCGCCGCTCGCCATGCCCGGCGTGCTGCGCCAGGTGCCTGGCATGCTGCTCAACCCGGCCGGCGCGCTGCGCATCCCGCCGGATTACCTGCCGCGGCTGCTGCCCTGGCTGGCGCGTTTCGTCGCCAGCGCCCGACCCGCGCGGGTGGCCGAAATCGCGCAGGCACTGTCCCAGCTCCACTACGGCGCCGCGGAACACCACCGCGCCATGCTGGCCGAGGAGGGCGCGCTGGACCTGCTGCGCGGCGACGGCCAGCTCCAGCTCTATTTCGACGACAAGCATTTTTCGAAGGACGCCGCCGGCTGGGAGCTCCGCCGGCAATACGGCCAGCAGACCGAGATCCTGCGCGGCGCCGCGCTGCATGAATTCCAGCCCGGGCTGTCGCCGGCCTATCAGCTTGGCGTCTATTCGCCCGACCAGGGATTTTCCACCAACCCCCGGCGGCATGCGGAAGCCTTCGCCCGTGGCGTGGCCCGCATGGGCGGCGTGGTGCTGCGTGGCCGTGCCCAGGCGCTCATCACCGAGGGCGGCCGCGTCACCGGCGTGGCCACCGATGCCGGGCCGCTGCATGGCGAATACACCGTGCTCGCCGCCGGCGCCTGGTCGGCCCTGCTGCTGCGCCCGCTGGGCTATGCCATCCCGCTGGAGAGCCAGCGCGGCTATCACGTGATGCTGCCCGCACCCGGCCTGACCCTCTCCCGCCCCGTGGTGGCGGCGGACCGAAAAGCCTTCTTCACGCCGATGGAGATGGGCCTTCGCATCGCCGGCACCGTCGAATTCGGCGGCCTGGACCGCAAGCCCAATGCCCGGCGGGCGGCCTATCTGCTCGCCGATGCCAGCCGCGTCTTCCCCGGCATTTCCACCGCGGGCTCGGATGGCTTCTGGATGGGCCACCGGCCCTGCCTGCCCGACAGCCTGCCGGTGATCGGCCCGGTGGCGAAGTGGCCCGGGTTGTGGTGCGCCTTCGGCCATGGCCATCTCGGCCTCACCGGCTCCGCCCCCACCGGCGCCATGCTGGCCCGCGCCATGCTGGGGCCCCGGCCCAATACCTCGCTCGCCGCCTTCGCGCCCGAGCGCTTCGGGTGAGCGCGAGCCCGCGCCCCGGCCATGGCGCCATCGCCCGCGGCATCCTGGTGCTGGCCGCGCCGACCACCGTGCTGTCGCTGCTGCAGGCCGCGGCCGTGCTGGTCGAGACGGTGATCGCGGCACGGCTGGGGCGCGAGGCGCTGGCCGGTTATGCCGTGGTGCTGCCCTTCACCCTGCTGCTGGGCCAGATGAGCGCGGGAGCGATGGGCGGCGGCGTGGTCTCCGCCATCGCCCGCGCGCTGGGGGCGAAACGGCCCGAGGAGGCGAGTGCGATGGTCCTCCATGCGCTCACCATCGCCATGCTCTTCGCCGCCGCCTTCATTCTGGCGATGGTGGTCTTCCCCCGCACGATCCTGACGGCGATCGGCGGGCCGGAGGCGGCGGCGCAGGGCGTGCCCTACGCTATCGCCTTCTTTGGCCTGGGCGCGGTGCCGGCCTGGCTGGCCAATACCCTGGCCTCGGTGCTGCGCGGCGCCGGGCGGCATGCGCTGGCGGCGCGCATCAATTCCATGGCCTGGCTGCTCTTCCCCATCATCGGCTGGACCCTGGCCGAGCCCCTGGGCCTGGGCATGGCGGGGCTGGGCATCGGTTTCGGCCTGGCCATGTGGGCGGCGGCGCTGGTGATGGGCTGGGTGGTGATGAGCGGCGCAGCCGGCTTCCGCCCCAGCCTGCGCGTGCCGTTCCAAGGCGCGCTGTTCAAGCGAATCCTGGCAGTGGGGGCGGTGGCCTGCGCCCTGGCGGCGGTGTCCAACCTCACCACCATCCTGGTCACGGCGCAGCTGAAATCCTACGGCCCAGTGGCGGTGGCGGCCTATGGCGTCTCGGCCCGGCTGGAGTTCCTGATGATCCCACTGGCCTTCGGCGTGGGTTCGGCACTCACCGCACTCGTCGGCCGCGCGGTGGGCGGCGGCGACTGGGAACTGGCCCGGCGCACGGCCTGGGTGGGTGGCGGCATGGCCTTCGCCGTCTGTGCCGTGGTCGGCGTGTCGGTGGCGCTGGCACCTCAGCACTTCGCCGGCTTCTTCGCCTCCGATGCCGAGGTGCAGGCCATCGCCGGCCAGGCGCTGGGCATCATCGGTCCGGCCTTCGCGGGCTTTGGCCTGGGCATGGCGATGTATTTCGCCGCGATGGGGGCGGGGCGGATGCGCTGGCCGGTGGCGGCTGGCCTGTCACGCCTGGCCATTGCGGTGCTGGGTGGGGCTTTTCTGGCCGATACCATGGGAATGGGTCTGCCCGGGCACTTTCTGGCCGTGGCGCTGGGCATCACCGCCTATGGCGTGATCGCCGCCTCGGCGGTGCGGCGCAGCGTCTGGTCGAAAACGTGAAAACACTCCATGAAAATCGAACAAATCCATGCGATATGGATCATAAGGTGACTTGATCGCGCTGGCGTGATGCTCAACATTATCACCGTTTGTTTGTTGGCGAATGGGCGGCGCTCGAGCGAGAGTGGCCCTTGGGCAGGGAGTTTGGTCATGGCGACCCGAACCACCGACGATAATCCGATCCCCAGCGGTTTCGCGGGGCCGACGCGTGAACCGCATGAAATGCGCATGGGTCACCCGGAGGAGGGCGAGGCCAGGGGCGAGACCTGGACCTTGCTGCGCGCCGTGGCACTGCTGATCGGGGCGATCCTGCTGATCGGCTATCTGATCAGCTGATCACCTGAGGGTTTGGGCGAGAGCAGCGGCCGCCGCAAGGCAACGAATTCCCGCACCGCCGCGGTGATGGCAGCGCAATCGCCATCGCCGACCGGTAGGCTCAGCGCCATCATGCCGCGCCGTGCGATATAGATGCCCGCTTCCAGCATATCGAAGAAGAACAGCTCGCGCAGCGCCTCATCGCGTGGCTCCGCCTTGTAGGGCTGGGTGATCTGGCCGTCGCGGAAATGCACGCTCATCATGCTGCCCAGGCCGGTGAACTGCATCGGCAGCCCCGCGCAGGCCTCGTTCAGCGCGGCCCGCAGCGCCTCGCCGCGCTCGAACAGCGCGCCCACCACGGGGCCGCGAAAAATCTCGCCCATCGCCACGCAGCCCGCCGCCATCGACCAGACATTGTTGTTGAAGGTGCCGGCATGCGGCAGCGAGCCCGGCCGATGGCCATCGAACACCGCCATCACATCCGCCGCACCGCCGAAGGCGCCGAAGCTCATGCCGCCCGCGATGTATTTTCCCAGCGTGGTCAGGTCCGGCGTCACCCCCAGCAGCGCCTGCATGCCGCCCTCGGCATGGCGCGAGGTCATCACCTCGTCGAAGATCAGCAGCGCCCCGGTCTCGGTGCAGGCCTGGCGAAGTGCCGCCAGAAACTCCCGCGTGGCGGGGATGCAGCCGCCAGAGCCCAGCATCGGCTCCACCAGCACGGCACCAAGCTGCCCGCCCAGCGCGCGGATCTGCGCCGCCGCCCCCTCGGCATCGTTGTAATCGATGAAATGCAGTGGCAGTGGCACATTCACCGCGTTCTTTTCGCTGGCGAAGGTCATGACGCCGCCGTGATAGCCGCCGCGTGCCACCATCACATCGGCGCGACCGGTGAAACCGCGCGCGGCGGCGAGCGCCATCATATTCGCCTCGGTGCCGCTATTGGTGAAGCGCACCAGCTCCAGCGAAGGGAAGCGCGCGCAGAGCAGGTCCGCGAAGATCCCCTCCTTCTCACCCACCGCGGCCAGGTTGATGCCGCCATCCAGCGCCGCCTTCACCGCGGTGATGATCCTAGACTCGGAATGACCGAACAGCCCCGCGGTGTATTCGCCCAGCGCATCGATGTATTCATGGCCATCGACGTCGAACAGCCGCGCCGCCTCGCCCCGCGCCATCGCGGTGGGGAAGGGGGCATAGAACAGCACCGAACGGGTATTGCCGCCGGCCAATGACGCGCGTGCCTTGGAATGAATGTCCGCGCTGCGCGGCCGCGCCTGCGCATAGCGCGCATGGCTATCGGCCAGCGCTGCCTCCAGATTGGAATTGGCGAGCGGGTGGGAAGCGATGACGGCGGCGGAGGTTTCCATGCCGAAGCTTCCCTTATCCCCTCCGGCCAAGTCAACACTTGGCGAATTGGGGCGGCTTGCGATACTACACGCGCAGGGCCGGCCGGCTTGGGCCCCTCCCTCTGCAAAGGTAGTTGCGTATGTCCGCCCCGATACTTGATCGCCGCCTGATGATGGGCGGTGTCGCGGCCCTCGCCTTCAGCGCCGCCCGGCCCGCCCGGGCGCAATGGTCGGCCGTGCCCGAGGCCATGCTGCGCCTCAACGAACGCCTGCGTGGCCTCGATGCCGATGGCCTCGACCCCGCCTGGTACGGCGTGCCCCCGCGCGAGGTGGCGATGACCGATCCGGCGGCTTTCCAATCGGCCACCCAGAACGCCGCCCGTCTGGCCCTGGCCGATCTGCTGCAAGGCCGCGCCGCCATCCCCGCCGGCCGCATCGACATCCGCCGCGACACCGCGGCCCAGCCGCTCAACGCCTGGACCGGCGAATTGAGCGGCAGTGCCGAGCCCGCCCAGGTCATTACCCGCGCCGCCAACCTGCCGACCGGTCAAGCCGCCCTGCGCACCGCCATGGCCGAGGCCCGGGCGCGTGAGGCCCGCGGCGGGCTGCCCACCGTCCCCACCGGCGGCACCATCGAACCCGGCCGCTTCTCCGACCGGGTGCCCGCGCTGCGCGCCCGCCTCGCCGCCACCGACGCGGCGCTGGCCGCGGCCCCGGTGGCCGAGCCGGAGATGTATGACGCAGCGCTCGTCGAGGCGGTGCGCCGCTTCCAGGCCGCCGCCGGGCTCGAGCCCGATGCCCGCGTTGGCAGCGGCACCCAGGCGGCGCTGAACCGCACGCCGGCGATGGATGTGCGCGCGCTGCGCATCGCCATGGACATGCGCCGGGCGGCACCCAATCCGGGCCGCGAGCGCCGCATCGAGGTCAATATCCCCGACTTCATGCTGCATGTGTATGATGGCGATACGGTCGTGCTCGACATGCCGGTCATCGTCGGCCGGCCGGCGCGCGCCACGCCGCTGCTCGCCACCCGCCTGACCTCGGTGCAGTTCAACCCGCCCTGGGGCGTGCCCATCCGCAACGCCGTGGAGGACAAGCTGCCCCTGCTGCAGCGCAACCCCCTCGCACTCACCCGCAATGGCACCCGCATCTTCCAGCGGGTGGACGGCGAATCGGTCGAGGTCGATCCCACCACGGTGGATTGGCGCAGCTACAGCCGCACCAACTTCCCCTTCTTCATGCGCCAGGACCCGGGCGAGGCGAATGCGCTGGGCCGCATCAAGTTCATCATGCCCAATGGCGAAGACATCTTCATGCATGACACGCCCGAGCGGAATCTCTTCGCCCGCCCGGAACGCGCCTTTTCCTCGGGCTGCATCCGCCTCGGCCGGCCGATGGATTTCCTGGCGATGGCGGTGGAGGGCATGGAGGGTTGGGACCGCGCACGCGGTCAGCGCAGCGTGAGCGAGGGCCGCACCTTCGCCATCGGCCTGCGTCGCCAGCCCAGCGTGCGGCTGGTCTACCGCACCACGGTGGTGGAGAATGGCCAGGTCCGGATCCGCCCCGATCTCTACGGCCATGACGAGGTCTATTGGCGTGCCATGGAACGCGGCCCCGCCCGGCCGATGGCGGCAAGGAGTTGAGCATGACACTATTTTCGTCGCCCTGGGCGCATTCCTGCCCGGCCTGTGAAGCCGACGACGCCCCCTGCGCGGACCAGCCGGCGCTGGGCCGGCGGGGCCTCTTCGCCGCTGCCGTGGGTGGCGTGGCCGCGGCCTCGCTCGCCGCACCCGCGGCCGTGGCGCAGGTTTTTGCCGGTGGTGCGCGGGCCCTGGGCATCCGCCGGGTGCAGACCGGCGAGAATTTCTCCGGCGTCTATTGGCAGAACGGCCGCTATGAGCGGAACGCGCTGCGCCAGCTCGACTGGGTGCTGCGCGACCCCGGCATGGATGAGGCGACGCCGATGGACCCGCGCCTCTTCGACGTGCTGGCCGCCGTGCAATCCCGCATGGGCTCGGACGAGAACTGGCTGGTGGTCTCGGGCTATCGCGCGCCGGAGACCAATGCGGCGCGCGCCCGGCAGTCCCGCCGGGTCAGCCGCGTCTCGCTGCACATGTCGGGCATGGCGGCCGATGTGCAGCTGCCCGGCCGCGCCTCGCTGCATCTCGCCCGCGTGGCGGCCGAGATGCAGCTGGGCGGCGTCGGGCTCTATCGCCGCGATGGCTTCATCCATCTCGATTGCGGCCCGGCACGCCGTTGGTAGTCAGCGCGCCATCCCGGGCGGCACTGAACTAGCCCATGCAGGAGCATCCCTATCGGCCACTGCCACCGCACCATTTCTGGCGCGGCGCGGTGGCGGCGGTGGGCGCCACCGGCACCACGCCGGACGCGCCCGGCTTCGACCCGGTGGTGGCGCCGCCATGGCGCATCGGCGCGGGCGACCGCATCGCCGCCGCCGGCTCCTGCTTCGCCCAGCACATCGCCCGCAACCTCTCGGCCGCTGGGTTCGATTTCCTGCAGACCGAGGCGGCGGGGCCGGACAGCCCTTTCTCGGCGCGCTTCGGCAATATCTACACCGCGCGGCAGCTGCGCCAGCTCATCCTGCGCGCCTATGGCTTGCTGCGTCCGGCCGACAGCGCCTGGCAATTGCCCAGCGGCCGCTGGATCGACCCCTTCAGGCCACAGCTCCTCGGTGACGGGCTGGAGAGTGCCGAGGCGGTTGTGGCGGCGCGCGAGCCGCATCTCGCCGCCGTGCGCGAGATGTTCGAGCGCTGCACCGTCTTCGTCTTCACCCTGGGGCTGACCGAGGCCTGGCTGGCCGCCGATGGCTGCGCCCTGCCGGTGCCGCCCGGCGTGCTGGGCGTGCAGGCCGGCGCCAGCACGCCGCATTTCCACAATTTCCAGCTCGATGAGGTTTGGTCCGATCTCGAGCATATCCTGGCCGATATGTGCATGGTGAACCCCGATCTGCGGATCATCCTCACCGTCTCGCCCGTCGCGCTGGCGGCGACCTACGAGCCGCGCCACGTCGCGATCTCCAACACGCTCAGCAAGGCCCGGCTGCGCCTGGCGGCCGAGATGATGCGCGAGCGGCATACCCGTGTCTGCTACTTCCCCTCCTACGAGATCGTGACCGCCCCGGTGAACGCCCCCATGGCCTTCGAGGCCGATTTCCGCTCGGTCAGCCCGCATGGCGTGGCGCAGGTGATGGCGCTGTTCAACCGCCACATGCTGGGCGAGGCCGCGGCACCCCCACCCGAGACCGCTGCCGATTCCGGCCCGACGCCCGAGGAAATCGTCGCCTTCCAGGCCCGCGCCAGTATCATCTGCGACGAGGATTTGCTGGTCTCGGGCCAGGCGGGATGAGAATCGGCATCATGTTCAGCTGCCAGCACCGGATGCTGGCCGATGTGCTGCGCCATGCTCGCCCCGGTTGCGAGGTGGTGAGCTATGACGTCGCCTCCCTGGGCGACCCCGCGGTGCAGGGGCCGGTCGCGGCCGATCTGGTCGCCTGCGACCATGTCCTCTCGATCTACACCGCCGAGGCGATGGGCCCTCTGGCGCTGGCCGCGCTGCGCGCCCGCGCGCCGGCACTGACCGAGCTGCCTTCCTTCAGCTTCGGCGGCTTCCACCCCGATACCGTCTATGTGCCGACGGCGCGGGGTTTCCTCGATGGACCCACGCACCACTACCATTCCCGCATCGCCATCGGCGGCTATCTCGCGGGCTTTGCGCCGCGGCAGACGGCGGGGCTTTACAACGCGCTGGTCTTTGGCCGGCTGGGTTATTTCCAGGCCTTCCTGCATGAGCGGATCATGGCCTGCCAGCTCTTCGCCCAGTTCGACATGGCGATCGAACCGTTGTTCGAGCGATGGATGGCGCGGGGATGCTTCATGCACAGCGTGAACCACCCGAAGGGCTGGGCCTTCGCCGATATCGGCCTGGCCATCGGCCGCAAGGCCGGGCTGCTCGACGAAGCGGCGCGCGTCGACCCCGATGCCATCATCGATGATCTCGCCCTGCACGCCGCCCACCCGCTGCTGCCGCCGTTGGCCCGGCGTCTGGGCCTTGCCGGCGATACCATGTTCCAGCGCGGCCATTCCGGCGCCCGCCGCCCATTGCCGATGGACGCCTTCCTGGAAGCGGAATACGAAGCCTTCGCCGGGGCCACGCGGCAGGAGCTGGAGGCGGTGCCCTTCGTCTCCTCGCTGATGGCCATGCTGGGTTGAGCCCGGACCATCCCCGGGCCGCGGGAGTTTTCATGCGACACGCTGCGTGGCTGGCCTGCCTTCTGGCCGTCCTGATGCCCCTCCTGACGCCGCGGCCCGCCGCCGGGCAGGACCGCACCGTCGCCACCTTCGGCGACTGGTCGGTGCGCTGTGAGGTCGGCCCGCCGCGCAATTGCGAAACGGCGACCACGCTGTCCAACCCGCAGGGACGGCCGACCGCGCAGCTCGTGCTGGGCCGGCTGAACCCGCAGGCGCCGCTGCTCGCCATGGCGCATCTGCCGCTGAACGTTCACCTGCCTGGCCAGGTGCGGCTGATGCTGCCCGGCGCGCCACTCGCCCTGGAATTCCAGCGCTGCGTGCCGCAGGGCTGCTTCGCCACCATCGAGGTGGATGACGCGTTGATGCGCCGGCTGCGCGCCGAAACCGGCGGTGCCAGCCTGGTCTTCCAGGACGCGACGCGCAGGGACATAGCGCTCACCATCTCCCTGCGCGGCTTCGCCCAGGCCCAGGCCTCCCTCGCCGGGCAGCGCTGAACCCTCTCCTGCCCGGTTGACAGCCCAGCCCGCGCGGCCTGTCATGCGCTCAACAAGACGTTTCGGGACGGAAGGATCAGCGCCCATGCAGGACGACGCGCAATTTGTCGAGCACGCCTTCGATGGCGATGTCCACGTGCTGCGGATCGCCAACCCGCCGGTGAATACGCTGCGGACCGGCGTGCGCGCGGGGCTGCTGGCCGGCATCCAGCGCTGCACGCGTGAGGGTGCGCGGGCCATTGTGCTGATCGGCAGCGGCCGGATGTTCTCCGCCGGCGCGGAGATGACGGAGTTCAACAAGCCGCGCCAGCCGCCAAGCCTGCCCGAGGTGTTCGAGGCGATCGAGAACAGCAAGATCCCCATCGTTGCCGCCATCCATGGCAGCGCGCTCGGCGGCGGGCTGGAGGTGGCGCTGGCCTGCCATGCGCGTGTGGCCCTGGCCTCGGCGCAGCTCGGACTGCCTGAAGTCAAGCGCGGCTTCGTGCCCGGCGCCGGCGGCACGCAGCGCCTGCCCCGCCTCATCGGCGGCGAGGCGGCGCTCAAGATCATCGTGACCGGCGAGCCGGTGCGCGCGGCCGAGGCGCTGAAACTCGGCTTCATCGATGCCGTGATCGAGGGCGACCTCGAACACGGCGCCATCGCCTGGGCGCGCGAGGCGGCGAAGAGCGGCCGCAAATTCATCCTCGCGCGCAATCGCACCGACAAGGTCGTCGGCGCCGACATGACGGCCTTCGACGCCGCCGCCGCCGCCCTGCTCAAGCGCGCCCGCGGCCAGGAAAGCCCCAAGGGCTGCGTCGCCGCAGTGCGCGCCGCCTTCACCGCGCCCTTCGACGAAGGCCTGCTGGTTGAGCGCCAGCAATTCACCCGCCTCGTGGAAGGCGAGCAGAGTTTTGCGCTCCGCCACATCTTCTTCGGCGAACGCGAGGCGCAGCGCGTGCCAGACATGCCGGCCGATACCCAGCCCCTGCCGGTGAAGAACACCGTGGTGATCGGCGCCGGCACCATGGGCGGCGGCATCGCGATGAATTTCGCCAATGTCGGCATGCCGGTGACGGTGGTGGAGACGAGCCAGGAAGCGCTTGATCGTGGCCTGGCCAAATGCCACGCCAACTGGGAACGCACCGTCACCTCCGGCCGCCTCTCGCAGGCGGAATTCGAGAAGCGCAAGGGCCTGCTGAAAGGCTCCACCAGCCTCGACGTGGTGAAGGACGCCGACCTCGTGATCGAGGCGATCTACGAGGATATGGGCGCCAAGAAGGAACTGTTCGCCAAGCTCGACGCGCTGGCCCGGCCGGGCGTGGTGCTGGCGTCGAACACCTCCACCCTCTCGATCGACGAGATCGCCTCCGCCACCAAGCGGCCGGAACTGGTGGTGGGCATGCATTTCTTCTCGCCCGCCAATGTCATGCGGCTGCTGGAGATCGTGCGCGGGCGGGCCTCCTCCATGGTTGCCATCGCAACGGCGATGGATGTCGGCAAGCGCATCAACAAGCTGAACGTGGTGGTGGGCAATTGCGACGGCTTCGTGGGCAACCGCATCACCGGCAAGCGCGGCCCGCAGATGGAAGCGCTGCTTCTCGAAGGCGCGCTGCCCCAGGACATCGACCGCGTGATGGAAGGCTACGGCATGGCCATGGGGCCCTGCGCCACCGGTGACCTCGCCGGACTGGACATCGGCGCTGCCGTCCGCCGGGCACGCGGCACGGTGGCACCCATCGCCGACGCGCTGGTCGCACTCGGCCGCTTCGGCCAGAAGACCGGCAAAGGCTGGTACATGTACGACGAGAAGCGGACCCGCCTGCCCGACCCGATCGTCGAAGCCACCATCCTGGACCTCGCCGAGAAATCCCAGGTGCGCCGCCGCAAGATCGAGGACAGCGAAATCCTCGAACGCCTGCTGCTGCCCATGGTCAACGAAGGCGCCAAAATCCTCGAAGAAGGCATCGCGTCCCGCGCCATCGATATCGACGTGATCTTCTGCAACGGCTTCGGCTGGCCGGCCTGGCGCGGCGGACCGATGTTCTGGGCCGACCGCATGGGCCTGAAAAACGTCCGCGACAAACTCGCCCAATACGCCGCCGCCACCAACGACCCCAACCTCAAACCCTGCGCATTGATCGAACGCCTCGCGGCAGAAGGCGGCTCCTTCGCGAACTCAGGCACACGTAAGGCGGCTTGAGGATGGGTGGGGTGGGGTTGCGCCTGTGACTCGCAAAGGGGCTTTGCCCCTCTGCACTCCCCAGCAAGGGCCGAAAGGCACCTGCACCCCGGGTGATGGGTTGGGTGAGGGAGGGGGGCAACCCGCGGGCCGCTTGCGGCCAGCGCAGCCCGCCCCCCTCCCTCACCCAAC
>LNFM01006726.1_pt1 | contig 18672 bp, 15 predicted proteins | sample 596031 | NCBI WGS metagenome assembly LNFM01 (sample SAMN04254537, study PRJNA301005) | activated carbon metagenome | isolation source: dual media filters at the Ann Arbor, Michigan drinking water treatment plant | place: USA: Ann Arbor | reverse complement strand
CTCGATATCGAAGGCTTCGAGCCGGTTGCCATCCAGCACCACCACCCGTGTTTCCTCGGGGTGGGATGCGTCGATCAGCATGCGCTTGGTCATGGGGGTGAAAACTCCGCACCGCGCTGGCCAGGGGTTGGACCCGTGGGCCGGCAGCGGCGGTCGGGGGTGACAGGGCCCGAGACAGCACGAATCGGCGGCAGGAAATCGTCCATGCGGCGGCGATCCGGTCCTTGTCGCGGCGGACCCGCCCTGGGGGATGGCCCCTGGGGCAGACCCTGTTGGGTTCAGTGGGGCCGATGCACCAGGGGATCATCCCAGGCAGACCGGTCCCGGCGGGCGCGCCTCGCGCTGCCCCGGAAACCCTTCAATCGGCATGCCCCATGAACAGGGGCGCCGGTCGCAGGCGCAATCGGGCGGGCGGCTGGCCTGTGGGGCGCCCTGTGTCCAGCCTCGTCTTTCCACGAATCGGTCGCAGGGTGTCCGCGCAAGCTCCGCACCGGCCGGGCAGGCGTCGCGACACCTGGCGAAACGCGGCGCCGGGCAAAACCCGTCACCATGCCAGGGATACCGGCCATTGACCCGGCGCCCCACCCGCCGCGACAACGCGGGCGAAAGCGGGGCCGGGGAGGCCGCGAGACACACAAACCAAGCCGGCAGCGGTTGCCACCGGGGCAGGTCACCATAGGCGGCCCATCCAGCCACCACAAGGCGCTGCCGGCCCCGGCGCCGAAGTCGCGCCAGAATTGCCACCGCGCCGGACGCGAATCTCACGCGATGTCTCAACCAGCGCTGGCAAGCCACGGGCAGGATGTGGCAATCTTCCCCCATGGCCGGTACCGGGGGGTGGTCCGGCCTGCCGCGGCGGGGGCCGTGCGCGGCCTATCTATGCGGATCGGCCGGCCGTTGCCGCCCATCCGCCGGAACCAAGGGGGGTGCCAACCCATGCTCGGTCGCCGAGCCCTGGCGAGCCTCGTGCTCGGCCTCGCGGCGCTGCCTGCGCCATCTGAAGTCCTCGCCGCCGTCACCGGCGCCTCGCTGGAGGCGGTGGGGCCGGGTGCGCGCCTGACCCTGACATTGCCTGCCGATGCGCGCTGGAAGCTGGTGGCGGCGCGGTCGCCGAACCGCCTGCTGCTGGAAACGCCCGGCCAGACCTGGCGCGCCGCCACCCGGCTGCGCGGCGCCGGGCCGGTGCGCGCGGCGCGGGTGGAACGCGGCCGGCTGCGGCTCGACCTGTCCGGTCCCGTGGCGCTGCGCCGTGCCGCCGCCAGCGGCAATCGCCTGGTGATCGAGGTGGTGCCCGGCGCGGCCGCTCCGTTCGCCCGGCTGGCCGGCGGCGGCGGCGTCATGGCGGAAGGCGGTGGCACCGCTTCCGCCGCACGGCGTGCCGCATCGCTGCCGCTGGTGGTGCTGGACCCCGGCCATGGCGGGCGGGACCCGGGCGCCGTCGGGGCCCGCGGCACGCAGGAGAAGCGCGTGGTGCTCGGCACCGCCATCCAGCTCAAGCGCGTGCTGGAGGCCGGCGGCCGCTGCCGCGTGGCGCTGACCCGCAGCAATGACCGATTCGTGGCGCTGGGCGCCCGGGTCAATTTCGCCCGCCAGCGCCAGGCCGCGCTGTTCATCTCCCTGCATGCGGACAGCGCGCCGGGCGCGCGCGGTGCCAGCGTCTATACGCTGGGCAACAGTTCCGACTCGCTGGCCGGCGCCCTGGCGCTGCGGGAGAATCAGGCGGACCGCGCCGGCGGGCTGCGCCTGCCCTCCGTGCCGCCGGAGGTGCAGGCCATCCTCGCCTCGCTGATCCAGGCGGAAACCCGCATCGGCAGCGCCCGCATGGCGCAGCAGGTGGTGGCGGAGCTGGGGGAGGATGTGGCGCTCCTGCCCAACACCCATCGCCAGGCCGGCTTCGTCGTGCTGAAGGCGCCGGATGTGCCCGCCGTGCTGGTGGAGCTGGGCTTCCTCTCCGATGCGCAGGACGAGGCCGCGCTGCGTCGCGTGGACCACCGCGCCAAGCTGGCGCGCGCCATGGGCCGCGCCATCCACGGCTGGCTGGCGCAATCGGGCAACACGGTCGCCGCCTTCGGCTGAGCTTCGCCCCTCGCAACGCGGCCGGGGTGACCCAAAATCAGGGGCGGCCCAGAATCCTGCACACGTCTCCGCGGGTGCAGGGCAGACCAATGCCACTGGCATGTGCCGTACCGCACCGGACAGTGTATGGGGAGCCCATGGACACCCACGACCTCCGCGCCGAAGGCCCCATGGTGGGCAGCCGCCCGAGCGCCGCCGACCCGCAGACGCCCGCCGGCAAGCCGCCGCGCCCGCCCAAGGCCCGCCGCCCGCCCAAGGCGCCGCGCCCAGGGCGCGGCTGGTTCTTCGGCACCATGGGCTTCCTGGCCAAGTCCGTCATCATCCTGACCGTCGCGATCGGCCTGACCGGCGCCGGCGCGGCCTTCGCGCTGTACCGCTCCGCCGCCGCCGATCTGCCGGATTATCGCTGGCTGGCTGACTACCAGGCGCCGCAGATGAGCCGCATCTATGCCGGCGACAGCCGCCTGATGGCGGAACTGGCCCAGGAACGCCGCGTCTTCGTCCCGATCGAGGCGATTCCGCGCCATGTGCAGCAGGCCTTCATCTCGGCCGAGGACCAGCGCTTCTGGTCGCATTACGGCATCGACCCGATGGGCATCGCGCGGACGATGGTGACCAACCTGGAGCAGCTCGGCTCCGGCCGCCGCATGGCCGGGGCCTCGACCATCACCCAGCAGGTCGCCAAGAACATGCTGGTCGGCAACGACCGCACGCTGATGCGCAAGGTCCGCGAAGCCATCCTGGCGCTGCGGATCGAGCAGGCGATGCCGAAGGCCCGCATCCTCGAGATCTACCTGAACGAGATCTTCCTGGGCCAGCAGGCCTATGGCGTGGCCGCCGCGGCGCAGAACTACTTCAACAAGTCGCTCGATGAGCTGACGGTGGCGGAAGCCGCCTTCCTGGCCGCGCTGCCCAAGGCACCCAACAACTACAACCCCGCCCGCTTCCCCGAGGCCGCGATCGGCAGGCGGAACTGGGTGGTCGACCGCATGATGGATGACGGCGCGCTGCCGGCGGCGGATGCCACCCGCGCCAAGGCCGAGCCGCTGATCCCCCGCCCGCAGCGGCGCCCGGATGTGGTGCCCGTGGGCCAGTACTTCACCGAGGAAGTGCGGCGCGAGCTGATCGCCCGCTTCGGCGCCGACCAGACCACGATGGGCGGCCTCGTGGTCCGCACCTCGCTCGATCCGGTCCTGCAGGAAGGGGCGGAGACGGCGCTCCGCAATGGGCTGCTGGCCTATGACCGCCGGCGTGGCGGCTGGCGCGGCCCGGTGGCGCGCGTCCCGGCCGGTGCGACCGAGTGGCTGCCCGCGCTGCAGGCGCAGCAGCGCCCGCCCGGCGCGCCTGCCGAATGGCGCCTGGCCGTGGCGCTGGACGTTCGCGACCGGGACGCGCGGATGGCCTGGCTGGAGCGGCCGGATGGCGGCACCGCCGCCCAGCCGCGTACCGGCACGCTGCCCTTCGCGGAGGTTTCCGGCTGGGCCCGCCCGGTGCGGGATGGCCGCGTCGGCGGCGCGCCGCGGCGGATGCAGGATGTGCTGGCGCCGGGCGACGTGGTGCTGGTGGAAACCCTGCCCGCCGCCCCGGCCGAGGGCCGCACGCCCGCCCGCCCGGAACGGCTGGCGCTGCGCCAGATGCCGGAAGCCGAGGGCGCCGTGGTGGCGATGGATCCGAATACCGGCCGCGTGCTCGCCATGGTCGGCGGCTGGTCCTTCGAGCGGTCCTGGTTCAACCGCGCCAGCCAGGCGCAGCGCCAGCCCGGCTCCTCCTTCAAGCCCTACGTCTTCCTGGCAGGGCTGGAGGCCGGCATCCCGCCGAACCAGCTTCTGCTGGACGGCCCGGTGGAGGTGATGACGCCGCAGGGCCTGTGGCGCCCCGGCAATTACGGCGGCGGCGCCGCCCAGGGCTGGGTCACCATGCGCAGCGCGCTGGAGCGCAGCCTGAACCTGGTGACCGTGCGCCTGGCCCAGCAGGTCGGCATGCCGGCGGTGGCGGAGGTGGCGTCGCGCTTCGGCGTCATCCCCAATATGCAGCGCGTGCTGGCGATGTCGCTCGGCGCCGGCGAGACGACGGTGCTGCGCCAGGCGGCCGGCTATGCCAGCTTCGTGAATGGCGGGCGGCAGGTGACGCCGACGCTGATCGACAGCGTGCAGGACCGCCAGGGCCGCCTGGTCTGGCGCACCGATGGGCGCGCCTGCACCGCCTGCGACAGCGGCCCGAACGGTGCGCCCCCGGCCCTGACCGAAACCCGCCAGCAGGTGACGGACCCGGTCTCCGCCTTCCAGATGACCAGCATGCTGCAGGGCGTGGTGCAGCGCGGCACCGGCACGCGGGCCGGCGCCGGGCTGGATCGTCCGGTCGCGGGCAAGACCGGCACGACCGACGACTTCAAGGATAACTGGTTCGTCGGCTTCACCCCGGATCTGGTGGTTGCCGTCTGGGTCGGCTTCGACGAGCCGCGCAGCCTGGGCAATGGCGAGACCGGCGGCAGCAATGCGGCGCCGATCTTCCGCGACGTGGTGGCCGCGGCGCTGGGCGACAGCCCAGCCCTGCCCTTCCGCGCGCCGCCCGGCGTGGCACTGGTGCGGCTGCAACTGCCGAATGGCCAGACCATCTTCGAGGCCTTCAAGCCCGGCACCGAGAACAGCGCCCGCCCGCCGGTGGACCCGCTGGCGGCGGAACCCGGCACGGCGGCGGCCAGCGTCGACAGCAACCTGGGCGGCTTGTATTAGCCGCCCTCCCTGGCCGGGCGCCCGCGCTGTCTCGACAGGCGCGCAGGCGGGCACTACTGAACCGCCATGCGCGCCGATGCCGAGAACCTGAAAAGCCAGATCGCGGAGGGCCTCGCCCTGCTCCGCGCCCATCTCAACTGGGATGAGGCGCTGCGGCAGTTGGAGGAACTCAACGCCAAGTCGGAGGACCCGGACCTCTGGGCCAAGGCCGATGCCGCCCAGGCGCTGATGCGCGAGCGCAACCGCCTGGCCGCGCAGATCGAGGGCGTGCAGGCGCTGGAGCGCAATGTGGCGGATGCGCTGGAGCTGATCGAGATGGCGGAGGCCGAGGGCGATGCCGCCATCGCCGATGCCGCCGTCGCCGACCTCAAGACCTACGCCGCCGAGGTGAAGCACCGCGAGACGGAAAGCCTGCTGTCCGGGGAGGCCGACCAGAACGACGCCTATCTGGAAGTGAATGCCGGCGCCGGCGGCACGGAAGCCCAGGACTGGGCCGAGATGCTGCTGCGCATGTACACACGCTGGGCGGAAAAGCGCGGCTACAAGCTGTCCCTGACCGAGCGATCGGATGGCGAGCAGGCCGGCATCAAGTCCGTCACCATCCAGGTCAGCGGCTCCAACGCCTTCGGCTGGCTGAAGACCGAAACCGGCGTGCACCGCCTGGTCCGCATCAGCCCCTTCGATGCCGCGGCACGCCGGCAGACCAGTTTTGCGAGTGTCTATGTCTACCCGGTGATCGACGACCGGATCGAGATCGAGATCAATCCTGCCGACCTGAAGACCGATACCTTCCGCGCCTCGGGCGCCGGCGGGCAGCACGTCAACAAGACCGAATCGGGCGTGCGCTTCACCCATATCCCGACCGGCGTCGTCGCGGCCTCGACCCAGGATCGCAGCCAGCACAAGAACCGCGCCATCGCGATGGAGATGCTGAAGGCCCGGCTCTATGAGCTGGAACTCCGCAAGCGGGAGGCGATCAGCGACGCGGTAGAAGCGGGAAAAACCGATATCGGCTGGGGCCACCAGATCCGCAGCTACGTCCTGCAGCCCTACCAGATGGTGAAGGATTTGCGGACCGGCGTGGAGAAGGGCAATCCGGCCGCGGTGCTGGATGGCGAGATCGACGACTTCATGGCCGCCGCCCTGGCCCAGCGCGTCGGCACCACGCGGTCCGAGGCCAGCGCCAAGGCGGATTGAGCGGAGCGGGATGACGTGAGGTGGACGCACCGAAAGTCCGAATCACGCGACAAGCATAACGATCCGACCCCTGTTCATCGTCCATAAGACTGACCTATAGTCCGATCCGACAACGCCGCGCACAAAGCGGCGAGGAGGGTGGATGATGGCCGCGCAAACCATCGCGCAGAAGATCATCGCCGCGCATTGCGGTCGGGATGCCGTAGCGGTCGGCGAGTACGTCACCGTCACGCCCGACTACACCGCCTGCCAGGAGCTGTTCTGGCCAGGCCACAAGCGCAACCTGGAACGCATCGGCGTGGATCGCATTCCCCGCCCGGACAAGGCGGTGATGGTGATCGACCATTCCACCTCCGCCGCCATGGGATCGCACCACCACGAAACCCACCGCACTTTGCGCGACTGGTGCGCGCAGCAGGGCATCGAGAATTTCTTCGGCCCGGGCCACGGGCTGCGCCACCTGGTGCTGACGGAACGCGGCTTCGCGCGGCCGGGCACGCTGATCTTCTCCGACGAGGGCAACATCGCCACCATCGGCGCGCTGGGCGCGCTGAACCTGCCGATCTCGACGGAGGTGATCGTCGCCATCATCCAGGACGAGAACTGGATCGCCGTGCCGCCGTCGGCCCGCATCACGCTGACCGGGCGGCTCGGCTTCGGCGTGACGGCGCGGGACGTGATCCAGACCATCCTGCGGGACTGCACGGCGGATGGCCGGCTGCTGCAATGCTGCGTGGAATTCGACGGGCCGGGGCTGGACGCGCTGAGCCTGGATGACCGGCAGGCGATCCTCGCCTCGCTGTTCCACTCCGGCGCCTATACCGGGATCATGGAGCCGGATGCGCTGGCGCTGGACTATGTCCGCGCCCGCGATGCCGGACGCCCCTGGCAGGTGGTGCGCGCCGATCCGGGCGCCGCCTACATGACGCGGCTGACCTACGACCTTGGAAGCATCACCCCCATGGTCACGGTGCCGCCGGATGCGCATGGCGCCGTGCCGGTGGCGCAGGCGGCGGGGCTGCGGATCGACCAGGCCACCATCGGGTCCTGCGCCAATGGCCGGCTGGACGACATGCGGGGGGCCGCGCGGCTGCTGCGCGGCCGCCAGGTGGCGCCGCATGTCACGCTGTATGTCACGCCCGGCAGCCGCGGCGTCTATGTCGAGGCGGCGCGGGAGGGGTTGCTGGAAGTGCTGGCGGAGGCCGGGGCCACCATCCTCGCCCCCGGCTGCACCACCTGCTGGGGCTACCAGGGCGTGCTGAACGAGAACGAGGTGCTGATCTCCACCCAGCAGTTCAACTATCACGGCCGCAACGGCGCGCGATCCTCCCGCGTCTATCTCGCAGGTCCTGCGGTGGTCGCGGCCTCCGCCGTGGCGGGGTGCATCACCGATCCGCGCGACATGATGGCGGAGGCCACAGCATGACGCCGCGCGGCCGGGTATGGAAATTCGGCGACGATGTGCATGGCGATGACGGCATCATCGAATTCGCCATCATCCGTGACAGCTTCGGCAAGGAATTCGACGAGGACGCGCTGCGCGCCATGTGCTTCCGGCGGCTGCGCCCCGAATTCCCGGCCGAGGTGAAGCCCGGCGACATCGTCGTCGGCGGGCGCAACTTCGCGCACCACAACCATGTCGAGGTCAGCGTCGCCATGCGCGCTTCCGGCATCGCCGTGGTCGTTGTGGAATCCTGCGACTCAGGCTTCCTGCGCCGCGCGCTGAACCACGGCCTGCCGGTGATGATCTGCCCCGGCATCCACGCCGCCGTGCAGGATGGCGACACGCTGGAAGCTGACCCCGCCACCGGCCGGGTCGCGCTGCCGGATGGGCGCGTCCTGCACGCCAACCCGTTCTCCGAACGCATGGTCCAGATCTGGCACGCGGGTGGCTCGATCCCGCTGCTGGAACGCGAATTCGCGGCACGCCGCGCAAACGACAGGGAAGGAAAACCGGCATGACAACCCGCCGCAACACGCTGCTCACCGCCGCCAGCCTCGCCGCTTCCGGCCTCATCGCCAGGCCGGCGCGGGCGCAGGCGTTTCCCGATCGGCCGGTGCGGCTCGTCGTCGGCTATCCGCCGGGCGGCAACGTCGATTTCACAGCGCGGCTGCTGCAGCCGGCGATGAGCCTGGCGCTCGGGCAGCCGGTGACGGTGGACAACCGCGCAGGCGCGGGCGGCATCGTCGGCACCGACCTGGTCGCGAAGGCGCGGCCGGATGGCTACACCATGCTGCTGACCGGCACCGCGCCCGTCTCCATCTTCCCAGTCGCGATGCAGCACCTGCCCTATGACCCGCTGCGCGACTTCGCGCCGATCGGCATGGCCTATCGCGTGCCGATCGTGATGATGGTGGCGAAGGACATCACCACGCGCACGCTGGTGGAATTCGTCGCACGCGCGAAGGCGACGCCCGGCGGCATGTCCGCGGGCACCGCGGGCATCGGCTCCGGCGCGCATCTGGCGATCGAGCTGTTCAACGCGGGCACCGGCGCGGGGCTGGTGCATGTGCCCTATCGCGGCACCGGCCCGGCGCTGAACGACCTGATCGCCGGCAACATCCCGGTGGTCTTCGACCAGCTTTCCAGCGCCCTGCCGCTGCACATGGATGGCCGCGCGCGCATCATCGGCATCGCCTCCGCCGCCCGGTCGCCGCTGCTGCCGGATGTGCAGACGCTGCGCGAGGCCGGGCTGGTGCAGGCCGAACTCAGCACCACGCTGGGCTTCCTGGCGCCCGCCGGCACGCCGGCCCCCGTGGTGCAGAAGCTGGCCGCGGCGCTGGCCGCCGCGCTGGCGGACCCCATGGTGCGGGACCGGCTGACCAGCCTGGGCGCGACGATCCCGCAAGCTTCCGACATCACGCCCGCCTTCTACGACCGGGTGATCCGCGACGAGCTGGACATCTACCGGGAGGCGGTGCGGCTCGGGAATGTGAAGCTGGAATAGCGGATCATCCCAAATCCGGTGATCGTGACCGATCACCGCCTCAAGCGCCGGCTTGGCTACGCGCCACTTGGCGCGGCGCCCATTCGGGCGCTCGGCCAGCTTCACTGGCCGCAGGTTCCGATCAACGGGATCTGGTCACGCCGCCGCGTTGTCCTCCGCATCGACGCTGACGATCCGCCCATCCTCCATCGCCACCACGCGATCGGCAATGTCGAGGATGCGCGGGTCGTGCGTGACCAGCAGGATCGGCACGCCGCGCGACTTCGCCAGGTGGCGCAGCAGCATCACCACCTCATGCCCGCTGGCCTTGTCGAGCGCCGCGGTCGGCTCGTCCGCCAGCACCAGGCCAGGCTCCGCCGCCAAAGCGCGCGCCACGGAAACGCGCTGGCGCTGGCCGCCGGAAAGCTGCGAGGGCAGTTTTTCCAGATGGTCCTCCAGCCCGACCAGCCCGAGCAGCTCCGCCGCGCGGGCCAAGCGCTGGCCTTCGGACAGGGCCGCATCCTGCTCCAGCGCCATCGCCACATTCTGCCGCGCGGTCAGGAAGCCCAGCAGATTGTGGCTCTGGAAGATGAAGCCGATGTTGCGGCGCAGCCGCACGCGGTCCGCCTCGCTGGCGCCCTTCAGCTCCTGCCCCAGCACGCGGGCGCTGCCATCCTGCATGGCGCGCAGCGCGCCGATCAAGGTCAGCAGCGTGGTCTTGCCGCTGCCGGAGGGGCCGGTCAGCAGCACGATCTCGCCCGGCGCCACCGTCAGGTCCACGTCGCGCAGCACCGCCTTGCGCAGCTCGCCTTCCCCGTAGGCGAAGGTGATGTTCCGCAGCTCGACCGGCGCTTCCATCAGAACATGTCCGCCGGATTGGCATCGCGCAGCTTCCGCATCGCCAGCAGCCCGGCGACCGCGCACATGGTGAAGATCATCGCGAAGACCGTGGTGGCGCGCGGAACATCCATCGCCAGCGGCAGGAAGGTGGCGCCGCCCACCAGATCATACAGCAGGGCGGAGACCAGCAGCCCCGGCACGAAGCCCGTCACCGCCAGGATCAGCGCCGCGCCGAGCACCACCTGCGACAGGTAGAAGTTGGAATAGCCCATCGCCTTCAGCGTCGCATATTCCTTCAGGTGGCCGGCGATGTCGCTGAACAGGATCTGGTAGACGATCACCATGCCGACGACCAATCCCATCAGGCTGCCGAAGGTGAAGATGAAGCCGATCGGCGTCGCTTCCTCCCAATAGGCACGCTCATGGGCGTTGAGCTGCGCCTGGGTCAGCACCATCACATCCGGCGGCAGCAAGTCCCGCAAACGCTGCTGCGTGGCGAGGACATCGGCGCCGGGCCGCAGGCGGATGGCCACCAGGTCGATCGACGTGACCTGCCTTTCCTTCACCACCCGGCGGAAGTTCACGTCGGACAGCACGATGTTGCCGTCCGCGCCGAAGGAGGGTCCGATCTCCACCAGCCCTACCACCTCCATATCCCGGTTGCCGACCTGCACCTCGAACGGCCCGCGCTCCTCCAGCAGCCGCGCCACGGCGCCGAATTCGGGGCGGGACCGGGCATCGAAGGCGATGGTGTCCGCGCGCTTCAGCCGGTCCAGGATCGGCGCGAGCCCCGGAAAATCCAGAACCCCCGCATCGGTATCCACGCCGATCAGCTGGATCGCGCGGCGCGTGCCGTCCTCCGGGTTTCGCCAGGTGGCCTGGGCCAGGTAGATCGGCACGGCGCGCTCGACCTCCGGCAGCGCGAGCGCCTGGTAGGCGCGCACGCGGGGCATCGGTTCGGGGCGGAAGCTCGCCGTGGTCAGCGGGTGCATCAGGAACAGGTCGCCGCGCATCGCGCCGATCAGCGCCGTCGCGCTGTCGAACAGCGCGGCGCGGAAACCGAGCTGCATGAAGACCAGCACGCAGGCGAACATGACGCCGGCGATGGCCGAGGCCAGCCGCGCCTTCTCCGACCACAGCTGCCGCCAGGCGAGGCGCACTGCCAGCAACGCGGAGGCCGCCGGCCCCGGCGCGCGGCGCGGCATGGGGGACGCGCTGGCGCTCATGGCCGGATCGCCACCTGCACCTGCATATTGGACCGCCGCGCCAGCGCCGCCACACCCGCCGGCGCCAGCGTCAGCCGCACCTCCACCGTCCGCGCATCGACGGCGGCCACGGGGTCGGTGCCGGCCTGGGTGGTGCGGCGCACCTGCCAGCCAATCTCGCGCACCGTGGCGGCGAAGCGCTCTGGCTCGCCGGGCACCACCACCTCCGCCGCGGCGCCCGGGCGCAGGCGCGGCAGGTCCGTCTCGAACACCTCCGCCACCACATCCATGGCGGTGAGGTCGGCCATCTCCAGCACGCCGTCATTGCCCACCGCCTCCCCGGCCCGGGTCAGCACGCGCAGCACCGTGCCGGCGATCGGCGCGCGCAGCCGGGCCATGCCGGCCTCGGCGCGGGCGCGGGCCACGGCGGCCTCGGCGGCGGTGAGCTCGGCCTCGGCCAAGGCGAGGTCCTCGGGGCGCGGGCTCAGCAGCGTATCCAGCGCGGCTTCGGCTTCCGCCCGTTCGGCGCGGGCCTGGTTGGCGGCGAAGCGGTTGCGTTCCGCGGTGGCCTCCGCGCCGGCGCCGCTCCGTTGCAGGCGCTCCGCCCGCTCCGCCTCCCGCCGCGCACTGGCCTCGGCGTTGCGGAGTGCCTCGACACGGGCGCGCTGGGCAGCCACTTCGCTGGCGCGGCCGGCGGCGCGGGTGCGGGCCAGGCGGGCGGCGGCCTGGGCCAGCTGGGCCTCCGCCTGCGCCAGCGCCGCGTCCTTCAGCGCGGCATCGTGGAACTCGGCGACCACCTGGCCGGCGGCCACGGCATCGCCCTCCGCCACCAGCAGGCGGGCGATGCGCGCACCCTCCACCCCGCCGGCCGGCGCCAGGCGCAGGATGCGCGATGCCGGCTCCACCCGGCCCAGTGCGCCAACACCGACGGGGCCGGTCGTGGCGGGTGCCGCGGGCGCGGGTTGCGGCGTGCCGGTGCTGCCCAGCATCCACCAGCCCCCCAGGGCCAGGACCAGCAGCAGCACGGCGCCGGTGGCGAGGCGCGTGCGGGTCATGGCGCGGTCTCCAGCAGCCGCTGCAACGCCGTGCGCAGATCAGCCAGCTCGGCCGGGTTCAGGGTGTAGAGGCTGAAGACATGCACCATGAACAGCCCGTCGGTGGCGCACATGATGGCCTGGCCCACGCCTGGCGGCAGCCCGTCCGCCGCGACGGCGGCGCGCATTCCGGCAAACACCGCGCGCACCGGGTCCAGCAGCGCCGGGTCGTGGTGGAAGGCCGCTAGGAAGACCGCCGCGGCACGGTCCTGATGCGCGCAGGCGGCGACCGGTTCATTGAAGGCCCAGGCCAGCATGGCGCGCGCGGCGCGGCCGCGGCCTTCCGGCTGGGCCGCGACGGCGGCGGCGAAATCCACCTCGATCGCTTCCGCCAGCCGGCCGAGCATGGTGCTGAGCAGCACCTCCTTCGACGCGAAATGGTACAGCAGCCCGCCCTTGGAGATGCCGGCATCGCGCGCCGCCGCCTCCAGCGTCAGGGCGTGGACACCGCGCGCCTGCACGATGGCCTCGGCGGCGTCGAGGATGCGGGTGCGGGAATCGGCGTGGGAATCGACCATGGGGTTTAGATGTACCGTCCGGACGGTTTGTCAAAGCGTGCCGGCCAATATCCCGCATCCGGAACATGAATCGGATCGACCCAGGTGGCCTCGCGCGCGGTTCACGCCCCTCAGGAAGGCCGGGCGCCGCCGCCCATGGCGCACAACCCGTACAACCTACCCAAGGTGTTGATGCCTGCCGCACGCCTTGCCACCATGGCACCGATGCGCGCCCCCGATCCCTCCGAGATGACCTTCGCCCGCGGCACCATGCTCGCCTGGGACCCGCCCGCGCCGCGCCCGGGTGCGCCGGCGCTGGTGCTGCTGCATGGCGCGGCCTGCGGCGCCTGGGTTTGGGCGGAGGGCTTCGGCGGGCGGCTGGCGGCGGCCGGCCACGCGGTCTTCGCGCCGGGCTTCACCGGGCGGCGCAACGGCGCCCCCGCCAGCCTTGCCGATTACGCCGCGGATGCCCGCGCCGCCATCCTGTCGCTGCACCGGCGGGTGGTGCTGGTGGGCCATTCGCTCGGCGGGCTGGTGGCGCAGCGCGTGCTGGACGCGCCGGAGGTGGCGGGCATGGCCTTGCTGGCACCGGCCCCGCCGGAGGGGCTGGCCTGGGCGAATTGGCGCCTCGCCATGGCCGACCCGCCGCTGTGGCGTGCCGTGGCGCGGATGACGGAGCCAGGTGGCGCGGCGGGGGAGGCGGCGGTGCTGCGCCGCGCGCTGTTCGGCCCGGCGATGCCGGAGGCACTCGCCCTGCACCACCTCGCCCGCATGGGGTGCGAAAGCCGCGTCGCATTGCTGGAAGCGCAGGCCCCGCAGCCGGTGCCGCCGGCCTGGAGCCTCGGCAAGCCCGCGGTGATCTTCGGCGGCCGGCGGGACCCGCTGGTGCCGCCCGATGCCGTGGTCCGCACCGCCGCCTGGCACGCCGCCCCCTTTGCGCTGCTCGATGGGATGGGCCATGCGATGATGCTCGACATGGGTTGGGACCGGCTGGCGGATCGCCTGGCGGGATGGCTGGAGGAAAGCTTCACGTGACGGAAACGGTACTGGTCACCGGCGGCTCGGGCGGCATCGGCCGCGCCATCGCGCAACGCGCGGCGGAGGCCGGCTGGCGGGTGGTGAACCTCGATCTGCGCCCACCCAAGATCCCGCTGCCTGTGGAAGATTTTTACGCGTGCGACTTCGCCGACCTGGCGCAGACGCGTTCCGTGCTGGCGCGGGTTGCCGAACGCCATGCGCCGACGCGGCTGGTGAACAATGTGGGCGTGGTGAAGCCGGCCTCGCTCGCCGAGACCTCGGTCGAGGATCTGGCGACGGTGATGGAGGTGAACCTCCGCAGCGCCGTGCTCTCGGCACAGGCGCTGCTGCCGGCGATGCGCGCGGCGGGGTTCGGGCGCATCGTCAACATCGCCTCCCGCGCCGCGCTCGGCAAGGAACTGCGCAGCGCCTATGGCGCGTCCAAGGCCGGGTTGATCGGGCTGGCGCGGACCTGGGCGCTGGAACTGGCGGCCGACGGCATCACGGTGAACGCCATCGGCCCGGGGCCGATCGCGACGGAGCTGTTCAAGCGCGCCAACCCGGATAACAGCCCGCGCACCCGCGCGATCATCGAGGGCGTGCCGGTGAAACGCCTTGGCACGCCGGAGGATGTGGCGAATGGCGTGCAGTTCTTCCTCGATGGCCGCAGCGGCTTCGTCACCGGCCAGGTGCTGTATGTGTGCGGCGGGCTGACGGTGGGGCTGGCGCCGGTGTGAACCGGCGCCAGCCTCGCGCTCAGGCCAGCGCCACCCTCTCCCGCCGGCTGCGCAGGAAGTTCCAGACGAAGATCGGCGCGGCGATCGCCACCCCCACCAGCGTCAGCGGCCCGTTCGGCGTGATCGTCATCAGCGCCGCCAGCACCAGGCCGATCTGCGAGCCGATGCCCATATGGGTGAAGGCGTAGCCGGTCAGCCCGATGCCCAGCACCAGCACGCCCAGCGCGCAGGTGATGGTGACGAACAGGAAGCTGCTCAGGGTGAAGTCATCGACCATGATGAGCATGACCGGCGCATAGGCGAAGACGAAGGGCACGGTCGCCTTGGCCGCCCCCAGCCGGAACGCCGTGAGCCCGGTACGGAACGGGTTCGACCCCGCGATGCCCGCCGCCGCATAGGCCGCGACGCACACCGGTGGCGTGAGGTCCGCGAGGATGCCGTAGTACAGGATGAACAGATGCGCGGCCAAAGGCGGCACGCCGAGCTGGATCACGGCCGGCGCCGCGATGGCCGCCAGCACGATGTACAGCGCCGTGGTCGGGATGCCCGCGCCCATCACGATGCAGATCAGCGCCACGAACAGCAGAGTCAGGAACAGGGTCAGCCCGGCCAGGCTGCCGAAGCTCGCCGGCAGGATCTCGAAGATCGGCGCGAACCATTGCGCCGTGCTGGCGGCTGCCTGCGTCACGATGAAGCCGACGCGGAAGCCGGCGCCGGTCAGCGTCACCACGCCCACCACCATGCCGACCGCGGCCGCCGCGGCGCCCACCGCCAGCGCGTAGCGCGCCCCCATGTCCAGCGCGTCCCACAGGTCGCGGAGCGTCAGCCGGTTGCGTGGGTTGATGAAGCCCACGATGACGCAGAGCGTGATGCCGACGAAGGCGGCAAGATACGGCGTGTAGCCATCGACGATGACCCAGACCAGCGCCACCAGCGGAATCACGGTGGGCCAGCCATCGCGCACCGTCGGCCACAGCTTCGGGATCTCCTCCTCCGTCATGCCGCGCAGGCCGAGGCGCTTGGCCTCGAAATGCACCTGCACGAAGACGCCCCAGAAATGCATCGCCGCCGGCACCGCGGCTGCGATCAGCAGCGTGGTCAGCGGGATTTCCAGGAACTCGATCATGACGAAGGCGGCAGCGCCCATGATCGGCGGCGTGATCTGCCCGCCCGCGCTGGCCGCGGCTTCCACGGCGCCCGCGAAATGCGGCTTGTAGCCGATTTTCTTCATGGCCGGGATGGTCAGCGACCCGGTGGTGACGGTGTTGGCGATCGACGACCCGCTGATCGAGCCGAACATGGCCGAGGCCAGCACCGCAACCTTCGCCGGCCCGCCCGGATAGCGCCCGGCGACGACGCTGGCGAGGTCGATGAAGAACTGGCCGAGGCCCATCCGCGTGGCGATCACGCCGAACAGCACGAAGTGGAAGACGAAGGTGGCGACCACCTTGGCGGGGATGCCGAAGATGCCCTCGCCCGTCAGGTACACATGGTTGACGAAGCCGGACCAGTCGGAGCCCGGATGCGCCAGCACGCCGGACAGCAGGTTGCCCCACAGCGCATAGGCGATGAAGACGCAGACGATGATGGGCAGGATCGGCCCCATCGCTCTTCGGGTCGCCTCCAGCACCAGCACCACCATGATGGTGCCCATCACCACGTCGGTCTGGCTGGGGTTGCCGATGCGGAAGGTCAGGTCGTCGAAGATCAGCGGCAGGTACACGGTGGCCGCGATGATCGCGATCGCGAAGATCCAGTCCAGCACCGGCACCCCGCCGATGCGCGGCCCCACGGACATCAGCCCGCCCGGAAACAGCAGGAAGATCAGGCTGAGCACGGCGGCCAGGTGGATCGCCTTGTGCCAATGCTCGGTCAGGATGCCGAAGCCCGCGGTGTAGTAGTGGAAGACGGACAGCGCGACGAGCGCGACCGAGACCAGCTGGGCGGTGAAGCCCTTCAGGTCACGGAAGCGCAGCTCGGTATCCACCTCCTTCTCCAGCCGCGCCGCGGCGTCGAGGTCTAGTTTGTTGGGCGCGGGGTGATGACCGCTCATGTGTCGGGGCCTCGGAATTCGAGAATCAGTCTAAACGCAGCGCCCGGCCCGACGCTTTCGCGTGGGCCGGGCGGGATAGGTTCAGTCGGGGCGCATCAGCGCAGGATGTTGTTCTCGCGATAGTAGCGCTCGGCACCCGGGTGGAACGGCACCACGCCGCGGCCGGTCAGCGCGCCTTCCTTGACGATCTCGCGCCCCTTGGCATGGCCACGGTCGAGCAGGCCGCGGGTGGTGTTCGACCACAGCGCGCGGGTGATGGCATAGACCGTCTCCTCCGGCACCGTATCGCGCACCGCGAGCACGGCGCCGACCGTCAGGGTCGGGATATCGGCTTCCAGACCCTCATAGGCGGTGCGCGGGATGGTGCCGGTGCCGTAGAAGGGCGCGCGCTCGATCACCTTCGCCGCTTCGGCGCCGGTGATCGGCAGGATGCGGCAACCGGCGCGGCTGCAGAATTCGGTGAAGGCGGCGGCGGGGTAGCCGACCACGGTGAAGGTCGCGTCCAGGCCACGATCCTGCATCCGCTCCGTCCCCTGCGCCTGGTTCAGGAATTCGGCGGTGTATTCGCGGCCGGCCCGCAGGCCATTGGCCTCCAGGATCATCTCCGCGCCGATGCGCGCGCCGCTGGCCTGCAGGCCGATGGCGATGCGCTTGCCCTGGAGGTCCGAGAAGCCACGGATGGCGCTGTCGCGGCGCACCACGGCGTGGATGTGTTCCGGAAACAGGTGGGCGACGAAGCGCAGGCGATCGACCTTCGGACGGCCCTCGAACAGGCCGGTGCCGGTGAAGGACCAATGCGCCACGTCGGATTGCGTGAAGCCGGCCTCGGCATTGCCGGACTGGATCAGGTTGACGTTCTGCACGCTGCCCTGGGTGGCCACCGCCACGGCGACCATGCCAGGCACGCCATCGGTCGCGCCGGCCGCGTTGCAGGGCGCGCCAGGGGGGCAGGAGATCGCGTTCGCGATGATGCCGCCGATCGGATAATAGGTGCCGCCGGCCGAGCCGGTGCCGATGCGGAAGAATTGCGGTGCCTGGGCGGAAGCCAGGCTGGGCGCCAGGGCCGCGCCGGCGGCGGCAAGGCCAAGGCCACGCCGCGTCAGAGTGAATTCGTTCATCTTTTTCTGCCTCGTTGAAGTCTGCCAGCCCTCGCACCCTAGGCGGGGATCGGGGGGTGCGACAACACCCCGGCAACGAGGCACCGCCCTCCCTCAGGCCGAGCGTCGTGCCCTTCGCCGGGGGCTGGCTGCCGCCTGCGCCAGCGCGGCGGGCCGGCTGGCATCGGTGGATTGGAAGCGGCGCTTGCCGCCGGCGATATGCGCCTCCCCCGCCGCGCGGGCGGCCTGGGCATCGCCCGCGGCGATGGCGGCCAGGATGGCGGCGTGCTCCGCGTTGCTCTCCCGCATGTTTTCCGGCTCCACCAGCGCGCGGCGGCGGAACAGGTGCAGCTCGTTGCCGAGGTCCTCATACAGCCGCTGGCCACGCGGGCCGCCGCCTTGCAGCAGGGCCGCGTGGAAATCGAGGTTGGCGGCGTAATATTCCGTGGCGGCATCCGCCGCCCAGGCCGCCTCCATCCGCTGCACCAGCGCGCCGAGCTCCGCCAGCTTCCCCGAGGTTGCCGCCCCGGCCAGGCGGGCGCAGGCCAGCCCGGTGAGCGCAGCCCGTAGATCGTAGATCTCCAGCGCCTCCGCCGCGCTGACGCTGCGGACATAGCTGCCCTGGTTGCGGACCGAGACCACCAGGCCGGAGCGTTCCAGCCCGCGCACCGCTTCCCGCACCGGGCCGCGGGAGACGCCGAGGCGCAGCGCAAGCTGCTGTTCATTCAGCCTTTCCCCGGCCGGAAGGGCACCGGACAGGATCATCGCCTCCAGTTCCTGCGACACCAGGGAGGCGAGCGAACGGGTCCGCACGATGTCGAGCGCCGTGGGCGGGGATTCGGGCTGAATCGGGTCTTCCTCCATCCTCGAAAGCTGGCTTCGTCAAGTGCAGGCTGTCAACAGTTTGCCGCAGCCGAGGCCGGTGCTAGACATCGCCTACCCGAAGGAGAAACGCCATGGCCCAGACCGATGCGACGCCCCAGGCGTCCACTGCCCTGTCCCGCTTCACCGTCCTCGACCTGACCCGCGTGCGCTCCGGCCCGACCTGCGTGCGGCAGCTGGCCGATTGGGGCGCCAATGTCATCAAGATCGAGATGCCGGAAGGGCTGGACCAGGGCGACCCGATGGGCGGCCCGCGCATGGGCTCCGACTTCCAGAACCTGCACCGCAACAAGCGCGGCATGACGCTGAACCTGAAGG
>LNFM01006725.1_pt1 | contig 18672 bp, 21 predicted proteins | sample 596031 | NCBI WGS metagenome assembly LNFM01 (sample SAMN04254537, study PRJNA301005) | activated carbon metagenome | isolation source: dual media filters at the Ann Arbor, Michigan drinking water treatment plant | place: USA: Ann Arbor | reverse complement strand
TGGCCGTATCTCTATCTCGTGACGGAGGATGAAGCCTACGTCGTAAACGGTCCAGCGAATTCGGCGGCGGCAAGCGCGTATCGCAACATCTGCAGCGAGCCTGGAACGACAGAGTTGTCACCAGCAAGCGCTGCAAAGGATCGGAAGCTTCTCTGACAGGAGTCATCGTTCGCGCCGATCCGTGCTAGGCTTCAACACGCGTAGGACCTGGCGGAGAGGATTGTGAAGCGACGAGACTTCATCGCACTCCTCGGTGGCGCCGCGGCATTCCAGCCATTCGGCGCGCATGCGCAGCGCCCGCCGCCGCGTCTCCTCTATTCACATATTCGGCCGGCTACCGGCACCAGGTCATACCGCTTTCGAGGGAAATCCTGACGCGGCTTGGCTGCGATTCTGGTGCCTTCGAGGTCACTGCATCGGAAGACACGTCCGAGTTTTCCAGCGATAACCTCGCGCGCTACGCCGCGGTGATGTTCTTCACATCGGGCGAGCTTCCGCTGAGCGACGCGCACAAGAGCGCGCTTCTCGACTTCGTGCGCTCAGGCCGCGGCTTTCTCGGCGTTCATTCGGCAACCGACACGTTCTACAATTGGCCGGACTATCTCGATCTGGTCGGCGGCTATTTCGACGGTCATCCTTGGCACCAGGCCGTGACCATCGATGTCGCCGATCCCGGTGATCCCCTCGTGGCGTTCCTCGGTAATTCGTTTCAAGTCGAGGATGAGATCTACCAGATCAGGGATTTCGATCATCAGGGATCGCGCGTGCTGCTGCGCCTCGATTCCCGCTCGGTGGACCTTGGCAAGACCGGCGTGCATCGACGATCCTATGGCTGGCCTCTCGCCTGGACCCGGCGCTACGGCGAGGGACGCGTGTTCTACTCCGCGCTGGGCCACGAACCATCGGTCTGGCAGGACGCGCGCTACCAGCGAATTCTCAGCAATGCCATCCTGTGGTCGATGCGGGGATGATGGAGGGCGAACGGCCATTCAAAGCCCTGCGCGCTGAACTGAAATTTTCTCGGAATATCAACGTGATTTGGGTCGTCCAGCCGTCCCGAACAAAATATTCCCCTTTTGTTCCTGCCCAAATCAGTTCATTTTATGCCCCGTCTCACCCGGCAAGAGGGGCGCTCGCGATCGTCACGAACGCGCGGTGGGATGCGGTGGACGTGGTGGCCATGATTGACGAGGGTGGCCTGTCGCGGACGGCGAAGTCGTGTGGTTCTGACGCCGCGGTGCTGGCGTCAAGTTTCGCGGGGCAACTCGTGGAGCGACGGTGGCAAGAAAGCCGTTCACCGGGAAGAGCACGAAGTAAACCGTAAACCATTGCGCAGGGAAGGCCGGATGCCTCCGCTGAACCTGTATGCTCGTGTGCGTTTCTTTTGCGCACTTTGCACACGAGACCGCGGGTGCAGCGCGCACCCGGTCTTCCCTGCGCCCTCTCACTTTCTGGGAGGGTGAACGAAGATGTAAAGCTCGGGCTATCAGGCCGCGAGAACGTGAACCTATATCCACGTCATTCCGGGGCGATGCGAAGCATCGAACCCGGAATCTCGAGATTCCGGGTCTGGTCCTTCGGACCATCCCGGAATGACGGTGGCAGCCCGGCCACGCGTGGACTCCCGTAATGTTATAATATAACAATTACCCATGCCTCACGCCCATTCCCACGACCACAATCACCACCACGGCCACGCCCACTCCCATGGCTTGGCGACGCCGCATCCGGCGCAGGCGGCCCCTTGGTCGATTCTGCGCATGACGGTCGCCTCCCGGCTCGGCGCAGCGGCTGCGGTCAGCGCCGCCCTGTGGGCCGTCGTATGGCTGGCGATGAGGTGAGCATGGCCGCGCAGATCCAATTCCAGAACGTCACGCTCGGCTATGACCGGCATCCGGCGGTGCATCACCTCAATGGCGAGGTCGCCACCGGCGCGCTGGTGGCGGTGATCGGCCCGAACGGTGCCGGCAAGTCGACGCTGTTTCGCGGGCTCGCCGGCATCCTGAAACCCCTCTCGGGATCGATCCATCTCGGCGGGCTCGACATCAAGGACATCGCCTATCTGCCGCAGACCGCGGACATCGACCGCAGCTTTCCGATCTCGGTGTTCGATTTCGTCGGCACCGGGCTGTGGCGCAGCGTCGGATTCTTCGGCGGCATGGGGCGCGCGGCACGGGACAAGATCACGCAGGCGCTCGCCGCCGTCGGTCTCAACGGATTTGAAAACCGCAGCATCGGCACGCTGTCCGGCGGCCAGATGCAGCGCATGCTGTTCGCGCGCGTGCTGTTGCAGGACGCGCGGCTGATCGTGCTCGACGAGCCGTTCAACGCCATCGACGCCAAGACCTCGGCCGACCTGCTGGCGCTGGTGAAGCGCTGGCACGGCGAGGGCCGCACCGTGATGGCGGCGCTGCACGACATGGAACTGGTGCGCAACCATTTTCCGGAAACGCTGCTGCTCGCGCGCGGGCCCGTGGCCTGGGGAGCGACCGCCGAGGTGCTGACCGCTGACAATCTGCTGGTCGCGCTGCGGATGTGCGAGGCGTTCGACGACAGCGCGACCGCCTGCGCGGAAGATATGCCGTCGCGAGCCGCCTGATGGTCTACGACGCGCTGATTGCGCCCTTCACCGAATTCGAGTTCATGCGCCGCGCGCTAGCCGCCGTGATCGCGCTGTCGCTCGGGGCTGCGCCGATCGGCGTGTTCCTGATGCTGCGGCGGATGAGCCTGGTCGGCGACGCGATGGCGCACGCGATCCTGCCGGGTGCGGCGATCGGATTCCTGGTCTCCGGCCTCAATCTGTTCGCCATGACGACGGGCGGCTTGATCGCAGGCTTCACGGTGGCGATCCTCGCCGGCGTGGTCGCGCGCACCACCGAATTGAAGGAGGACGCCTCGCTCGCGACCTTCTATCTGGTGTCGCTGGCGCTCGGCGTCACCATCGTTTCCATCAAGGGCACCAATATCGACCTGCTGCACGTGCTGTTCGGCAACATCCTGGCGATGGACGACCAGACGCTGCTGGTGATCGCGTTCAACGCCACCATCACGCTGCTGGTGATGGCGGTGATCTATCGCCCGCTGGTGATCGAATGCGTCGATCCGGTATTCCTGCGCACCGTCTCGCGCACCGGCGCGCCCGCGCATCTGGCGTTCATGGCGCTGGTCGTGATCAATCTCGTCAACGGCTTCCATGCGCTCGGCACGCTGCTCGGGGTCGGGCTGATGATCCTGCCCGCGGGCATCGCACGGTTCTGGTCGCGCGACATCACCAGCATGATCTGTATCGCGGTCACGAGCGCCATCCTGTCGGGTTACGCAGGCCTGGTGCTGTCGTTCCAGACCCGCATCCCCTCCGGGCCTGCGATCATTCTGGTGGCTGCGGGGCTGTATATCCTGTCGCTGCTGTTCGGCCCGGTCAGCGGACTTGTCAGGCAAATGTTCCCCGGCCGTCATCTCGAGGCATGATGATGCGGCGGCTTGGTTTGCTTATCTCTCTGGCATTGATCGCGGTCACGGCTCCGGCCCGCGCGCAGGAGCGCCTCAACGTCGTCGCCAGCTTTTCGATCCTCGGCGATTTCATCCGCAATGTCGGTGGCGACCGCGTCAGCGTCACGACGCTGGTGGGCCCTGACAGCGACGCGCACGTCTACTCGCCGACACCGGCCGACGCCAAGCGAATTGCAGATGCGAAGCTCGTCTTCGTCAACGGGCTCGGCTTTGAGGGCTGGCTGCCGCGGCTGGTAAAATCCGCCGGCGGCAAGGCGACGATCGTCACCGCGACGTCAGGCATCACGCCGCTCAAGTCCGGCTCCGCAGCAGATCCCCACGCCTGGCAATCGGTCGCCAACGCAAAGGCCTATGTGGCCAATATTCGCGACGCGCTGGCGGCGGCCGATCCCGCCAATGCCGAAGCCTTCAAGGCCAATGCGAACCGCTACCTGACGGATCTCGACGCGCTCGACCGCGAGGTCCGCGCGGCCGTCGCGCAAATTCCGGAGGACCGCCGCAAGGTGATCTCGACCCACGGCGCGTTCGGCTATTTCGCGGCCGCCTATGGCGTCGCATTCATCGCGCCGGTGGGCGTCTCGACCGAGTCCGAGGCCAGCGCCCGCGATGTGGCCCGGATCATTACCCAGATCAGGACCTCCAAAATACCGGCGGTATTCCTGGAAAATATCAGCGACCCCCGCCTGATCCGTCGAATCTCGGCCGAGACCGGCGCGAGGGTCGGCGGAACGCTGTATTCGGACAGTCTGACCGGCGAAAAGGGCGATTCTCCCACTTACATTGCCATGGTCAGGCACAATATAAAGGCCCTGACCAGCGCGCTGAGCCAATAGGCAGGGGCCTCCCTGCCTGCCGGCGCGCCCCTTAAATTCCGCTCCGGAGCGACTATGCCTGAAGATTCGTCCCAAAAAATTCCAGTGACCGTGCTGACGGGCTATCTCGGCGCCGGCAAGACCACGCTGCTCAACCGGATCCTGTCGGAAAACCACGGCAAGAAGTACGCCGTCATCGTCAACGAATTCGGCGAGATCGGCATCGACAACGACCTCATCATCGGCGCCGATGAAGAAGTGTTCGAGATGAACAATGGCTGCGTCTGCTGTACCGTGCGCGGCGACCTCGTGCGCATTATGGAAGGGCTGATGAAGCGCAAGGGCAAGTTCGACGCCATCATCGTCGAGACCACCGGTCTGGCCGACCCGGCGCCCGTGGCGCAGACCTTCTTCGTCGACGAAGACGTCCAAAAGAACGCCCGCCTCGACGCGGTGGTGACGGTTGCCGACGCCAAATGGCTGAGCGATCGTCTGAAGGATGCGCCGGAAGCCAAGAACCAGATCGCCTTTGCCGACGTCATCGTGCTGAACAAGACCGACCTCGTCTCCAAGGCCGAGCTCGCCGAAGTCGAGGCCCGGATCCGCGGCATCAACCCGTACGCAAAACTGCACCGCACCGAACGCTGCAACGTCGCGCTCTCGGATGTGCTGGAACGCGGCGCGTTCGATCTGGATCGGATCCTCGAGATCGAGCCGGAATTCCTCGACGCCGGCGACGGCCACGATCATCACCATGACCACGGCCATGACCATCATCACCACGATCACGGTCACAGCCATGGCGGGCTGAAGCATTATCACGACGAGGATATGCAATCGCTGTCGCTGCGCTCGGACAAGCCGCTCGACCCCAGCATATTCATGCCGTGGCTGCAGAACCTCGTTGCCACCGAGGGGCAGAAGATCCTGCGCTCGAAAGGCATCCTGTCCTTCACCGACGATGACGACCGCTACGTGTTCCAGGGCGTCCACATGATGCTGGAAGGCGATCATCAGCGAAAGTGGAAGGAGGGCGAGCCGCGCGAAAGCCGCGTCGTCTTCATCGGCCGCGAATTGCCGGAGCAGATGATCCGCGACGGCTTTGAAAGCTGTATCGTCACGTGATGAAAGAGTTTGATCCGGGCGAAATGCCCTCCATCGCTTCCCTCACCGACCGGGTGCGGCCGTTGTCTGTCGGCATGCCCGCAACCTCGCTGCATTTCCTCGGCGACACGGCCGTCTTCATCGGGGCCGAGGAAAACGCGGCGCTGGTCAACGAGGCAGGCGAGGTAACGACAATCGCCTTCCACGGCGGTGCCATCCTGTGCGCGGCGTCGGACGGCAAACGCGTCGTCACCGGCGGCGACGACGGCAAGCTCACAGCGCTCGATGCCAAGGGCACGGTGACCGTGCTCGCCACCGATGCAAAGCGGCGCTGGATCGACAATGTCGCGCTGCATCCCGATGGCGCGGTGGCGTGGTCGGCCGGCAAGACCGCGTTTGTCCAAAGCGGCAAGGGTGAAGTGAAAACCTTCGACATGCCGTCGACCGTCGGCGGGTTGGCGTTTGCGCCGAAGGGCCTGCGGGTGGCCGTTGCACATTACAATGGCGTGACGCTGTGGTTTCCCAACATGGCCGCGAATCCGGAATTTCTGGAATGGGCGGGCTCGCATCTCGCCGTCACCTTCAGCCCGGACAACAAATTCCTGGTCACCGCGATGCACGAGCCGGCGATGCACGGCTGGCGGCTTGCGGACAACCGCCACATGCGGATGAGCGGCTATCCCGGCCGCGTCCGTTCGATGTCGTGGAGCGCGGGCGGCAAGGGTCTCGCCACGTCAGGCGCCGATACCGTGATCATCTGGCCGTTCACCAGCAAGGACGGGCCGATGGGCAAGGAGCCCGCGATGCTGGCGCCGCTGCAGGCGCGCGTCTCCGCGGTGGCCTGTCATCCGAAGCAGGACATCATGGCTGCCGGCTACAGCGACGGCACCATACTGGTGGTGCGGCTGGAAGACGGCGCCGAAATCCTGGTGCGACGGAATGGCGGCGGCGCGGTGTCTGCGCTCGCCTGGAACGCCAAGGGGACGCAGCTCGCCTTCGGCACCGAAGAGGGTGACGCGGGGATCATGGAACTGTAAGAGATCGCCTGATCCAGCCGGGGCGGGGCGATGCGTTTTCTGACAACCTTCCAGTTACTCGATTTCATCGACACGCTGGTCAGCCTGACCACGGCCTTCGTGCTCGGCACCTTGATCGGCGCCGAGCGGCAGTACCGGCAACGCACGGCCGGCCTGCGCACCAACGTATTGGTGGCGCTCGGCGCCGCGGCCTTCGTCGATCTCGCGATGCATCTGACCGGCGCCGATGGCTCCGTGCGCGTGATCGCCTATGTCGTGTCGGGAATCGGCTTCCTCGGGGCCGGCGTGATCATGAAGCAGGGGCTGGACGTGCGCGGCCTCAACACCGCGGCGACGCTGTGGGCATCGGCTGCGGTCGGGTCCTGCGCCGGCGCCGACATGGTCGCGCAAGCCGTGGCGCTGACCGTGTTCGTGCTGGCCGGCAACACCCTGCTGCGTCCGCTGGTGAACGCCATCAACCGCATTCCGCTCGACGAGAAGGCGCTGGAAGCGACCTATTACTTCAAGCTCGCGGTCACCACCGAGGCGCTGCCCGACTTGCGCGACCAACTGGTCGAGAGGCTGGAAAACGCAAACTATCCGGTCGCAGGTATCGAGGTGGTCGAGACCGGCGACGACTTGCTGGAAATCGTGGCCAAGCTGGTCGCGACCGCCGTCGATCCGAACGAATTGAACGCGGTCGTCAGCGACCTGCAGCGCCAGCCCGGTGTGCGCCATGCGACCTGGGTGGTGAGCACTGCGGACTAGCCCCGCGCGCGTGCGACGATTTCGCCCTCCCGGCGCGGCGGGGCATGGAACCAGGCGCCTCAAAAATCGTTGATACCGCGAAAAAACTTGTGGGTGAACGTCATGGCGTCGGACAACAGGAAGCACAGCTTTCAAGGGGAGTACGCGTTCGCGGCCATGCTGCTGGCGGCGGGCCTGGCGATCACTGCGCTTTCGGTCGTGCAGATCAGGGCCGGCGATCCGCCGCAACTCGCGCAGGCGACCCCGCCGCTACAATCGACGCCGGGCGCGGAATCCAGGCCGTCCGCGCCGGCCGATCCTGTGACGACGGGCACAAGGCCGTCCGACGTTCCCCCGGAGCCTGCCCGCCCGGACGCCGACGCCCAGAAAGCCGGCGCCCAGCCGGCGCTGCCACCGGCACCGGCGGAGAAGACTGCGCCTCCGATCCCTGATCGGCAATCGCCGATCAAGGAGCGATAAGCCAACTGTCGGCCCTTCCACACGCGCCATTGCAAATTCGTGGGCAAGGGCGAGGCGGGGGCGCTCATGACTGCGCACTGCTCTGCAGCAATTGCGCACGATCAGCCGGTATCAATTGGTACAAGGCCGTAACGGCGCAGCCTCCGAACGCCTTGTGCTGGTCCCCAACAAGCGGTTAGGCTTGCGGCAACAACAGCCGGACGCAAACCGGATACAGGGGGAAACCATGAAACGCAGGACATTCCTCGGCGGCGCCATGGCCGTCGTGGTGGTTGGACAGGGTTCACGCGCACTGGCGCAGCAGCCGCCGATCAGGATCGGCATGTCGATGCCGCAGACCGGCGGGCTTGCCGGCGGCGGCAAGGCTTCGCTGCTCGGGATCGAAATCTGGCGCGACGATATCAACGCCAAAGGTGGGTTGCTCGGCCGCAAGGTCGAACTGGTCGTCTATGACGACAAGTCGAGCGCCTCGGAGACGCCGGCGATCTACGCCAAGCTGGTCGACGTCGACAAGGTCGATCTGTTGTTCGCGCCTTACGCGACCGTGCCGACCGCGCCCATCATGCCGTTCGTCAAGCAGCGCGGCCTGCTGCTGATGGGGAATTTCTCGTTCCAGGTGAACAGCAAGGTCGGCCACGACATGTGGTTCAACAACGCGCCGTGGGGGCCGGCCGACAGCTGGGCTTCCTCGTTCCTCGATCTGGCCCAGAAAGCCGGCGGCAAGAGCATGGCGTTGCTGTCGGCGGACCAGGAATTCGCCCAGAACCTTGCATTGACCGCCAGGGACGTCGCCAAGAGGCGCAACATCCCGATCGTGTTCGATCAGGTCTATCCGCCGAACACGGTGGAGTTCTCGTCCATCATCCGCGCGCTCAACGCCGCCAAGCCGGACATCGTCTATGTCGCGTCCTACCCGCCGGATTCGGCCGGCATCCTGCGCGCGGTCAACGAGATCGGCGTCGGCGACAACGTCAAGATTTTCGGCGGCGGGATGGTCGGCCTGCAATTCGCAGCCGTGATGTCGAACCTGGGCTCGCTGCTCAACGGCGTCGTCAACTACAATACCTGGCTGCCGGAAAAGAGCATGTATTTCGACGGCACCAAGGCGTTTTTCGATACCTACACCAAGCGCGCCGTCGAGGCCAAGGTCGATCCGCTCGGCTATTATCTGGCACCGTTCGGCTACGCGATGGGCCAGATGATCGAAGCGGCTGTCGGCGCCACCAAGTCGCTGGACCAGAAGGGGCTCGCCAAGTATCTGCGCGAGAACGAGCACAAGACCATCGTCGGCTCGATCGCCTTCGCCGCCGATGGCGAACGCAAGGAAAGCGCGACGCTGCAGGCGCAATTCCGCGGCGTAAAGGACAAGGACATCGAACAGTTCCGCTCCTCCGGCAGGCAGGTGATCCTGTTCCCGGACAAACTGAAGACTGGAGATCTCATCAGTCCCTTCGAGGCTGCTCGCAAGTAGAGCGGGCCAGAGGGATATCGAGGGGGATCCGACGTGTTTTCGATGGACCTGCTGCTCGGCGCGGTCGTGCTCGGGGTGCTGCTCGGCTGCTTCTATGCGGCCGTCAGCGTCGGCCTGTCCGTTTCGTTCGGACTGCTCGACGTGCCCCACGTCGCGCATCCCGCATTCCTGGTGCTCGCCTCCTACGGCGTCTACCTGCTCAACGACAGCTACGACATCGACCCGTTGCTCGCTGGGCTCGCCATCACGCCGCTGTTCTTCGTGTTCGGCCTGCTCACCTATCGCGTCTACTACGAGACCTTCGAGCGGCGCGGCAGCGACGCCGGCGTCCGCGGCATCGCGTTTTTCTTCGGCATCGCCTTCATCATCGAAGTGCTGATCATCCTTCAATTCGGCGTCGACCAGCGCTCGGTGACGGCGAGCTATATCGGTAAGTCCTGGCGGTTCGGCGATTTTCGGATACCGATACGGCAACTGGTTGCGTTTGCGGTCGCGCTGGGGCTCACGGTGCTGCTTGCGGTGTACCTGTCGAAAACATTCATGGGCCGCGCGATCCGCGCAGTGGCGCAGGACGAGGAAGCGCTGCGGCTGATGGGCGCCAACCCGGTCCGCATCAAGCAGTTCGCCTTCGGCATCGCCACCGCCGTGCTCGGGATCGCTGGCGCGCTCCTGATCATCGTGGCGCCGGTCGAGCCGACGCTCGACCGCGCCTATATCGGGCGGACATTCTGCGTCGTCGTCATGGCCGGGCTCGGCAGCATCAGCGGCACGCTGATTGCCGCCATCATCCTCGGCGTCGCCGAAACCATCGTGCTAACCATGTTCGGCGCGTCCTGGGCGCCGGCGATCTCGTTCGGGATGCTGCTCGCCGTGCTCGCCGTACGGCCGCAAGGTCTGCTCGGCCGATGACAAAACGTCGCAACAACATCGCGTTCTGGGCCGGCGTGGCGATCTTTCTCGTCGCCGTCCTGTCGATGACGCAGATCGTCCGCAACGAATATCCGTTCTTCGCCGGCTACGTGATCCTGCAGTTCATCGCGCTCGCGGTCGCCTGGACCATTCTCGGCGGCTATGCCGGCTACGTCAATTTCGGCACCAACGCCTTTTTCGGCGTCGGGGTCTACACGGCAGTCGCGCTGTTCAAGGCGACCGGGGCGCCGCTCGTGGTGCAGATCGGAGTAGCCGCGATCGTCGGCATGCTGCTCGGCTTCGGGGTCGGCCTCCTGACCCTGCGGATGCGCGGGATATTCTTCTCGATCGCGACCATTGCACTTGCGATCATCATCGAAACTTTCGTGATGAACTGGCGGTTCGTCGGCGGCGCGGCCGGCATCCAGTTGCAGCGACCACCGGTGACGGCACCGTTCGACAGCTATGTGAAGATGCTGTTTTTCGTCCAGGCGGTGCTGGTCGTCATCGCCGTTGCTATCGCACGCTACATCCAGAATTCCCGGATCGGCCGCGGCCTGCAGGCGCTGCGGGATGACGAGCTCGCCGCCGAATGCACGGGCGTGCCAACCTTGAAGCTCAAACTGGTCGCCTGCATGATATCGGGCGCGCTGATGGCGGCGGCCGGTGCGCCCGCTGCGATGTACCTGCAATACGCCGATCCGTCCTCGGCTTTCAATCTCACTTACTCGGTTTCGGCGCTGGCCATGTCGCTGATCGGCGGAACGGCGCACTGGATCGGTCCGGTGCTCGGCGCGATCCTGCTCGGCTCGACGCAGCAGTTCCTGGCCGTGACCATCTCGTCCGAGATCAACGTGCTGGTGCTCGGCATCATGCTGGTGCTGTTCGTGGTCGGTGCGCCCAAGGGTATCATCGGGCTGTTGCGTCCGCGTTATCGTCTGCGCGCCGGAGGCAAGCATGACAAATGATGCTGCGACCGACCCGCCCCTGCTGAAGGTCGACGCGATCACAAAGACCTTTGGCGGCTTTACCGCGCTCGACAATATCAGTGTCGATATAAGAAAAGGGGAACGGTTCGGCCTGATCGGCCCGAACGGTTCAGGAAAGACGACGCTGATCAACTGCATATCCGGCGCGCTGCGACCGCAGGCCGGCAACGTGATTTTCTGCGGCGAGAACATCAACGAACTGCCGCCGCATCTGCGTGCGCGCCGTGGCATTGCGCGCAGCTTCCAGATTCCGCGGCCGTTCAAGAGCATGACGGTGCTGGAAAACCTCATGGTCGGGCTCGACTTCGCCAAGGTCGATTCGGGCCAGCCGGAGGAAGAAGTCGCGCGGTCGATCCTGACGCGGATGGGGCTGGCATCGAAGGCCGACGCGCCGAGCGACACGCTGAGCCAGGTCGAGTTGCGCAAGATGGAACTCGCCCGCGCGATGGCGGTGCGCCCAAAGCTTTTGATTTCCGATGAGGCAATGGCGGGCCTCTCCTCTTCCGAGGTCGACGAGGTGCTGGATCTCCTGATCAGCCTCGGCGAAGAGGACATCACCATCATCATGATCGAACACATCATGCAGGCCGTGATGCGCTTCTCGGAGCGGGTGATGTGCCTCGACGCCGGCAAGATCATCGCCATCGGCGCGCCAAACGAAGTGATGGGCAACAAGCGGGTACAGGAGGCCTATCTTGGCACTTAGCCTTGCCATAGAGGGCCTCGATGCCGGCTACGGCGCCGTCAAGGCGCTGCGCGGCGTCACGCTCCATGTCGAGGCCGGCGAGACCGTGGCGCTGCTCGGCACCAACGGCAACGGCAAGAGCACGCTGATGAAATGCGTCATGGGCCTGGTCCGTCCGGATCGCGGTCGGCTCTCGCTTTCGATCGACGGCCAGACGCACGATCTGACAAAGCTCTCGCCCGAGGCGATCGTCGACCTCGGCGTGGCGCTGGTGCCGGAGGGGCGGCGGCTGTTCCCCAAGCTGACGGTGGCGGAGAACCTGATGCTCGGGGCTTTCCGGAAAGCCGCCCGCTCGACGATCGATGGTAACCTCGCGCTCGTCTTCGAGACCTTTCCGGTGCTGAAGGAGCGCCGTGCCCAGCTCGCCGGTACCATGTCGGGCGGACAGCAGCAGATGCTGGCGATCGCGCGCGCGCTGATGTCGTCGCCGCGGCTGTTGCTGATCGACGAGCCGTCCGTCGGACTGTCGCCGCTTCTGGTGTCGCAGACCATTTCCAAGATCGGCGAACTCAAGCAGCGCGTCGGCCTGACGGTTCTGATGGCAGAGCAGAATTTCAACCAGGCGATCCGGATCGCCGATCGCGGCTACATCATCGTCCACGGCGAGATCGCGGTTGCCGCGCGCTCGGTCGACGAGTTGAAGGCCAACGACATCGTCAAGCGGCTCTATCTTGGCGGTGTCGCCTGACGAATATGACGGCATCGTGTACCCTGGTCCGATGCGGTTTCGATGTTTTTTTATCGTGTGCCGATTTTACAGCCTCGCCTGTTGCACTCCGTTGTTCCATAGTCCCGCGACCGTGCCAGGCGAAGAACATATGAAGGGGCAGACATGAAGATCGACGACGTCAGGCGTACCGCCTATTCGATGCCGCTGACCAACCCGTCGTTTCCGCGGGGACCGTATCGCTTCTTCAACCGCGAGTATTTCATCATCACCTACCGCACCGATCCCGATGTGCTCGCCGCCGTGGTGCCGGAGCCGCTGGAAGTCGCCGAGCCGATCGTGAAGTACGAATTCATCCGCATGCCCGACTCCACGGGCTTTGGCGATTACACCGAGACCGGTCAGGTGATCCCGGTCCGCTTCAAGGGCGAGGAGGGCGTTTACGTCCACTCGATGTATCTGGACGATGAGGGGCCGATCGCCGGGGGCCGCGAGTTGTGGGGATTTCCCAAGAAGCTGGCGTCGCCGAAAATCGTTGTCGAAAGCGATGTTCTGGTCGGCACGCTGCATTACGGCTCGGTGCTCTGCGCCTCGGCCACGATGGGCTACAAGCACCGGGCGATCGATCACGACGCGGTACTGAAATCAATGAAGGCGCCAAACTTCATGCTCAAGATCATTCCGCATGTCGACGGCAGCCCAAGGATCTGCGAGCTGGTGCGCTATTGTCTTGAGGATATCACCCTGAAGGAAGCCTGGTCCGGCCCGGCGGCGCTCGGCCTGTTTCCGCACGCGCTCGCCGACGTGGCGCGGCTGCCGGTGCGCGAGGTGGTGTCCGCGCTGCATTGCAAGGCGGACCTGACGCTGGGCCTGGGGACGGTTTCGTTCGATTATATGGCGAAGTGAGCTTTCACAAATCGCATTGACAAACATATGGGGATATCCCCATACTATTATTCGTGAAGATCAAGCGGCCCGCGCAGAAGCCCTGCATTTTTATCGGCTCGAGTTTGAAAGACCTGAGGCGCTTCCCCGCCAAGGCGAGGAACCGTGTCGGCTTCGCCTTGAATGCGGTGCAGGAGGGTGGCGAACCGGTAGCAGCGAAAGCGCTAAGAGGATTTGGCGGCCGTACGGTACTGGAGCTGGTCGAGGATTTCGACAGCGATACGTATCGGGCCGTTTATACGGTAAGGTTTGCTGGCGTTGTGTACGTGCTTCATGCCTTCCAGAAGAAGGCGAAGAAAGGCATGGCCACGCCACAGCAGGACATCGAATTGATCAAATCGAGGCTGCGCGATGCCGAATTGCATTATCGCGCCCGCATCGACAAAGGGGATGGCAAATGACGAAGCGCAAGATCGAGGCTCAGGAGAGCAGCGGCAATGTGTTCGCCGATCTAGGCCTGCCCGATTCAGAGGATCGTCTGCTGAAAGCTGGCATCGTTGCCGAACTGCACCGACTTATCAAGGAACGCGAACTGACCCAGGTGAAAGCTGCAAAGCTTGTGGGTATTTCCCAGCCCGATCTCTCGCACCTTTTGCGTGGTGACTTCGACGATTATTCCGCCGAGCGGTTGATGAAGATGCTCACGGCGTTTGAGCAGGACATAGAGATCATCGTGAAGCCGCATCGCAAGGCTGGGCAGCGCGGCCGCATTACCTTCAAACGTTTTGCCGCGTAAGCGTTCTCGGTCCTCCGGATCGGGCGAGCGCTCACTGCGCGCCCTTGAGCTTGCACGACGTCGAGCAGGTGGTGACCACGCCGCGTTCGCAGGAGATGCATACCGCGACGCACTGCTTCATGTCCTTGGGATTGTATGGGCTGTAGAGCTTCCGGGCGCAGTTCTCTACCGAGCCCGTGACGTCGCTATTGCTCTCAGGCGTGCACGAAGCCAGTGCAGCGGCCGACAGGACAATGGCAATGATGACGCGCATGTTGGGTGGCTCTACCGGGGCGCCGTGGTCTGGGAAGCAGCGACGGCCCTCGGCTCTCGCAGGAATTTACCGCTCAGGATCGCGCGATTGCCTTAAGCGAGCGTTACAGCAAGCGTGTTCCCGGTGCGTACTTTTACGCTCCGGGAACGGCGCATGTCCGGCGATGTGCGCTGCACACCGCGGTCGGTGCCGGGTTCCCTACCGCACCAGTACGTTCCTGAACTGCCAAGGATCCGACGTGTCGATATCCTCCGGGAACAGGCCCGGCCGGTCGGTGAGCGGCGTCCAGTCGGTGTAAAAACCCTTCACCGGGCCGAGATAGGGCATCTGGATTTCCAGCAGACGATCGAAATCCATCTCGTCGGCTTCGACGATGCCTTCGTTCGGGTTTTCCAGCGCCCACACCATGCCACCGAGCACGGCGGAGGTCACCTGCAGGCCAGTGGCGTTCTGATAGGGCGCGAGTTTACGGGTCTCTTCGATGGAGAGCTGCGAACCGAACCAGTAGGCATTGTTGTCATGGCCGAACAGCAGCACGCCGAGTTCGTCGATGCCATCGACGATTTCGTTCTCATCGAGGATGTGGTGCTTCTCCTGCATCTTCGCGGCGCGGCCGAACATTTCATGCAGCGACAGCACGGCATCGTCAGCCGGATGATAGGCATAATGGCAGGTCGGCCGATAGATTGCCGTGCCCGACGCGTCTCGCACCGTGAAGTAATCGGAGATCGAGATCGATTCGTTGTGGGTGACGAGGAAGCCATACTGCGCGCCGCGGGTAGGGCACCAGGTGCGCACGCGGGTGTTGGCGCCGGGCTGCATCAGATAGATGGCGGCGCCGCAGCCGGCTTCGTGGGTACGCGCATTTTCGGGCATCCATTTTTCATGGGTACCCCAACCGAGTTCGGACGGCTGTACGCCTTCCGACAGGAAACCTTCCACCGACCAGGTGTTGACGAAGACGTCAGGCTCTTTCGGCTTCTTGGAGCGCTGGGTGTCGCGTTCGGCGATGTGGATGCCCTTGATACCGGCCTGCCGCATCAAGTCCGCCCATTCGGCTTTGGTTTTCGGCCTGGGGGCATTGAGCTTCAGATCAGCGGCGACATTGAGTAGCGCCTGCTTGACGAAAAACGAGACCATGCCGGGATTGGCGCCACAGCACGAGACGGCCGTCGTCGAGCCCGAGGGACGCGCCTTCTTGGCGGCCAGCGTCACTTCGCGAAGGGCGTAGTTGGAGCGCGCTTCCGGGCCTTTCGAAGAATCGAAATAGAAGCCGAGCCAAGGCTCGTTGACGGTGTCGATATAAAGCGCGCCGAGTTCGTTGCAGAGTTCCATGATGTCGGTAGAGCCGGTATCGACCGAGAGATTGACGCAAAAACCCTGGCCGCCGCCTTCAGTGAGCAGCGGGGTCAGCAATTCGCGATAATTGTCCCTGGTCACGCCTTGCTGGATGAATCTTACATTGTGCTTCTCGCAATGTGCCCTGCGGCCCTCGTCCTTGGGATCGATCACGGTGATGCGCGACTTGTCGTAATCGAGATGCCGCTCGATCATCGGCAACGTGCCTTTGCCGATGGAGCCGAAGCCGATCATGACGATGGGGCCGGAAATTTTCCCATGGATTTGCGAGGGCGGGCTCATCGGCGGGTCTCCGAAATAGTGTCTGTATGGAATGGTGGATCAGTCGGTGCGGCGCTTGGCGGTCACTTCGATTTCGATCTTCATCTCGGGCTTGTAGAGGCCTGCGACGACAAGAAGGGTTGTGGCCGGTCGGATCTCGCCGAAGACCTCGCCGCAGACCGCGAAGAACGCGTCCGCATCCGCGAGGTCGGTGATGTAGTAGGTCGCGCGGACGATGTCGGCCATCGCGAAGCCGCCCTCCCTGAGGGCGGCCTCGATGGTCCTAAAGCAGTTGCGTGCCTGGTTTGTGACATCGGCCGGGATGACCATGGTCGCGTAGTCGTAGCCGGTGGTGCCGGCGACGAACGCGAAATCGCCGTCGATGACGGCGCGGCTGTATCCGGCGGCTTTCTCGAACGGCGAGCCGGTAGAAATCAGGCGGCGGGGCATTCCGAACCTCGATCTCCTGGAGTGATCTTGGGATGATCCGGGGGATGACGCGGTTTAAGGGCTTTTCGCCTGGCCGCGCAACCCTCCAAACACGCCGCCGGCGCACGTGATTACGTGCGATCGGGGCGCGTCTGTCGGGATCGCCTCATGCCACGCGGGGCACGAGCAGCGCCTTCCGGGCCCGCCCTGCCTTTGCTTTCGGCAGCGCTGCGCCCGTGGCAGAGACCATGCCCCAGGCGCCATCGAGCGCGCCCTCGCGCAGCTCCAGGCCGAGCAGCCGGTCGAGTTCGAACGGGCCGGGCAGCGACAGTTCGCCGGTCCTGGCGGCAGAGAAGCCGAAGCGGGCGTAATAGGGCGCATCGCCGAGCAGGATTACCGCGCGATGGCCACGCGCCTTCGCCGCCGCGAGCGCATGGTCCATCAACGCGGCCCCGACGCCGAGCTTGCGGGAGGAATCCTCCACCGCCAGCGGGCCGAGCATGAGCGCCGGGATGCCCCCGGCGCTGACGTGCCACAACCGCACGGTGCCCACGAGCTGGCCCTGGCGCACGGCCGACAAGGCGAGGCCTTCGGCGGGCGCGCGTCCGTCGCGCAGGCGCTGGCAGGTGCGCGTATGGCGGCTTGCGCCAAAGCAGGCATCCAGCAGCGCTTCGCGCGCAGCGACGTCCGAGGCTCGTTCCGCACGGATCGCGAACGGAGCGGCATCGGAGAGGAGGGCAACAGTGGTCTTCCGCAAAGCAGTCATGGCACGTCAGTCCTCGCTCGCAACGGCCGTGAAGCCGCAGAGCGTTGTCAGAAAATCGGCAAATGAGGGTGTGGGAGCCGGCGCACCGGCTCCCGTTATTCAAGCCTCAAACGAGGCTGTTCAGATGTGGTAGGTCCGCAGCGGCGGGATGCCGTTGAACGCCACCGACGAGTAAGTCGACGTATACGCGCCGGTGCCTTCGATCAGCAGCTTGTCGCCGATCTCGAGCGTCACCGGAAGCGGGTACGGCAGCTTCTCGTACAGCACGTCGGCGCTATCGCAGGTCGGGCCAGCGAGCACGCACGGCGTCATGTCCGCACCGTCATGCGGGGTGCGGATGGCGTAGCGGATCGACTCGTCCATCGTCTCGGCGAGACCGCCGAACTTGCCGATGTCGAGATACACCCAGCGCACCTCGTCCTCGTCGCTCTTCCTGGAGATCAGGACGACTTCGGTCTCGATGATGCCGGCATTTCCGACCATGCCGCGGCCCGGCTCGATGATCGTTTCCGGGATCTGGTTGCCGAAATGCTTGCGCAGCGCACGGAAGATCGACCGGCCGTACTGCACGACCGGAGGAACGTCCTTGAGGTACCTGGTCGGGAAGCCGCCGCCCATGTTGACCATGGACAGGCTGATCCCACGCTCGGCGCAGTCACGGAACACCGTCGAGGCCATCGACAGGGCACGATCCCACGCCTTCACCTTGCGCTGCTGCGAGCCGACATGGAACGAGATGCCGCACGGCTCTAGTCCCAGACGCTTGGCGAGGTCGAGCACCTCCACCGCCATCTCCGGATCGCAGCCGAACTTGCGCGACAGCGGCCACTCGGCGCCTGCGCAATCATAGAGAATGCGGCAGAACACCTTGGCGCCGGGAGCGGCACGGGCGATCTTTTCGACTTCGGCGGCGCAGTCGACCGCGAACAGGCGAATCCCGAGCGCGAAGGCACGCGCGATATCGCGCTCCTTCTTGATCGTGTTGCCATAGGAGATGCGGTCCGGCGTCGCACCGGCAGCCAGCGCCATTTCGATCTCGGCGACGGTCGCGGTGTCGAAGCACGAGCCCATCGAGGCCAGCAGCGACAGCACTTCGGGCGAAGGATTAGCCTTCACCGCGTAGAACACGCGGCTGTCCGGCAAGGCCTTTGCGAAGGTCTGGTAGTTGTCGCGCACGACTTCGAGGTCGACGACGAGGCACGGCTCGGTGTCCTGTCCCTCGCTGCGACGGTTGCGCAGGAATTCCTGAATACGTTCGGTCATAGCCCCCTCCAAACGGCCCAGCGACGGGATCCGTTCAAATGTAATTCTCGGACATGGGTGCTTTGGCGTTGCCGCACGATGGAGACGCGGCAAAACCTCGAACTCAAGCCGAATTGTGCTGCCGTGGATTGGTTGGGAATTTCCCGCCCGCACACCTGGCAATGAAGGACAAGCCTTTTCAGTAGCCCGCGCCGGCGTTGGAATGCCGGT
>LNFM01006724.1_pt1 | contig 18676 bp, 19 predicted proteins | sample 596031 | NCBI WGS metagenome assembly LNFM01 (sample SAMN04254537, study PRJNA301005) | activated carbon metagenome | isolation source: dual media filters at the Ann Arbor, Michigan drinking water treatment plant | place: USA: Ann Arbor | reverse complement strand
CGCTGAAGGAATTCCCGGCGGTGAACGCCGAGATCGACGGCGACGAGATCGTCTACAAGCACGCCGTCCATATGGGCATCGCCGTCGGCGGTCCTTCCGGCCTGGTGGTACCCGTGGTGCGCGATGCGGACCAGATGGGCTTCGCCGAGATCGAGAAGACCATCGGTGGCCTCGGCCGCAAGGCGCGTGACGGCGCGCTGAAGCTGGAAGACCTGACCGGCGGCAGCTTCACCATCACCAATGGCGGCATCTACGGCTCGCTGATGTCCACGCCCATCCTGAACCCGCCGCAGTCCGGCATCCTCGGCATGCACAAGATCCAGGACCGGCCGATGGCGGTGGGCGGCAAGGTCGAGATCCGGCCGATGATGTACACCGCGCTGAGCTACGACCACCGCATCGTCGACGGCAAGGAAGCGGTGAGCTTCCTGGTGCGCGTGAAGGAAAGCATCGAGGATCCGCGCCGGCTGATGCTGGACCTCTGATCCACGCCTAAACCCCCACCCCGACCCTCCCCCGCGAGAGCTGGGGAGGGAGAAGCTGGCTCTCCCCTGCGAAGCGGGGGAGGGTTGGGTGGGGGCAGCCACCCCCCCAAGCCGAGGCGCCCCCATGCTGATCCTCGCCTTCGGCTTCCTCGCCCTCTGCGCCGCCCTCGAATACCGCGCCCGCGGCGAGGCCGGCTTGCGGCCGGAGCCGCGCACGGACCGCGTCTGGCGCGGCCTCGGCACGCTGGCGGGCCTGCTCGCCACCATCGGACCGCTGGTGATGATGGTCCGGATCGATGTGGCCCAGGGCGCCGGCGCCTATCTGCTCGGCGCCGGCTTCGCCTTCGCCGGCGGCTTCACCCCGGAGCGCTGGTGGGGCATGACCTCGATGGCCGCTGGCGTTTTCGGCCTAGGACTTCTGGCCGGGGCGCTGCTGGCCTGATCAAGCTACTCGATCGCGCGGAAGCCGGTAGCGCGCACCACCTCCGCCCAGCGCGTGGTCTCCGCCTGCATCATCCGCGCGAAGTCGGCGCGGCCATTCCCTGCGGGCCGGAAGCCGGTCTCGGCCAGGCGGGTGCGCAGCGGCGGTGCGGCGAGGGCGCGCAGCACGCCTTCCTCCAGCGCCGTGAGCACCGGCGCGGGCGTGGCCGCCGGGGCGACCAGGCCGAACCAGGCATGGAAGCCGAGGCTCGGGCGGCCCAACTCGGCCATGGTCGGCACCTGCGGCAGCAGCGGCGCGCGGGCCGGGCCGGTGACGGCCAGCGCCTTCAGCCGCCCCGCCTGCACATGCGGCGCGACCAGGGCGATGGTGCCGAACATGCCCTGCACGTCGCCGCCTAGAATCGCCGCCATGGCATCGCCGGTGGCGCGGAAATGCACCGCCTCGGCCTGCAGCCCGGCCTCCGCGGCCAGCATGGCGGCGCCGAAATGGCCGGGCGTGCCGGCGCCGAAAGTGCCCATGAAGACCTGCGGGCGCGTCTTGCCCCAGGCGACGTAGCTGTCGAGATCGGCGACCGGCAGGCTGGCGGGCACCACGAAGGCGAAGTCGATGGCCGCGACTTCCGCCACCGCGGCGAAATCCCGCGCCGGGTCATAGGGCAGGCGGGCATAGGTGCTGGGCGCCATGGCGAGTTGGCCCACCTCGCCGAACAGCAGCGTGGTGCCATCCGGCGCCGCACGCGCCACCTCCTGCGCCGCGATCGCGCCGGCCGCGCCCGGCTTGTTGTCCACCACCACCCCGGCCGGCCAGGCCTCCCGCAGAGCCTCCGCCAGCAGACGGCCGACCACATCGGGGCCGCTGCCGGGCGGGAAGCCGAGCACCAGGCGGATCGGCCGGTCGGGCAGGGCGGCACGGCCGGGCCGAGGGGCGGCGAAGGGCAGCAGCGCGGCGCCGGCCAGCAGGGCACGGCGCGACGGATGCGGATGGCGCATGGACGGGTCCTCCTTGATTGTTATGTTGCATCATAATCAGGCGCGGAGGCGGGGTGGAAATGGAAAGCACGGCACTGGCCTCGGAATTCGTGGCGCGGGTGGAGGTGGCGGTGGGCCCGCCGGTCTCGCTCGGGCCGGGGCCGCTGGGGGAGCGCCGCATCGTGCCGATCCTCGGCGGCACCTTCGCCGGCCCCCGCCTGGCGGGCGAGGTGTTGCCGGGCGGCGCGGATTTCCAACTGATCCGCCCGGATGGCGTGGCCGAGATCGAGGCGCGCTACACGCTGCGCCTGGCCGATGGGGCGCTGGTGCAGGTCACCAATCGCGGCCTGCGCCACGCCGCGCCGGAGGATATGGCGCGGCTGCTGCGGGGGGAGGCGGTGCCGCCGGAGCGTGTCTATTTCCGCACCGCCCCGGTCTTCGAAACGCCGGCCCCGGCCCATGCCTGGCTGACCCGCAGGCTGTTCCTGGGCCTCGGAGAACGGCGGCCGGAGACCGTGCTGATCCGGATTTTCGCCATGTAGGGGCCGGCGGCTGCGCGCTCCTTCAATGCCGCAATCCTGCCCGATGCCAGCCTGATCGCGCCTGCGGCGTTGCGGCGACTTGCACCCCGGGCGCCGCGGGCTATGGTCCGCGCAGCATTCGCAGGATCATCCTTCATGTCCGACAGCTTCGACCTCATCGTCATCGGCGCCGGCCCCGGCGGCTATGTCTGCGCCATTCGCGCCGCACAGCTCGGCATGAAGGTCGCCTGCGTGGAGAAGCGGGCGACGCTGGGCGGCACCTGCCTCAATGTCGGCTGCATCCCCTCCAAGGCGCTGCTGCATTCCTCCGAGCATTATGAGGAAACCAAGCACAAGCTGGCCGACCATGGCGTGATGGTGGAAGGCGTGAAGATCGACCTGGCCCGCATGCAGGCGCGCAAGGGGGAGGTGGTGGCCGCCAATACCAAGGGCATCGAGTTCCTGTTCAAGAAGAACAAGGTCACCTGGCTGAAGGGCGCCGCCAGCATTCCCGCGCCGGGCCAGGTGACGGTGGAGGGCACCACCTACGCCGCGAAGAACATCGTGATCGCCACCGGCAGCGAGAGCATTCCGCTGCCGGGCGTCGAGGTCGATGAGAAGCAGATCGTCACCTCGACCGGCGGGCTGGAGCTGGAGAAGGTGCCTGGCCACATGGTGGTGATCGGCGGCGGCTATATCGGCCTGGAGCTCGGCAGCGTGTGGCGCCGCCTCGGCGCCGAGGTCACGGTGGTGGAATTCCTCGACCGCTTGGTGCCGGGCATGGATACCGAGGTGGGCAAGCTGTTCGAGCGGGTGCTGGGCAAGCAGGGCATCCAGACCAAGCTCAAGACCAAGGTCACGGGTGCCAGCACGGACAAGGACGGCGTGACCCTGACGCTGGAGCCGGCGGCGGGTGGCGCGGCGGAAACGCTGAAGGCGGATGTCGTGCTGGTCGCCATCGGCCGCCGCGCCTTCACCGGCGGCCTCGGGCTGGCCGAGATCGGCGTGGCGCTGGATGAGCGGGGCCGCGTGGTGACGGATGCCCATTACGCCACCAACATCCCCGGCCTCTATGCCATCGGCGATGCCATTGTCGGCCCGATGCTGGCGCACAAGGCGGAGGAGGAGGGCGTGGCGATGGCCGAGATCCTCGCCGGCCAGCATGGGCATGTGAACTACAATGCCATTCCGGGCGTGGTGTATACGTGGCCGGAGGTTGCCAGCATCGGCGAGACCGAGGAACAGCTGAAGGCCCGCGGCGCCGCGTACAACATCGGCAAATTCCCTTTCATGGCGAATGCCCGCGCCCGCGCCATGGGCGACATGGACGGCTTCGTGAAGATCCTGGCCGACAAGACCACGGACCGCGTGCTGGGCGCGCATATCATCGGCCCGGATGCCGGCACGCTGATCGCCGAGATCGCCATCGCGATGGAATTCGGCGCGAGCGCCGAGGATGTGGCGCGGACCTGCCACGCGCATCCCTCGCTGAATGAATCGGTGAAGGAAGCCGCGCTGGCCGTCAGCGGCCGGGCCTTGCATATTTAAAGGCCCTCAAGCGGCGGGCGGCGGCTCCGCCGCCTTGCCTTGCGCGCCGGTGCACTGATGCGTGGGTGGGGAGGATGGTCTGGGCGCGGGCCGCATTCGCGGCCGCGGCGCGTGGCCGCGCCGTCAGTGCGGGCAGGGCGTGAGGCGCTCGCCTTCCCCGCATCGGCGGCGCGCGTTCCCACGGCGGCCTGTCCCAATAAAGTGGCCGGCCCGCCATGCCCCTGGCCCGCGGCAGCATGATAAAATACCTGGGCTCGAAAAGGGGGTTGTTGCCGCAGATTCTGCGGGCGGTGGGGGCGGCGGCCGGGGATCGGGCGGTGGTGGCCGATCTGTTCTCCGGCTCCGCCCGGGTTGCCCATGCGTTGAAGGCGGCCGGCTGGCGCGTGCTGGCGAATGATGAGCTGCCCTTTGCCCAGACCCTCGCCTGCGGGTTGGTCCAGGCCGATGCCGAGCAATGGGCCGTGCGGGCCGACAAGATTCTGGACGACCTGTCGCATCTGCCGCCCGCGCCGGGCTGGTTCACCGCCACCTATGCCGAGACGGCGCGCTACCTGCACCCGGTGAATGCCGCGCGGCTGGAGGCGATGCGCGAGGCGATCGAGCGGCTGGACCCGGAGCCGGAGCTGCGCGCCATCCTGCTGACCGCGCTGATCCAGGCGGCGGATCGGGTGGATAGCTGCGCCGGCCACCAGATGTCCTTCATGCGGGACCTGGCCCCGCGCGCGCTGAAGCCGCTGGTGTTGCGGCGGCCGGAATTGCTGCCGCGCCCCGCCGCCGGCCCCTGCCTCGCTTTGGCGGAGGATGCGATTTCGCTGGCGGGCGCCATCGATTGCGAGGTCGCCTATCTCGACCCGCCCTATGACCAGCACGCCTATCTCTCGAACTATCATTTGTGGGAGACGCTGGTGCGGTGGGACCGGCCGGAGGTCTATGGCAGGGCGCAGAAGCGCCTGGATTGCCGCACCCGCCGCAGCGCCTTCAACACCCGCGCCGGCATCGGCCCGGCCTTCGCCCGGCTGGTTACCAACCTGCGCGCGCGCACCCTGGTGGTGTCCTTCGGCGCCGAGGGGTTCCTGGCGCGGGCGGAGCTGGAGCGGATGCTGGCCGGGCGCGGTTTCCTGCATGTGCTGGAGGTGCCGCATCGCCGCTACGCCGGGACCCGGCTCGGCATCCACAACGGCCGGGGCGAGAAGGTGGGCACGCCGGGGCCGGAGGGCACGGTGGAGCGGCTGTATGTCGCGAGCGACCGCCGGCTGGACCTGCCGCGGGACCAGGATTACCGCATGGTGCAGGGGACGGCGCTTACGAGCGGGAATGTGCGTTGCAGCGGTGGTGTGGCAGGGCCATCTGCGACGCCATGATGGAATATCGCCCCTCGCTCCGGCGCAAATGCGCGGGATGGTCGTTGATCGCGCTGGCGCCCGTCGGCGGCCTGCTGCCCATCCTGCCGGGGTTGGTGTTCCTGGTGCTCGGCCTGTTCGTGCTGCGCCATCAATATCATTGGGCCCATAACGCCCTGTCCTGGGCCGATCAGCGCTGGCCAGGGGTGGTGGCGAAGGTGGAGGTGATGGAAACGCGGATCGTACTGCGCGCGGACCGCACCTTCCGCGGGCTGCGCGCCCGCTCCCGCCGCATCTTCGGCCGGGCGGGGTAGCCCCACTTCAGGGTTCCGGCCGGCGCGTCGCCCTCTGGCGCGCGAGCAGGCCGACGGATGCGGCACTGGCTGTCACCGAAGCGGCGTCAACCCCATCATGCCGGGGCAACTCGGCCAAGACTGGCACGTTTCCCGGGTACGAACGACACGCATCCAGGAGTCACGTGATGAACCGACGCAGCCTTTTCCTTGCCGGCGCCATGCTGCTGCCCGCGCTGCCCTTGATGGCCCAGGGTCGCTCGACCACGGTGCTGGACCTGCTGAGCGGTACGGGCGCGGGTGCCAACGCATTTGTCGAGCGCGCGACCATCGGCAACAATTTCGAGATCCAGTCCAGCCAGATCCTGCTGGAAAAGAGCACCCATCCGCAGATCCGGCAATTTGCCGAGGACATGATCGCGGCGCATACGGCGATGTCTGCGGAACTGCTGGCCTTGCCGGAAGCCTCGACCCGGCAGCCCTCCACCGGCGACGACCGGATGCAGGCCAAGCTCGCCAGCCTGCGCAATCATGAAGGCGATGAGTTGAACCGCTGGTATGTGCAGATGCAGGTCGAGGCGCATGAAGAAGCGGCGACGCTGTATGAATCCTACGCGCAGAACGGTGAGGTCGCGGCCCTGAAGTCCTTCGCGCAGAAGCACCTGCCGGCGATCCGGATGCATCTGCAACGCGCCCAGGCCCTGCAGGCGCCGCGCGCGACCAACTAATCCGCCCTGGGGTGGGCGGCGCGCCAGGTCTCCAGCAGCGCCGTCGCATCCACGCTGGTGTAGCGCTGCGTGGTGGACAGGCTGGCATGGCCCAGCAGTTCCTGAATCGCCCGCAGATCCGCCCCGCCGCCCAGCAGATGGGTGGCGAAGGAATGGCGCAGGGCATGTGGCGTCGCATGTTCCGGCAACCCGGCCAATCGGCGCCAGTGGCGCAGGGATCGCTGGGCCACAGCAGGGTCCAGCCTTGCGCCCCGCGCACCCAGGAACAGCGGAGCGTCGGGCCGGGGGTCGGGGTGTTCCGCCAGCCAGGCGCCCATCGCCTCCCGCACCGCCGGCAGTACCGGCACCAGCCGCTGCTTGTTGCCCTTGCCGGTGACGCGCAGCGCGCCGCCGGCGCCGGGGCGAGGGGCATCCGCCACCTGGAGCGCCAGCGCCTCCGCGATCCGCAATCCGCAGCCATACAGCAGGGTGAACAGCGCCACGTCCCGCGCCGCCTGCATCCGGGGTTGCTCCGCCCGGTCCGGGTCGTGCACCGCGCCGATCCCGGTCACCGCTTCCCGTGCATCGGCGGCCGTCAGGGCGCGCGGCACGGGCCGGGCGGCGCGCGGGCCGCGCAATCCGGCGAGCGCCGTGGTGGGTTGGCCATGCCGGCGCGCCAGATGCCGCAGGAAGCTGCGCAGCGCGGCCAGGCGCCGGGCGCGGGTGGTGTTGCCATCCCCCTGCGCCGCGCGATCCGCCAGGAAGGCACGCAGATCCGCCGGCCGCAGCGCGCCGAGCGCAGCGACCTCCGGCTCCTCCCCCAGATGCCGGGTCAGGAAGCCGAGGAACAGGGCGAGGTCGGCGGCATAGGCCTCCACCGTATGCGGGCTGGCGCGGCGTTCCTCCGCCAGGGCGGCCAGCCACCCCGCCAGGGCCTCGGCGCCCGTCATCTAGCGGGAGAGCGCCGCCGCCACGATACGGCCGAGAAAGGCCAGCGTCGTCGCCGTCTGCCGCATCGGCAGGGCTGCCGCATCGCGGGCGCCAAGCGCCAGCAGGCAGGGCGTGCCGCAGGAAAGCGGCACGCGCACCAGCGCATCCCGCGTCACCAGCGCCGCGGCTTCGGCGTGCAGCATGATGGTGTCCGTCAGCTCGCTCCGCACGCGGACATCCCGGCCGCGGCCGATCAGGCGCGCCACGCTGCCGGGCGGCATTGGCAGGAAGCCGGCGCGGCGGAAGCCGAAGGCGGCATCGGTCGCGCGCGGCGAAGCCGGTTCGGTCAGCAGGGTGCAGCTTTCCACCCGCAGCAGGGCGGGCAGTTCCTGCGTGACGGTCTCCACCACATCGCGGGACCGCATCAGCGACAGCACCGCCAGGCGCACGCACATCACCAGCGTGGCGCCGGCGCGGCCGCTGGCGACGGCGGCCTGTACCTCCGCCTCCAGCCCCCGGGTGCGGCTGCGCTCGATGGCGACCATCGCGGCCATGTGGTCCGCCAGGTTCTCGCCATAGATGCGGCGCGGCGGCGCCAGGCTGCGGTACAGTTCCGGCCGTTTGGCCAGGAAGTCCGGGTGGTCCAGCAGATACGCCGCGACCGCCTCGGCCGTCGGATCGTCTCCTGGGTCGAGGATGGTCGCGGCGGTTATGCTCACAGGATGGTTTGCCCCGTCTTGGCCCAATCGGCGAGGAAGGCGGACAGCCCGCTATCGGTCAGCGGGTGCTTCAGCAATTGCCGGATCACCGCCGGCGGCAGGGTCGCCACATGGGCGCCGAGCTTGGCGGACTGCACCAGGTGGATCGGGTGGCGGACGGAGGCGACCAGCACCTCGGTCTTGATGCCCGGATAATTCCGGTAGATCTGGACGATGTCGCCGATCAGCGTCATGCCGTCATGGGCGATATCGTCCAGCCGGCCGACGAAGGGCGAGATGAAGGCCGCGCCGGCCTTCGCCGCCAGCAGGGCCTGCGCCGCGGAGAAGCAGAGGGTGACATTGACCGGCGTGCCCTCATTCGACAGTGCCCGGCAGGTGCGCAGCCCGGCTTCCGTCAGCGGCACCTTCACCGCGACATTGGCGGCGATGTCGCGCAGGTACTTGCCCTCCGCCAGCATGCCGGCGAAATCGGTCGCCGTGACCTCAGCACTCACCGGGCCATCCGTGATGGCGCAGATCTCGGCGATGACCTCGGCCATCTTGCGCCCGGACTTGGCGATCAGGCTGGGGTTGGTCGTGACGCCATCAACCAGGCCGGATTCCGCCAGCGCCCGGATCTCGGCGACGTCAGCGGTATCCACGAAAAACTTCATGAAGGTCGATTCCCTTGATGCCGCCATGCATGCCGCCCTACCGGGGCTGGCCGGCGAAGCTGCGGCGAATGTGACTTTGTTTCGCTTTCGTTCGACCGGGAGCTTATAGCATGCACCCCCCCGGGTGGAAGTCATCGCCGCCGAACCAACCGGCAGGCGTGTCTTCCATGCCACGAATTCGTGTGCTGCTGCCTATTCCCTTGGCAGCCGGGGCCTATGACTACCGGATTCCGGCCGGGCTGACGGTGCAGCCGGGTCACTTCGTGGTGGTGCCGCTGGGCGGGCGGCAGCTGGTGGGCGTGGTCTGGGATGGTGCTGCCGACCCGGACCTGCCGGAGGCGAAGCTGCGCGATATCGCCGGCCTGCTCGATGCGCCGCCGATGACGGACACGCTGCGCCGCTTCGTCACCTGGGTCGCCGCCTATACCCTGAGCCCGCCCGGCGCCGTGCTGCGGATGGCGATGAGCGCGCCCGCGGGGCTGGAGCCGCCACCCGCGCGGGCCGGCTGGCAGCTTTCCAATGCCGAGCTGCCCGCGCGCGTCACCCCCGGCCGGGCCCGGGTGCTGGCGGTGCTGCGGCCGGGTGAGGTGCGGGCGGGGCCGGAACTGGCCGCCGCCGCCGGCGTCTCCCCCGCCGTGGTGCGCGGCCTGGCCGATGCCGGGGTGCTGGTGCCGGCGCTGCTGCCGCAGGGCGCGGCCTTCGCCCCACCCGACCCGGACCACCCCGGCCCGGTGCTGGGGGCGGAGCAGGACAGCGCGGCGGCGGCGCTGCGGGCGCAGGTGGCGGCGCGGGATTTCGGCGTGACCCTGCTGACCGGCGTCACCGGCTCCGGCAAGACCGAGGTCTATCTGGATGCGGTGGCCGAATGCCTGCGCGAGGGCCGCCAGGCGCTGGTGCTGCTGCCGGAGATCGCGCTGTCCGCGCAATGGCTGGAACGTTTTCGGCACCGCTTCGGCGTGGACCCTGCGCTTTGGCATTCCGAACTCGGCGCCAGGACGCGGGCGAAGACCTGGCGCGCGGTGGCGGAGGGTGAGGTTTCCGTCCTTGTCGGCGCCCGGTCCGCCCTGTTCCTGCCCTTCCCCGATCTCGGCCTGATCGTGGTGGATGAGGAGCATGAGACCGCCTTCAAGCAGGAGGAAGGGGTGGTCTACCACGCGCGCGACATGGCGGTGGTGCGCGCCCGGCTGTCCCGCGCGGCCTGCGTGCTGGTTTCCGCCACGCCGTCGCTGGAAACCCTGAACAACGTGGAATCCGGCCGCTACCGCCACCTGGATCTGCCGGAGCGCCACGGCTCCGCCGGAATGGCGCGGGTGGAGGCGCTGGATCTGAGGAAGGCGCCGCCCGAGCGTGGCCGCTTCCTGTCGCCGGTGCTGGTGGAGGCGATCCGGGAAACCCTGGCGCGCGGCGAACAGGCGATGCTGTTCCTCAACCGCCGCGGCTATGCGCCGCTGACCCTGTGCCGCGCCTGCGGCCACCGCATGCGCTGCCCGAACTGCACCGCCTGGCTGGTCGAACACCGCGCCCAGAAGCGGCTGCAATGCCACCATTGCGGCCATGCCGAGCCGATCCCACCCACCTGCCCCGAATGCAGCGCGCCGGGCACGCTGACTCCCGTGGGACCGGGGGTGGAGCGGGTGGTGGAGGAAGCGACCGCCCTGTTCCCCGAGGCGCGCCGCATCGTCATGGCCAGCGACACCATCCCCGGCCCGGCGGCGGCGGCGGCGGCGGCGGCGGCGATCTCGGACCGGCAGGTGGACCTCATCATCGGCACGCAGATCGTCGCCAAGGGCTGGCACTTTCCGGGGCTGACGCTGGTGGGCGTGGTGGATGCCGATCTCGGCCTGGCCGGCGGAGACCTGCGCGCGGCGGAACGCACGCTGCAATTGCTGCACCAGGTGGCCGGCCGCGCCGGGCGGGCGGAGGCGCCGGGCCGCGTCCTGATGCAGACCTTCAACCCCGACCATCCGGTGATGCAGGCGCTGGTCTCGCATGATTTCGAGGCCTTCATGAGCGCCGAGGCCGAAGGCCGCCGGCCCGGCCACTGGCCGCCCTTCGGCCGCTTGGCAGCCTTGATCGTCAGTTCCGAGGATGAGCGGGAGGCCGACCGCGCCGCCCGCGACCTGGGCCTGGCGGCGCCGAGGGGGGAGGGGGTGGAGGTGCTCGGCCCGGCACCGGCGCCACTCGCTTTGCTGCGCGGCCGGCACCGGCGCCGGCTGCTGCTGAAGGCGCGGAAGGATGTGCAGGTGCAGCCGCTGCTGCGGGACTGGCTGGATCGGGTGCGGCTGCCGAATTCCGTGCGGGTCCAGGTGGATGTGGACCCGGTGGGGTTTCTCTAGCCCCTCAGCCAGGCGTCGAAGCGCCGGGTCAGCGCATCCAGGTTCCGCTGCCAGAACGCCTCATCCAGCCGCAGCGCCGCCTCGGCCAGGGCGGGCGCGGTCGGCAGCTGCGCCAGCACCGGCGCGGGCAGCAGCGCCGCGGCGCCGGCGGCGGTGACGCCATAGGGAATGGCGCGGGCCAGCTGGGCCTGCACCGCCGGCTGCCCGGCGAAGTTCAGGAAATCCAGCGCCCGTTCCTTGTTCGGACTGCCGCGCAGGATCACCCAGCTTCCCATCCCCAGCAGGTTCTGTCGCCAGACGATGCCGAAATCGCGCCCGTCGCGCAGATTGGCCGCGCTGATCCGGCCATTATAGGCGCAGGCCAGCGCCACCTCCCCATTCGCCAGCCACAGCGGCGGCTGCGAGCCGCGTTCCCACCAGGCGATCTCGGCGCGGATGCTGTCCAGCTTGCGGAAGGCGCGGTCCTGGCCCTGTTGGGTGGCAAGGCGCGCATAGACCTGCGCCGCCGGCACGCCATCCGCCATCAGCGCGATTTCCAGCGTGGTCTTCGGGCCGCGCCGCAGCGCCCGCTTGCCGGGAAAGCGCGCCAGGTCGAACAGATCCGCCCAACCCTCCGGCGTTGTGGTGTGGCGCGCGCGGTCCCAGGCCAGGATGAAGGCATAGGTCACGGCACCGACGCCGCAGGGATGCACCGCCTCCGGCACATAGGCATCGCGACCGCCGATGGCGTCCCATTCCATCGGCTCGAACAATTCCTCGCGGCAGCCGATCAGCAGCTGGTCGCCCTCCACCTGCACCAGGTCCCAATTGGCGCCGCCATCGCGCATGCGGGCGCGCAGCACATCCATGCCGCCATCCCAGTTCACTTCCAGCATCCGCGCGCCGCGCGCCGTCATCCAGGGGCGGAACAGCACATCCCGCTGCGCATCCTGGTAGGCGCCGCCCCAGGACACCACGGTAAGGTCGCGCAGCCCCTGTGCGAGGCTGGGCGCCCGGCCGGGCCATGCGGCGGCCAGGGGCGCAAGGCTCATTGCCGCCAGCCAATTCCGCCGCCCGAGCATTGCCCACTCCGATCCTGCCGGGCATCATTTAGCCCTGCCGGGAAGCATGGCGGAAGTGGCATACCGCATTGCGGCGAAGACATGCCGGCTGGTTGGAACCAATGCGGATCAGCGGCGTTCGTCCAGAGCCAACGATCCCGAAAGGAAAACGACTATGTCCCAGATGGGCAACGACATGAAGAACCTCCGTGACGACGCTTCCGCCGCCGGCGGCCGCCTGGCCGATGACGCGCGCGCCGAGCTCGCCCGTCTGCGGAGCCAGGTCGAGCGCCTGATGGAAGAGCGTGTGACGCCGGCGCTGGGCAATGCGGCCGAGACGGTCGAGGACTACACCCGCCGCGCCCGCCACAGCATCGAGGACAATGCCACCGCGCTGTCCGATACCGTGCGCGCCCAGCCGCTGCTGTTCGTCGCTGCTGCCGCCTTCAGCGGCTATGTGCTCGGCCGTCTGATGGGCAACCGCACCTACGTCTACCCGGACCGCAAGTAAGCGGCGGGCGGGATCATGCGCCTGCTGAGCCTGGCTCGCGCCGCCTGGCAGGCGGAAGGGCTTTATCTGCGTCGCAGCGGCCGGGGCTACGCCATCCAGGCGGGCTTCGGCATCGTCGCGGCCGTCTTCGCGCTGCTGATGCTGATAATGCTGCACATCGCGGCCTTCGCGGCCTTGGTACCTTCGCAGGGCGCGGTCTGGTCGGCGCTGATCATCGCCTTCGGCGATCTGGTGCTCGCGGCCATCCTTGGCCTGGCGGCCCGCAAGCCGCCGCGCGATACCGTGGCGGAGGAAGCCCTGGCGCTGCGCCAGGCGGCGCTGCGGCAGATGGGTGACACGGCCACGCAGGCGATGATCCTGGCGCCGCTGCTGCGGAGCCAGAACCTGAAGAAGGGCGCGATCGGCGCGGCAATTACGGCAGCGATCGTTGGGTTCATGAACCGGCGCTGAGAATTCGGCGCTGAGCATCCGCAACATGGGTGCTTGGCAAGGTGGTCCATGCCTTGCCATGCTGCGGTTTCCACGGATCGGGGACCGCACCATGCGCCGCATCTTGCTCGCCGGCATCGCAACCTTCGGCCTCACCGTCCCGGCACTTGCCCAGGATGGCGGGCAGATCACGTTGCAGGCCTATGCCGGCATCTTCCGGGACAACTACACGCAGACGGTCGTCGCCCCCTTCACCGCGGCGCGCGGCACCGCCGTGCAGTACCACGATGGCGGCACGAGTGCGGCGATGCTCGGCACGCTGCGCGCGCAACGCGCCGATCCGCAGATCGACGTGGTGATCATGGATGTCACCACCGCCGCCATTGCCTGCGCGGAAGGGCTGGTCGAGAAGATCGATGCCAGCACGCTGCCGGTGATCGGCGATGTGGACGAACAGGGCCGGCAGGCGGGCGGCGAATGCGGCCCGGCCGTGACCTACGACCACCTGGTGATGGTCTATGACAGCCGCGCGGTGACGCCGGCGCCAACCAGCCTGTCCGCCATGTGGGCACCGGAACATCGCGGCCGCATCGCGCTGTCCGCGCCGCCCAACATCCAGGGCCTGGCGCTGACCGCGATCCTGGCCCATGCCGAGACCGGCAACTGGCGCAACATCGGCGCCGCCATGCCGAAGCTGCGGGAACTGGCGCCCGCCGTGCAGACCTTCACGCCAAACCCGGATGGCTACACGCTGATCCTGAACGACCAGGTGCGCTTCGCCACCGGCTGGAATGCGCGGGCGCAATTGTACAGCGACCAGTCGCAGGGCCGCATCGGCGTGACGCTGCCGCAGGAAGGCACGGTGTTCCAGATCAACACCATCAACCTGGTGGCCAATTCGAAGAACCGTGCGCAGGCACTCGCCTTCATCGCGCATGCGCTGTCGCCCGAGGCACAGACCGCCTTCACCGAGCGCATGTTCTACGGCCCGACCAACAGCCGCGCGCAGCCTTCCGCTGCCGCGCTGGCGCGCACCGCGCTGGCCCCTGAATCGCGCAGCCGCGTGATCGGCCTCGACTGGTCCGAAATGGTGCGCCTGCGCGATGGCTGGAACCAGCGCTGGCGGCGTGAGGTGATTGCCGCCAGCAGCCGGTGACGCATCTTCGGCTGGAGCGCCTGACACGGCGCTTTCCGGGCACCACCACGCCGGCGGTGGACGGCATCTCGCTGGACCTGCCGCAGGGCGCGCTGCTTGCCCTGCTTGGCCCGTCCGGCTGCGGCAAGACCACCACCCTGCGGATGATCGCGGGGCTGGAGGCGCCGGATGATGGGCGCATCCAGGTGGCGGGGCGGGACGTGACCACGCTGCCGCCGCACCGGCGCAACATGGGCGTGGTGTTCCAGTCCTACGCGCTGTTCCCGCATCTCTCGGCCGCGGGCAACGTGGCCTTCGGGCTGGAGATGCGCGGCGTGCCGCGCGGGGATCGCGCGAAGCGGGTGGCGGAGGCGCTGGCGCTGGTGGGCCTCGAAGGCTTCGCCGCGCGCAAGCCGCGCCAGCTTTCGGGCGGCCAGCAACAGCGCGTGGCACTCGCGCGTGCCCTGGCGCCGCAGCCGGACCTGCTGCTGCTGGACGAACCGCTTTCCGCGCTCGATGCCAAGCTGCGGGAGGAGGTGCGGGATGAAATCCGCGCCGTGCAGCAGCGCCTCGGCACCACCACCGTCTTCGTCACGCATGACCAGACGGAGGCGCTGGCGATGGCCGATTTGGTCGCGGTGATGAACCAGGGCCGCATCGAGCAACTGGCGGCGCCGGAGGAGGTGTTCGAGCGCCCGGCCACGCGCTTCGTCGCCACCTTCGTCGGCCGCGCCGCCATCCTGGCGGCGGAGGTCGTGGCGCCGGGCCTTCTCCGCGCGGGCGGGGCGACGCTGCAGGCGGCGGAGACGCCGCCATCCGGCCGCGCCGAGATCTTCATCCGCCCACACCATCTGCGACCATTGGCCGAGGGCGAGGACAGCGCCAATGCGCTGGCCGCGCGCGTCACGCGCCGCACCTATACGGGCGACATCATCACGCTGGAATGCGAAAGCCCGGCCGGCACCCTGCTGGCGGAAGTGCCCGGCGGCACGCCGGCGGCTGCGCTTCGCCCGGGGGATGCGCTGCGGCTTGGCGTCGATCCGGGCGACCTGCGGGTGTTCCCGGCGTGATCGGGCTGCTGCTGTGCCTGCCGGCGGCGCTGATCCTGGCGGCAGGGTTCGTCTGGCCGGTGCTGCTGCTCGGCCGCATCAGCTTCAACCGCACCACCGATTTCGGCGCGATGGAGGAAGCCTGGACGCTGGAGACCTACACCCGGATCGTCACCGACGATTTCACGCTGGACCTGGCGCTGAACACCATCACCCTGTCCGCCGGCGCGGCGGCCGCGGCCGTCGCACTCGCCTTGCCGGTCACGCTGCTGATCCGCAGCGCGCCGCCGCGCTGGCGTGGCGTGCTGGCGCTGATGGCGGTGGCGCCGCTGCTGGTTTCCGGCACCGCGCGCGTCGTGGGCTGGATGGCGATCCTGGGTGACCAGGGAATGATCAACGCGGTTCTGACGGGCCTCGGCATCACCAGCGATCCGGTGCGGCTGATCAACAACCTGACCGGCGTACGGATCGGCCTGACCGAGAGCCTGATGCCCTATTGCTGCCTGGTGCTGATCGCCGGCCTGTCGCGCCTCGATTCGCGGCTGGAGGAAGCGGCGGCGACACTCGGCGCCACGCGCGCCCGCACCTTCTTCCGCGTGACGCTGCCCTTGGCCGCGCCGGCGCTGGCGGCCGCCTTCGCGCTGGCCTTCGTGCTCGGCGTCTCCGCCTTCATCACGCCGCGGCTGATGGGCGGCGGGCGGGTGTTCGTGGTGGCGACGGAGATTTTCGACCTGGCGCTGGAGACGGTGAACTGGCCCGCCGCGGCCGCGCTGGCCATGCTGCTGCTGGGCACGCTGATCGTGGCGATGGTGCTGCGCGGCGTGCTTTCAGGGCGGGAGGCGCCGCGATGAGGCCGGGCTGGCTTTTTCCCGAGTTGCCGCGTGCCGCGTTCCACGCCCTGCCGAGGTTCGCATGAGGCCGGGCTGGTTCCTGCGGCTGGCGGCGATCTGCGGCTATGCGCTGCTGCTGGCGCCGGCGGTGCTGGTGTTCATCATCTCCTTCTCGGCGGGCGACTTCCTCAACTTCCCGCCACCGGGATTCTCGCTGCGATGGTATGCGGCGCTGATCGACAATGGGCAGTTGATGACGGCGTTGCGGAATTCGGCGCTGCTGGCGCTGGCGGTATCGGCCATCGCGCTGGGGGTGGGCATGCCGGCGGCCTATGCGATCGCGCGGCTCGACTTTCCCGGGCGCGGCGCCATCGCCGGCTTCCTGGTGGCGCCGCTGCTGCTGCCGTCCCTGGTGCTGGGGCTCGCGCTGCTGCTGGCGCTGCAACCGGCGCGGCTGGCGGCCACCTGGCCGGGGCTGATGCTGGCGCATGCCATGGTTGCCGTGCCGTTCGCCGTCCGGATCATGACCACGGCCTTCGGCGGCGTGCCGAAGGACCTGGAGGAAGCCGCCTGGACGCTGGGCGCCACGCGCTTCCAGGCGGCGCTGCGGGTGACGCTGCCGCTGGCGGCACCCGGGGCCATCGCGGCGGGGGCGCTGTGCTTCCTGGTGTCCTTCGATGAGACCGTGATCAGCCTGTTCCTGGTGGGGCCGCGCCTGTCCACCCTGCCGGTCGAGATGTTCCGCTATGCCGAAAGCCGCACCGACCCGCTGGTGGCCGCACTTGCCATGACGCTGATCGGCGTGGCGCTGGCCGTTGTTCTGCTGGTGGAGCGCCTGGTCGGCTTCACCCGTGCCGTTGGAAGGAATTGAAACATGCCCGCTCGCTACGTCGTCGAACCCATGCCCGGCCAGATCAGCGCGGAGGTGGTGGCGCTGCTGGAGCAGACCGAAACCGCGACGGTGGGCCATTGGCGCCATTGGGGTTTCGTGGACCGGAACATCCAGGGCCTGCTGCGCCGCCGCGTCGCCGGCACGGCGGTGACGGTGCAGTGCCCTGGGCCGGATTCCACCATCCTGCACCATGCGCTGGGTCTGCTGCGGCCGGGCGACATCCTGGTGGTGGATCGCCTCGGCGATGACCGGCACGCCTGCTGGGGTGGCGGCGTGACGGTGGCGGCCAAGGCGGCCGGCGCCAAGGCCGGCATCGTCGATGGCGCCTGCACCGATGTGGAGGAGGTGGAGGCGAGCGCATTCCCGCTGTGGTGCCGTGGCCTGGCGCCCATCACCACGCGCATCTACGACCTCGGCGGGCGGATGAATGTGCCGGTCTCGATCGGCGGCGTGGTGGTGATGCCGGGCGATGCCGTGCTGGCCGATGAATCCGGCGTGCTGATCCTGCCGCCCGGCGAGGCGGAGGAAGAAGCCCGCGCCGCCATCGCGCGCCAGGAACGTGGCTTGGCGACGCAGGGGCGCGTGGCGGGGGGCGTCAAGCTCGGCGATGTCAGCGGCGCGACGGCGAAGGTGCTCGCCGGGCTTGCATGAAGCCGCGGCGCTTGTCATGCAGGCGCGGGCTATGGGCCTGTAGCTCAATGGTTAGAGCGGGCCGCTCATAACGGCTTGGTTGGGGGTTCGAGTCCCTCCGGGCCCATTCCGCCCGCCCGCGGCGCCCTGCGCGATCATGCGACCGCGCAGGTTCACATGGGCCGGGGCCTCAGCCGAGCAGGAACAGCTCACTCGGCGGCAGGCTGAACGCCACGACGCCGTCGTCGTTGACAATGGCGCTGCTGAGCGTGGCGCCACTGGCGAGGCTGACCTGGAAGGCTTCATCCGCTTCGGCCACCGCATCCCGTAGCACCCGCACCTTCAGGAACTGGCTGACCTCATCGGCCGCGAAGGCGAGCCGGCCGGAGGGCAGCACGCCGTTCAGAAAGTCCGCGGCGTCGGCCGGGTTGGCGCCGGTGCCGGTGACGTTCCAGGCTACCTGTGTGGCGGTGCCGAGGTCGCCGCTGCGGGTGACCAGGTATTGGAACACGCTGACGCCGCTGCCGGTGCCTTCGACGCCGGGGATCAAGGAGGTGGCAAGGGAATAGGTGACGGCGCTGCTATCGTCGTTGCGGATGACGCCGGTGGCCACGCCGGTGCCGATGGCCCCGCCCGAGGCGCCCGACAGGCTGACGGTGAAGGCCTCATCCGCCTCCGGCAGCGCATCCCGCACCACCCGCACCCGCACCGTCTGCGTCGCCTCGCCGGCGGCGAAACTGACGGTGCCGCCGGGCAGCACGCCATTCTGGAAATCGGCGGCATCGGCCGGATTGGGGCCGCTGCCGGCGACGCCGAAGCGCATGCTGCCGGCGCCGGACAGGTCGCCGCTGCGGGTCACCAGGTATTCAAAGACGCTGACGCCGCTGCCGGTGCCTTCCGCCCGGTCGCCGATCTGCGCGGCGATGCTGTAGGTCACGGCCGCATCGTCGTTGCGGATGACCCCGCCGGCGCTGGACACGCCGAGGGCGCCGCTGGCGGGCGGGAGGAGGCCGACGGTAAAGGCCTCATCCGCTTCCGGCAGCGCATCCCGCACCACTCGCACCCGCACCGTCTGGGTCGCCTCGCCGGCCGCGAAACTGACGGTGCCGCCGGGCAGGACGCCATTCTGGAAGTCGGCCGCATTGGCGGCATTCGGGCCGCTGCCCGCGACCGACCAGCCGACCTGGCCGGCGCCGGACAGGTCGCCGCTGCGGGTCA
>LNFM01006723.1_pt1 | contig 18676 bp, 16 predicted proteins | sample 596031 | NCBI WGS metagenome assembly LNFM01 (sample SAMN04254537, study PRJNA301005) | activated carbon metagenome | isolation source: dual media filters at the Ann Arbor, Michigan drinking water treatment plant | place: USA: Ann Arbor | reverse complement strand
TGAAAGGATAAATATTATTGACGTTGAAACTTACATCCGGCAAGGGTAAATCAACTTGTTTGGTACTGATGTTTTGACTGTGACGCAGGTTTACTCCTAAACTAAGAGGTGTGCCCGGAAATGATTTGCTATAATTTATGCTGGAGCTAAGATTTTGAGTTGTGTTGTCGATGCGCGAGGATTGTGCATTGGAGTTCACACCAATGAAGTTGTTGCTGTTGTACGAGGAACTGGCAGCATTTACGGAAGCGGAAAAACGTCCGGAGCCTTTACTTTGTGGACTATGACTCCACAGCAACCGAAAGTCTTTGGTGGTTGCAGGAGCTTCAATATCATCGTTGTTTACGTTGTTCGTAAACGTGAAATTGAAGGCGCCCCCATAATGATACCGTTTGCTATAGTTACTGTTTAAATAGAGTGCGCTACCACCTTTTGAATAGATATCGCCAGTGACAGCAAGCTTCATGTATTCACTTACATCAAAGAAATAACCACCGCCCCGAAGAAAAAATCCTCTTCTGCGTTCTTCGCCATAGGAGGGCACGATGATACCGGATGCACTTTTTTTAGGGGCCGGAAAAATTCCAAAAGCAAAACCAAGTGGAGTGGGCACATCGTTAAATTCCATGTAGAATGGACCCGAAACCATTTTATCGCCAGGTATGGCTTTTACTTTTTTGGAGATAATGCGAAAATGCGGGTGCGCCAGATCGCAGGTCGTATAGGCGTTGTTAATAGTAAAGAGTTCATCCTTTTCGTTTTTATAAACTACCTCGCCATGAAGAAAGCCATCACCCTGTTTGGTTACTACCTCTGAGATTTTTGCCTTCTTGTTCTTGAAGTTATAAACCATGTCTTTGGTTTCGTACTTCTCGTTGCCATTAATAAAAATAGGATACCCGATGTGTTCGCCCGTGGAATCGGCCCGGCTGTGGGCGGTGATGGTAGATAATTCGTAATCAATAACTATCTCTTCGGCCTGCAACTCAATGTCGCCATACTTAACTTTGGCATCGCCATATAATTTGATGATTTTCTTTTCGAGGTTTGAATTGATGGAATCACGCGCGGAATAGGTAATCGTGGTTTCAATGTCGCTTTTAGGTTGAGACTTTACCGAGTCGACCTTAACCACTGCGGTATCCTTTTTGTTAGCAGGTAGGCCAGGGGTTTTAATCGAATCCTTTTTTATGGGCAATTCACCAGCGGGCACCCTAACGGGTTTTTCTACCTGGGCAAGGCCGGTTTTAAAAACTAAAAGTAAAAAGAGGGGAATAATGAAACGAAACACAACACCAATGGGCTCTGATTTGAATTTCAGGGGTTTAGCTTTTAGTGAAAAATTCACAACTTTGCGTAAAGTTATTGCAAATACTTCAGACATCGGTAAGACAGTGAATAATATCGGAACCAAGCTCCTCTTGTTAGCAATAACCTTGCTAAATTTTCAATCAGCCTTATTTTCGTATAATAAGATATGAAAAGGAGAGAATTTATTCAGAAATCATCAGCCTTTATCACACTACCCCTTTTCTCATTTCAGAAGAACTTTAAGGTTCGTACAGTCGTAATTGATGCTGGTCATGGAGGTAAAGACCCAGGTACAGTTGGTAAAAAAAACACGAGAGAAAAGGATGTTGTATTAAAAATTGCTCTTAAAACTGGAAAGTATATTGAAGATAATATTGAAGGGGTTAAGGTTCTATACACCCGAAAAACGGACAAATACATTGAATTTCAGGATCGTGCTGATCTAGCAAATAAGAATAAAGCTGATCTTTTTATTAGTATTCATGCTAATTCTATTGTAGGAGCAAATGCGTATGGAACCGAGACCTATGTGATGGGTTTACATAAGGATAAAAGTAACTTTGACGTTGCGAAACGCGAAAACTCAGTTATCTTAATGGATGAAAACTATAAAGAAAAGTATGAAGGGTTCGATCCTAGCAGCCCTGAGTCTTATATCCTGTTTTCTTTGAACCAGAGCGCGTATCAGGAGAATAGTCTAAGATTTGCGCAGTTGGCTGAAAATCAATTTAAAACGAAAGTGGGTAGATCGAGCCGAGGCGTTAAGCAAGCTGGCTTTCTGGTTTTGTGGATGACAACAACCCCCAGTGTTTTAATTGAGACTGGTTTTTTATCCAACGATAAAGAGGAACTTTTTCTTGCCAGTGAAAAAGGGCAGGATTTGATTGCCTCAGGTATTTATCGAGCATTTAAAGAATACAAAGCAGAAATTGAATCCATAAACTAAGTAACTGTGAAGAATAAAGAACTTAAGGTAGGCCTGTTTGTAACTGCGGCTTTGGTGCTGCTCTATTTTGGATTTAATTTTTTAAAGGGAATTGATTTTTTCTCTACCACCAATAAGTACTATGTGGTGTATGATAATATCGATCAGTTGGCCGTTTCCAATCCAGTTCTGATAAATGGTTTCGCGGTAGGCCGTGTAAGTCGGATCAGCATCATGCAGCGCAAACAAAACAAAGTTTTAGTTGAGTTGATGATCGATTCTGATATTCAAGTGGGGGATTCGACAAAAGCAATTTTAAATAGCGATTTCCTTGGAGGCAAATCTATCTTGTTGGCTATCGGTAAAATAACCAAACCCTTAAATCCAAAGGACACTTTGTTAGCCGAAGTTGCTAAAGGTATGTTGGATGTAATATCAGAAACTGCTACGCCCGTTGCCGACAACCTGCAAACCACACTCAGAAAGTTTAATATCATTCTCGATAATCTAACCAAAAACTCACAGCAACTGGATGCCATTTTTGTGAAGCTTCAGACTACACCGGATTTGATCAACAGAACGCTAATTACAACGAACGGAAAGGTTGAAGACCTTTCCATAAGTTTCAAATCTGTTGCCGATAATTTAAATGGAACCTTAACAGAATTAAAACCTACCATTGCCAACTTTAAAGTTGTATCCGATTCCTTAAAAACCTTGCAGCTTAATGAAACCATTTCAACGGCAAAGCTAACCCTTACTAAACTGAACGCAACGCTCGATAAATTTGGAAAGGGCGATAATACCATGAGTAAACTGCTTACCGAAGATTCATTGTATGTAAATCTGAATACCTTATTAATGAGTCTTGATACCCTGGCCAAACATTTTGACGACAACCCTAAGCATTTTATGGCTCCGTTAGGTAAGAGTAAAAAGAAGGTAGACCGCGACCGGAGAAAAGAAGAGCAAAAGGCAGCTCAGGATAAAAAATAGTTTATTCACCAAATATGGCTGAACGATGGATCTGGAATTCAACAAAAACGAGGACCAGCTAAAGCAACTTTGCTTTCAATTGAAAGCAAAAGAAAATAAAGTCAGGCTTGGCGGTGGCGAAAAGAAAATTGAAGAGCAACATCAAAAAGGTAAATTAACTGCCCGGGAGCGTATTGAATACCTGGTTGATAAGAACTCTACTTTTCTGGAAGTAGGCCTTTTTGCCGGAGAGGGAATGTATAAAGAGCAGGGCGGGTGCCCGGCAGGAGGGGTAATAACCGGTCTCGGTTTTGTAAAAGGAAGGCAATGTGTAATTGTTGCCAACGATGCTACCGTAAAGGCCGGTGCCTGGTTTCCTATCACAGCAAAGAAAAATCTTCGGGCGCAAGAGATCGCGATGGAAAACAGGCTTCCTATCATTTACCTGGTGGATAGTGCCGGAGTATTCTTACCCATGCAGGATGAAATTTTTCCTGACAAGGAACACTTCGGCAGGCAGTTCAGAAACAATGCAAAGATGTCTTCTATGGGCATTGTTCAGATTGCTGCAATTATGGGAAGCTGCGTAGCGGGTGGTGCCTACTTACCTATCATGTCCGATGAGGCCATGATTGTAGATAAAACAGGATCTATATTTTTAGCGGGTTCGTATTTGGTAAAGGCTGCAGTCGGTGAGGAAATTGATAATGAAACGTTGGGGGGAGCTACTACACATTGCGAAATTTCCGGAGTTACAGATAATAAATTTCCTGATGATCAATCCTGTCTGGATCATATCCGCGAGTTGTTTGATAAAATAGGAGATTATGATAAAGCAGGCTTTAGTCGCATTCAGGCAAAGCCTCCCAAAGAAAAGCCGGAAGAAATTTATGGATTGATGCCTGCCGATCGGGTGAAGCCTTATGAAATGATTGACATCATCAAACGCATTGTTGATGATTCTGAATTTGATGAATACAAAGCCCTCTATGGTAAAACAATTCTCTGCGGCTTTGCTCGGGTGGATGGTTGGGCAGTAGGCATAGTAGCCAATCAGCGCAAAGTGGTGAAAACAAAAAAGGGCGAGATGCAAATGGGCGGTGTGATTTATTCCGACTCAGCGGATAAAGCAGCGCGCTTTATAATGAATTGTAATCAGCGAAAAATTCCGCTTGTTTTTTTGCAGGATGTAAGTGGATTTATGGTGGGAAGCAAAGCCGAGCAAGGTGGAATAATTAAAGACGGTGCCAAAATGGTGAATGCCATGGCAAACTCCACCGTGCCAAAGTTTACATTCATTCTTGGTAATTCTTATGGAGCGGGTAATTACGCGATGTGTGGAAAAGCGTATGATCCGCGCTTGATCTTTGCCTGGCCCACGGCACAAATAGCCGTAATGAGTGGAAGCTCAGCGGCAAAAACTCTTTTACAGATTCGCGTAAGTTCGTTAAAGGCTCAAGGGAAAACGATTACCAAAGAAGAAGAAGATCAACTACTCAAAGAAATTACGGATCGCTACAATGAGCAATTGAGTCCCTACTATGCAGCTTCCAGAATTTGGGTGGATGGCGTAATTGATCCATTGGAGACACGCACTGTTATTTCTACCGGAATTGAGGCGGCTAACCACGCACCTATAGAAAAATTTAATGTAGGGGTAATTCAGACTTGAAGTTGTTTTCAAAGCAAACCACGCATGGAATTGATTTTTTTTATATTCTTGCAATAAATGAAGGAGAGTGAATTAAAAGCGTTGGTTTCTCTGCTGGACGATGAGGATAAACAGATTTCTGCTCATGTGCAGGAAAAGATTCTTTCTCTCGGCACAGGTGCCATTCCTTTTTTGGAGAAAGAGTGGGAGAGCAACCTTAACCCCGATGTGCAGACGCGAATCGAAGAACTGATTCACACACTTCAATACGATCTGGTACGGGAGCGATTGAAAAGTTGGTACACCTCAACGGATCAAGACCTTCTTACCGGAATGTGGATTCTTGCTACGTATCAATATCCTGACATTGAACTAGAAAAACTAAAACAGGAACTGGAGCAGATTTATTACGATGCGTGGCTTGAATTCCGGCCCGATTTGTATCCCTACGATCAGGTGAAGGTTATCAATAGTGTGATCTTCAATAAGCTTAAGTTTGGAGCTAATACAAAAAACTTTCACTCACCGGGCAACTCGATGATCAATGTGGTATTAGAAACACACAAAGGCAACCCGATTACTTTGTGCGTGATCTATATGTTGATAGCACAAAAGTTGAAAATGCCGGTGCAAGGAGTTAACCTGCCCAATTTATTTATACTCACCTACAAGGATGACAACCACCAGTTTTATATCAACGCTTTCAATCGTGGACTGATATTTTCTAAGCAGGACATCGAAAATTATATTCATGAACTTCACCTTGTTCCGCAGCAATCATTTTTTGAGCCTTGCAGCAGTCTTGAAATTGTTCGCAGAGCTTTACGTAATCTGGTTATGTCTTTTGAAAAAATGGGTGAACACGCTAAAGCAGATGAAGTGAAGGTGTTGTTGGTTGAAATTTCGGAAGGTGGTGATCTAGGAGTTTAACGCAATTGAGCCAGTATTTCAGCGTTGATTTCATGGCCGCCTTCGAATTGAATAATTTTAGGGGTAAGTCCTAAGCGTTCATTTAACTGGGTCATCTCTTTCAATCGATCATCAGTAAGGTAGGGATCTTGTTTCCCGAATACTTCAAAAATTTCTTTTGATTTAAACAGATCTGAGCCTTTTTGAAAATCCATGTCGGGTGGAAATATACCAGCCCATAGAATCAAGCGTTGAAAATTTATAGAGCCATCCAGCGCCCAACGCGAAACGGTAGCAGCACCCTGGGAGAATCCTAAAAGGGTTATTTCACCTGAAAAGTCTGCAGGAATTTCATGAGTGTAAATTTCATTCAGATAGGTGATGTAGTTGTGTATATCCATCAACCGATTTTCTTTGGTCATCCAGGTAGCGCCAACTTTATTGTTTCCTGATCGACTTCGATTTGTAATGTCTTCCAGATAAAATCGTGACAAGCCCTCCGGTGCGATGATGCATGTTTCTGAATTGAGCAGAGAATTGAATTTTTTAAGATAATACTGTGCCAACTGACCATACCCATGAATAACAAACCAAACTTTTTTGGTGTGAGCTGAAACGATTCCCAGTTTATAATACCGTGCCTTATAATTAAAACTGACTTCTTGTTCGATCATTTTTCCTTAGAAATAAAAACGGCTATCGGTAAACCAATAGCCGTCTAAAAATTGTTGTTGTTTATTAACGCTTAAAACCAAGTGCGCTACCGCCACAATGACTTGAGGGTTCGTCAAATGTGTATTGAATGTAGTAGATTCCTGTGGCGTTGCAGGGATAGGCAATAGCAGACACAAACTGCCCATTGATTTTACTGGATGCCACTTTGTTTCGCTCTTTATCAAAAATGTTTACAACAATACCATCCGTGGCGGTTCCGTTCGCACAAACATTAATCATGTACTGAGTGCCCTTTGTAAACACGTAACTATACTCCACCTTGTCCTTGGCATCACCATTCACCTTATAACTTTTCAGAAAGTTAAAGCCCGTGGCTAGCTTAGGAATACAATCGTTGGCCAGGTTATCAGCGTTACAGTTCTGCTCATCGAGTTCATTTGAACTCACCGCAACAGACGAAATGAGCAATAAAAGAAAAACTAATTTTTTCATAGAATAGGTATTCTTAATTAACTAATAATTTTAGATCGGATTGAATCCGTTATCGTTTTTATTTCTTCCACGTTTTGTGGTGTAATATCAATGGTAGTTGAGCTATTGTCTTTAATAATAGCAACCCCATCCACAATTTCCATCGTGGACTCTTTGTATGTGTAATTGATATTGATTTTATCGAAGGCGCCTTTTAATTGTTCAAGATCGGCCAGCAGGCTTGCCATATTAGCGTCATCGGTATAGAATGAAAACAATAAAAGGATCTGCTCAAGTATAATTTTCTGCTCACCAATTTTTTCCTGAAGTTCTTTGTTGGCAGGGTTTTTTACAGCAGTCTGACAGGTGATTTGCATGGCCTCCAACCAGCCACCGGTAAGTAAAAGGACACTTAGATTATCGCGGCTTTGCGACTGCAGGTAATGATTAATTTGATTGAAATTCATAGTGGTAATCAACAGTAAAGAATCAAGATTCTTACTGTTTGTTGCCAGACGACCAATCGTTTCCACGTCAAAAAACTGACCGATATTTAATTCATCAGCTAAAGACTTTATTGAAGAGATGTATTTTATTCCATCCTGATTTTGACCGTAGATGTTGGTATAACCCAGATCCGTTCCATAAATTCCCAGATTCAATGCTTTCTTAAAATTGCTATTGTATTTGGGCAGGTTATTGGATGAGTTGAGCATGCCCTGGTTGTATTTTGAGCCAGATTCTTTTAACAATACTGAAATTTCTAGCGGGCTGGGTATCTGTTCCAGGATGGCATTAATTACCTCCTCGTCAACACCAGGCCCAGCTGTTTTGGCTGAGTCTAAGCTATTCAGGAAAGCTTGCTCGTCAGGCTTTTTGCCTGTAGTACAGCTGAACATGACAACTGTAACTGCAACTAATAAAATGAATCTCATAGCAGTATTTTGATTGTATACAAAAATAAGAATTAACAACTCTCAAGCAACAGTCTGAAAGTACCTATTTCTTTAGGGAAAGCTTGAAATTGCTAAAAAAGCTAATTCCCTTTCTAAGCAGTTCAAAATATAAAGTAAGGTAGAAGCAGAGGGTCATTCCCCAAATTACCAATAGATTGAAGATATAGGTATCTACAAGAATGCCCAGCAGGTTCTTTTCGGGCAGAAAGAAAGCCGTGCGATAGTCAGCACGATGCCTGGGTTTTGGTGCTTGAAAAATCGGATTGATTATTTGGATCAAGCCTCCGTTGTATTCCAAAATCCGATCTTTGGTTGTGGTATTTTTTACCAGATCTGCCAGGCTTTCGTTAAAATGGTGATTCTTCTCTTGCTGGATGTTAAAACCCTGGTTTTCGTAAAAGGCCATTTTCTTTTCGATGAGTGCAGCGCTTTTGTTATATTGATTTTGATAGTGCTTTTTGTACCTCGCAAAGTACTCATCCAACAAGAGACCGATTTCTTTTGTGTATCCATTTTTCAGAAAGACCTCCGCGAGTTTCAGGTTTTCGATACCTTCTTTAAAACTCTCATCTCGCAGCTCCTTGTAGAGAATATTTTTGTTTACGGAAATCTTTTTTTGAATCGAATCTACTTTCGCATCTAATAGATCAAGGACTAATTGATTTTTATTTTTTAGTTCATCGGCCAGATAGGCTGATTTAAAATCAGCATTAGATTCATCGCGTTCATATTCATAGTACGGTTTTTGAAACTCATTATTTTTGAATTGATGTACGGCCATTGCTTCATAGGCCCACCGTGAGGTCATCAGATCTGCCACCACGGGCACTTTACCTTTGGTACTTAGCAGTTCGTTCAGTTTATCAAATTCAAACAGCAACCCGCTCAGGATCATCTGCGGGATGAGCAGAAGAGGAATCATCACATAAACTGTAACCGCTGAGTTGAATGCAGAAGAAACATTTAGGCCAATTACATTGGCAAAACAGGAAGTGGTAAACAGTACAAGCCAGAATGCCCAGGTCATTCCATGAATTTCTAAAATCAGATTACCGATGAGAACAAAGGTGAAAGTTTGAATAGCCGATAGCAGAAACAATATGGTAAGTTTTGATAACAGATAGCTATTCCAGCTAAGATTCAAAAAAGATTCACGCTTCAGAATTTTACGGTCGCGGATGATTTCTTCTGCACTTACTGTAAGGCCCATGAATAGGGCTACAATAATTGACATGAGCATGAATGCCGGAAAGTTTTCGTTGTAGCGGAAAATATATTCTTTACCGCCAGGCGCACTTTTATATTTGATGACAAACGCCAGCAAGGTTGCTAACAAGGGCGCTTCCAGTAAATTAATTAGCAGGTATTGTTTATTGCTGAGCTTGGCTAAAAAATCGCGGGTAGTAAAGATAATTGTTTGCTTAATGCGCGAGGGAATATGCAAACTACGGGGCGGCTGTTCGTTGATGTCTTCAACCTTACTGGCTTTGAAGTTGCTTTTAAACATCTCATGCCATTGCATGGGCGTAACCTTGCGTTTGTTGCTAGGTTGACCGTATTCATCTACCACCTTGGCTTCGATGATATTGAAGATCTGTTCCGGATTTACATTTCCGCATACTTCACACTGACCCCGGTTGCTATCTACCTGATGGGTAGCCTTTTTAAAATAGGTCACCGCTTCAACGGGATTTCCATAAAAAGTAGGATAGCCTCCCGTGTCCATAATCACCATCTTATCAAACATCTTATAGATATCGGAGGAGGGTTGATGGATGACAACGAAAATCAGTTTGCCTTTTAGTGAAAGTTCTTTTAATAAGTCAATCACGTTTTCTGAATCGCGTGATGACAAACCCGAGGTTGGCTCATCCAGAAAAAGAATCGCGGGCTCGCGGATAAGTTCTAACGCGATATTTAAACGCTTGCGTTGCCCACCACTTATTTGTTTATCCAGCACGCCTCCCACTTTAAGATCTTTGCGCTGTTCCAGACCCAGGTCTTCCAGAACTTTCATTACCAGCTTATGTATTTCTAATTCCTTGAGCTGTGCAAAACAAAGTTTTGCATTATAGTATAGGTTTTGGTACACCGTAAGCTCTTCAATAAGAAGATCATCTTGTGAAACAAAGCCTATCACACCTTCAACTTTCTTTTTATCCTTGTGAATATCAAAACCATTCACTTTAATTTTTCCCTTGCCGGGCTTTTCTAGTCCTGCCAGAATATTAAGTAAAGTTGTTTTACCGGCTCCACTGGCGCCCATAATACCGATTAGCTTACCCGGTCCTTCTGCAATTTTAACATCGCGAATTCCTATAATGCCATTCTGGAATTTGTACTCATCCACGTTGGCGATAAAGGAAAGCTTGGTGGTATGAATCTCATTGTTAAAATCTGCAACCAGATCGCTGTAGTATAAGGCTGCGCCATCGGGAGTTTTGATTGTACTTCCATGCGAAAAAAGATATACGCGGCCTGGCTTCATAATAAAGCCATTCAGGTTGTTAGCGTCTTCACCCAGATATTTTGCAAAGAACATGCTTACACTACTGACACGCATGAAAATCAAATGCCCGGCCACGTGTACGTGAATATGTTTTTGTAGTGGGAAAGACGATTGAGTTCCTTCATCCGCAATCAGAATATCTGCATAGTTGAGTGTGCTAACCTGCTCCGAGATAACGAATGCTTCAATCAATTTATATTCTTCCTGTACTATATTGAACACAGTAGAAACTGTATTCACAATCTCCATCCGCTGAGGGGTGAAGTGCTTATCGGAACTAACCAGTTCCAACAGTTTTATAAGAACAACTACTTTTTGTTTTTGCGTGAGGGTCTTATTAATTTTTTTACAAATGGCAAGCGTCTTGATGGAATCCTTAACAGAAGTGAGCTTATTGCTTCTGTCGTCTTCGTGCCTGGTTTGTTGTTCGGTGTATCCCGAAATGGTATCGTATAGTTGGAGATACCCTTCAACAGCAGACTTTTCAAGTTCCTGCTGAAAGAAATCGATTACAAATTGGCGCTCATTGTCACTAACGCCACCATCTTGTTTGGTAATTATTGCAAAAAGTTGAGTCAGAGCCTTGAGTATTTCTTCACTCATAGATTATATTTTGGCTCAGACATTATATAAAGCGTCAACAGCACGATCTTAATACGGTTGGAATTCAAAAGGCACTGAAACTAATTCAGCTAGTTCCTGACCCGATTCCTCCATGTCTTCATCATCTTCCAGAAATTGCCAAACAATCTTTGATCCTGGAATTGTTTCTAAAATCTTAAAAAGGTCCAGTAATTCCCTTGAGGTTGCCGTGTTATAGTACTCAAATTTGATTGTAAGTACAGTGGCGGAATTTGGACTTTTACTGTATTCATGCAGCCATTGGTTGACGGCCTTAAAGAATGGAGTCGGATCGTCAAGCAGCGACTTTCCTTCGATAAGGAAGGCTCCTTTATCCTTATTAAAATTGATGGCGGGTGTTAATTCAGCAGCAGGAATTGTAAGTGGTTGCACAAGGTATAGATTAAAGTTAATGCAAGATAAAATTATTAAATAAGAACACCTATCTGATCATGATTCAATACTTGTTTTAATCCTCCAGGCTGCCTTTCGTAAAGACATAGGGAAGCAGGGAACTTGCGGATTGACATTTTATCCATTGGTTGTCGGTGTGGTGCATTACTATTTCTATGGGTTTCTGTTGTCTTTCCTCAAACTCAGCCATCACTTGGCGGCATGCCCCGCAGGAGGCAGCCGCGGAAAGTTCTTTATGATTTTTTTTATGGGCCACAATAGCCATTTTCATAATGCGCTGGCCGGCATGCTGGGATGCCGCAGTGTATAAGGCTACACGTTCAGCACACATGCATAGGGGGTAGGAAGCGTTTTCCTGATTGGAACCGGTAACCACCGTGCCATCTTCTAAAATGAGGGCGGCCCCCACATGAAATTTGGAATACGGAGCATAGGCTGCGTGAGCAGCCTCCTTGGCTTTATGAATAAGATACTTTGACTCATTGTCAAGTTCTTCAATAGCGGTAAATATTTCAAATCCCTTCATATCAGTGCGAGTTAAAAACGAATAGAAAGATAATAAACACTGCGATGGTTCGGAAATATTAACCGTTAATTCCTTTATTTTATACTTTCTTACGCGAATTATGGAACATAAGTATATTCTCGTACTTGGTGCAGGCCGCTCATCTGCTTCGCTCATCCGATATTTACTTCAACATGCTGATGAAAATAATTGGACAGTTACCGTGGGTGATATTTCTGAAGCAGTTGCACGCGAGCGAATTGCTGACTTTAAAACGGGCCGAACGGTAGAATTTAATATTGAAGATAGAGAACGCAGTCGCAAAGCGATTGCTGCGTCTGATGTTGTGGTTTCGTTGTTACCAGCTCATTTGCATCTGTTGGCGGCTGCCATCTGCCTCGAAGAAAAAAAGCATTTACTAACGGCCAGTTATGTGTCGGATCAAATGAGAACACTGGACATGGAAGCCAAATCAAAAGATCTTCTTTTTCTTAACGAATGTGGGCTCGATCCGGGAATCGATCATATGAGTGCCATGCAATTGATAGATAAGATTAAGGCTGAAGGTGGACGACTTACTTCCTTTGAATCTTTTACGGGTGGATTGATTGCACCGGAGACGGACCCGGAAAATCCATGGCGGTATAAATTTACCTGGAACCCACGTAATGTTGTTTTGGCTGGCCAAGGGACAGCCCGATTTTTGCAAGATGGACAGTATAAATTCATTCCCTACCAACGGCTTTTTAAAAGAACAACATCGGTCTCCGTACCTGGGTATGGTGAATATGAAGGATATGCCAACCGTGATTCTTTAAAGTATCTCGAAACTTATGGACTTCAGGGAATAAAGACCATGCTGCGCGGCACTTTGCGGAATAAGGGTTATTGCAGTGCTTGGAATGTATTGGTCCAATTAGGTTGTTGTGATGACACTTACTCCATGGAAAGAGTTTCTACAATGACCCACCGCGAATTCATCAATTCATTTTTGAATTTTGATTCTTTTAAAACGGTGGAGGAGAAGTTATGTACGACTTTTGATTTTTCATTGCAAGGCGAAGAAATGACCAGGCTGCGATGGAGCGGATTCTTTTTAGATGAACCCATTGGGTTGGAAAAGGGTACCCCGGCCCAACTTCTTGAGCATATACTAAGTAAGAAATGGAATTTGAGCCAAGGCGAAAAAGATTTTATTGTGATGTGGCATCGATTTCGGTTTGAAAGGGATGGAATGCAACGAGAAATCCAAGCTCATTTGACAGCCACCGGTGATGATGAGATTAACACAGCCATGGCGAAAACGGTGGGCTTACCACTGGCGATTGCTACAAAACTGTTACTGCAAGGAAAAATTTTAAGCCGCGGAGTAACTATTCCAGTGATAAAAGAAATTTATGATCCTGTATTGCAGGAACTCACTAAGTTAGGAATCACTCTTGTGGAACGAGAGACTACCGCCTGAGAATTACACTGATTGGGAGCGATAAAAAATAAATTCCGGAGATTAAAGCTGAGCCGGAAATCGCAAAAATGACACCCGTCTGGATAATATAAAAGATCGGAGACAGCACCATACCCAAAACATATTTTAGCGAGCCTGTGAATTGAGGATCGGAAACTTTGTTCTTCAACACCCATTGAATGATCAATGCCGGTATTAAGTGATTTATGTATTGATACAGAAAGAAAGGATTTAACCAGCGGCTTACGCCTGGTTTTTTACTAGCATGCATGGACCCTGTTGGGGTGTAGTTATCCACTAATGCCTGATCGGATTTTAGTTGTTCGTATAAATCTTTTTTTTGTTGCCGATGTGCCTTCAGGTAAGATACTCTTTCTTCATACTGATCAGGATTGATGTTTAGAATCAGAGTCTTCAGTTCATCGGCTGTTCTTTTTAAAAGAATGTCAAGATTCTCTTGATTATTTTTAGTCGGCTCCAAATAATCGTTTACTAAAATCGGATTACCAAAAGTTACTAAAACAGGAGATCGGAAGTCATCGTGCGAATCGTATTGAATGCCAACAGGAACAATTTTAACACCCAGTTTCCAGGCATGCTTTTCCTCGGCAGCCAATGCAATACGGGCAAATCCTTTTTGTAAGTCTCTGAGATAGTAGTGATAGTTATGATTACCTTCTCCAAAAATCAAGATGGATTTTCCCTGGCTCAGAATGTTTACACAACTATCAATCATCTTATCATTTTTTCGCAGGGTGCTAAAACCGTCACGAAAACGATAAACGGGTAGCATTTGAATGGAGGTTAAAAATTTCTTTGCCAGAGGTTTATCAAAAACATTGGCACGCGTTAACGACCAAGGCGCACGCTGCATACTGCAGATCATCAGGATAGCATCCAAAAAAGCATTTTGATGATTAGCGACAAAAATTACCGGGCCATCCGGAATGGGGGCGAGTTTATGAATTTGCCATCGACTGAAATAAAACCAAACTGCTATCCGGCAGTAATTTTTTAAGGTGTAGTAAATTATTTTCTGAATCAATGGCTTTTTTAAGATTGAATGACTTGTGGAAATATTCGTCTTCGCATGATGGCGGAAAAGGCAAAACCCGAAATAAGATGCCAGACACCCCACCAGGCGGCAACAACAGCCATCGCTGTATTGCCATCAAAGAAAGTGAAAATAAGAATTAACGCAAGACCAGAATTTTGAATTCCAGTCTCGATGGCAACGGTACGATTTACAGACTCTTCGTTTTTAAGCATAGCACTAAAATAATAGGCAGCTAGCAAAGCAAGACCATTGTGCAACAGTACAATCCAGAATACATCACCCAGGTAGGCAGCAAATCCAGCCTGATTATTGGATACAGCCACTACGATAAAGCCCGTGAGCAAAATCATCGAGAGTAACCGAATGGGGCCAGATATTTTTTTACTGAAGGATGGTAAATATGCGTTAACCAACATACCCACCATCAATGGAATGAGTAAGATAGAAACCATGTTAATAAAAAGTGAAACAAAATCAATTTCAAAATTCTTGATTTCCGTTGATAATGAAGGAACCAAAGAGGCCCATGCAAAAAAACTTGCCGGGGTGATGATGAAAGCAGCCAGTGAGGAGAAGGCTGTTAATGTTACAGACAATGCAACATGACCTCGTGATAATTGTGTAAAAAAATTAGATACGTTACCCCCCGGACAGCAGGCAACCAGCAGCATACCCAGCGCCATGCCGGTACTGATTGGTAACACAGCAATCAAGATAATTGTAATAAGAGGGAGCAGTATGATTTGAGAAATCAAGCCCGTAGCTAATGACTTTTTTTGCCTGGTCAGTTGAGTAAAATGTGACCACTGAATATCCAACGCAACGCCAAACATAATGATGGCGAGGCAAATGTTTAGTACAAAAAGACTGCCCGATGAGAATTGTATAGAGATAGGTGCCGTATCCAAAACAAAGGGTTTAGTGTCTTAAATATACAGGTTTAGAGAAATAACTACTCCTGCTTGTTTTGATTTTCTTCATACCATGCATCAATCCGTAAATCATCACTCAGTGCAGCAGCCACTGCCAATTGATCACAGCGCTCATTTTCCAGATGGCCTGCATGTCCTTTCACCCAAACAAATTTGGGTTTGAATCTATGATGTAGCGGAAGATATCGTTGCCATAAATCTGCATTTGCTTTTTTTGCAAAATTCTTTTTCTGCCAACCCCACAGCCAACCTTTCTCAACAGCATCCACTACGTATTTCGAGTCTGAGTAAATAGTTACCGGGATCCCTAATTTCTTGATAGACTCAAGGCCAACAATCACGGCCATCAGTTCCATGCGATTATTGGTTGTCAGGCGAAATCCATCTGAAAGTTCTTTCACATGGCTGTTGAATTTCAAAATGGTGCCATACCCTCCCGGTCCTGGATTGCCTTGCGCTGCTCCGTCAGTGTAAATGCGAATCATCCGAAACTCACATTATCTTTAAAAATCTTTACGGCAATGGCTAGCAGGATTACACCAAACACTCTGCGCAATACAGCAAATACCGACTTGCCGAGTTTGCGCTCCAGCCACGATGAGGAGCGTAACACTAAATAAACAAAGAGTAAATTGAGCAGAATGCCGATAAGGATATTAGTCTGATCATACACGGCACGTAGCGAAAGAATGGTTGTAAGTGTACCCGCTCCTGCAATGAGTGGAAATGCAAGAGGTACTATGGAACCAGATCCATGAGAATCCGGGTCGTCCCGGATCAAGGTCATTCCAAGAATCATTTCCATAGCCACAATAAAGATTACAATAGCACCCGCTACGGCAAAAGATTCTACATCAAGTCCGAAAAGCTTTAAGATGGACTGCCCCAGGAAAAGAAAACCAACCATGAGTACTGCTGAAATAATGGTGGCCTTTTCGGCATGGATTCTTCCCTCACGTTTTTTTATTGTAATGATAAAGGGAATAGCACCGATAATATCTATTACGGAAAATAAGATCAGCGATACAGAAAAAATTTCTTTGAAGTTTATTGAAGTCATTGGACTTCAAAAGTAGCAGAAATAAAACAGGTGTCCTACTTTCTCCACAAGGGCTTCCGAATTGATCAAAAGAAGATCTGGTATTGTATCACCGCCTGACTTCTTCTTCCGCCACGAATAAAATCAGAGCCTTGTTGCTCATAGTAGGGGCGACTTTGATAATCAAGACTGATTTTGCTTGTATGTCCTTTGATTAGCCAATTTACGCCTACATTATAAACATTCATTTGTTTATCAAGTCGATCGTAATTAGCACTTTGCAACGATGCGTAGGGCATGAGTGTTCCATTGCCTTCACCGAGCAAATTGCTCTTCATCAGATAACCAACTTGCGCATACCAGGCTTTGCCAGTGCCAAACATGGGGAAAGCATTTCCATAACTTCCGGCAGGATAAGGTCCACTCACCGAAGTTGCTGGATTCATGATTCCATTGTATCGAAGATACCCAGGCCCGAAGTCGTAATTAAAATATCCCACGTAGGCGTTAAAAGCTGTTCCCTTTTTTGTGTTGACGGGCGCGTCATAGAAGAGAGCCGCTGACCATAAGTTCATGGTATGGTAAGTTGTATCTATGCTTTCCCTGGTCCATGTTGCTTTACCTTGTGTGATAAAACCAGCCTCAAGATTCAGTACTTTCTTTTTACCCAGATAGGTGCCTGTAATATAAGGTACATTGTGTTGCTCTTGGTCGAAAAAATTATAGATAAAGAATCCCTGATATTGTTTCTTATGACCTTGTTGAGAGAATGTAGCGTTTGGTCCTAACGGAGGCAGTGGTTGCCCATTGGTCGTGATTGGAAACGGATCGCTTATGATCAACCGATAGTCCAGGTTACCCAGTTGCCCCCGGGCATAGATGCTTAATTTTCTAGAAAACTCATCGGTTTGATCTACGGTTGACTGAGCAAAGATCGGAACATCCATGGTCATTATAGAAGCCACGCTGGGTTGACTAAAGCGTGATAAACCATTAACTATGGTAAGGCCCCCACCCAGAATTAGCTTTTCACTTCCTTTAGTAACCCTATATTCTCCCAGGGCATCATGAAAAAATGCCTGCAATTTTCTATTACCTGCATTTTGCGACAGGTAGTTGAAATTATTTTGCCCGAATTGAAAATAGACAAAAACTCGATCCGATAACTGACCATACATTTGAATCCGGGTTCTGCGCAGGCCAATATCAAACGTTTCATTGGCGGGCTCACTCAGCACGCGCGTTCCGGGATTACTCTGGTTAAATCTAAACCAGATTTGATTCAGGAAAGTAGCTTTGAAATAATGACTTCCATCAGCATTGAGATTAAGTTTTAGTTCGTTGAGTTCTGTTGGCTTATCCTGTGCATGCCCAATAGTGCAAATACATAGGAAGACCATGGAAGCAAGAATTTTGTTCATAGCTTATAACTTTTTGATAAAAATAGGAAGTGAATCTTTAATTCACATCTTTCATTTATACAACTCGGGCTTCCTTTGGTTGGATAAGGGCTATAAAATCTTCAGCAAATTTGGCGGTGTACAGAATTTCTGAAGGTTCTAACAACGTGCGTTTCTTGTAAAAGATAAGTCGATTGCGGTGGCATTCTACATGCATATCCTCCCGGTTTTCAAGAAATTGTAAGATCACCTCATTAAAGAAATCGCGAACGGCATTCTCGTTGTTTCCTCTGAGATAATATTTCTCCGAAAATTTCGGATGGTTGTCAAAGTCGATGTCTTTGCCGGAAACACTCTCGAATAATTTAGACCAAAGACCTTCAGGCTCGAGAGCGAAATCGGGAATCAGTATATTGGTTTCAGATACCTGAATAATGGTTAACTGAAATTCTTGCTGAGACTGACGCGCGCCTTCTATCAGTGTGATGTCAGAGACTTCAAGCCTGGCATGTTCAACGTACTTGAAAAGGATATTTTCTTCGTACGGAATTTTATGGCCATTGTGCAACGGGAAGTCTTTATACTTCAAAGCAATTCTGGCTTTTTGTGGGTAATAGGTCCACTCGTTGTTTTCGGCAAACTTCCTTAATTCCAATTGCCGAGGACTGAGTTTGATTTCAATCTTATTTTGAAGCTCAAGAGAAAATTTACGTGAGGCCAGCGGGTGATTTGAAAATGGTTTAAACCGATCGAACCCAATTGATACTAACGAACCTCCGTCATGGGCACATTCTTCTTCCAGGTGGTGGAGGTATTCCATAAAGCTATGATCCATAAAATGGGCCTCCGAAAAATCAACTA
>LNFM01012653.1_pt1 | contig 18681 bp, 21 predicted proteins | sample 596031 | NCBI WGS metagenome assembly LNFM01 (sample SAMN04254537, study PRJNA301005) | activated carbon metagenome | isolation source: dual media filters at the Ann Arbor, Michigan drinking water treatment plant | place: USA: Ann Arbor | reverse complement strand
CTGGTAGGAGGTGCGAGATTCGAACTCGCGACCAACGGATTAAAAGTCCGCTGCTCTACCGGCTGAGCTAACCTCCCAAAAAGGGGCGAATTTTAACCGTGCGGGACATGGGGGTCAACCGCGAAAACGGGCCTGAATGCTCAGGCCTCCTGCATCATCCGCCAATACTGGTATTTCATGGTTGCCGCAGCGCCGGCGACGATGGCGATGAAGGTCAGCATCGAGCCGACCGCGAGCGTGGACATGCCGGTGATCGCCTGCCCCACGGTGCAACCCATGGACAACACGCCACCCACGCCCATCAGCACGCCACCCGCCGCGTGGTTGGCAAAATCCTTCATCGAAACAAACCACTCGATGCGGAAACTGCGAGTCAGCAAGGCATAAATGAACGATCCGGTGATGACGCCAAGCAGCGCCATCACGCCGAAATTGACCAGCGCGGTATTGCCGGGGCTGAGCAGGTAACGGACGGTATCGCCCATCGGACTGATGAAGGTGTAGGACTGAACCTGCACGCGGCTGGGCACCTGGGTGGCGAATTCGGCATATTCCTTCCATGCCTGCCCCAGCGGTCCGCCGGTGAGGTACCAGCCGGCCAGTACTGCCAGTCCGACCGCCGTACCGCCGAGCACATTGTCAAAGCTGCCGCGGAAATCGGCGGAACGGAACACATATATCAGCAGGCACAGCGCCAACACGGCGCCGAGCGCTGCATTGAGGCCGCGCGAGGGCTGCAGGCCGAACAGGCCGGAGAACACCGCGCCGAGTTCCTGGCCCTTGATGCCGTGGCGGGACAGGTCAACAGTGGTCGCCGACACCCAGGGATGGAAGAGGTTTTCGTAGAACGGCGTCCACAGCATCAGGTAAGCCATGATGGCCGCAATGGCGAGCACCACCAGCGACTTCAGGTTGCCGCCGCCGACGCGCACCAGCGTCTTGTTGCCGCAGCCGCTGGCCAGTGTCATGCCGATGCCGAACAGCGCGCCGCCGGCGAGGTAGCGCAGCCAGCCGAAATTCGCGGTGCGGTACGGCGGGAAGGTGTCGCCGGAGAGCTGGATCAGGCCACCGGCCTCAAGGCCGGCGACGCCGGCAATGGCCACGGCCATCGCCAGCAGCCAGGCCCGCATGCGCCCGCTGTCGCCCATGTTGACCCAGTCCGATACCGCGCCCATGGTGCAGAAGTTGGTCTTGCTGACAATCGTGCCCAGCACTGCGGCGATAACGAAGACTGCGCCGAGCATCTGGTGGTGTACGGTGAATTCCATGGACTCCTCCCTGCCTGTCCGGCCTTTGCAGGCACGGTCGCGGTTGATTATTCGAAAATTCTAATATACAACCGGGCGTGTATTATAAGTACTTGTTTTAATTGATATTTTTATAAATCGTCGGGTCGGCGATCCCGGCCTGCTCAAAACCCGCACGGCGCAGCCGGCAGGAATCGCAGGCACCGCAGGCGGCGCCGGCCTGATCCGCCTGGTAACAGGACACGGTCAGCGCGTAGTCGACACCCAGCGCCATGCCGCGACGGATGATCTCCGCCTTGCTCAAATCGATGATCGGCGTGTGCAGCCGCAGCGGACAACCCTCGACCGCAGCCTTGGTCGCGAGATTGGCCATTGCTTCGAAAGCACGCATGTACTCCGGGCGACAGTCCGGATAACCCGAATAATCCACCGCGTTGGCGCCGAACCAGATGTGGCCGGCACCGCGCACTTCCGCCTCGGCCAGGGCCACTGCCAGCATGATGGTGTTGCGCGCCGGCACATAGGTCACGGGGATGCCCGGCTGCAGGCCATCGACCGGCACCGCGATCGCACGGTCGGTCAGCGCCGAGCCGCCGATGCTGCCGAGGTCGATGCGCACCACCTTGTGTGTAACGGCACCCAGTGCGCGCGCGACGCGCACCGCGGCATCAAGTTCGGCGCGGTGACGCTGCCCGTAGTCTATCGACAGGCAATGGCAGTCATGACCCTCGTTGCGCGCGATTGCCAGTGTGGTTGCGGAATCGAGTCCGCCGGAGAGGAGGACAACGGCTTTCATTGGATGCACAGCCTGAACAGGTGATTAAGTAATTAAGTGATTAAGTGATTAAGTGATTAGCGATTGTATACTTGAAACAAGGTTGGTATTCCCCCATAATGCACTTATGGAGTCGCCTTTTTAGTTTTTTTCCCTTTAGTTTCAGCAACTTGCTTCAACTGCTGAATTACCTCTTTCGGGAACACTTTGCGGGCGATTTCCTCGGTAGTCGGTAAGGCAGGTTTCTTACTCTTACGGGGTGCGGTCATGGAAGAAATGAACATCATCAAGTTAATGGACGAATTCGGCACGGACGAAAAATGCCGCGAAGTTCTGGAACAACTGCGTTGGCCTAGCGGTGTGTGCTGCCCGCGCTGCGAAAGCAAAAAGATTTCGCGTATTAAAGAGCGTCAGCAGTTTGACTGCGATGAATGCCGCTACCAGTTCTCGGTATTGTCCGGCACGATCTTTCACGACACACATCTGCCGCTTAAAAAATGGTTCGTTGCGATCTACCTGACCGTAGAATCCAAAAAAGGTATTTCCGCTAACCAGATGAAGCGCACGATTGGCGTTTCCTACAAGACCGCTTGGTATCTGTGCCACCGCATCCGAACCGCAATGACTGAAGCCAATCCAGCCCCGCTCAGTGGCACCGTTGAGGTAGACGAAACCTATGTTGGCGGGCGCGTCAAAGGTAAGGGCATTGGCCGTGGCGTCTACATGCAAAACAAATCCATCGTTGCTGGAATCATTCAGCGAGGCGGGAAGGTTCGTCTGGACAAGATCGACAACGCCACCAAGAAAACGCTTCACGCTTTTATCAAAGGCCACATTCACCCCAAGACCGAATTGATCGTTACGGACGAATGGAAGTCTTATCGCGGGATTGGTGACGCGGACACGAAACACGCGGTTGTTAATCACAACCAAAAGGAATACGTGCGCGGCGACATCCATACCAACTCCATTGAAAACGTCTGGAGTCTGCTCAAGCGGTCTGTGGCAGGTTCGTATCATAAGATTAGCGATAAGCACATTGATCGGTATTTAGATGAACTGGAGTGGCGTTTTAACAATCGGGAAAACCCTTACCTTTTTGCTGACACACTAAAGAAATTAATTAATTCCGGAAATTTGGAATACAAAGAATTGGTGGCTGCTTAATGGTCTTTCAAAGTGACCTTCGGCGAGATATCACCAATTAGAGTTTCACGAAATTTATTTACTAGGAACTGAGTTTCTGCTTTTCTGAACACCCTAGAAAACATTTTCCCATTAGCAAAGAAAATAAATTCAAATTCCGCCAAATTCCTTTCAAATATGTTGAGGGGCATATACGTGCCGTCTCCCATTGGATTCTGCTGATGATGAAATGGCGCAGAAATTAGAAACTCAGATTTAGGTGGTATTCCATTAGTTTCCTCAGGTTTTACCGGGACACCATTGGCCACTAAAAAAACATTAAATTTCTCACCGGTAATTAATGATTGGATGTGGCCGTTTAAATCGCCAATTGTTTTGGACGATTTGTTTATTCCTTTGGCCTGGAAACCGCAAACAAAAATAGCCGCCCCTTCTGCTTGACCGACCATTCCGAGCGCACCAGAAAAATCCCAATAAATTCTCTGATTTAAAGAAATCCAAAAAATATTATTCTTCTCGCGACGAATCCACCACCAGAGCAACAAACTCAAAATAGAAAAGATCGAAAATGCGACAGTCCACCAGAAATCAATATGAGGGTCTTTCAGCCAATTTGGTGCGCTTAACTTCGTAATGACCGAATACCACTCAGACAGATTGGATATTGCTGCGTCTGGCCCTACTTGGCTCATGTAAGCAAGCCCCCCAAATGCAAGCGGGGGAACGAGGGGTGCCAAAGGCGGGATGCGCATGCAGGTATCATATAACTACCTGCATCAAGTATACAATCGCGAAGTGATTAAGTGATTGGGTGCGCCTCGTGTGCCGGAACTTCTGATCACCTAATCACTTAATCACGGAATCACCAGCTCACGCATTCAACGCCCCGCCGTCTCCCCCCACAGCTGCTTGTGCAGCTGCAGCTGGAAACGCACCGGCAGGCGGTCGCGCAGTATCCACTCCGCCAGCTGCCGCGGTTCGAGCCGGCCGTGCACCGGGGAAAACAGCAGCGGGCACAGGCGGTCGAGGCGGCGCGATTGCAACTGCTCTTTGGACCAGAGGTAATCAGCCTCGTCGCAGATCACGAACTTGATCTCGTCCTGCGGCGTCAGGTGCCGGAGGTTGGACCACAGGTTCCGCTCACATTCGCCGGAACCCGGAGTCTTGAGGTCGAGGATTTTCGAGATCCGCGGATCGACCGCCGAGACATCCAGCGCGCCGCTGGTTTCCAGCGACACCGAATGGCCGGCGTCGGCCAGCCGGCGCAGCAGCAGGGGCGCATGTTTCTGCGCCAGCGGTTCGCCGCCGGTCAGCGTCACGTAGTGCGCGCCATATGCGGCGACACGGCCCAGGATCTCGTCAAGCGCGAGCGATTCGCCGCCGTGAAAGGCATAGGCCGTGTCGCAGTAGCCGCAACGCAGCGGACAACCGGTCAGGCGCACGAATACCGTGGGCAGGCCGCTGCGGCTGGTTTCGCCCTGCAGCGAATGGAAGATCTCGGTGACACGCAGGGTCGCCAGTCCTTCTGCGGATTCCGCGGAGCGGTCGGCAACGATGGCGGTCATGGGATTAAAACGCGGTCAGCGCAGGTTGGCGACGCGCCGTTTGGCCTTTTCCGCGGCCTCGGAGGACGGGTAACGCGCGATCAGCCCGTCCATGGTCTTGCGTGCGGCAGCACTGTCCCCGGACTCCAGCTGCGAGCTGGCGAGGTTGAGCAGCGCATCAGGCACGGAAGCACTGTCAGGATAGGCCGCCACCAGTTTCTGCTGGCTGGCGATGGCATTGCGGAAATCACGAAGATTGAAATAGGAGTCGCCGATCCAGTACTGGGCGCGCGGCGCCAATGTGCTTTTCGGGTACTTCGCGATGAAGGCCTGGAAGGCGGTGATCGCCCCCTGGTAGTTGCCGATACGGCGTTGTCCCTGGGCACGTTCGTAGGCTTCGTTTTCCTCGACGCTTACCGGCGCGGCGGCAGCGGTTTTCGCCGCATCGCCCGCAGCCGCGGCACCCGGCGCAGGCGTCGGCGCCACGGAAGCGCCCGGCTGCTCGAAACGGCGCAGGCGCAGATCGAGATCGACGTACATGTCGCGCTGCCGCTTGGCAACGCCATCGACATTGTTGCCGAGCACTTCGATCTGGCCGCGCAGGCTGCGGATTTCCTCGCGCAGTTTCTCGATTTCGGACACCAGCGCCAGCACCGGCTGCGACTTCGCCTCCTCTTCGACCCGGGCCAGGCGCGCGGCCATGCTCTCGGTCTGGCCGCGCAGTTCATCAACGCGTTTCTGCTGTTCGGCAATCTGCTTGCGCGCGACCTCGTCATCAAAGAGGCCGGCGGCAGCCGGTGCCGGCGCCAGCGCCGCGGCGCACAGCACCAGAATGCCGGGTACTGCGCGCAGTCTGCGGAGAATCATGACGCCCGGTCAGTCGTTGGGATAAACAATGTCGGCGCGGCGGTTTTCAGACCAGCTCTGCTCGTCGCTGCCCGTCGCCTTCGGTTTTTCCTCGCCGAAGCTGACGGTCTCGATCTGCTCCGACTGGGCGCCGAGCAGGGTCATCATCTGCTTGACGGCATCGGCACGGCGCTGGCCCAGGGCGATGTTGTATTCGCGGCTGCCGCGCTCGTCGGTATTGCCCTGGATCGTGACTTTCTGGGTGCGGTTCTGCTGCAGGTAGCGGGCATGGGCCGACACCAGCGGCTTGAATTCGTCACGCACGACATTGCTGTCGAGTTCGAAATAGACGCTGCGCTTGGACAGGATGTTGGCCGGATCCTTCAGCGGATTGCCGCTCAGGGACTTGTCCGCCAGCGGCTTGGTCGACGGGCCGGTGGTCTGGGTCTGCGGCTTCTGCGCCGGAGCCGATGCGGTCGCGCCGCTGCGGTCTTCGACAGCCGCGCCCTCCTGTTCGCTGGTGGGCGTGCTGCTGCAGGCGGCGAGCAGGGCAATGGACATCACTGCGAGATATCGTTTCATGAATCAGCTCCTTGTCGGGTTTGTGGTTCGGGACTCCATGCAGGTTCACGCACGTCGCTGGCATCGGCGCTGAAACGCTGCTTGACGCGACCATCGCTGGAAACGGCGGCCAATATACCACGCCCCCCCACGCGGCTCGCGTAGAGGATCATCCGGCTGTTCGGCGCAAAACTCGGCGATTCGTCGACACCGCCGTCGGTCAGCACCTGAACCTGGCGGCTCGCAAAATCCTGCACCGCGACGCTGAAACGGCCACCGTTGCGCTGGATGAAGGTGAAGCTCTTGCCGTCGGGACTGTGCCGCGGCGACACGTTGTAGCTGCCGTCAAAGGTCACGCGCTGCGCCGGGCCGCCGCTGACCGGCATGCGGTAGATCTGCGGGCCGCCGCCGCGGTCGGAGGTGAACAGGATCGACTGCCCGTCAGGCGAGAAATTCGCCTCGGTGTCGATCGCCGAACTCTGGGTCAGGCGCTGCGGCACGCCGGTGCCGTCGGCATTGATCAGGTAGATCTGCGAGTTGCCATCGCGGGTCAGCGTCACCGCCAGCCGCCGTCCGTCCGGCGACCAGGCCGGCGCGCTGTTGCTGCCGCGGAAGGCCGCCACCGCCTGGCGGCTGCCGGAGAGCAGCGATTGCACGTAGACCACCGGCTTTTTCTGCTCGAAGGACACATAGGCGAGGCGGGTGCCGTCCGGCGACCAGGCCGGCGAGATGATCGGTTCGTTGGAACTCAACACACTCTGCGCGCCGAAACCGTCGGCATCGGCGACATGCAGCTCGTAACGCGTGCCGCGCTTGACGACATAGGTGATGCGGGTGGCGAACACGCCGGGTTCACCGGTGAGTTTTTCATAGATGACGTCGGCGATCCTGTGCGCGGTCAGCCGCAGCTGGTTTTCGGAGGCGAAATAGACAAAGCCGGCGATCTGGGTCTGTTTCGCGACATCCATCACCCGGAAGCGGATGTCATAACGCCCGTCGGCCGCCTTCGCCACCGAACCGATGACCACGGCATCCGCGCCGCGGGCGCGCCACTGCGCGTAGTTGACCTGTTCCGGCTCGTGCGGCACCGGATTCATGCCGCCCGGATCGACGGTGCGGAACAGCCCGCTGCGCGCAAGGTCGGCCTCGACCACCGGTGTCAGGCGCTGCGCCAGCCCTTCCTCGGCGCGGAAAGGCACGATGGCCACCGGGATCTGGCTGGCGCCGGCGCCGGTGATCTCGATGGTCAGCGCGGCACGGGCGACGCCCGCCGCCAGCAGCAGGCCGAGCAAGAGGATGCGCAGCAGGGATATCGTCGAAACCATGGAAAACGGCATGTTGGCCTTCTTTTGTGACATGGGCATGTTCAATCTTTGGGGCGGAATACCAGGTTAAGTTCCCGGAACTGGCGCATCAGTGCCGGATCCGGCGGCAGGGGCAGCGGCTGCGCGCGCAGGATCGCGCGCTCCACCGCGGCATCGTAGGCCGGGGTGCTGTTGGCCGCCCGCCTGAGTTTCGCACCCAGCACTTCGCCGCCGGGCAGCACGGTGATTGGCGGCAGCACGATGAAGCGGCGGATTTTCGCGCTGATCTGCCGCTTGTACTCATCGACGACCTTCGCCTGCGCCGCGGCCTGCTGCGCCGCCAGCGCATCGCGGGCCTTCTGTTGCTCGGCGGCGACACGTTTGGCTTCGGCTTCCGCCGCCTGCTTCTGTTTCAGGGCTTCCGCCTCGGCGCGTTTTTTCTTCTCGAGTTCGGCTTCGCGTGCCTTTTCCGCGGCAAGTTTCTTTTTCTCCGCGGCTTCCTGCTGTTCCTTCAGTTTGCGTTCCCTGTCCTGCTTTTCCTTCAGCGCGATGTCCGGCTTCACCACCGGTGCGGGTTCCGGCTTGGGTGGCGGTTTGGCCTCCACCTTCGGCACGGGCTTCGGTGGCTCCGGCTTCACTTCCGGCGGCGGGGGCGGCGGCTCAACCCTGGGTGGCGTCACCGAAGGCAGGTCGCGCCAGAGATCAACGATCACCGCGGTATCCGCCTGCTTGTGCTGCCAGCTGACGCCGAACACCAGCAGCACCAAGAACAGCACGTGCATCGCGAGGGCCAGCCCGCCGGCCAGGGCCTCGTCGCGGGAGTGGATCGCAGCAGCAGCCATCTAGCTTCCGGGGCGCACCAGCAGCCCCACGCGCTGCACGTTGTTCCGCTGCAGCATGTCCATCACCTCGACCACGCGCTCGTACAGCACCTCCCTGTCCGCCGCGATCACCACCGCCTGCTCCGGATTGCGGGCCTGCCGTTCCCTGACGAGGGCGACGATTTCGTCCCGTTTCACCCGGCGCTCCGTCTTGCCGTCGGCATCGCGGAAGGTCAGGTCGCCCTTCTTGTCGACCACAATCTGCAGCGGCGGAGTCTTGAGCTCGGAAGTCTTGCCCACCGACGGCAGGTCGACCTTGCTCGGGTTCATCATCGGCGCGGTGACCATGAAAATCACCAGCAGCACCAGCATCACGTCGATGTAAGGGACGACGTTGATCTGGTTCATCAGCCGGCGGCCGCTGCGTTTCTCGATCAGCATCGCGGGTCCCGCACTCAGTGCACCTGCCGCTGCAGGATGTTGGAGAATTCTTCGGTGAAGGAATCGAAGCGGATCGCCAGCCGGTTCACGTCGCCGGCGAAGCGGTTGTAGGCGACGACCGCCGGGATTGCCGCGAACAGGCCGATCGCGGTCGCGATCAGCGCCTCCGCGATGCCCGGCGCGACGTGGCTCAGCGTCGCCTGCCCCACATTGGCCAGACCGCGGAAGGAATTCATGATCCCCCACACCGTGCCGAGCAGGCCGACATAGGGGCTGACCGAGCCGACCGAGGCAAGGAAGGACAGCGAGGATTCGAGCTTGTCCATCTCGCGCTGGTAGGTCGCGCGCATCGCGCGCCGCGTGCTGTCCATCAACGCGCCGACGTCGGTGCCGGGTTCGCGGCGGTGTTTGGTGAACTCGCGGAAGCCGGATTCGAAGATGCGTTCGAGGCTGCCGGCGGAATCGCGCGCGTTGACCGCACGCTGGAACAGGTCGGTGAGGTCGGCACCGCTCCAGAACTGGCGCTCGAACTCCGCGGTCTGCTTCTCCGCGCGCCGCAGGGTGAACACCTTGAGAAATATGTAGTACCAGGAAAACAGCGAGGCCAGCAGCAGGATCGCCATCACCAGCTGCACCGGGATGCTCGCGCCGCTGATCAGGCTGAGCACCGACATGTCATGCGTGAGTGTTGCGTTCAATTTCCGGTCCCTATTCCTGTTTGTCCATTTTTTCGCGCATCTCCCGGGGCATGCGTGCGGGCCTGAAACTGCCGCTGTCGACACACACGACATCGACTTCGGCCCGCACGATCTCCTCGTTTCCGCGCAGCACCTGCTGCAGGAAGCGGATGCGGCTGCCGCCGACGTTAACGACTTCCACCGTCACCTGCAAGCTGTCGTTGAACCGCGACGGTTTGAGGTAATCGATGCGCACCGCGCGCACCACGAACAGCACGCCGTGCGTGCGCGCCATCTCCGGCTGTTCGAATCCCAGCGCGCGCAGCCACTCGGTGCGTGCGCGCTCCATGAACGCCAGGTAGTTCGCGTAGTACACAACGCCGCCGGCATCGGTGTCCTCGTAATAAACGCGGACCGGCCAGGAAAAGGGTTCGCGGGGCCGGGAATGGGGCGGGGACGGCAGCGCTGCGGCCGTCTGCGGCGCAGCGGAGATTTGTTTTTTCTGCGGCCGTTTTATAAAATTATTCAATTAAAACAAATGCTTACAATATACACACTCACGGGGCCGATGTCCCGGCATCCCACAGATCGTGCGCGCCGTCGGCGCGCGGTGCCACGAGGCCGAAATGACGATAGGCCGCGGCCGTGGCCACCCGTCCGCGCGGCGTGCGCTGCAGGTAGCCCTGCTGGATCAGGTACGGCTCAAGCACGTCCTCGATGGTGTCGCGTTCTTCGCCGATCGCTGCTGCGAGGTTGTCGATACCGACCGGGCCGCCGCCGAACTTGTCGATGACCGCCTGCAGCAGCTTGCGGTCCATCACGTCGAGACCGACCGCATCGACGTCGAGCATTTTCAGCGCGTCATCGGCGACCTTGCGCGTGACCCGCCCCTCGGCACGCACCTCGGCGAAATCGCGCACCCGGCGCAGCAGGCGGTTGGATATCCGCGGCGTACCGCGTGAGCGACCCGCAACTTCGCGTGCACCGTCGGCTTCGATGCCGACCTCAAGCAGCCGCGCCGAGCGTTCGACGATGCGCGTCAGTTCGTCGGCCGTGTAGAACTCGAGCCGGGCGACAATACCGAAGCGGTCGCGCAGCGGGTTGGTCAGCATGCCGGCGCGTGTGGTCGCGCCGACCAGCGTGAACGGCGGCAGGTCGAGTTTGACCGAACGCGCCGCGGGTCCTTCGCCGATCATGATGTCGATCTGGAAATCCTCCAGCGCCGGGTAGAGGATTTCCTCGACCACCGGTGACAGGCGATGGATTTCGTCGATGAACAGCACGTCGTTGGGCTCGAGGTTGGTCAGCATCGCCGCGAGGTCGCCGGCACGCTCCAGAACCGGTCCCGAGGTGTGGCGCAGGTTGACGCCCATCTCGCGGGCGATGATGTGCGCGAGCGTGGTCTTGCCCAGTCCCGGCGGGCCGAACAACAGCACGTGGTCGAGGGATTCCCTGCGCTTGCGCGCGGCCTCGATGAAGATCGACAGCTGGCCGCGGATCTTCTCCTGGCCGACATATTCGTCAAGCGCCTTCGGGCGCAGCGCGCGTTCAATCACCTCCTCCTGTGCGGAGGCTGGCGCTGCGGCGATCAGGCGGTCGGTTTCGATCATTCGGATCCGTTCACGATTTCGACAGCAGCTTCAGTGCCTGGCGGATACCCTCGGTCACCGCGACGCCGGCGGGCAGCTGGCTGACCGCCCAGGTCACTTCCTTGTCGTTGTAGCCGAGCGCACTCAATGCATTGGCAATGTCGCTGCCGCCCGCAGCCGCGCTCCCGGCAACGGCCTGCACGCCGCCCTTGGGCAGGCGGTCGCGTAGTTCAAGCAGCAGCCGTTCCGCGGTTTTTTTCCCGATACCCGGAATCTTGGTCAGGCGGCCGACATCCTGGGCACGCACCGCTTCCTGCAGCTCTGCCACCGACAACCCGGAGAGTACCGACAGCGCGGTACGCGCTCCGATGCCGGAAATCCGGATCAACTGGCGGAACAATGCGCGTTCGGCCTCGGTGGCAAAACCGTAGAGCAGGTGCGCATCCTCGCGCACCACGAGCTGGGTGTAGAGCACGACATCGGCGCCGGTGGCCGGCAGCTGGTAGAGCGTGCTCATCGGCACGTCGATCTCGTAACCGATGCCCTGCACGTCCACCGTGATTTGCGGCGGCTGCTTGGCCAGCAAACGTCCCGATAAGCGGCCGATCATGTGGCGGACCCTGCTCCCTGTGCGGCTGAGGCTTCGATGCGGGCAACGGCCCGGTCAGTCATTGTACCAACAGACTGCGCGCCATGACGTTCGGCGAATGCGCGCGCGCTGCGGCCGTATGCCGGATTGCCGAGCATCGCCGCCAGCGCGGCCGCGATATCCGGCGCCGGGTCGTCGGGATTGACGACCCGGCCGGCCCCGAGTCCTTCGAGCGCGCGACCCAGCAGGAAATGCTCGAGATGTTTGGGCAGCACCAGCACCGGCCGGCCGCCCTGCAGCATGCCCAGCGTGGTGCCGACGTTGCCGTGGCAGACGCAGAGCGCGCATTCCGCCACCACGCGGCGGAAATCCAGCAGAGCCGGGGCAAACTGCAGCCGCGTGCCGGCATGACGCTGCGCCAGTGCCGCGCCGCCGCCCAGCACATGCACCAGCACGCGGGCCGGGCTGGCTGCCAGGGCCTGCAGCGCGCGTTCGGCATGCGGGTAATCCGCATGCAGGTAGGCGAATACCGGATCGCCCCCGCCTGCCGGCCATTGCGGAATGGCATGGCCGGTGGACAGCGATTGCAGGCCGAGATAGCCGGCGGGGTCGCGGGCGCCGTAGGGATCGAGTTCCGGCACCCCCGAGAAAAATCTCGCGGCATGGTCAAAAATGCCGTGGATGGCGGCAAGGCGTTCGGCCGCGGGCAGCTGCGAATTGATCGTCTCCAGCACACGGCGGTCACTGTCGGCAAGGCGTGCCGGCGGCACCGCAGCCCAGGGCCGCATGTTCGGCGCCGGCACCACCGCCGGCGGCACGTTGAAGGGGCTGCCGATCACGGCGCGCGCGACGCCGAGGCCGCGCGCGGCCAGCAGCGCCGTCGGTGCATGGTCGGCAATCACCAGATCGGCGCCGGTGGCACGGATCAGCGAACGCCAGGCCCTGAGCATCGCGCCCAGCATCGGCGGCTCGAGATAACCATAACGCATCAGGATTTCGGAATAATTCAGCGGCGGCTCCTGCAGGCCGGCATAGGTATTCAGGCACAGCGGTGCCTGGTGCAGCATCACCGGCAGGTCGCCGAGGGCCTGCGCGGCACCGTTGATTTCGCGAGCGGCCACATGCAGCACATGACCGCGCTCCAGCAAGCGCGGCACCAGTCCGAGAAAGGGGCCGAGATGACCGAAGCCGGTACCCAGTTCCCAGGCCAGCAGTATGCGGCTCATGCCGGAAGCCCGGTCCCGGCGGCTTCGATCCGCTGTGCCGCCCGCTCGACGAGGACAGCAGCCGGTTCGCTGCCGTAACGCTGCCCCAGCGCCCGTGCCTGCCGGGCATGGGCAGGTTCATCCAGCAGCCGGCGCAGCGCACTGGCGAAATCGGGGGCCGCCGTTTCCGGATGCAGCGTCAGCCCCGCGCCCAGTTTTTCGACATTGCGCGCGAGCAGGTATTGCTCCAGCTGCGCCGGCAACAGCAGCAGCGGTTTGCCGGCACGCAGGCTGGCGGCCACCGTACCCAGGCCGCTGTGACAGACCACCGCATCGCATTCGACCGCGGTTGCCGGCATGTCGACGTGGCCGGCGGTAAACGACAGGCGCGGCCCGCGGTGCCTTGCAAGCAGCTCCGGCCGGCCACCGAAAAGGTTGACGACACAGCGTGCGCCGCAGGCCGCGAGCGCGGCCAGACAACCTTCGATGTGCGGATAATCCTGGCGCAGGTAGGCGAACAGCCGCGGCCCGTCCCCCTCGGGCCACTGCACCCGGTCGCTGCCGCTGCGTCCGGCCAGCAGTCCAAGATAGTTTTCAGGTTCGCGGAACCCGTAGGGATCGAGTTCGGGAATGCCGACAAACAGCCGGTGGCTGCCCTCGAACAACTGATGCACCGCGGTCAGGGGCGCATGGCCGGAGGGCAATGCTGCATTGATCGTGCCGACCACGGCTGCGTCGCTCGCGGCGAGGCGCTCCGGGGGCACCGCCAGCCAGCCGCGCATGTTCGGCGACGGCGACACCTCGGGCGGCACCGAGAACGCATTGCCGAAAGTGCAGCGGCGGATACCGCTGCCGCGGGCAGCCAGCAGCGCCGTGGGCGCGTGGTCCGCAACCAGCAGCTCGGTTGCGGTGAGTTCGAGCAGGTCCCGCCAACCACGCCGCAGGGCACCGAGCATCGCGGCATCGATATAGCCGTAACGCATCAGGATCTCCGCGTAACTGAGCGGGGGATCAGCCAGGCCACCGTAATTGCGGGAACAGGCCGGTGCGGCGAGGATGCGCATCGGCAATCCTTCAAACACCATGGCTGCGCCGGCAAGGTCACGCACCGCGGCAGTCAGTTCGTGCCCGCGCCGGATCAGCACTTCGGCAATCTGGCGGAAAGCCGAGAGGTGCCCGACCCCGGCCCCCAGTTCCCAGGCGAAAAGGATGCGGCTCATCGCAGCCGGCCCGCGCGTCGGCGGCGGCCGAGGCCGACACCACCATAACCCTGGCCACCGTGGGCGTGGCAGATCGCGCAGGCCAGCGCGTCGGCGGCATCCGGGCTGGGATCGCCCGGGAGCTGAAGCAGGCGCCTGACCATCGCCTGCACCTGTTCCTTGCGTGCTTGACCGGTGCCGACGACCGCCTGTTTGACCTGCAACGCGGTGTACTCGGCGACCGGCAGCGCGCTGCTGACTGCGGCGCAGATCGCCGCGCCGCGGGCCTGTCCCAGCAGCAGCGTGGATTTGGGATTGACGTTGACGAAGACCTGCTCGATCGCAGCGCACTGCGGGCGGTAACCGGCGATGACTTCCTGCAGCCCTTCGAGCAGGACCTTCAGTCGCTGCGGCAACTCGCCTTCGCCGCTGCGGATGCAGCCGCTGGCGACATAGGCCAGTTTCTGGCCGTTCTGTTCGATGATCCCGAAACCGGTGACACGCAGACCGGGGTCGATGCCGAGAATGCGGAGCGTCGCCGCGCTCAAGCGGGCTCGTCGAGGACCGCGGTGGTGTAAACCTCCTGCACGTCATCGACGGCCTCGAGCGCGTCCAGGAGTTTCTGCATGCGCACGGCGTCGTCGCCGGTCAGCACGTTTTCGGTGGCCGGCTTCATCGTGACTTCCGCCAGTTCCGGCTTGAATCCGGCCTTCTCCAGCACAGCGCGCACCGCGGAAAACTCCGCCGGCCCGGTGATGACCTCGATGCTGCCGTCATCATTCGTCACCACATCCTCGGCGCCGGCCTCGATCGCCGCATCCATCAGCCTGCCTTCGTCGGTGCCTGGCGCAAACAGCATCTGACCGCAGTGCTTGAACAGGAAGGCGACGGAACCGTCGGTGCCGAGGTTGCCGCCGTGTTTGGTGAAGGCGTGCCGCACATCGGCCACGGTGCGGGTGCGGTTGTCGGTCATGCAGTCGACCATCACCGCGGCACCGCCGATGCCATAACCTTCGTAGCGGATTTCCTCGTAATTCACGCCGTCAAGGTCGCCGGTGCCGCGCTTGATCGCGCGCTCGACATTGTCCTTGGGCATGTTGTTGTCGTAGGCCTTGTCCATCGCCAGCCGCAGCCGCGGGTTGCTGCCGGGATCACCCCCGCCGAGGCGCGCCGAGACGGTGATTTCCTTGATCAGGCGCGTGAAAATCTTGCCCCGCTTGGCGTCCTGGCGACCCTTGCGGTGCTGGATGTTCGCCCACTTCGAATGTCCGGCCATGGCGCTTGCTGATCCCTGCTGATAACCCGTTAGAATGACTCAAATTTTATCATAGCGAACCCGGGAACCCGCCATGGCCGCTCCGCTGCTCGTCGCCAAATCCGACCACGAACTCCACCTGCTGCCGGGACTCGCCAACCGCCACGGCCTGATCGCGGGTGCCACCGGCACCGGCAAGACGGTCACCCTGCAGCGCATCGCCGAACAGTTCTCGAAAGCCGGCGTGCCGGTGTTCATGGCCGACGTCAAGGGTGACCTTGCCGGGCTGTCGCAGAAGGGCGAACCCAAACCGAAGATCGAGGAACGCATCAGGCAGCTGGGGGTGGCCGACTTCATCTATGAAGCCTGCCCGGTGGTGTTCTGGGACGCTTACGGCGCCCAGGGCCACCCGGTGCGCACGACCGTTTCCGAACTGGGCCCGCTGCTGCTGGCCAGGCTGCTGAACCTCAACGACACCCAGCAGGGTGTGCTGACCCTGGTGTTCAAGATCGCCGATGACAACGGCCTGCTGCTGCTCGACCTGAAGGACCTGCGTGCGATGCTGCAATTCGTGGGCGACAACGCGAAACAGTTCACCACGCAGTACGGCAACATTTCCGCGGCGTCCATCGGCGCGATCCAGCGCGGCCTGCTCGAAATCGAACAGCAGGGCGGCGACAGGTTTTTCGCCGAACCGGCGCTCAACATCCAGGATCTGATGCAGACCGACGGCAAGGGACGCGGGATCATCAACATCCTTGCCGCCGACCGGCTGATGAACTCGCCGAAACTCTACGCAACACTCCTGCTGTGGATGCTCTCCGAGCTGTTCGAGCAATTGCCCGAGGTTGGCGACCCGGACAAGCCGAAGCTGGTGTTTTTCTTCGACGAGGCGCACCTGCTGTTCAACGACGCCCCGCAGGCGTTGCTCGAAAAAATCGAGCAGGTGGTGCGCCTGATCCGCTCCAAGGGCGTCGGCGTCTACTTCGTCACCCAGAATCCGCTGGACATACCGGACACCGTGCTCGGCCAGCTCGGCAACCGCGTGCAGCATGCGTTGCGCGCGTTCACGCCGCGCGACCAGAAGGCGGTCAAAAGCGCGGCAACCACGCTGCGTGCCAATCCGAAACTCGACGTCGAGGCCGCGATCACCGAGCTCGGCGTCGGCGAGGCGCTGGTGTCCCTGCTCGACGACAAGGGCCGTCCGACCGTGGTCGAACGCGCGCTGGTGCTGCCGCCGGGCAGCCGGCTCGGTGCGGTGACCCCGGAAGAGCGTGCGGCGACCGTCAGGACCTCGCTGCTCGCCGGCGTGTACGACAAGGTCGAGGATCGCGAGTCGGCTTACGAAATTCTGGCAAAACGTGTCCAGGAACCGGCTGCCGCCGAACCCGCCAAAGGCGCGTCAGGCGCGCCGGTCCAGGGCGGCGGCATGTTTGGCGCGCTGGGCGAGCTGCTCGGCGGCTCCACCGGCCCGCGCGGCGGCAAACGCGAGGGTGTCGTCGAGATGGCGGCAAAAAGTGCCGCCCGCGCCATCGGCTCCCAGGTCGGGCGCGAAATCTTCCGCGGCGTGCTGGGATCGATCCTCGGCGGCGGGCGCCGCCGCTAGTGGCGAACGCCGGGCTGGAGCGGCGCGGCCTGTACATCGGCATCGCCTGCGCGGTCGCGGGATCGGTCGCTTTTTCGCTGAAGCCGGTGCTGGTCAAGGCCGCCTACCAGCATGGCGTCGACACCACCACGCTGCTCGCACTGCGCATGCTGTTCGCGGCGCCGCTGTTCGTGCTGATGGCCTGGTGGGCGGGGCGGCCGGAGACTGCGTTCAGCGGACGCGAGATCTTCGGCATCACCGCGCTGGGTTTCCTCGGCTACTACCTGGGCAGTTTTCTAGATCTCGCCGGACTGCAATACATTTCCGCGGGATTTGGCCGGCTGATCCTCTATCTCTACCCGACGCTGGTGCTGCTGCTGTCGGCGGCCTTCCTGCAGCAGCCGCTGCGCCGGCAACAGCTGGCTTCACTGGTGTTGTCCTACGCCGGCATCGCGCTGGTATTCAGTGCCGAGGCCCGTCTCGGCGAACGGCTCGACCTGACCGCACTTGGCGCGCTGCTGGTGTTCTGCAGCGCGGTGACCTATGCCGTCTACCTCGTCGCCGGCAGCCGGCTGGTGCACAAATTCGGATCGATGCGCTTCTCGGCCTATGCCTCGCTGATCGCCACCGGCTTTGTCATCGCCCATTTCCTCGCTCTCCGTCCGCCACAGGCGCTGATCGTCGCGAGGGAAGTCTACGGGCTGGTGGCAATACTGGCGGTATTCGCGACGGTGCTGCCGCTGTGGCTGATGGCGGAAGGGCTCAAACGCATCGGCGCCAACCAGCTGTCACTGGTCGGCTGCATCGGTCCGCTGGCAACCCTGGTTTTTGCGTGGGGTTTCCTCGGCGAAACGATCTCGCCGGTGCAGTTCGGCGGCGCCCTGCTGGTGCTCGCCGGCGTGCTGATCATCAGCCTGAAGCCGCAGGCAGCGGCCGGGCGCCAGCCCCCCTGAAACAGCGGCGGCAGTCGCTGTCAGGGATTGGTCGCGACCCGCGCGCCGCGTTCACAGTGCTGCAGATAGTTCTGGCCGGCAGGCAGGCTCTCGGCGCAGGCGATCAGCGGCTCGATATGGCTGTGACGGTACTTCTGCGCGAATTCCCGCGCGGTGTGTCCGCCGCGGACACGCACCAGCGGATCGGCCCCCGCCTGCAGCAGCAGGCGCACGACATCGCGGTGTCCCTGGATCGCCGCCATCATCAGCGGCGTGTTGATATAGGTCAGGCGCTCGCTGGCGTCGGCATCGACGCGCGCGCCCTTGCCAAGGAGGTAACGCAGGGCCTGCTGGCGATTGTTGTAGGCGGCGTAGGCCAGCGGCGTGTAGCTGTGGGGGACATTCTCGAGACTGGCCCCGGCATCGACCAGCAGGCGCACCGCGGCATCGTGGCGCGCCGTGGCATGCTCGTTGTCACCGTAAAAATAGGCTGCAAGCATCAGCGGGGTCTCATTGACGGGTGTCGCCGCGTTGAGATCGGCGCCGGCGGTGATCAGGTAATTCAGCACACCGATCGATCCGTCGCGAGCTGCCAGTGCAATCAGCGGAGCGCCCGCTGAATAGGCCGGCGCAGGAAGCCGCTCATTGACGCTGATCACGCCGCTGTTGACCGCTGCGCGCAGCGACGGCACGTCATCCTGGGCAATGTGGTTGAGTATGGCCTCGACGTCGACGCCGGAGCGGTAATTCCCGCCGACGCCGGTGCAGCCGCTGACAATCAGGATGGCGGCCAGGCCGCCAATGGTGCGCGCCACGCGCGCCAGCAGGGTGTTGATCATCGCCGGTTTCCTCCTCGCCGCTGTGCAATGCGGGGCAGTATAGACCTTAACGCCGCAGGCCAGAAGACCGGGGCTTCAGCATGCCGGAGGCCGGCGCAGCAGGCTCAGACGTTGAAGCGGAAATGC